>Ga0209181_10001353_pt1 | contig 43189 bp, 25 predicted proteins | sample MAT05_FD_187208 | JGI IMG/M metagenome (GOLD analysis project Ga0209181, IMG submission 187208) | Freshwater microbial communities from Lake Fryxell liftoff mats and glacier meltwater in Antarctica - MAT-05 (SPAdes) (version 2) | ecosystem: Environmental > Aquatic > Freshwater > Ice > Liftoff... | reverse complement strand
CTACTGACCTATGCGCAAGACGTAGATCCCTGGCGGAAGGCGAGGACCCATTCGAAACTGTTTCTGGAGAAATGCACGAAAAAAATCATCTACTTCTTCAAGTCCTGATCCTTTTGTTACCACGGGGGCGCCGATCACCCCGGCAACTTCGACGGCAAGCAGCATCTCCAACGGCTGCCAATCGCCTGCGGGAATCGCTCCATCCGGGCCTAGCTTCAGAGCTGTAGCGAGCACAACTCGACCGGACTTCGCCAGCACAACTTCAAGGTAGGCGAGCCGGGGACTGAGCGCGGTGTACGCAAAATTTAACCGGCCAAAGGCAAAAAAAGGATTTGAAGCCTCGCCTGTGTGCAAGGCTTGCACGGGATCGCCGGGCACGGCGATGGGCTCCGGGAGCGCGATTTTCATCTCGTACTCCGCGAAAATGAAATTCGGAGGAACCACTTTAAAGTCGTTACCCGGCTCGCGGCAGAGGCGCATAGGCAAATTCGGGGCACTGTTATTGATCAACGTCGGCAGAAACAACGGCCGCGGGTCGTAGAGCTCGACCTGTTGCAGAAGCGCAGTGTCACCACTGAGCCGCACAATGCCCACCGATGAGGGTGTTGTCTCTGGGGAATCATTCGTCACCGGTTTCGGCAGACGAACTTTAAGAGCGGCCAACACCACGACCGCCACCAAAGCCGCAGCAATGGCGATCGCGATCCAGAGCGTCTTCCCCTGCCCTTTCACTTGGCTCATGGTGCGGCACCGACCCCCGGCGCGACGGACTGCATAGCCAGCTGCACACGGCCAAAACCGGCGGCGGTAGCGGCATCGGAAATACTCGTAAAAACATCCATCGGAGCACGGATGTCGCCAATGACGAGCAGCGTGGAGCCGGGCGAACGTTTGGCCTGGGCAGCGAGCCACTCGCGCAATTTGGGCAACGGGATCTGTCCAGTGTCGCCCCAGATTTGGCCATTGGCATTGACGCTGACCGACACCGGCGTGGCTGTGGCGCTGCGCACGGCGTCAGAACTGGCGGGCAACATGATGTCGGCGTTGTTGAGGCGCAGTCCGGGTGAGAGAACGAAACGCGAACCAAACAACACAAAGAAGAGCGCGATTAACCCGCCGTTCACGAGGAACAGGAAATCATAGTTGCGCGGCGGCGGCCGCAGCTTCGAAAGAAGATCAAGCGGACGCGTGATCACGGGTGGAAAGCGTTGTCACAGGAGTCGATGTCGCCGCGACAGGAGCCGACATCGGAATAATCAGCGCGGCCGGCAAACCGGACGCCGCTGCCAACTGAACCACCGAAGCCACCGGATCCGCCGAAGCGGCGTCCAGCGCCGGGCCATTGCGGTAGTCGGTCAGCAAATACTGCATGATCTCGTTGCCCGACCACTCGACGTCGCGGACGAGCGCGCGCACCCGGCCACTGAGAAAATGATACGAAAGGTGAATCGGAATCGCGACGATCAGGCTCGCGGCGGTCGTGAGCAACGCCTGCCACATACCGCCGGCAAGCGCGTTGGCGGTGGCGTATTGTCCGCCCTGCATGAAGGCGTGAAAGGTGCCGATCATGCCGAGCAACGTGCCGAGCAACCCCACCAGCGGCGCGATCTGCCCGAGCGCGGCGAGCGCGCCGAGACGGCGTTCGAGCGAGGGAATCTCCACCACGGCGGCTTCCTGCACGGCGAAACGCATTTTGTCGGCGTCCTCCGCGGCGTTGAGCAGCGCGGCTTTCACGACGGACGGCACCGGACCGGGCGCTTCTTCGCAAAGCGTGAGCGCCTCGACGATGCGGCGTTTGCCGAGGGCGTTTTTAATGCCCTCAATAAACTGCTTCGAGCGGATCTGGCTGCGATGAAGAAAGAGCGTGCGTTCAATCACGATCACCAGCGCCACGACGGCGACCAGCAACACGACGATCATCATCGGACCGCCATCGGCAAAGAGGCTGAAATCAAAAGCAGACATCTGGATGAAGCTGTTTAAACGGGCTAATGCGGCGCGCGTAAACGCTAAATGCCGCGCGTGGGTTCAGGCTGTTCAAGGAGTTTTCTGCGAACGGAGATTATTGAGGCGTTCCTGTGCCTGTGAGGCATAGGGCAGTCCTTTGCGTAAAATGAGATCGTAAGCCTCGCGGGCTTGTTCCGGTTTATGCTGCTGCTCGAACAAATCGCCCATACCGAAGAGCGTCTTCGAAATCCACACGCGGCCGCGCGCGCCGAGCGCCTCGGCTTTGCTGTCGACGGGCATCACGCTCGTGATCAAACGCCCCCACACCTCGAGCGCGCGACTGTTATTGGCATTGCCGCGACGCGAGAGACTGAGCCCGTATTTATAACCGGCCTCCGCGCGGATGTCCGCCGGCGCGCCCTGCAGATCGAGCAAACTCTCGTAAAGCGTCGCCGCACTTTCTTGATGCGAGACATCGGACGTGGCCTGCGCCGCGTGGCAATCGGCCAGTGCGAGCCGGGCTGCCAGCACGTCTTGATGCTGGGCAAACTCGTTCACCAGCTGCTCGAAGATCGGTTGCGCGCCGCCATTGTCGTTGAGCAGACGCAACAGGTTGCCCTGCTTCAGGCGGGCATAGAACACGAGGTCGCTCTTGGGATATTCTTTGATCAGGCTCTCCAGAATTTTATAGGCCTCCGAGAGGTATTTCTCCTGCCCTCGGCGCTCGGCGTATTGAGCGGCCTGATACAACGCATAGGGCGCATAGGAACTAGTTCGGTAGTCGTCGGCGAGTTTGCGCAACAGGCCCTGCGCCTCGACCAGCTGGCCATGCGCAGCCGCGTAATCGGCCTCCACGATGTAGGAATACACGGCGGCGTCGGCCTTCGGAAAATCGGCGCGGAGTTTGCGCAACCGTTCGAGGGCGTCGTCGGTGCGCGGCGGCGTGAGCGCAAAATTCGCCTGCGCCTGCAGGAGCATCGTCATGCTGGCGATTTGGGCGCGAAGGACGGGTTCGACCCCGTCGAGCGCGTCGAGCAACGCCACTGCGATGGTGAGCGTGCGGCCCGGAGCACCAGCCTTGTAGGAGAGATTCGCCTGCAACCAGCCGAGTTGCGCCTTTAAATCCGCGGGCAACTTCGCCGCGTCGGCGGGCGTGGACATGAGGCGGTTGAGCCGCTCGTAGGCTTTCTGGATTTCGCCGCCCGCTTCGAGCGCGCGCGTGAGATTCCATTCCGCCTTCCAGCGGTTCTCGGCGTCGAACCGGGCATCGCGCGCCATCTGGTCAAGCAGCGTTTGCGCGCGGGCAAAACGGTCGCCGCGTCCATCGTCGCCATTGGCCACCTCAACCTCGGCCACCAACCGTTGAAACATCAACAGCCCCGGCTCCACGCCCACCGGCACTTCGTCCAGCGTCGCGGCGTAGGCGTCGGCGGCATTGCGGTAATCCGGCGCGCTGTTTGAGATCAGCCCGGCCCGGAACCAAGCCTCAGCGACCAAGACGCCAAGCTGCGCGTGCGCCTCGCCTGCGGGCAGCGCTTCGCGGGCCCTCAACGCCTGATTCGCGGCGTTGCGATAACGTCCCTGCTCCCACGCTACACCGGTCAACACACCCAAAGCCAGTCCCTTCAACTGCGAACCAGGAAACCGCTCTAAGAGGCGGCTCGCGTCACTCTCCGCGCGGGAGTAATCCTTTTCGCCGAGCGCGAGCTGCGCGCGAAACAACAGTAAATCCTCCACCAGCGGATGCGCCGTCGGAGCGCCGATCAGGTCGTCGAGGCGCTTGCGAAAATCATCACGGCGCGGGCCGGCCTGCGACGCGCGCGCCAGCATCTGCAACGCCACCCGCTGTTTCGCCCGGTCCGAGCCCGACTCCAGCAACGCGCCGAGCGACGCGCGGCCCACCGTTTCTTCCGGTCCGCTGATCAAGCCCAGCATGAGCCGCCACTCGTCACCTGTCGCGCGCTCTTCTAGCGGCAGCGATTGCAGCTGTCGTTGCAACAGCGTCACCGCCTCGGACTTTTTCCCGAGGCCGTTCAAAACCACCGCATAAGAATTCACCGCCGCGTACAACGCCCGGCCCTGAAATTTCTCCACCTGCTGCCGCAACTGCGCTGCCTGCGGTTCCGAGAAATCGCCCAGGCCCAATTTCGCCTGCTCTTGCGCCAGCATGAAACGCGTGCGCTGCGATTCTGACACCGCCGCCTCCACCGCCTGCTGGTACAACGCACCCGCCCGGTTAAAGTCACGCCCCGTCTCCGCCAGCATGCCCTGCAAAAAATAAAACCAGCTCCGATCCGGCGCCGCCAGATCATCCACCGTGAGCGTCGCCGCCGCCGCCCGAGCCTCGTCGTTTCGTTTCTCGCGCAACGCCACCAGCGCCTGCCGCAGGCGAAAACCCGGCGAGGGCAGCCCAATGAATTTTTTCAACACCGCTGCCGCTTCATCCGTGCGATCATCATCCAGCAAAGCCGTGACCAACTCCACCGTCAGCGGCGCGCGCAATTCCGCCTTTGTCGCCGGATTGTCGAGCAGCCGCTTATAGATATCCACCGCGATCGACGGAAAACCCATCTCCAGCGCACGCTGCGCCGCGATCTGCAACGCGTAACCATTGGCCGGTTGCGCCCCTGCGGGCTTCAACACCAGCGGAGCCGCCGCCGTGAGCTGTTCCTGCGCACGCCCCGCCCCGGCGGCCAACAGCAAAACCATTATCCACAAGAACGGATTGAGACGTGACGGGAAGCGCATGTTTGTCGGAAAGTTGTGCGTCCGCGCCCCGGGAAGCAAGCCCGTGCCCGGCTGGAAACCCGAAGCCACCGTGTAATCACTTCCGTCTGGAGCCCGACCGTTCCTTGCGCACACTAAGCCCCGTTCTCCCCACCCAACCATGAGCATCCTCCTGATTACCCTCGGCGTCCTCGCCGCCCTCATCGTCATCCTCGGCCTCTGGGTCGCGGGTATTTACAACGCGCTCGTCACCCTGCGCAACCGTTTCAAAAACGCCTTCGCCCAGATCGACGTCCAACTCAAGCGCCGCTACGACTTGATCCCGAACCTCGTTGAAACCGCCAAAGGCTACCTCAAGCACGAACACGACACCCTCGAAGCCGTCATCAAGGCCCGCAACATCGCCATCGGTGCCGCCCAATCCGCCGCCGCCAATCCCGCCGATGCCAACGCCATGCGCGGACTCGGTGCCGCCGAGAGCGGTCTCGCCGGCGCGCTCAGTCGCCTCATGGTTGTCTCCGAAGCCTACCCCGAGCTAAAGGCCAACCAAAACATGATGCAGCTCACCGAAGAGCTCACCTCCACCGAGAACAAAATCTCCTTTGCCCGCCAGGCCTACAACGACTCCGTCATGACCTACAACACGACGCGCGAGACCTTCCCCAACGTCATCTTCGCCGGCATGCTTGGCTTCCTCCCGGCCGAACTCTTCAAAATCGACGACCCCACCGAACGCAACGCCCCCAAGGTACAGTTCACCTGAGCCGCGCACTCACGAAAGTCGCTTCCTTCCGTTTCTGAGTTTCAGATTCAACCGCTTTTAATCAGGAACTCAGAAACGCAGGAATTCTACCGTCTAAACAAATAGAACTAAATTTTGCACGCCGCACCCGCACAAGAAACAAAGCTCCCCGCCTTCGCTTTCTTTGCATTCTTCGTGTTCAAAATCCGCCTTTCCGATTTCCCGCCTTAAAACGCCCCACCCCGGCCACCATGGATTTCTTCCAAGCCCAGGCCCACGCCCAGCGCCGAACCAAATGGCTGGTGCTGCTCTTCATCGCCTCCATCGGCGCGACCATCGCGACCACCTACCTCGCGATCATCTTTATCACCGGCCAGCTGCCGAAAGGTTCCTCCAGTAACCGAAACCACAGCTACACCTACGACTACGAACAATCCTCGCCGGACTCACCCACCGCGATCGCCACGGCGTGGTGGGATCCGCAGCTTTTCGCCTGGGTCGCCGGCGGCACGATTCTGCTCGTCGCGAGCGCGGCCCTCTTTAAATCCGCGCAACTCCGCCGCGGCGGCGCCGCCATCGCCGAAATGGTCGGCGGACGCCGGATCGAACCCAACACCACCGACCTCAAAGAGAAACGCCTCGTCAACGTCATCGAGGAAATGTCCATCGCGTCCGGCATCCCCGTGCCCGCCGTGTACGTGCTCGACGAAGAGACCGGCCTCAACGCCTTCGCCGCCGGCCTCACCACGAACGACGCCGTCATCGCCGTCACCCGCGGCACGCTCGAAAAACTCAACCGCGACGAACTTCAAGGCGTCGTCGCCCACGAGTTCAGCCACATCCTCAACGGCGATATGCGCATGAACATCCGGCTCGTCGCCGTGCTGTTCGGCATCTTCTTTCTCACCCTCATCGGCCGCGGTCTGCTGCGCGCCCTCACCTACTCCGGCGGACGTGATCGCAAGCGCGACGGCCGCATCCTCATCGTCGTTGCCGCCATCGGCCTCGCCCTGGTCGTCATCGGTTATATCGGCTATTTCTTCGGCCGCATCATCCAAGCCGCCGTCTCCCGCCAGCGCGAATTTCTTGCCGACGCCTCCGCCGTGCAATTCACGCGCAACCCCGGCGGCATCACCGGTGCGCTGAAAAAAATCGGCGGCTACGCCCTCGGCGCCCGCGTGAACAATAACAAAGCCGCCGCCATCGGCCACTTCTTCTTCGCGGAAGGCGGCCTCTCCAACTTCTTCGGCCTGCTCGCCACCCACCCGCCGCTCGACACCCGCATCCGCGCCATCGACCCGCAGTTCGACGGAAAATACTTCGACGCACCCGAAACGATCGACGTCACCAAAGAAAGCTTCGTCAGCGCCGGCCTCGTTCCGCCCTTGCCGACGCCCAAGCGCACCCTCACTCCGCTCCGCAACGCCCAGCCCGCCACCGCCCTCGCCTCCATCGGCACGCTCACGCCCGAACAAGTCAACAACGCCCAAGCCCTGATCGACGGGCTCCCCTTCGCCCTCCGTCAAGCCGCCCGCCTTTCGACGCAGGCTCCCGCGCTCATCTACGCCCTGCTCCTCGACGACCGACCCGAAATCTGCGACCAGCAACTCGCCGCCCTGCCCGCCGATGCCGCTGCCTTCATCCACGCACAGGCCGAACCACTCAGCCAACTCCAACCCGCGCACAAGCTCCCACTCTGCCAGCTCGCCCTGCCGACCCTGCGCGAACTCACCGCCGAGGCCCAAGCCGAGCTTTTCGCCATGATCAAAGTCCTGATCGAAGGCGACGGACACGTTTCCACCTTCGAGTTTGCTCTGCAAAAACTACTGCAACGCCAGCTCTTGCTCAGCCGCGCGCCACGCCTGATGCCCGGCGAGCAACTCTACTCCTTCCAAGCCGTGCGCGAAGAACTCGTCCTCGTGCTCTCGGCCGTGGCCCACGCCGGAGCCGAAACTAGCGGCCAAGCCCAAACTGCCTACGCCGTCGGCACGCAGCTACTCAAAACCCTGGAAGGCCCGCTCATGCTGCTCGCACCAGAAATGTGCACGCCCGCCAAACTCGACCCAGCCTTGAACCGCCTCGCTACCGCTGCGGGCCCGATCAAACAACGCCTGCTCCTCGCCTGCGCCGCCGCCGCGACCGTCGACGGCGAACTGCGCATCGCGGAAGCCGAATTGCTCCGCGCCATCGCAGCGCTCCTTGACTGCCCCATGCCGCCGCTGACGTTGGCAAAATAACCGCCAGCCATTCACGCGCCCACCGCCGCCCGCACCATTTATTTCTTGCCGCCGTCCGGCTCCGGGAAAGCGTTAGGCCTCTCCACCCTTTCCATGACGCTCCCGATTCCCGCACCGTCCTCTTCCCGCATCATCATCGTCCGCGATGAAGGCAAACTCCGCCTTCACTGCATCGACACCGGCAAACCCGCCGACCAGGCCCTGCTCTGGTCCGTGCCTTCGCCCGCTGGACGCGATTTACAACTTGTGGGTGGCGACCGTCTCGTCATCGGCACCGGCGACGGCTTCGAGGAGCGCAGCACCAAGGATGGCTCGCTGCTCAAAGCCGAAACACGTTACCCCGGCACCCTCGCCGCACTCCGTCTGGCCAATGGCGGGACGTTGCTCACCGGGCTCGATTGGCAGGACTTGAAGGGCATCGTGCTCGTCGAACTCACTCCCGCAGGCGACGTGAAACGCCGCATCCACATCCCCGGTTTTGAGTACGTGCGCCTCGTCCGCCCCACGCCGCAAGGCACTTGGCTCGTCACCGCCAACCGCGAATTTTTTGAAGCCGACGACTCCGGTAAAATCCTCTGGCGCTCCCGCGTCGAGGGCGAGGTCACCGACCCGCACGTCTGGAAACTGCTCCGTCTCGACAACGGCGAGACCCTCGTCGCCGCGGGCTACGCCGCCAGCCTGCAATGGTTTGGCCCTGGCGGAAAGTTCCTCCGCAGCGTCACCGGCCCCGCCGAGGTGCATCCGTTTTTCTTCTGCGATTTCCGCCTGCTCGCCAATGGCAACATTCTCCTCGCCAACTGGCAGGGCCACGGCGAAAATCTCGGCGCCCAGGGCGTGCAAATCCTCGAGTACTCGCCCGCCGGCCAACTCGTCTGGCACTGGCACCAAAACCCCGCCTACGTCTCTTCCTTGCAAGCCGTCGTCGCGCTCGGCGAGCCGGGCATGAATCTATAAGTTGCGCCGGTCTCCGCCGTCCGGGCCGTAAAGCTGCGCTGACAGCCACCGCCCGGACCGGAAAATCCTTTTGCGTCCGCTCACCCGCTTTCTAGCGTGCGCGGATGCCCATGTCGACACCGGCTCACACCGCATCCGCTACGTCCACCGTCCACCCCGATCGTTACGCGCCGCTCGATACTTTCGCCCGACGCCACAACAGCCCCGACGCCGGTGAAACCGCCGCGATGCTGGCCACGCTCGGGCTCACGTCACTCGACGCCCTCATCGACGCCGCCGTGCCGGCCACGATCCGCCTGCCCAAACCGCTCGCCCTGCCCGCCGCCCTCGGCGAAAGCGCCGCGCTGGCCGAACTCCGTGCCATCTCCAAACAAAACGCAGTTTTCCGCAGCTTCATCGGCCAAGGCTACTACGGCACGCACACGCCCGGCGTCATCCAGCGCAACATCCTCGAAAATCCCGCTTGGTACACCGCCTACACGCCCTACCAAGCCGAGATTTCCCAAGGCCGCCTCGAGGCGCTGCTCAATTTCCAAACCCTCATCACCGACCTAACCGCGCTCGACATCGCCAACGCCTCGCTGCTCGACGAGGCCACCGCCGCCGCCGAGGCGATGGGGCTCTGTCACCGCATGGTCGCCGATCCCGCGCGCAACAAATTCTTCGTCTCGCGCCTCTGCCATCCGCAGACGATCGACGTCATCCGCACCCGCGCCAAGCCCCTCAGCATTGAGGTCGTCGTGGGCGACCACGCCACCTTCGCCGCTGACGCCACCGTGTGCGGCGTGCTCGTGCAATATCCAGACACCACCGGCAGCGTACGCGACTACACCGCGTTCTTCGAAAAAGCTCACGCCGCCGGCGCGCTCTGCGTCACCGCCACCGACCTGCTCGCGCTCACCTTGCTACGCGCCCCCGGCGAATTCGGTGCCGACGTCGCCATTGGCTCTTCACAGCGGTTCGGCGTGCCCATGGGCTTCGGCGGCCCGCACGCCGGTTTCATGGCGACCAAAGACGGCCACAAGCGCCAAATGCCCGGCCGCCTCGTCGGCATGTCGAAGGACGCCCAAGGCAACCCCGCGCTCCGCCTCGCCCTCGGCACTCGCGAGCAGCACATCCGCCGCGACAAGGCCACGTCCAACATCTGCACCGCCCAGGTGTTGCTGTCCGTCATGGCCTCGATGTACGCCGTCTACCACGGCCCCGACGGCCTGCTCCGGATCGCGCAACGCACCCACTTTCTTGCCCGCCTCCTGCAAGCCTCTGCCCAGGCTGCCGGGCTCGCCACCAACACCGAACCGGTCTTCGACACGCTGACCTTCGCCAACGTCGACGCCGCGAAACTCCACGCCGCCGCTGCTGCAAAAAAGATCAACCTGCGCGCCATCGACGCCCGCACCGTGGCCGTCTCGCTCGATGAAACCACGACCGAAACCGACCTCTGCGATCTCGCCGAGATGCTCAGCCTAAAACTGATCGACGCCGAAACACTCGACACCGCCTACGCCACGCCGCTCGCCCGCGCCTCTCGCTTTCTCACCCACCCGATTTTCAATTCGCACCACACCGAGCACGAGATGCTGCGCTACATCAAGCGCCTCGAAACCCGCGACCTTTCGCTCGTTCACTCGATGATCTCGCTCGGCTCGTGCACAATGAAACTCAACGCCACAAGTGAGATGTTCCCTGTCACCTGGCCGGAATTTGGCCAACTGCACCCCTTCGCCCCAGCCGAACAAACCCGCGGCTACCAAAAACTTTTCTCCGACCTCGAAACCTGGCTGGCCGAGATCACCGGTTTCGCCGCCGTCTCGCTTCAGCCCAACGCCGGTTCGCAAGGCGAATACGCCGGCATGCTCGCCATCCGCGCCTGGCACGAATCGCGCGGCGAAAGCCATCGCAACCTCTGCCTTATCCCGACCAGCGCGCACGGCACGAATCCCGCCACCGCCTCCATGGCCGGCCTCACCGTCGTGCCCGTCGCCTGCGACACACAGGGCAACATCGACCTCGCCGACCTGCGCGCCAAAGCCGCCCTGCACGCGAAGCATCTCGCCGCGCTTATGGTCACCTACCCGTCGACCCACGGCGTATTTGAAGCCTCGATACGCGACATCGCCGAGATCGTCCACGAGCACGGCGGCCAGCTCTACATGGACGGCGCCAACATGAACGCCCAGGTCGGGCTGACTTCACCCGGCTTCATCGGCGCCGACGTCTGCCACCTCAATCTGCACAAAACATTCTGCATTCCGCACGGCGGTGGCGGTCCCGGCGTCGGTCCGATCGGCGTCGCCAGCCACCTCGCGCCCTTCCTCCCCGGACATGCCGTCGCTGATCCGCGCCAGAAATCTGAAATTTCAAATCTCAAATCTCAAATCCGCGCCGACGGCGCGGCCACTGGCGCGGTCAGCGCCGCGCCCTACGGCTCCGCCAGCATCCTGCCGATTTCGTGGATGTACATTCGCATGATGGGAGCCGAAGGCCTCACGCAAGCCACGCAAACCGCCATCCTCAACGCCAACTACGTCGCCCGCCGCCTCGAAGCCCACTACCCGGTGCTCTACAAAGGCACGCGCGGACTTGTCGCCCACGAATGCATCATCGACTGCCGCGGTTTCAAAAAATACGGCATCGAGGTCGAGGACATCGCCAAACGTCTTCAGGACTATAACTATCACGCACCGACCATGAGCTGGCCCGTCGCCGGCACGCTCATGATCGAGCCCACCGAGAGCGAAGCGAAAGTCGAACTTGACCGCTTTTGCGACACGCTGATCGCCATCGCGGGCGAAATCCAAGCCGTCGTCACCGGCGAAGCCGACAAAACCAACAACGTCCTGAAAAACTCGCCGCACACCGCAAAAGTCGTCTGCGCCGACACGTGGGACCGCCCCTACTCGCGCGAACTCGCCGCCTTCCCGACTGCGTTTGTGCGCGAGCATAAATTTTGGCCCGCCGTCGGCCGCGTAGACAACGTCTACGGCGACCGCAACCTCGTGTGCTCCTGCGTCGGCATGGACAACTATGCCGAGCCCAAGGCCTAAAGCGCCCGCCCAAGGCCCACTGCGCGCCACCTCTGCATTCTTTACAGAAGGTAACGAAGAGAACGAAGCGATTCTGGTTTTCAGCGCCATGTCTTCGTTACCGTTGTTATCTTCTGTAAGAATCTCGGCGGGCTTGGCTTTGAGGTAAAAGCTCTAGGTTCTTCGTATAAGACCGGCCCTTACTGGCGGTCAAAAAACCGGGGTTTCCCCTACTCTTAATGCAGGGCGCGAAAGCATACCATCCATTGACCCAACACGCCACCTATGCAACTTCACAGGCTCCAGCGGCACTCACAAGGCAGGATAACCAGTTCACAATAAACAGAGAATAACATGCATACCTTCATTAAGTACTCCTTCGCGACCTTGGTGGCCGCAGCACTGACCGCCACAGCTAGCGCCCAGATCTCACCCCGCCCGGCCGCTTGGAGCAGCGCTGGCGGCGACGGACTGAACCAATTCACTCAGCAACTCAACTTGTCCCAGCAGAATGTCCTCAATGCCGAGGGCCTCAACTTGGCAAATGACGGCACCGCTCCTTTGCCCGCCGGGTTTGTAGTCGGCCAGCCGACGCTTTCCCTCAACCCCAATGGCAGTCTGGTGAACGTTATATTCATCGGCGAAACCGCTGGCTGGCAGAATGACTTTGGTTTTGTCCGCAATCCCGACACGGCCAATCTCGCAGCACCCGCCAGCTACAATCCGTTGGTCGTCAATATTGACAGCTCCCCCATCGGTACGGCTGGCACGCCAGGAAATGGCTTCCTCCTCAACGGCACCTTTACGTCGATCAACTACGGCGCAGGCGAGAAGCTCGACTTCTTCCTTAACGGTGCTGGCGGCGGCGGAGCGGAGGGTGGCACCTGGTTCACCTTCGGCACCCCCAACCAGTTTAGCGGTACCGACCTCGGCATCCACACGCAATACAAGTACATCAACCTCGATGACATCTCCACCGCAGCCTATGATCCGGTTGCGACGCTTGTCGTAGCTTACGAAGACTCACGCCGCTCCGCGTTGGATGCTGACTACAGCGATGTCATCATCGCCTTTCAGGGCGTAGGCAGCGCGCCCCCGCCCGCCGTTCCCGAGCCCGCGACCTACGGTCTGATCGGTGCCGCCGCCCTCGTCGGCCTCGTTGCGCTCCGCCGCAACAAACGCAAAACCGCCTAAACCGGCCTAAGTCTCACGCTTTCTCTCAAGCCGTCTTCCGCAGGGAAGACGGCTTTTTTGCGCGCCTCCCCACCGCGCCTTTTCAGTGCGCCTGCGACGTCAACCGCTTCAAGAGCGCATAGAGCATCTCCAGTCGCGGAACGGCTGCCCCCGCCTGCTGAGCCTGGCGCATCGGTTCGCCCCAGATTGCCTCCACTTCAACTTCCCGTTTTTCGAGGTAATCGATCAAACTCGATGGCCGGTAGGACCCCATCAGACGCGTGCGCGAAACTTGTTTCTCAATGAAGCCCGGTAAAATCACATGGCCCAACTTGCCCGCCGCATCGATCACCTCCGCCATCAAAGCGCGCACCACGCCTTCGAGCTCCGCACTCGCTAAAATCAGATCGGTCGGAATGCCGCCCGCCGCGATTGAAAGGCCGTTGAACGGCACATTCCACACCAGCTTGATCCAACGCAGCTCGGCGAGATGGTCGCCCACCGTGGAGCGCACACCCGCGCGCTCAAACATCACCGCGATCTCCCTCACGCGCTCCCCCGCCGGGCGGCCATACTCGCCAAACGCCACCGAACCAGGATCAATGCACACTATCTCCCCGGGTGCCGTGCGGTTAGCCGCGATGAAACACAGCCCACCGAGCACGCGTTCTGCGCCAAAAAGCACGGCCAGCAATGCATCGCTGCCGAGCCCGTTTTGCAGCGTCAAAATCGCCGTACCCGCGTGCAACAGCGGCGTAATCAGCTCGGCGAACCGGTCATTAGCCGTCGTCTTCAGCCCCACGATGACCAAATCGCACGGCCCGATTTCAGCGGGCGTGCGGTGAATCTGCGGAGCCGCAACCACGATTTCTTCCTTCGGCAACGCCACGCGCATCCGTCCACTCGTTCGCACCGCCTCATAATCGCCGCGCAGCAAAAAATGCACGTCTTCGCCCGCCTTGGCTAGGCGGCAGCCGTAGTAACACCCGATCGCACCCGCCCCAATAATCGCAATTTTCCGCTTCATAAAATTCATGTCCGTGCCGATATGCTGGCGAGATATACACAGGCTAAAATCACAAAATCGTTACAAACCAGCTCTTCGTGAACAACTCCTATAGTCACGCTTATCATTGTTTATTAATATTATAGGCCAATAATTATTCCTGAGAGTAAAAGCCAGTGAGCCGCCAGTAAAAGAAATTCACGGGTTATTCACAACGCCGATTCGCCACTCAAGCCGAAGCCGAGCGACGCATGACAGAATCGCGGGCAACGCGCAGTTTTTTTGGATACTCGGCGACGGCGTGCAGTCCCCTGCTTTCTTTACGCTGAAGCGCGCACACCACCACCAGCTCGGCAATCTGAATCAGATTGCGCAACTCCAGCAGGCGCGGATCGACGGAGAAATTCCAGTAGTAGTCGTGAATCTCCTTCGCGAGATTCGCGATGCGCGTGCGTGCACGCTCCAGCCGCTTAGTCGTGCGCATGATGCTCACGTAATCCCACATCGTCCGGCGCAGCTCGTCCCAGTTATGCGCCACCACCACGCGTTCGTCGATGTCGCCGCCGCCCAGATCAACCCAATGCGGTATCCGAATCTCGGCGACAACCGACTTGCGACTCAAATAGGCGCCGACCGACTTCGCGCCGCGTTGCGCCATCACCACCGCCTCCAGCAGCGAATTACTCGCAAGGCGATTCGCCCCGTGCAGACCCGTGCAGGCCACTTCGCCACAGGCGTAAAGCCCGGCCAAGCTTGTCTCAGCGGAAAGGTTCGTCGCGACGCCGCCGCAGGTGTAGTGCGCGGCAGGCACGACGGGGATCATGTCCTTACTGATGTCGATGCCGAGCTTGCGGCAAGATTCGAAAATCTGCGGGAAACGTTCGCGGAGAAACGCCTTGTTGCGATGCGTGATGTCGAGCCACACATGCGGCGCGCCCGATTTCTTCATCTCGGTGTCGATCGCGCGGGCCACGATGTCGCGCGGCGCGAGATCAGCGAGGTCGTGATAGCCGCGCATGAAGGCCTCGCCAGCGGCGTTACGCAGGATCGCGCCCTCACCGCGCACAGCCTCGCTGATCAGGAAACGTTCACCGGTGAGCGAATAAAGCGCCGTCGGATGAAACTGGATAAACTCCATGTTCCGAATCTCGACGCCCGCGCGGTAGGCGATGGCGATGCCGTCGCCCGTCGCGATGTCCGGATTCGTCGTGTAATGGTACACCTGGCCCGCACCACCCGTCCCGAGCATGACGACGGGCGCATGAAATGTCTCTACGCGGCTGTCGCGCACATCGAGCGCATAAAGGCCGACCACGCGGTTGCCCGCAGTGGCTTTTTTGCGTTTGGCCAACCGATCGGTCGTGACCACGTCGATAGCGAAAAAATGTTCGAAGAGCGCGATGCGCGGTTCCTGCGCGATCGCCCGCAGCAGCGCGTCCTCGATCGCTTTTCCGGTCATGTCCTTGACGTGAAGAATGCGACGCTTGCTGTGCCCGCCCTCGCGGCCGAGATCGTAGGCACCGGATTCCTTGCGCGAAAAAGTCAGGCCGATGTCGATCAGTTCCTTCACGCAAGCCGGGCCGTCGCGCACGATCTCGCGCACGACTTTCTCGTCGCACAGGCCGTCGCCCGCGATGAGCGTGTCCTTCACATGCGAGGCGAAGTCGTCGGTCTTCGAGGTAACGACCGCGATTCCTCCTTGGGCATAGTTCGTGTTAGACTCAGCCCGCGTCTTCTTGGTGAGGATCGCAACGGAGCGCCCCTGCTGCGCGACTTTAAGCGCGAAGCTGAGACCAGCGATCCCACTGCCAACAACGAGGACGTCAAATGTTCGTGTCATGCGAAAAGTTTTAAAATGCCGCCACTGGCGACGGCGTGCAACCGCGCGGTTGCCGTCAGAGCACGATGTTGTCGATCAAGCGCACCTCATCGACCCACACCGCGATGGCGAGTAGGGACTGGTTCGTCACCACATCGCGCATCGCCTCCATGGTGTTGCGGTCCACCACGGCGATGTAAATAATCCGAATGCGACGACGTTCACCAAGGATGTGTGTGGCCTCCGCGATCAGCCGGTCCGAGCGCAGCTCTCCGCGCTCCACCATGGCTTTCGCATAGCGCAGCGCCTCGTTAATCGCGAGCGACTCCTGCCGCTGCGTGTTGCTAAGATAGCGATTACGCGAACTCATCGCCAGGCCTTCGGCTTCGCGCAACGTCGGAGCGACCACGATATCAACCGTGAATTGAAGATCCTGCACCATCTTGCGGATGACCGCGACTTGCTGCGCATCCTTCTGGCCGAAGACCGCGAGATCGGGCCGCACGATGTTGAACAAAATCGCCAACACCGTCGTGACACCGCGAAAATGCGAGGGACGCGACACGCCTTCGAGCGGCTTGCCGACGAACTCCTCGGTGATGTAGGTCGAGTAGCCCTTCGGATAAATTTCTTCCACGGTCGGCGCGAAGACGATGTCGGCGCCCGCCGCCTCGCACAGCTTCAGGTCGTTCTCCAGCTCGCGCGGATACTTGGCGAAATCTTCGCTAGGTCCAAACTGCGTCGGGTTGACGAAAATCGACACCACAACCGTGTCCGCCTGCTCAGCCGCCTGACGGATGAGGCTGAGGTGGCCTTCGTGCAGCGCGCCCATGGTGGGCACGAGCCCGATGATCTGGCCTTTCGAGCGCAACTCTTCGGTGAGAGTCCGCATTTCGGTGACGGAAGTGACTTTTTGCATGAGCGTGAAAGGACAGTTGCGCGTGAATAATGAGGCGGCGTGCGAGGGAAAACACTCACCCTGAGCTTGAACAAATGACACAGGGCGCACTTATTCAAGTTTTTCGCCCACGGCCACCATGATTCGCATCAACGAAAACTTCAACAAGCTCAAAGCTTCCTACCTTTTCTCCGACATCGCCAAGCGTGTCACCGCCTACCAAGAGGCAAATCCGCAGAAACCAATCATTCGGCTGGGCATCGGCGACGTCACCGAACCGCTCCCGCCCGTCTGCATTGAGGCCCTTCACGCCGGCACCGAAGAGTTGAGCCAGCGCGCCACCTTCAAAGGCTACGGCCCCGAGCAAGGCTACGCTTTCCTGCGCGAGGCAATCGCCCTCAACGACTACCACGCCCGCGGCGCCAAGATCGACGCCGACGAGATCTTTGTCAGCGACGGCTCGAAGTGCGACTGCGGCAACATCCAGGAAATCTTCTCCACCGAAGCCCGTCTCGCCATCCCCGATCCGGTGTATCCAGTTTACGTCGACACCAACGTCATGGCCGGCCGCACCGGTGCCAACGTCAACGGCCGCTACGAGGGCATCACCTACCTCGATTGCACGCAGGCCAACGGCTACGTGCCCGCCCTTCCCGGCATCGCCACGGACCTGATTTACCTCTGTTTCCCCAACAACCCGACCGGTGCCGTCGCCACCCGCGCGCAGCTCACCGCCTGGGTCGACTATGCCAAAAAGAACAAGGCCGTCATCCTCTTCGACAGCGCCTACGAAGCCTACATCCGCGACCCGCAGATCCCGCACAGCATTTATGAAATCGAAGGCGCGCGCGACGTCGCCATCGAGTTCCGCAGCTTCTCGAAAACCGCCGGCTTCACCGGCACCCGCTGCGCCTACACCGTCATCCCAAAATCGCTCGTCGCCTATGACACCGCGGGCAACGCCCAGCCGCTCCACGCGCTCTGGAACCGTCGCCACACCACCAAATTCAACGGCGTCTCCTACCCCGTGCAAAAGGCCGCCGCCGCGATCTTCACCGACGAGGGCAAAAAGCAGGTCAAGGCCATGACCGATTTCTACCTCGGCAACGCCGCGCTCATCCGCGCCGCCGTAACCCAGCTCGGCTTCACCTGTGTCGGCGGCGAAAACGCCCCGTACATCTGGATCAACGTCGGCCGCGATTCGTGGGAATTTTTCGACCTATTGCTCAACAAAGCCCAAGTCGTCTGCACGCCCGGCGCCGGTTTCGGCCGCTGCGGCGAAGGCCACGTCCGCATCAGCGCCTTCAACAGCCGCGAAAACGTCGTCGCCGCGCTCGATCGCATCGCCACCGCGCTGAAGTCAGTTTAGCCCGCGCCCTCGGTTTCCTCCTTGCCTCGGCGACTGGAAGTTTGTGTACTGCCGATCGCCTTTTTTGGGCCCGAAGCCAAAAGCGTGATCAACCCTGTACGACAAGTTGTTGCCGCTTTTTAACAGGCGACACTCATGCAACCGCTAGGAGCGAAAACCCCTTCGATCCACCTCACCATCACACCGCACAAAAACGGCTTGAATAATCTTTCACCATCAAACCACACCACGGAAGCATGGGTGACGAACCAATGGGAAGAGCTATTAAGCCACGCACCCATTGGCATCGCCGAACGCTTCATTGCCTTGGGCGGAGACAGCAAAAAAGCCAAGGTATTTATCCATCGAGTGGCCCTCCGCTATGAGTATCAACTGACTACGGCCACGGTCTTTCAATTCCCCACGATTCAACAACTCGCACGTATCATCGACAAAAAGCAGTCCTTCAATGATGACGATGTACTGGTGCCCCTCCAACCCGACGGCAACCGCCCGCCGTTCTTTTTGATCCATACCGTGGGCGGTTGTCCTTTTTGGGGTTACGCTGAAATCGTCCGCCATCTCGACCCAGATCAACCCGTTTATGGCTTTCGTCACACGCCCGCGCAAAGTCAGGAACAGTGTTCGGACATCCGTCAGATGGCGGCCTTGTATGTGCGAAGACTGAGAGCCTTTCTGCCCACCGGACCCTACCTGATCGGCGGCTACTGCTTTGGCGGAAACATCGCGTACGAGATGGCCCGTCTCCTTGATGAACAAGGTCAACCGGCCCACTTAGTCGCCCTACTCAATTCCTCTCCGCCCAACGGCAGCTATGATCACATGAGCTACACGCCACGCACGGCCCTTCTCTTTGCTGGCAACCTCGCGGGATGGCTCTGGACCTTTGCCCAGTCAACCTGGACCTTTAAGTACCAGTACGCACGATGGAGAATCCTCAGCCTTCGCGAAAAGACTAACGCGCTCCTGTCACGCCCAAGCGAGTCGTCGGGCGAAGCGTATGCGCATTTAATCGATTTCAATCTCTTCCCCCAAGCGTTGTGGCCGATCGTCAGAAACCACATCCAATCCATTCTTGATTATGACCCTAAAGCCTACTCTGGCCACGTGACGTTGATCCGCACCCGCACCCACTGCTTCCGCTGCTCGTTTGATCGTCACTACGGCTGGCAGGAGCTCGCACATGGCGGCGTCGATCTCCATGTGATTCCCGGTACTCATGAAAACATGATGGACGAGCCCTACGTTCGCCACCTCGCCCTCGCCTTAACCCAGGCCCTTACCTCCGCCGTACAGCCGCGCTAAACCCCACGCGCCACCTTTGGCCATCGGCTATCCTCAAGCCGCATGTGACCATTCTTGCGGAAGAACAACGACACGCCGCAACTTGGCTAGCTAACTGCTATGAGGAGCATGCATGCCTCCGCCGTCCCTCCGACGGCGGTCAAGCTTGCCCCTTTTCTATGTCCATCCACGTCGCGCTCAACCACCGGACTCACTACCGCTACGACCGCCCGATCAACCTCGGGCCGCACATCGTTCGTCTGCGGCCCGCCCCGCACGCACGCACTCGCATCCTCAGCTACTCGCTGCGCCTCGCGCCGGAAAAACACTTCATCAACTGGCAGCAGGATCCACAATCCAACTACCTCGCGCGCCTCGTCTTCCCCGAGCCCACCACCGAATTTCTCGTCGAGGTCGACCTCGTGGCCGAGATGGCCGTCTTCAACCCCTTCGACTTCTTCCTCGAACCCGAGGCCGAAACTTTTCCCTTCACCTACGACACCGCGCTCGACCACGAACTCGAACCTTTCCGCCGCACCAGCGAAACCTCCAAGCACTTCACCACCTACCTCGAAGCCTGCCGCAAGAAATGGATCACTGATCGCAAAGCCGACACACTTCGCACCATCGATTTCCTCGTCGGCCTCAACCAAAAGCTCTGGACCGACATCAAGTACCTGATCCGGCTTGAACCCGGCGTGCAGACGCCCGAAGAAACGTTGAAAAACCGCAGCGGCTCCTGCCGAGACTCCGCCTGGCTGCTCTGCCTGCTCTTCCGCCACCTCGGGCTCGCCGCACGCTTTGTCAGCGGCTACCTGATCCAGCTAAAAACCGACGTGAAATCCCTCGACGGCCCCAGCGGCGCGGAAAAAGATTTCACCGACCTACACGCTTGGTGCGAAGTGTATCTTCCCGGTGCCGGATGGATCGGTCTCGACCCAACCAGCGGTCTCTTCGCGGGCGAAGGCCATATTCCTCTCGCCGCCACGCCCGATCCGTCGGGCGCCGCCCCGATCAGCGGCGCGATCGACGAATGCGAATGCGAGTTCGACGTCTCCATGACGGTGACCCGCGTCTTCGAATCCCCGCGCGTCACCCTGCCCTACTCCGACGAACAGTGGGCCGCCATCAACGCCCTCGGCCATCACGTCGACGCCAAGCTCAAGGCGAACGACTGCCGTCTCACCATGGGTGGCGAACCCACCTTTATCAGCATTGACGACATGGAGGGCGCCGAGTGGAACACCACCGCCCTCGGCCCGAAAAAACGCCTGCTCGCCGACGAGCTCATGCGCCGCCTCAAGACCCGCTTCACCACCGGCGCGCTCCTCCACTACGGCCAGGGCAAATGGTACCCCGGCGAATCGCTGCCGCGCTGGGCCTTCGCCGCCTACTGGCGCAAGGACGGCCTGCCCATCTGGACCAAGGACCAGCTCTTCGCCCTCGAAACAAAAAACTATGGCCACGACGACAAACGCGCCGAACAGTTTATCCACGCCCTCAGCCACTGCCTCGGCTGCGGCGGCGAATGGATCATGCCCGCCTACGAGGATTCGTGGTACTACCTCTGGAAAGAGCGCCGCCTGCCGACCAATGTCGACCCGCTAAAATCAAATCTCCGCGACGAGGAGGAACGTAAACGCCTCGCCAAAATCTTCGACCAGGGCCTCGACCGCGTCGCCGGTTACATCCTGCCGCTCCAGCGCCAGCACGGCGCAAAAGGATCTTCCTGGGCCACCGGCCCGTGGTTCTTCCGCCCTGACCGTTGCTACCTGACTCCCGGCGACTCGCCGATCGGCCTGCGCCTGCCGCTTGACTCGCTGCCCTGGACCAAACCCAACGACTATCCCTACATCAACGAGCTCGACCCGATGGCCGAGCGTCCGCAGCTCCCGCCGCGCCCGGAAAAGGATCTCCAGAAATCTTTTCCCGCCGCTTGGCTCAGCTCCCGCCGCGCCGATATCACCGCCGGCTCCGGCTATGGCGGCATACGCGGACAGCGTTTGCCCGAACGCGAACTCGATCCCGATCCGCTCCGCGCTCCCGCCTCCGGTGTATCCGCTTCCTGGATCGTCCGCACCGGTCTCTGCGTCGAGCCACGCGAAGGCCGACTGCACGTTTTCATGCCGCCGGTCCGCACGCTGGAGGATTACCTCGACGCCATCGCCGCCATCGAGGACACCGCCGACTTGCTCGACACCCCGGTCGTCATCGAAGGCTACACACCGCCATCGGACTCGCGCCTCAACGTCCTCAAGGTCACGCCCGATCCCGGCGTCATCGAGGTCAACCAGCACCCGGCTTCTACCTGGGACGAAATGGTTCGTCAGACCGAGGGCGTCTACGAGGAGGCGCGGCTCACCCGCCTCGCCACCGAGAAATTCATGGTCGACGGCCGCCACACCGGCACAGGCGGCGGCAACCACATCACGCTCGGTGCCGCTACGCCCGCCGACTCGCCGATCCTTCGGCGGCCCGACCTACTGCGCTCGCTCGTCTCGTACTGGCAGAACCACCCGTCGCTGTCGTTTTTGTTCAGCGGCCTGTTCATCGGACCGACCAGCCAGAGCCCGCGCATCGACGAGGCCCGCCACGACTCACTCTACGAGCTCGAACTCGCCTTCCGCCAGATCCCCGCGCGCACCAACGTGCCGCCGTGGCTGGTCGACCGGTTATTCCGAAACCTGTTGATAGATGCCACCGGCAACACCCACCGCGCCGAGTTCTCGATCGACAAGCTTTACTCTCCCGAGAGCAGCAGCGGCCGCCTCGGCCTGCTGGAAATGCGCGGCTTCGAAATGCCGCCGCACGCCCACATGAGCCTCGCGCAGCAGTTGCTGTTGCGCACGTTGATCTCCCGTTTCTGGGAGGAACCTTACGAGCAGAACCTCGTGCGCTGGGGCACCGCTATTCATGACCGTTGGATGCTGCCGCACTTCGTCTGGAGCGACTTCACCGACGTGCTCGGCGATCTTCAGGCGCACGGTTACCCCTTGCAGCCTGATTGGTTCGCGCCGCATCTGGAGTTTCGTTTCCCGCAGGTCGGCGACCTCACCGTCAACAACCTCCAGCTCGAACTCCGTCAGGCGCTCGAACCGTGGCACGTCCTCGGCGAAGAGTCCGGCAGCGGCGGTGCCGTGCGTTACGTCGATTCATCGCTCGAACGCATTCAGATCAAAGTCCGCGGCCTCACCGGTTCGCGCCACCTCGTCACCGCGGGCGGACACGCCCTGCCGCTCCAGCCGACCGGCATCCACGGCGAATACGTCGCCGGTGTGCGCTACCGCGCCTGGCAGCCCTCGAGCTGCCTCCAGCCGACAATCGGCGTTCACTCGCCACTTGTATTCGATGTCGTGGATACGTGGAACAAACGCAGTCTCGGCGGCTGCACTTACCACGTCGCCCATCCCGGCGGTCTCAGCCACATCAAACCGCCCATCAATTCCTACGAGGCCGAGAGCCGCCGCCTCGCCCGTTTCTTCCGTCATAGCCACAGCCCCGGCGCGCTGAATCCGCCGCCAGCCACGATCAATCCGGAATATCCTTACACACTCGATCTGCGCGCCACTTGACGCCACCGTTTGCCTCAGCGGCTCCACCGCCATCCTGCCCCAACGCATGACGACCTCCTCCGTGGACGAACCCGCCACGCCTTCGGTGCCGCCCTACCCGAGCACCGCGGGCATCTTCGACGAAATGCTCGCGGCCGACGGCGTCGCGCGCCCGCATTGGCAGGGCTTGGTCAACTCCTTCGCCCAGCTCGGCGTCAACGAACTCGCCGCGCGCCACGACACCGCCGCCCGCGTCCTCCGCGAAAACGGCGTCACCTACAACATCTACAGCGATCACCAAGGCCTCGGCCGACCTTGGGCCTTAGATCTGGTTCCCATGGTCCTGCCGCCGGACGAGTGGCGCGCACTCGAAGCCGGCCTCACTCAACGCGCCCGCCTGCTCAACCTCATCCTCGCCGATCTCTACGGCCCGCAGTCGCTCCTGCGCGACGGCACGCTGCCGCCCGCGCTGCTCTACGCGAACCCGGCTTTTCTACGCCCGTGCCACGGCATCATTCCGCCGAACGGCACGTTTCTTTTTCTTCACGCCGTCGACCTCGCGCGCTCGCCCGACGGCCGGTGGTGGGCGCTCTCCGACCGCACGCAGGCCCCGTCCGGCGCGGGCTACACGCTTGAAAACCGCATCGTGCTCTCGCGCGTGCTGCCCGACGAATTCCGCGAACTGCGCGCCGAACGTCTCGCCCATTTTTTCCAAGTGATGCGCGACACCCTGCGCAACCTCCCCGCGCAACGCTCCGAGCAGCCCAACGTCGTTCTCCTTACGCCCGGCCCCTACAACGAAACTTACAGCGAACACGTCTACCTCGCGCGTTACCTCGGCTTCCCGCTCGTCGAGGGCGGCGACCTCACCGTGCGAAACCAGCGCGTATTCCTAAAAACCCTCGAAGGCCTGCAACCCGTCGACGTCATCATCCGCCGCGCCGACGACACCTTTTGCGATCCGCTCGAACTGCGCTCCGACTCCATCCTTGGCCTGCCCGGCTTGGTCGAGGCCGCCCGTGCCGGTCATGTCGTTATAGCCAACGCCCTCGGCAGCGGCGCCGTCGAGACACCCGCGCTCGCCGCCTTTTTGCCCGCGCTTGCCCGCCGCCTGCTCGGCGAGGAACTCAAGCTGCCCACCGTCGCCACCTGGTGGTGCGGCCAGCCCGGCGAATTCGAATACGTGCGCGACAACCTCGAACGTCTCGTCATCAAGCCCGCCTTCGGCCGCATCAACACCGGCCCCTTCTTCACCCGCAATCTGGGCGAAAAGGAACGCGCCGCCTTGCTAACCCAGATGCAGGCCGCGCCCTACAACTTCGTCGCCCAGGAGCGCGTCGCGCTCAGCACCGCGCCAGCCTGGGAAAGCGGCAAGCTCGAACCACGCGCCATCGTGCTTCGCACCTACACCTGCGCCTCCGGCGACGGCTACACCGTCATGCCGGGCGGCCTCACCCGCTTCTCGCACACGCCTGACCAGCTCGTCGTCTCCATGCAAAATGGCGGCGGCAGCAAGGACACTTGGGTCATCAGCGAAGGCCCCGTCAACCAGCTCACCCTGCTCCTGCCCGCCGCCCCGCTCGTCCGCCGCGAGCGCACCGCCACCGAGGTGCCCAGCCGCGTCGCCGACAACCTGTATTGGACCGGCCGCTACGCCGAACGCCTCGAGGACACGCTGCGCCTCATCCGCTGCACCCTCGTGCGCGTCAGCGGCGACGTCGGCCGCGAGGAGACGCCCGAGCTCGTCGGCCTCGTGCAACTGCTCGTCAACCTGGAGCTCTTTCCGCCCTCCTTCCGTCAAAAATATTCCCTCACCGCCATCGAGCGTGAGATTTTCCAACTCATCTACCGCCGCCAACGCCTCGGCACCGTGCTCGAGCTTCAAGGCCGCCTGAGCAACATCGCCTTCGCTCTGCGCGACCGCTTCACCGCCGACACCTGGCGCATCCTGAATAAACTCCAGGCCGACACCCGCCCGCGCACCGGCACCGGCCGCATCCCCATCGCCGAAATGGTCGCCATGCTCGACACGCTCATCATGGACCTCGCCGCCTTCGCCGGCATGGCGATGGAAAACATGACCCGCGGCCACGGCTGGCGCTTCCTCGACGTCGGCCGCCGCATCGAACGCGCCGCCAACATCGGGAGCCTCGTCCGATCCTCTCTCCAGATACAAACTGCCGGCTGGACCGTGCTCGACCCCGTGCTCGAGGTCGCCGACAGCGTCATGACCTACCGCCGCCGCTATTTCTCGCAACCCGAGTGGCCGCCCGCGCTCGACCTGCTCCTCGCCGACGAAACCAACCCGCGCTCGCTCGCCTTCCAAATCGAGGCCCTTGCCGATCACATGAGCAACCTTCCGGCCGAACCCAATCGCCCCCAGGAAACCCGCGCCACCGACGCCCTGCGCGCCCTCATCCGCGACGCCAATTGGGCCAACCTCGGCCAGACCCAGCTCACCGAAAAAAATAACGTCCTCGACGAGCTCCTCGCCAACATCGCCGCCGAACTGCGCAACCTCTCCGACGCCGTTTCCAGCCGCTACTTCAGCCACGCCACCCCGCGCGCCAGCTAATCCCCGCCGCCATGCTCTACGAGATCATCCACCGCACGGCCTACACCTACACGAGCGACGTGACGATTTCCCAACACATCGCCCACCTCCACCCGCGCGACACCGCCAACCAGCACTGCCTACGCCACGAAACCACGATCACGCCGTCGCCCGCTCTCAGTCGCGACCGCACCGACTATTTTGGCAATGCCACGCTCTTCTTTACCCTCGAAAGCGCGCACCGCGAACTCATCATCACTGCCCGCAGCGACGTGCTCGTCACGGAACCGAACTTTTCGCCACCGGTACATACACCGCCTTGGGAAACCGGCACGCTGACGGCGGCAGGACTTCCACTCGAGGCCCACGAATTCGTTTTCCCCTCGGCCTACGTGCCGCTCCTGCCCGCGCTCACCGACTACGCCCGCGTCTCCTTCACGCCCGCCCGCCCGCTGCTCGAAGCTGTGCTCGACCTCACGCAGCGGATCTTCACCGACTTCACCTTCGATCCCACCGCCACCACACTCGCCACGCCGGTCGAACGCGTTTTCAAAAGCCGCCGCGGCGTCTGCCAAGATTTCGCCCACCTCCAAATCGCCTGCCTGCGCGGCCTCGGCCTGCCCGCCCGCTACGTGAGCGGCTACCTTGAAACCCAGCCGCCGCCCGGTCAGATCAAACTCACCGGCGCCGACGCCTCGCACGCTTGGGTGCAAATCCATGTTCCCGGTAGCGGATGGATCGACCTCGATCCGACCAACAATACGCTCGCGACCGGTCGCCACATCACCGTCGCCTGGGGCCGCGATTATGAGGACGTCAGCCCCCTGCGCGGCGTGATCGGCGGCGGCGGTAAACACCAGCTGGCAGTCGCCGTAGACGTCATCCCGAAACTCGCAGCGCCCGAACCGATGGCGCAAACCCAAAGCCAGAGCCAAGGGTAGTGCGGTTTTTGTAGTATTGTGGCCGTTTTCGGTAGGGCGAACCGTCCCCGGTGAGCCGTGTTTACATCGGCTCGGCAGGGACGCCTCGCCCTACCAAATCCGTTACGCAAGAAATGAAGTGGCCGCGCGTAGGAGCTCGCTCGCGAGCGCATTGGGCGCGAATCACGGAATGGCGTGAGCAAGCTCACGGCCTACGAAATTACTTCCGCCCCAACGCCCCCGCCCAAGATCACACCCGTGGAGTGCGCTTCATTTCCTTCCCTCCCTTTTGTGAAATCAGGCTGATCGTATCCGCGGCCGTCACTTCGGCAGGTTCTCCGCAATGTCGTCGCTCAGCTTTGCCACGCCCTCGCTTAGCAACCGGGCCAAAGCACCAAAATCGGCGCCGTCCCACGGCAGGTCAGGCGCAGTGAACGCGCGCCGCACCACCACTTGGCCGCCGGCACCGGAGGCAATAATGTCATAAGCGGCGGCGAAACGCGCCACCCCGCTTTTGCCCGACTTCACGAGTCCCTCGCAATGCACCACGCGCACAACCACGTCGAAATTACGCCGGATATCCAATGGAAAGGGATAACTCGCCACGCCGCCAATCGTATCCGTGGCGAGGAGGCGCTCCTTTAACACGCGATTGATGCCCGACTCCAACGACTCGGCCCAGCACGCGTAATTCTGGAATTGAAGTTCGTTCGCGCCGGTCCGCACGACGATGTCCTTGTGCGTACGCAGGTACCCCGGCAGCTCGACCGGGCGCAACCCGATCTGACGCAAACCGGCCGGACGCGCGACCGCCGGATCGGTCGTAGCCGGGCCATTGAGCACAAAGTAGCGAGTCGGATCCACTGTGGCCTCGGGCAGGATTTTACAGCCGCCCAGAGCAAGCGCGACCACACACACACAACACGAAACGGATCGAAAGGAGAGCGAAGAGAGGGAGTATTTCATGGCGAGGGCGAAGACAGGATTGGTTACCTCGGCGATTTTTTGCCGATGATCAAAGCGTTCGGGTTGCGTTCCAAGAAGTCGGCAAACCGCTGCACCGAGGCGGCCGCTTCGGTGAGCTGGGTCATGGTGCGGATCGACTCCTCGCCCAGTCCGCTCTGCGCGCTGATGAACTGGCGGGCCGATTCTGCGGCGTCGTTGAACGTCTTCATCATCACCTGCGCCTGAGCGAGCGTCTCGTTCAACTTAACCCCGGCGGGCTGCACCTGCGAGTCGATGCCGACCAGCATCTTTTGCACCTGATCAATGGTTTCGTTAAGGTGCACAAAGGTGTGCTGAATCTCACCGGAGCGGGCCAGATCGTTGACCGCCGTGCCGGCCTTAGTCCATTCCGACGACAGCTTGGCGAGATTAAGACCGGATATTTGCTTACGCGTTTCGACCAGTAGGCCGGTCATCTCGCGCGAAAGTCCGGGGAAATCGACGTGCTTCAAGTTCGACAAAATCTCAGTCAAACTCGCCTGAAATTCCGAGATTGCCGAGCGCACCGAAGGCACCACCGCGTACTTTGGATCGGCAATCGCCATCACCGGAGCGGCCGGCGAAGGCTCGGTTGGATCGACAAAATCCAGCTCCACAAAAAGCAAACCTGTCGCCAGGCCCGACACCGCCAACTGCGAGCGCAGGCCGTTTTCGATCAGTTTCTCCAGCTCTTGCCGACTGGAGACGTCGATGGGAGCGCCGATCTCGTCCTTCACCGTGCTGCGGCTAAATTCGCAGATCACCTCGACCACGGATTTTTTATTTCGTGCATCATACTGCACGTTAAGATCGACCACGCGACCGACGCGCACGCCGCGCAACTTCACCGGCGAGCCGAGATCGAGACCGTGGATCGACTCGTCGAAATACACGACGAAACGCTGCGGTTTGGAAAAAAAGTTAATGCCGCCAAACGACAGCAGCGCGATCAACGCGAGGGTGATCGCACCGATAACAAACATACCAACAAGGGTCGGACTGATCTTGGTTTTCACGAATGGAGGAGGAAAAGTGGGTCGGTTTACGTTGGTTTTAGATCGAGCGAAAAATCAGGCGTCGCCTGCCGCTGGCACGGCGCGCCGTTGCAAAAACTCCTGCACGCGCGGATCGGCACTGGTCTTCAGCAGCTGGGCCGGATTGCCCTCGGCGATGATGCCCTTGGCCTCGCGTTCGAGCAGGATCACGCGGTCGGCGATGCTGAAGATACTGTCCAGCTCGTGCGAGACGATCACCATCGTCGTGCCGAGGGTAGCTCGGATCTGCAGCACGAGCTCATCGAGCTTACGCGAGGTCACCGGATCGAGTCCGGCGGAGGGCTCGTCGAAAAAAACAATCGCCGGATCAAGCGAGAGCGCTCGGGCCAAACCAGCGCGTTTCTTCATGCCGCCACTAATTTCTCCCGGATAATAATCCTCATAGCCGCTCAGCCCCACCTGCGCCAAGCGCAGGGCGGCGAGTTCGTTGCGCTCGCGGCGACGCAGCGGTGTGTACTCCTCCAACGGCAGCGTGATGTTTTCACGCAGTGTGAGCGAACTCCACAGCGCGGAGTTTTGGTAGAGCACGCCAAAGGTGCGCAGCAGTTGCCGCCGCCGGGCCAGCGTCGCATCCGTGAAGCTCTCGCCGAAATAACGAATCTTGCCGGCCGTCGGTTTTTGCAGCCCGATCATGTGCCGCAGCAACGTGCTTTTGCCGCAACCGCTGCCGCCGATCACAAAGAACAACTCACCCGGCTGCACGGCAAACGTGACATGCTGGAGCAACACGCGTCCGTCATACCCGCATTCAAGGTCGTCCACGGCGATAGCCGGCTGGTTTGGAGATAGCGAGGGTTGCGTCACGGCTTAGATTCCCAACATGTTAAAGACCACGGCAAAAATCGAGTCGGCCACGATCAGCAGCAGGATCGCCGTGACCACCGCCGAGGTCGTCGCGCGGCCGACGCCGATCGCGCTGCGTTCGCATTGCAGCCCGCGCAGACAGCCCGACAAACCAATGATACAGCCAAACGTGATCGACTTGATCACGCCCGAGAGCAGGTCGGACAAATCCACCGACGTCTGCAACTGCACCCAATACGCCGTCGGCGGGATCGAGAGGACGCTCGCCGCCACCATCAGGCCGCCGACCATGCCGAGCATGTTCGCATAGAGCGTGAGGAGCGGCGTCATCAGGGTCACCGCCACGATGCGAGGCATCACCAAAAAATCCACGGAACGGATACCGAACGTCTCAAATGCGTCGATCTCCTCGCCCGCCTTCATATTACCCAGCGTCGCCGCGAACGCCGCGCCCGTGCGACCCGCGAGAATGATACCGGTCATCATCGGGCCCATTTCACGAACCATGACCAGACCGACAAAATTTGCGACGTAAATATCCGCGCCAAATTCCCGTAACAACACCGCCGCCGTGTACGCCAACGTGAGCCCGATGAGCAGGCCGATCAGCCCGACGATGGGCAGCGCCATCGCGCCGCACTGCTGCACCTCCGCCAGACAATCGCGCCAGCGGAAACGCACCGGGTTTTTGGCCAGCCGTATTGCCGCGAGAGTGGTTTCGCCGACAAAATCTGAGATCTGCTTCGTCTTGTCCCACGCGTCAAAAACCGCGAGGCCGATCATGGCGACGGGATTGGCCGCGCGATCCACCGGCACATCCTTGCCCTGCGCAGCGCCCATCTGCCCGAGCAGTTCGCGGATTTTCGACGGCAACTCCCCAACATCGAGCCGGGCGCTGGCGATCACACACCACTTCTGAGCTTCGTACAAAAACAGCAGCAACGAACTATCCCACTTCCCCAACTCCGTCAGTGTGATCTTCACCTGCGCGGGCGAGGTTTTCCCGATCAGACCGTCCCACGAGGGAAACGGCTGGGTGATTTCCCAGTTGCCGCCGAGCTCGACGTGCAGCGCGTCGCCTTCAACTCGCGCTTGAACGAAGGCTTTGGCGTTATCGGGAGTGGCGGACATGGAGTCGGTTGTAACGCAGAGTTGTGAAAGCAAAACCTAAAAATTTTCCGTGTCCTTTGGTCAAGCGCTAGGCACTTTGGTTTCGTGAATCGTTTTCGCACCGTACTTTTCGACCTCGACGGCACGCTCTTGGACCATTTTGGCGCCATCCACGCCAGTCATGCCCACACGTTACAACAGCTTGGCCTGCCCGCGCCCACGATGGCTCAAGTCCGGCAGGCAGTCGGCGGCGGTTTCGAAAATGCGGTGAAGCGCATGCTCGATCCGGACCACGTCGCATTGCTGCCCCGCGCGCTCGAGCTCTACCGCGAAGCGTGGGCAAAAAACCTCTTTAACGACGTCTCGCTCCTGCCCGGCGCGCGCCCACTGCTCAAGGCACTGCACGCCCGTGGCGTGAGCTGCGGCGTCTTCACTAATAAATACGGCCCCTCTGCACGCGACCTCTGCGCGCACCTCGCCATCGCTCCTCTGCTCGCCGGCGTCTTTGGCGCGGCCGACACGCCCTGGCTCAAGCCCGACCGCGAATTCTCCGAACACGCGCTGACCGAACTGCGCGCCACCGCCAGCAGCACTTGCCTCGTCGGGGACTCGCCCTACGACGTGGAGGCCGCGCACAACGGCGGCTTCTCGTGCTTCGCCGTCACGACCGGCACGCACGATGCCGAACAACTCCGTACCGCCGGAGCCACCGCCGTGTACGACGATTTACATGCACTGGCAAAAGCCGTGTTCGACCTCGAACTACCCGTGAAGCAATAAGAATGGAGGGCGGACCGCCGTGTCCGCCGCGCCGCTCGGCTCCGTCTGCGCTTTGGTTCTGCTATTTGATTTCGGATTGGATCACCGAGGACACTGAGGTTGCACGGAGCGCCACAGAGGCATGCAGGTGGAGTAGCGATGGCTTTGCTGGCCCAGGTTATTTTTAGGAGGTAAAAACAGGATTTATCTGCGTCTATCCGCGTTCATCTGCGGTTTCATTTTCCGGGGCGGACGATGCCACCAAGCCGGCGCATTAGGGATAATGCGCCCTTCCAACAGACAACCCAGACCGTTCAGCTATCGGCCTTGGTTTGGCCGACGGCGCGCACGACTTCCATCTGCACGGCATTGAGCGAGACGATGAGATCGTGCAGGAACGTCGCCAAACCCGCCAACAGACAGGCGATACTCGTGGCAAAACCGCCGAGAATGAGCGCCGACAAATCCACGCGCGCCACAGCACTAATAAAAATCAGGATCACCAACAGGCCGGAGATAAACATACTCGACGTCACCATCGTCATCGAAAAGCGCATGATTTTCGCCCGGCGAAACATGATTAACATTTGCTCTTCGAGATGCTGACGATCTTCCGGACTCGCCTGCCGAAACAATCCCGCAAGACTACGCGTGCGATCCACAATGCGCCCCATGCGATTGGTCATGGCAATGGAGAGCGAACCAAGTCCAGAAATCAAAATCACCGGCGTGATCGCGAGCTGGATGATGGGCAAAATCGTTTCCTGAATGGGCAGCGAAGGCATGGCGGAAGGGTTGGCAGAACCGATGCAGCGAAGCAATCCCGACGGCGCGGCGTGATTTGATTTCGAATACTGCAAACAAGGCAGTGGATCACAGAGGACAAGCAGGACGCACGGCGCGTCACCGAGCGGGAGCGATTGAAAATGAAACCGCAGATGCACGCCGATAGACGCAGATAAAACCCGGCTTTGCCTTCAACAAAAACCAAAGCCAACGAAACCACCGCCAATTCACCGGCGGGCCTCTGTGGCACTCTGTGCATCCTCTGTGCTCTCTGTGACCCAATCCGAAATAAGTCACCGAAACCCCGTCTCGCACCCCAGCGTCACGCGACCGCGTTTGATTTTTCGGCGAAAACCGTGTTTTTCGTAGGCGTGGCTGCGCCCTCCTCCAACTCCGATGCACTGACTGGCGTTCTCGAACGCATCATTTTTCTCAACGAGGAGAACCATTTCACCATCGCCGAATTCCGCCGCGACGACAACGACCAGAAAACCACCATCGTCGGTCCGCTGCCCGGCGCACAATGCGGCGAAACCCTCCACCTGCGCGGCCAGTGGACCACGCATTCGCAACATGGCGACCAGTTCAAGGTCGAGTCGTTCAAAGCCGAGCTGCCGTCCAGCGTGTATGGGATTCGCAAATACCTCGGCAGCGGCCTCGTGCCCGGCGTGGGCAAGGTCTACGCCAACAAAATCGTCGACGCGTTCGGCACCGACACCTTTCGCATCCTCAGCCAGGAATCCGGTCGCCTGCGCTCCGTGCCGGGCATCGGCAAGGTCCGCGCCACCGCGATCAAAAAAGCCTGGGAAGACCAGCGCGCGCTGCGCGAAATCCATATTTTTCTCCAGACCTACGGCGTCACCACCTCGCAGTGCGTGAAGCTGGTCGAGCGCTACGGCGGCGAGGCGATCAAGGTCGTGCAGAACGAGCCCTACCGCGTGGCCCGCGAGATCGACGGCATCGGTTTCAAGACCGCCGACAAGATCGCGATCAACCTCGGCTTCGCCAACGACGCGCCGCCGCGTCTCGACGCCGGCCTGCTCTTCGCCATGGACTCTCTCCAAGAAGAAGGCCACACGGCGGTCCGCGAGGCCGACCTCGTCGACTACGCCGCGCCGCTGCTCGAAACCAACGCCCGTTTTCTCGAAGCGCGGATCGAGGCGCTCGTGGGGTCGAACCAGCTCGTACGCCACTCGCCGGACGTCCGGAACGCAGACGCTTCCACCCCACTGCCTGGTTCCGGTTTGATTCAACTGCCCGCGCTCGACCGGGCGGAGACGAAAATCGCGCGCGCCGTCCACCGGCTCAACCAGGTCGTGAGCGGGTTGCCCGCGATCAAGATCGACGCGGCCGTCGAGTGGGCGGAGCAGAAGGCGGGTTTCGCGTTTGCCGATCATCAACGCTCGGCGTTGCGCTCGGCGCTCGCGCATAAAATCACGATTCTCACCGGCGGTCCCGGCACAGGCAAAACCACGATTCTTCGCGCGCTAGTCGAAATCCTGAAGGCGAAAAAAGTCCGCATGCACCTCGCTGCACCGACTGGCCGCGCGGCGCAGCGGCTCGCCGAGACGACGGGTGGCTTTGCCTCGACGATTCACCGTCTGCTCAAGTACGACCCGTCGAAAGGCGGCTTTACCGCCAACGAATCGGCGCCGCTGGTCACGGATTTCCTGATCGTCGATGAGGCCTCGATGCTCGACACGCGCCTCGCCGCGGCGCTGTTCCAGGCCGTGCCGTCGCGGGCGCATCTGCTTTTAGTTGGAGATACCGATCAGTTGCCCTCGGTTGGCGCGGGAAATTTATTGAAGGATCTGATCTCGACTGAGCAGGTGCCCGTCACGCGCCTCACCGTCATCTACCGGCAAAAGGAACAGAGTCAGATCGTCGCCACGGCGCACGCGATCAACGCCGGCGATCCGTCGCTGCCGCCCGCGGTCAACGACTTCGCGGCGATCCAGACGTGGAGCGACCTCACGTTTATCGTGGCCGATTCCGCCGACGACTGCCTCTCGAAGGCGATCACGCTGTGCACGGAATTTATCCCGCGCCACTGGAATTGGTTCAACCCGACGCGCGACGTGCAGGTGCTCGCGCCGATGCACAAGGGCACGGCGGGCGTGGGCAATTTCAACCTCCAGCTCCAGGCCGCGCTCAATCCGCACGCGCAGGGCTTTCGCGGACCGGGCGGCGAGTTTCGCCCCGGCGACAAGATCATCCAACTGCGCAACGACTACGACCGAAACTTGTTCAACGGCGACATCGGCGCGGTGACCGCGATCGACGTCGAGGCCGGCACGTTGACGGCGGTGTTTGACGGCGCGACGCAGACCTTTGACCGCGGCGCGTTGGGCAACCTCGCCCTCGCCTACGCCATCAGCATCCATAAGTCGCAAGGCAGCGAATACCCGGTGGTGATCGTGCCCTTGCTCAAGGCTCATTTCATGATGCTTCAGCGCAACCTGATCTACACGGCGATCACGCGCGGAAAGAAAAAAGTTTTCATCGTCGGCGAACCCGCCGCGTACGCCATGGCGGTGCGCAACGCCGAATCGAAGTTGCGCACCACCCATTTGTGCCAAAAGATCGTTACGCCTGCCCGATAACTTGCGTTCATGGACTCAAGCCCGCCTCACTTACGGTCGATAAGGGATAAGGCGTAACTCGCTATGCCGCTCATCTCCCATGTTTTCCTCCCTGTCATCGGCGTTTAGCTTGCTGCGCGGCTGGCGCATCATCGCGTTGACAGCCACTTTCTTAGGACTTTCATCAGCCTACGCAGCCGAAGATTTATCCCAGCCAAAGATGTCCTCAGGACAGGTGACGACTGTGCCCGCAACGATCACCCGTCTTTCTGATCTCGCGCTCATCGAAGGTCCGCAGCGTGACCTACCCCACCCCGTACGATTCATCTTCGATGTGGATTTTTTTGATTGGGGATGGAAGTCAGGCGTCGGCCGCAATGAAGGGATTTCTTACTATTTTCGCACGGGCGACACACCGCTGCCCTTGCAAGTAGATCAGCGTTACCTCGTCGAAGGCACGCTCATTCCTTCTGAAAAACTATCCCTAGCCAATTTGCGTTTCACCCGGCAGACGAACCCTTCGCCTCTGCCCACGATCAATTTAATCGGCCAACCCTTCAACCCGGATGACTATACAACCTTTCGACCACGCGCTCGACTGGAAGGCTATGTACAATTCCAATTCTCGCCGGTACCGGGCGGTCATCAATGCCTCCTGGTGCTCTGTGGTAATAATCTATTTTACTATACAATTTTGGGCGAGAAGGCCGACGTACCCGATTACCAAGATAAGTTCATTCGATTTGAAGGCCTCGTTAGGATCTTAAGAAAAATCGGGAGTCAGCCGCAAAAATTTGAGATTTACGGGCAATGCTCGCCGCCTCCCGAGATTTTGGGCGATCTCAGTGGAGATCCGCGCTTTAATATAGAGCGCACGACAGCCGAACAACTGCCGAAGCTGCGCCAAGGCAAACCCATTAAAGTGTCGGGAATCCTGCACGAGCAGGCCAGCGGAATATTTTCGGTGCTGCGTGACGAAACGGGACTCGTCAAAGTGCGCTCGCCACAGGTTCGAAACTTCAAATTGGGTGAACCCGTCGAGGCGGTCGGCATTCCGACGTTAGAAGGCAGCGAATTTATGTTGCGCGATGGCTTTATGCGTCCCGGAGGTCCCTTACTCAAGCATTCGGCCTCCTCCAATATACGCCTAGCCGATGAAGTGCTACGGATGAATGCGCCAGAAGCCGCCAAGGGGTTTCCGGTCAAAATTACCGGAGTCGTCACCTGGTCCGATCTTTCAGAAAACTATCTTTATGTCCAAGATACCAGTGCGGGCATTCGCATCGATCTCGGCCCAAAGCTTAAAGCCGATTTCTTCATTTTCGGGCGCTTTATTGAAGTGATAGGAAAGACCTCCGCCGGTAAATTCGCCCCGGAAATCCAAGCCCAGACCATTACGGTTATCGACTCGACCAATGATCCGATCGCCCTCCCCATCACCTATGAACAGGCCGTAAGCGGAACCGAGACCGGGCAATGGGTTTATATGACGGGCTTCCTCCGTGCCGTCACGCATGATAATAACGAAACACAGCTCCACTTTGCCACGGGTTCCGGTGAGTTTATAGCACGACTGAGCCGGTGCTATATCAATATGAACGAATATATTGGCGGCTCTCTCGGCGTGCGAGGCGTGTGCGCCGTGCAGACGAATGAACAAGGCGACGCCCATGGGTTCTGCTTATTATCAACTTTGGACGGCTATGTAAAAGAGTTAGTCTCGCCGCCCGCCGATCCTTTTTTCGCTCAACAACGTACGATCGCAGGACTGCGTAAATTTAATCCCGCCCGCTCCCAGATCGAGCGCTTCCGCTTCGTAGGCCAAGTCGTCCATCATGTGCCAGGACGTTATCTTTATGTCCAAGATGGCGGTTCCGGGCTTCTGGCGCTCTCTCGCAGTGATGCCCCCCTCAAGCCTGGAGACCACGTCGAACTCGTCGGACTCATCGGGCGGGAAGGCAATCGCCCCCTGCTTCGTGAGACCATCTACCGGCGCATCGGCGAAAACAAAACGCTTAAACCCACCGCCCTCCCCGCGCAACCCATTAATGAAAGCCTCGACGGCTGCCTCGTCCAAACCAGCGGACGCCTGTTTGAAACGAGCCAACACGACCAAAGCACCCACTTTCTCATTAAAAACGAGACGGCTTCTTTTGAAGCCATCCTCGAACAACAGCCCCGACAACTGCCGCCCGCCGGAGCTGAGCTGCGTCTCACGGGCGTCTATCAAATCGAATATGACGAATACCGCCACCCCCGTGGCTTCCACCTGCTCCTACGCTCACCCGCCGATGTGACGGTGCTGGCCCAACCCTCTTGGTGGAATGCGGGACGTGCCCTCTACGTGGTTGGCGTGCTTTTAGGCTGCATTCTCTTGGTGGTCGTGTGGGTCAATATCTTGCGCCGCCGCGTCGTTAAACAAACCGAGTTAATTCGCACTCAACTGCAAAAAGAGGCGCTGCTGCAAGCGCGCTACGGCGACATCATCGAAAACGCCAGCGACTTCATCTTCACCCTCGATGAACAGGGGCGCATCACCTCCTTCAACCCCGCCGGTGAACGCATGACCGGCCTCAGCCGCAAACAGGCCCTCACCCTCACGCTCAACGACCTGCTCGCCCCCGAAGCCCTCAGTGATACCCAGACGCTCTTAAATCTACGCTCGGAAAGCGAACCCGCCGTCACCTGCCAGACTCGCTTTAAGACGGCCGACGGCCGCATCATCTGGGTCGAGATCTGCGCCCGCGCCCATCATCATCCCGACCGGCCCTACGAAATACTCGCCGCGGCCCGTGACATCTCGGCGCGCAAGCACATCGAGGAGGAACTCCGCCGCGCCCGCGACGCCGCCGAAGCCACCACCCGCGCCAAGTCCGCTTTCCTGGCCAACATGAGCCATGAGATCCGCACGCCGATGAACGGCGTCATCGGTATGACGAACCTTTTAATCGATACTCCGCTCAACGCCGAGCAACGCGACTTCGCCGAGACGATCCGCAGCTCCGCCGAATCGCTCCTCACCGTCCTCAACGACATCCTCGACTTCTCCAAAATCGAAGCCGGCAAACTCAACATCGAGAACATCGACTTCGACTTGCACGAAACCGTCGAGTCCACGCTCGAACTCCTCGCCGCTCGCGCCAACGAAAAACACATCGAGCTGGCTTCATTTCTTCCGCCCAGCCTGCCCACCTGGGTGCGCGGCGATCCCGGTCGCCTGCGCCAAGTTCTCCTCAACCTCATCGGTAACGGCCTCAAGTTCACCGAAAAAGGTGAAGTCATCATCAACGCCTCGCTTGAAAGCGAAACCGAAACCGACCTTTGCCTACGCGTTGAAGTGAGCGACACCGGACTCGGATTGGATGAAGAGACTCAAGCCCGCCTCTTCCAGCCTTTCATCCAAGCCGACGGCTCCACGACGCGTAAGTTTGGCGGCACCGGACTCGGACTCGCCATCAGCAAGCAGATCGTCCAGCTCATGCAGGGCGAGATTGGCGTGCGCAGCACACCGGGGCACGGGGCCACTTTCTGGTTCACCGTCCGGTTGGAGAAAATCTCCGCCGCCGCGCCGGGAAAACCTCCCAAGGTTTCCGCACTTCTTGGCCTGCGCACGCTCATCGTCGATGATAATGCCACCAACCGCAAAATCCTTGAGCACTACTGCGCGGCTTGGGGACTCCAAAGTGAATCCTGCATAAGCGGCCCTGAGGCGCTCACGGCTCTGCGCACCGCCGCGGCGGCCGGTGCACCATTTCAGATCGTGCTCACCGATTATCAAATGCCCGAGATGGACGGCCTCACGCTCGCCCGCGAAGTCCTGCACGACGAAAAGATTGTTTCCACCCGTATTATTCTCCTCACGTCATGGGATCGACGCTTCAGTCGAGAAGAGCTGGGCAGCTGCGGCATCGTTCGCATGCTGGTAAAACCCTTTAGACAACAAGAGGTGCTCGGCGCCCTCCTGCGCTGCGTCCGTAACGGCAACGATTCGCGCAACGCCAGCAGCACCCTACCATCCGACGGCAGCCTGCCTCATAACGCCGACTCCGAGACACCGCTGCTGGTAAAAACTCCGTCCCTCCGCGTGCTGATCGCCGAAGACAACATCGTCAATCAACGCGTCGCCGCCCTTCAGCTTAAGAACCTCGGCCACGTCACTGAAATCGCCGCCAACGGCTTCGAAGTCCTCAAAGCCCTGGAGACAAAATCCTACGACGTCATCTTTATGGACGGCCAGATGCCCGAACTCGACGGCTACGAGACCACCCGCCGCATCCGTCAAAACCCCGCCTATGCCGGCCTCTGCATCATCGCCATGACCGCGAATGCCATGCAGGGCGACCGCGAACGCTGCCTCGCCGTCGGCATGGATGACTACGTGAGCAAACCCACCCGCCCCGCCGACCTTCAAGCCGCCCTCGAACGCCGCAAAATCAACGTCAAAATATAAACGCCACAACCCGGTAAATGCCCGCCCTCCACTCCCTCCAAATGAAAGTGCGCGGTTAAAACAAACCGCAAAATTTAGATTCTTTGAAGCTAAACCAAGCCACCGCATTTCAAACTTATCCCAGCAAAGCCTTGCACCTCGCTGCACTGCAATCGCGTCATGGCGTGAAAAATCAATTTACCCCGGCCGCAATCTTGCATTGATCCTCCTTCAGTCAGTTCTGACGGAGGTCGATGCTCTACAAACAAACTTTGTGTTCCATCTACCCCGAGAGCGCTCCCAACATAATGTCGTCGGTTTTCCCTAAGGCGTACCGTTTCTTTGTCCGCAGAGGCGGCCTAGTGTGCCTTGCCTTCAGCTTGATCATGGCTGAGAGCCAAGCCGCAGAAGCCGCGCAGGACACCGTCACCAGTAGCGCGAGCCAGCCCGTTGCGGTCGCCACGCCCGAACCAATCACAAATCTGCAACAATTCTTCGAAATCAAAGGCCCGGCGCGGAATCAACCGCAGCCCGTCCGCTTTGAGTTCGACCTAGATTTCTATGATACGAAGTGGAACGCCGTCATCGGGCGCAATAATGGCCTCCCGTATTACTTCGTCACCGGGGCAACGCCCTTGCCGATTCAAGTCGATCAACGCTATCTCCTTGAAGGCACCCTCATCCCCGCGGACGCCCCTTCCCTCGCCCAGCTCCGTTGGACGCAGCTACCCCATCCCGACATCATGCCCACGCATGATCTCAGCGGGGACATGGGCAATGTCGCTGCCTATCATCGCAAGCGCGTGCGCATCGTCGGCTACGTCGAATTCCAACTCAATATCGACCCCGACCACCACTGCTTCGTCATCCATGCTGAAAACACAGAATTTTACTGTTCCACCTACGGCAAGAAAGCCGACGCCCCGATCCTGAAAGACAAACTCGTTAGCTTCGAAGGCATCCTCAATGTCCGGAAAGCCCTCGGCCAGCAAAAGCCCAAACTGGAAATTTACGGCCAATGCTCACCGCCCCTCCAAGTACTGGGCGATATCGCCGATCACCCCGACTTCAAAATCGAACGCACCCCCATCGATCAAATCACCGCTATACACGGCACTCAACCCGTGCGAGTGAGCGGCGTCGTGTACGAAGCAAACCGAGGTGAATACTATATTATCCGCGATGGGACAGGCTTGATCAAAGCGCTCACCACCCAAAATCGCCGCTTCACCCCAGGAGAGCCCATCGAAGCCATCGGCATACCCGCAGCCGAGGGGACCGACCTCACACTCCGCGACGCCTTTGTTCGCATCGGCACCCCCCAACCACAAGCTTCCGAACCCAACGTACTCCGCCTTGTCGATCCGATTCTCAGCTTGAGCGCCAAGGAAGCCGCCCAAGGCCACCCGGTTCAAATTACTGGCGTTGTCACCTGGGCCGACATCCCCGGCAGGTGCCTCTATGTGCAAGACCTCAGTGCGGGTATCCGCGTGGTGATCTCTCCCGACATCAAAATCCGTCCCTTCGACCTTGCCCAGCTGCGTTTACTCAAAATCGAAGGTGTGACTGCGTCAGGAAAATTCACCCCGGAAATCCACGCGACAAAAATCACTTCAATCGATTGGTCCAAAGTCCCGCGCTTCCGTGAGGTCAGCTACGAACAAGCCATGAGCGGAGCCGTGACTGGCCAATGGGTCGGAATAAAAGGTTTCCTCCGCGCAGCCCAACTCAGGAACAAAGAAACCCTGCTTCACGTCGTGACTGAATCCGGTGAGTTTACCGCCCATATTCCCTACGTCGCCGATTCCCTCCCCGACCTCGTTGGCGCAACGATCACGCTGTCCGGTGTCTGCGTGCCGGAAACCAGCGAAGGCGGCGAATCTAAAGGCTTTTCACTCCTCGTGCCCGTCGACAATTATGTGATGGTATCGATTGCGCCTAACCCACAGCCCTTCATCGCACCCGAACGCACCCTGGAAAGCCTGCACAAGCCCAACCCCTCCCGCTCGCTCATCCAACGCTACCGCTTCACCGGACAAGTCGTGCATCATGTCCCGGGCCGCTACCTCTACGTTCAAGAAGGCAACTTCGGCATACTCGCCCTCTCGCGCAGCACCGCCCCCCTCAAGCCCGGCGACCGCGTTGAACTGGCTGGCCTCACTGGCCGTGAAGGCTACCGCCCCATCCTCCGCGAAACCCTCTACCGCACCGTCGAAGGCACAACAACACTCATCCCCACGATCCTGCACCCAGGCCAAGCTCTCAACGAAAACCTCGATGGCTGCCTCGTACAAACCACCGGCCAAGTCCTCGAAGCCAGTCGCCGCGAAGCAAGCGCTCATTTCCTCATTCAGACCGAGCATGGCCCCTTCGAAGCCATACTCGAAAAAAGCAGCGCCCCGCTCCCCGCCGCTGGCGCAAAAGTGCGCCTAACCGGCGTGTACTTACCCGAATACGATGAATATCGCCAAGCCCGCAGCTTTCACCTGCTACTCCGCTCCTCCGCCGATCTCGAAGTCCTCTCCGCCCCCTCTTGGTGGACAACCGCCCGCGCGCTCAACGTCGCCGGTTTATTGCTGGCCTGCGTCCTCCTCGTGATCGGTTGGGTCACGATTTTGCGCCGCCGCGTGACGCGCCAAACCCTTCTGATCCGCGAACAGTTGGAAAAAGAATCACTCCTCGAAGCCCGCCATCGCGACATCATCGACAACGCCAGCGATTTCATCTTCACCCTAGATGAACAAGGCCACCTGACCTCCTTTAACCCGGCCGGCGAACGCATGACCGGACTCCACCGCGAACAAGCCCTGGGCCGTGCGTTCAACGAATTGCTCGCCCCCGAAGCCGCCCCCGAAGCCGCTCTCCTCCTCACGCTCCGCTCGGAAACCGATGCCCCGATCACCTGCCAGACACGCTTTAAGACCCTCGATGGTCGCATCATCTGGGTGGAAATCTGTGCCCGCGCCCATCGCCAGCCCGGCCGGCCCTGCGGCGTCCTCGCCGTCGCCCGCGACATCTCCGACCGCAAACAAATCGAGGAGGAACTCCGCCGCGCCCGCGACGCCGCCGAGGCCAACACCCGCGCCAAATCCGCGTTCCTGGCCAATATGAGCCACGAGATCCGCACCCCCATGAACGGCGTCATCGGCATGAGCAACCTCCTCCTCCACGACCCCAAACTGACCGGCGAACACCGCGACTTCGCCGAGACCATCCGCAACTCCGCCGAATCCCTCCTCACCGTCCTCAACGACATCCTCGACTTCTCCAAAATCGAAGCCGGCAAACTCCAAATCGAAACCATCGACTTCGACCTGCACGACGCCGTCGAGACCACCCTCGAACTCCTCGCCGCCCGCGCCGCCGGCAAAAACCTGGAGTTCGCCTCCTTCTTTCCCGCCCAGCTGGCCTGCGCGATCCGCGGCGACCCCGGCCGCCTCCGCCAAGTCCTCCTCAACCTGCTCGGCAACGCCATCAAGTTCACCGACAAGGGCGAAGTCATCGTCACCGTCACCTGCGAAAACGAAAGCGCCACCGACGTGCGGCTACACTTCGAGATCACCGACACCGGCCCCGGCATCGACGCCGAAACCCAGACACGCCTCTTTCAGCCTTTTATCCAAGCCGATGGTTCGACCACGCGCAAACATGGCGGCACCGGCCTCGGCCTCGCCATCGCCAAACAGATTATTCAGCTCATGCAGGGCGAAATCGGCGTTCGCAGCACCCCCGGTCAAGGCGCCACGTTCTGGTTCACCGTAAACCTCGAAAAACAACCAGCCGACAAACTCCAAAACAAGAAACTCGCCTCTCCCGGCGCCCTGCAAGGCCGCCACGCCCTCATCGTCGATGACAACGCCACCAACCGCAAAATCCTCCAGAACTACTGTGCCGACTGGGGCCTGCGTTGCGAAACCGCTGCCACCGCCGCCGACGCTCTCACCGCCCTCCGCCAAGCCGCACGCACAGATCCCTTCCAACTCGTGCTGACCGATTATCAAATGCCCGAGATCGATGGCCTCATGCTCGGCCGCGAAATCCTTAAAGACGAAGCAATCCCCCCGGTGCACACCCTTCTCCTCACCTCCTGGGATCGCCGCTTTAATCCGGAGGAATTGTCGGGCAACAACATCGCCCACATGCTCGTCAAACCGCTTCGCCAGCAAGATCTGCTCGATGCACTGCTCGGCAGCATCCCCGCCGAAAATCATTCGCCCGCCACAGCGAAAAACACACCGTCAGGCGCGCGCTCACGAGCGCTAAACGATATCGCCAAACCAGCCCCCACCGCTTCCCTCTCGGTGCTGATCGCCGAAGACAATATCGTCAACCAACGCGTTGCCGCGCTCCAACTCCAACGGCTCGGCCACAAAGTCGAAATCGCCGCCAACGGCCTCGAAGTCCTCAAGGCGCTGGAAAGCCGTCGCTTTGACGTCATCCTCATGGATTGCCAAATGCCCGAGCTCGACGGCT
>Ga0209181_10001352_pt1 | contig 43233 bp, 49 predicted proteins | sample MAT05_FD_187208 | JGI IMG/M metagenome (GOLD analysis project Ga0209181, IMG submission 187208) | Freshwater microbial communities from Lake Fryxell liftoff mats and glacier meltwater in Antarctica - MAT-05 (SPAdes) (version 2) | ecosystem: Environmental > Aquatic > Freshwater > Ice > Liftoff... | reverse complement strand
TCCGGCAACCACGTTTTCCTCGACCGTCACCACCAGTTCATGCTGCAAGGCCATTGCACAGACCAGTTCGGCATCGAGCGGCTTGACAAAACGCATGTTGACCACCGTCGCATCGAGTTCCGCGCCGACCTGCTCCGCAGGTGCCACCATCGAGCCGAACGCGAGAATCACGACGCGCGGATTGGCGGCGCGACGGCGTACTTCGGCCCGCCCCCAGGGCAGTGCGCTCATGGCCTTTTGTATCGCAACACCGGGACCCGCGCCGCGTGGATAGCGTACCGCGACCGGATGATCCTGCAGGAACCCGCTGTAGAGCATTTGCCGACACTCGTTTTCGTCGGCCGGCGCCAGCACCGATACATTGGGCAAACAGCGCAAAAACGACAGATCGTAGCTGCCGGCGTGGGTCGCGCCGTCGGCACCCACCAGGCCGGCGCGGTCGATCGCGAACAGCACCGGCAGGTTTTGCAGGGCGATGTCGTGAATCAGTTGATCGTAGCCCCGCTGCAGGAAGGTCGAATAGATCGCCACCACCGGCTTCAAGCCTTCGCATGCGAGCCCGCCGGCGAAGGTCAAGGCGTGCTGCTCGGCGATACCGACGTCGTGGTAGCGGCCCGGAAAGCGCGCCGCAAACTCAACCATGCCGGAGCCTTCACGCATCGCCGGGGTGATGCCAACCAGCCGCTCGTCAGCCTGCGCCATGTCACACAACCATTCGCCGAACACCTGCGTATAGGTCGGTTTGCTGCTCCCCTTGCCGGCGACGATGCCCTGTGCCGGATCGAATTTCCCGGGCCCGTGATAGAGCACCGGATCGGCCTCGGCCAGCTTGTAGCCCTGCCCCTTGCGCGTGACCACGTGCAAAAACTGCGGGCCCTTTAAAAGGCGCATGTTCTGCAGCGTGGGAATCAGCGACTCGAGGTCGTGGCCGTCGATCGGACCGATGTAGTTGAAACCGAACTCCTCGAACAGGGTGCCTGGCACAACCATGCCCTTGGCATGCTCTTCGAAGCGCTTGGCCAACTCCCACAACGGTGGTGCGACCCCCAGCACCCGTTCGCCGGCGCGCCGCGCCGCGGCATAGAAACGCCCGGACATCAAGCGCGCCAGGTAGCGATTGAGCGCGCCCACCGGCGGCGAGATCGACATGTCGTTGTCGTTGAGCACCACGATCAGGCGCGCGTCCTCGTACACCCCGGCGTTGTTCAATGCCTCGAATGCCTGACCGGCGGACATCGCGCCATCGCCTATCACCGCCACCGCATGGCGGTTCTCGCCCTTCAGCCGCGCTGCCAGCGCCATTCCCAGCGCCGCCGAGATCGAGGTCGACGAATGCGCCGTGCCAAAAGTGTCGTATTCGCTTTCAATGCGGCGCGGAAACCCGGAGATGCCGCCGCTCTGCCGCAGGCTGCCCATGCGTTCGCGCCGACCGGTCAGGATCTTGTGCGCGTAGGTCTGGTGGCCGACATCCCATACCAATCGGTCATGCGGGGTATTGAACACATAGTGCAAGGCGATGGTGAGTTCGACTGTGCCCAGGTTGGACGACAGGTGGCCGCCGGTTTTGGATACCGAGTCAAGCACATAGGCACGCAATTCGTCGGCCAGTAGCGCCAGGTCACGCCGCGCCAGGCGCCGCAGATCGTGTGGGCTGTTGATGGTCTCAAGCAACTTGGTCATGTGCCTTCCGTTGCATCTCTTTTTCGGATGCGCTTGCCGAACGCGACTTGTCGCAGCCGTTCGCGCAGGCGTCGGCAGCGCACCTGCGATGCATAGGTGCGCTCACTAGAAAGACCTTCCGGCGATAAAGCGCGCCAACTCGGCCAAGGGCTTGCCACGCGCCCCGAAGGGAGCGAGCGACGCCAGTGCGTCTTCGAGCAGGTCGGCGGCCTTGCGCCGCGCCGGAGCGAGGCCGAGAATCGACACATAGGTCGGCTTGTGCTGCTGTTGATCCTTGCCGGCGGTCTTGCCCAGGGTGGCCGTGTCTGCGGTGGCGTCAAGTATGTCGTCAACCACCTGAAACAAAAGACCGGCGCACTTGGCATAGTGGTCCAGGCGAGCATGGTCGTCAGCGCCCTGTGGCGCGCCTGCCAGTGCGCCCAAATTGACAGCGGCCCGGATCAGGGCACCCGTCTTGTGAATATGCATCAATTCGAGTTCAGGTTCGACAAGCGGCTTGCCTACCGCATCCAGATCGATTTGCTGGCCGCCGCACATGCCACGTGAACCCGCTGCCCGCGCCAGCAGTTCGAGCATGCGCAGTTGCCGGACTGCGTCCAACGCCACATTTGGCGCGGCCAACACCTGAAACGCGTGGGCTTGCAGGGCGTCTCCCGCCAGCAGGGCGGTGGCGTAATCGAATTCGACATGCACGGTGGGCTTGCCGCGACGCAAGGCGTCGTCGTCCATGCATGGCAGGTCGTCGTGAACCAGTGAGTAGGCGTGAATCATCTCTACGGCCGCGGCGGGAATCTCCAGCACTTCCGGCGCCGCCCCGGCCAACTCCCCGGCGGCAAACACCAGTAGCGGCCGCACCCGCTTGCCGCCACCCAGAACTGCATAACGCATGGCGTCATGCAAGCGCGCGGGCAGCACATCGACCGGGGGCAACAGGCGCGCCAACGCAGTTTCCATGCGTTGCTGTACCGCCGCCATCCAGGACGGAAAATCCATGCTCAAGGCGCCCCTCCGCCCTCGATCAGCGGTTTGAGCATGCCATCCTCCAGGACCTTGACCTGCTGCTCGGCGATGCTCAAGCGCGATTGCGCCGCGCGAATCAATTCGGCGCCGCGTTTGTAGGCCGTCAGTGAATCTTCGAGCGGCAGGTCATCGGATTCCATCTGCGCGACGATGGCTTCCAACTCCTTGACAGCGGCTTCGAAACTAAGGCTTTCCGCCGGCGCCGGCGGGGCAGGATTTTTCGGCAAGTCGTTGGCACGGGTTGCCGGCACGCGCAACCATTTGTGCAGTTGGATCAAAGCGGCATTTTAAGGTGTCTTTGCCGATTGCGCCGGGTTAGAATACGCCTTCCACGCCTTCCTCAATGGCTCGGAATTACCGCTATCTTTGTATGGTTATTCGCAAATGCGCTACTCTGCGTTTCTTGAGTTGCGAATGCAGCGCCCCAGTAGCCCCTGATTTTGATCCAGACCTTCCGCCTAGAACTCCGATGAGCAGCTTTCGCGTTCGATTTTTGTCCCCCCTGGCCCGCGACGGGCCGGCACGCGCCTAAACTTGCCTTCGGGGCCCCGCTGATCCACGCGGGGCCGCCCATCATTGATGGATTTGCGGCATTCGCGGCTTGACCTGGCCGCCGCCGCGAGAGGTTCGCCACCATGTCGGACATCGGACACATATCCCGCCTGCAGCCGGCCGCTTCCCAGTTGCCGGTACATGCCTATCACGACCCGCGCGTTTTTGAACTCGAAATGCGTGCCCTGTTCGCCGATTCACCCGGTTATGTGGGCCACGAACTAATGGTGCCCAATCACGGCGACTTTCATACATTAGGCTGGATGAACGATGCCCAGGTGCTGGTGCGCAATGGCTTCGGCATCGAACTGCTGTCGAACGTCTGCCGCCATCGGCAGGCCATCATACTGGGAGGCAGCGGCAACCGCCAGAACATCGTCTGCCCACTGCACCGCTGGACCTACGATCTTGGCGGCAAGCTCCTGGGGGCGCCGCATTTTGCCGACAAGCCGTGCCTCGACCTTCTGAAATTGCCCTTGCAAGCCTGGAACGGGATGCTGTTTTCAACCAAACGCGATATCGCAGCCGACATGCGCGGCCTGGGCGTGGCCGCGGACCTGGATTTCAGCGGCTACATGCTGGACCGCGTCGAAATCAACGAATGCCCCTACAACTGGAAGACCTTCATTGAGGTCTACCTCGAGGATTACCACGTGGCGCCGTTTCATCCGGGCCTTGGCGGCTTCGTCACCTGTGACGATCTCGCCTGGCAGTATGGCGAGCGCTATTCGGTACAGACTGTGGGCATCAACAACGCCCTGGCGCGCCCGGGCAGCGAGACGTATCGCAACTGGCATGAGCAGGTACTCAAGTATCGCGCGGAGCGTTTCGACGAGCGCGTGCCGAAACACGGCGCGATCTGGCTCACGCTCTACCCCAACATCATGGTCGAGTGGTATCCGCATGTACTGGTGGTGTCGCACCTGATTCCGCGCGGCCCGCAGTCGACTACCAACGTGGTCGAGTTCTACTATCCCGAAGAGATAGTGCTGTTCGAACGCGAATTCGTCGCCGCCGAGCAGGCCGCCTACGCTGAAACGGCGAAGGAGGACGACGAGATAGCCATGCGTATGGACGCTGGCCGGCGTGCCTTGATGCTGCAAGGCATCAACCAGGTGGGGCCCTATCAGTCGCCGATGGAAGACGGCATGCAGCACTTCCACGAGTACCTGCGGCAACATCTGGGTGAAGCGCTCTGAGCACAACGCCGGCAAGAGTCGGCGCGTGAAGCGGGCCTGAAGGCGGCCACCTGCCAACCTGATGTTGATTTGCCTGGCACGCGCTAGACTCGAGATTCCCGCGGCTGGCTGCCGGCCGCGCAACGCCCAACGTCCAACGTCAATCCTTCAAGCGAGAACCTTTCATGTACGACAAGATCGTTTCCTCGGCCGAACTGGCCACGCACCTGACCGACCCCGAGTGGATCATTCTCGACTGCCAGCACGACCTGTTGAACCACGCGTTCGGCCGCGAAGCCTACGCTCGCGAGCACATTACGGGAGCGCACTTCGTGGCAATGGAAGGCGACATGGCCGGCACCAAGACCGGCCGCAATGGCCGCCACCCCTTGCCTGCGCCGGGCGCACTGGAAACCGTGTTCGGGCGCCTCGGTGTAAGCGCCGGGCGCCAGGTGGTGGTGTACGACGGCTCGCAGAACAACTATGCCGGCCGCGTGTGGTGGACCCTGCGCTGGCTCGGGCACCATGCCGTCGCGGTGCTCGACGGCGGCCTTGGCAAATGGAAAGCCGAAGGACGCGCGCTAACTGCGCAGGTGCCGCTGCCGCGCGCAGCCGTTTTCACCGCGCGGCCCGACGATTCGCGCAAGGTTGAGGTTGCTGCCATCGTGGCGAACCTGGGTAAACCGGGCATGACTGTGGTCGATGCACGAGCAGCCGAACGCTATAGCGGCAAGGCAGAGCCGATCGACCCGGTAGCCGGGCACATTCCCGGCGCGCTGTTACGCTTCGGCAAAGACAACATCAGGCCCGACGGCACGTACAAGAGCGCCGCCGAACTAAAGGCTGAATTTGCGCAGTTGCTTGGCAATACGCCGCCTGAGCAGGTGGTGCATCAATGCGGGTCCGGCGTATCGGCTTGCAACAACCTGATCGCCATGGAACTGGCCGGATTAAGTGGTGCGAAGCTCTACGTCGGCTCCTGGAGCGAATGGTGTGCCGACCCGGCGCGGCCGGTGGTAACGGGCATGACGCCCTGATCAACCGACAGCCAGTCATCAGGGAAAGCACTAAAAACCCGCACTTCGTCAGGGATACCGCAGCCCTGGCGCGCCTGTACGGTGACCCACCTTTTTGCATCGCTCATCTTCAGCGTTTTCTTAACGGCCGCGCCGACATATCGATCGACCCGGCGCTGTTGCGCCGCTTCGCCGTAGACGGTCGTGAACCGCGCACGGTACTGGTAGTGCACGTCGAGACTGTTTACTTTCAGTGCTCGCGCGCAATCGTGCGTGCGGGGCTGTGGGAGCCTGAAACCCGCATCGAGCGCAGCAGCCTGCCCAGCACCGGCACCATCCTGTCAGCCCTGTCGAACGCCGCCATCAATGCGCAGACATACGATCAGACCCAGACAGAGCGAGTCAAGGCGACACTGTATTGAGTGCCGCGCCGCCGCGCTATCGCGGCGGCGATCAGCCAGGACCTACCCAGGTCTCCGACCAGGCCAGGACGCAGCTCGACGAGGCCTTGCCCGATCGATCCTGCGCGAAGGGCTTCGCCGTCGCGGCTTCCCCATTGACCGAGAGTTGCGCGCCGCGCGCCGGGAAGAAGGTGCTGTAGACCCCGATCGGCCGATTCATCTGCCCCGGCGGCACGGTGATCACGAAAGCCGGAAGCAGGTCCCACCACGCCAGAACGATCTGCCCGTCATCCGACGAAATACGCTCCTCCAGAGTCGCCAGGCAATTGCCGCTGCGCACGAACTCGGCATCGACCACCGGCAGCGATTCGTCGCCGAATGGCGCATGCAGCAATGTCTCGATGCGACGCTGCAAATAGCGCGTCATGCCGATGTTGTCGGAATACACGCGCGGACCAGCCCCGGTAAGCGGGCTGTCGATGAAAAGCGCATGACCCTGCCCCGCCGGTGACCACAGCACACGCCAGTGACTGACTCGATCGATCAATGTCTTGCCAGCATCGTCAGAAAGCCGGATAAACGAATTTTCACCGGTCATCACAACTTCACCGGGGTCGACCAAGCGCGCTTCGCTCATTGCATTCTCCTACTGGTTGGGTTTGTGTTGTTCAAGTGAGAATCAGTCGGCGTAGCCTGGCAGCTCACGGTCAAGCACACGCATCATGGCCGCGAAATACAGGTTTGCGCGCTCGCTGCGGGTGTGCCTGTCATTGACCGGTACTGCCTGCACCTGGGCGATGATCTCCTGCGAAAGAATCTCCAGCGGCTGGCCGGTAGACATCGCCAGTATCTGGGCGCGACACACGCGCTCGAGCTTGTAGAGCCGGCGGTAAGCCTGCGCAACGCTATCGCCGACCACCAGCACCCCGTGGTTCTTCATGAACAGCACATGTTTGTCGCCAATCAAACGCGCCAGGCGCTCGCCCTCTTCGATGAAATCGGCCGTGCCTGCATACGTATCGTCATAGGCGACCGTGCCATGGAAGAAAGCGGCCGTCTGGCTGGCTGGCAAGATGCGGTTGTCCTTGAGCATGTTGAGCGCCACCGCCCAGGTCTGGTGTGTGTGCAGCACCACGCGGGCGCCGGTGATGCGGTGAATCGGCACATGGATGCATTGCGCGGAAAGCTCGACCACACCCTCGCCTTCGAGTGTCTCACCCTGCACGTTGAAAACGATCATGTCGCCGGCCTTTGCCTCCGACCAGTGCAGTCCGAACGGCAGGATCAGGAAACGGTCTTCAAAACCCGGCACGGTCACCGTGAAATGGTTGTCGATACCCTCGTCGAGATCGTCCAGCACCGCCAGGCGATGGGCGGCGGCGAGATGGATCTTGGCCTCACGCACGGCGTCAACCGCATCGGCGGCACGCGAGCTTTTCAAGGGGTGGACGGACATGGCGGACCTCGACTTGTGCGGGATTGAACGCAGAGTATAGCCAGACGCGCCCCGCGCCCGGGAAGTCGCAACGGTCGCTCGCTCCTGCGGCGCCCGGCTTGCGACGCGCCGCGGGCGATGCGACGCTGCCATCAACCCTTTTTAGCGCGCCCTGCGCAGTTCAATATCACCATACCAGGCTGTCGCCGCCTCGGCGGTCTGGTCGGTGTCGGTCATCACCGCAATCCCCGACACCGGCGGCGGCTCCTCCTTGAAGGCGCGCTTGTAGTCTTCATAGACGTTGCGCTCCATCTCGACCCATTCGCCAACGCGCCTGGCGCCGGATTCGACCACGAACATCATCGCACGCGCGGTGTAGGCATTGGGCAGCATGGTGCCGACGGGCGCGCGGCCGTCCCACACGTAGTTGATGCCGGCATGCGGTGGGTACTCGCCATAGAGCGACTTGGCCAGTCCGTATTGCATGCGCATGCCGGCCCCGGCACGTGCGGGGTCATAGCGGAAAGTCACGTAGACGCGCGCCGGGTAGTCATCGCCCTCCCTGGTGGCGATATCCGCGCCCTTGATCAAATTGCCGACTTTCCAACGCCACTTGAGGATCGGAAAGTCCTTGATTTCGATCCTGCGCTCGTCGAAGCGGCGGATCAGCCCGGAGGCCGACTTGCTGCTCTCGGCCTTGAGAACCGTGCTGCCGTTGTCCGCCACCAGGGTGTAACGCGTGAGCGTCTCGATGTTGCGAAAGGTGAGTGGCACCCACTGCGCCGGAATGGCGCTGCCCGGCTTCAAGGCGGAAAAGCGGCCGGCGTCGATCAGGTCCTGAGCGGAAGTGATGGTTGAGGTGGCAAGCACGACAGAAGCGAGCAAGGCCTTGAAGCAAGGGGCGCTTGTCACAGACCACCTATGAATGAGTCGATCAGCGGCGCCAACGCACGCGGGTTGTCCTGGCTGACCCGATGATCGGCCTCGATCTCGGCGCTGGTGGCGCCCGGAATCAGGGCGCACAGGCGCTGCATGTTGGCCAGCGGAAACACGGCCGATCCGGCGCCGCGTATGGCGAGCGTGGGGCAGCGCACCGCGATGCGGTCCCAGATCGGGGTTTCCAGCAGGTGCTCGGTTTCCACCGCACCAGGTGGGAAATAGCGCCATTCGACCTCGCCATTGCCCAGGTCGCGAAACGAATGCTTGCTGTAGTGGTCTTTCATCGCCTCGCTCCAGAGAGCGGAGAACGGCATGCGCGCGCGTGCCTCGGCCAATGAGAGAAAGCGGAATTCGCGCACCATCTGTTCGCGAACCTTGAGACTCAGTTGCGGGTCAAGCGACACTCCAGGGTCGACCACCACCAGGCTTGTCACCCGTTGCGGGCTTTCGGAGGCCAGCAGCAAGGCGAGATTGCCACCGGTGGCGGCGCCGACGAGATGCGCTTGAGCGATGCCAAGGGTGTCGAGCAACGCACGCAGGTCGTCAAGGTAGTCGACATAACCATACCCTTGCTCAGGATAAGCGGAGAGTCCGTGCCCGCGCGCGTCCGGGGCGATGAAGCGATTCTTGAGGACGGAATGTTCGACCACGAAATCCCATACCCGTGCATTGGTGCGGTTCGGATGCAGCAGCAGGATCGGCGGATCTTCACCCGGCCAGTCGAGGATATGCGCGTCGAGTGACGCCAGTTGCAGGCGTCTGGATTGCGCCGGTCGGGCGAATGCCATGGCTCTTTTCTCCGTCAGGGCGTGTTCACGCAAAATGCACAGCCGATGGGATCAGATGCGCCAACGTGGTGTCGTCGCGCAGGCGCATCAGGTCCTGCGGCACATCGATATCCGGCAGTTGGCCGGCTTCGGCGAGCGTCGCGCGCGCCTTGCGCGCGCGCTCGCGGGTCTGCGCCATCACCTTCACACCGCCCCAGGCAATTCCCGCGAAGAGCTCGGGCACCGCGCGCGCCAGCCCGACAGCGACATAGCCGCCGTCGTCGGCGGCGATGAACGCGCAGTCCTGGTGCGCCAGCTTCACGTGCAGTCTGGAGATCGCCTCAACATCAAGCCATGGGCAATCGGTGCCGATCAGAACCGGTAGCTGCCCGGCGCGCAGCGCGCCTACCAGCGCCAGCCACATCCGTGCACCCAGATCGCCGGCGGATTGGTCGCGCAGTCCGACTGCGAACTCGTTGGCACATGCGGCAAAGTCCGGATGATCCGCGCCCGGTGCACACCATAGTTCGACTTGCGCGTCGCGGTGCATGGCGCGCCAGGCCATGGCGGTTTGCAATGTGTGGCGGGTGAGTCGCTTCTGCAGTTCCGCCGCGCCCGCCGCGCCCAAGGCCGGAATCAGGCGGGTCTTGCACTCCCCTGCCACAGGCGCGCGCGCGAATATCTGCAGCAGCGGTGTCATGTGCGCCGCGTGAAGCGCTGCAACAGTTGTGGCGCGTAGCGGGCCCACATCGGCTGGCCAAGCGACCCTTTTGATTCGACAGCGTTGCGCAGTGCAGTCAGGCGGCCAAGCGCGGCCCGCATTGCCGCCCGCTCCTGCGCGACTGCCGCGTTCGCGGCCGCATGGCGCGCCTCCTTCTGAGCTTCGAGTTGCGGCGGCAGGCAGCCGGCATTCCTCAAAATACGATTGGCCATGCGCATTTCCGCTGGCACCAGCAGTTGATCGTCCAGGTCGAGCCGAACGGCGCCTGGCAGGTGATCGAACAGGCCGGCGGCAGCGGCGCGGGCAATGCGCTCCTCGGCAATGTGCGCAAGCGCTGTACTCATGCGTAGGCGATCCAGCGCCCGCAGGTGATCACCGCCACCCAGATCAGCAGCGACGCGGCGGCAATCACGCGCGCCGGCAAGGGTGCGACATCGTTCCATGTCGCAGGCCGGGCCCAGGACCCCGTATGAAACAGCGCCGCGTTGACGCCGGCGGCGCCGATCAAACCCATCTTGACCAGGAATACACGATTGCCGATGAGGTCGCCGGCATGCGCCAGAAACAGCATCAGGCCACTGGCCACCACCAGACCAAAGGCCGCGATCGAAAGCGGCAGGACATGTCGCATCAGGTCGTCTGCCGGCAACGCCTTCGACCAACCGAGAATACGCAAGTCGACCACCGCGATTGAACCCACCAGGCAAGCCAGGCCAACGATGTGCAGGGTTTCGACCACCGGGTAAGCCCAGGTGACCCTACGCATCCAGACGGCCAGCGGCAAGGCCGCCAGCGCCTGCCCGACATCGATCGCCACTTAGCGCAGTTCGATGGTCTTGCCGTCGATGATGATGCGCTCGACCCGCAGTTCGTCGGCTTTGCTGCGATTCTGGTAGCCCACCACGCGCGCCTTGACACCGGCCTTGATGGCTTCGGCCTTGAGGCCGCGCGCTTCCATGCGGAACGGTGGCGCCAGCACCGCCACCCAGGTTTTATCGCCGGCCTTGAGCTTGATCACCGTATGCGGATTGTCGTAGCCGGATTCAAGCACCGTGCCGTCGAGCGTGAGCACCTGTTGCGCGTCATACTCGCTCCAGCCATGGTGGGCGAGGCTCGAAAGCGGCAGCAGCAGAACGGCAGCCAAGAGAAACTTCTTCATCATTTAATCCTCCTTCGCCAGTGGGCTCAACTGATCAAGGCGTCGCTCACGCTCAGCCTTGGGCAACGCCGCCAGCGCGCCGACGGCGGCATAAAAGCGCCCGAGATCGCCACCATTGGCGGCCAGCAAAGCAGCAAACTGCGGCACCCGTTGAGTATAGGTCGCAATCGAGCCCAGTTTCGCATTGTTGAGGTCCCTGAGTACCCAATCGTCATAGGCACGCACCTGCGCTTCGCCCAGGTTCCACGCCGCCTTCTGCGCGGCATAGCGCTCGACTAAGCCTGCGAGGATGCGTGTCTTGGCCTCGCGCCGGGCGTCAGCGTCAACCGGCGCCGCGTAGGCCGCGCCGAGTTCGCGCCGGGCGGTCACGAACAGGCGCAACAACTCGCGGCGCCGCGCCGCATAGCCCGCGTAGCTGGCACGCTGGTCGGCGCCCGCATTGCCCAGCATCCAGCGCCGCAGGCCCTCTTCTTCCACCGCAACGGCGAAGGATTCATTGAAGGTCGAATCGTCACGCACGTACGCCACCTGATGCGCGAGCTCGTGGAAAATCAGCCGCGCGATTTCGAGATCCGGATAGCGGATGAAGGTATTGAGCAGCGGGTCGGCGAACCAGCCCAGGGTCGAGTATGCCGGCACGCCACCGACATACACATCAAGACCCGTAGCGCGCAGCGCCGCCGCATGGTTCTCGGCTGCGTCTCTGGCGAAAAACCCGCGATACACCACGCAGCCGGCCACCGGAAAACACTGGGTCCGCAGTTCGAGCGACAACGCCGGCGCGGCAAACACGTTCCACACCACAAACGGTCTTTGCAGATCTGCATAGCGCCTGTAGCTGGCGTTATCCGGCAAGCCCAACTCGGCACTGGCATAGTCGCGCACGCGCTGCGCGTAGGCCAGGCGCCGCTTGATATCGGCAGTCGTCGCGGGATCGGCCACCACCTCTTCCACAGGGCGCGCCAGGCGCGTGACTTCCATTTGGCCGTTGAACGCCTGCCAGTAAAACGACACGGTCGAACAGCCGGCCAAAAGCAGTGTCGGCACAAGCAGCAGGAAACGCCTCAACCGAAACTCCCGCCCTCGATGAAGTGCAGCATGCGGCGTACCACCTGTGGCGAAATCAACATGGCGGTATGACCCACCGGCAGCACCAGATGTTCCCGTGCCCCCGCCACGTGCGTCTCGATGACGCTGATGGTGCCGTCATGCGGGCGCGCGAGGCCGGGCACGATGACACGCCCCAGACCGATGTTGGCATCTCCTGCGATCACACCCAGTTCAACCCCGTCGGGCACGCAGGGGCGGCGCGTGGCCAGCCAGTCCTGCAGGGCGCGACCGGCCAGTGCAGTGGCCAGGCGGCCCAGCACCGGCCACGCATTGCGCCCGCCCACCAGGGCTCGGCCGGCGCGGGTGTCCTGAAACGGCGGTCCGGCCAGCACGATGCGGCCCAGACTTTTTGCCGGAAGTTGCCAGCCCAGGTTGTCAAGCATCGAAACGATCGTCACCGCGCCCAGGCTGTGGCCGGCGAAATGGATCCGCTGTTCCGGCAGACCGGCGACGAAGCGCGCCAAGGCAGCGCGGTTGTGCGCCAGGCGACCACGTACGCTCGGGTAGGAAAACGCATAGGTCGCATAGCCGGCGCGCGCGAACTGGTTGCGCCAATAGCGCATCGCGAAGCCCGAAAGCCACAGGCCGTGCACGCAAACCACCGCATCCTTGTCGGAGTTTGCCATTCAGCGCGTCAGCCCCAGGGAAAACAGGACGACGATCATGCCGAATGCCATCATCAAGGCTGGCGTCACCAGAGCACTGACAAAATTGACGCGCTCGGCCTCAGCCGGGTCGTCCGGATTGACCGCCACCACCACCGATGCGCCCGGTTTGAGCCTCTGGTGATACGGCATGCGCGACACGAAGCGATGCACCGCGCCCTGCGCGTCGCGGTACTCGATTTCCGGGCACTTGAGCACGGACACCCGCACCAAGGCAATCACAACGCCCGTTACCCGCGGCCAGTGACGGTATTTCTGCCACGACAAATGGACAAAGGCCACGCCCATGGCGATGAAGATCACGCCGGCGATCAGCGGCCAGTTGGAAAACAGGGTCATGGCGCACTGCTCGCGGCACAGGTCCGCGCGCTGCAAAAAGGTCTGCCGAGGTTCACGCGCGCTCGATTTCGCCGCGGCAGTCGCGCAGGCAGGCGGCGCACATCGGCAAGCCCTGCAAAGCCCTCTGAATCATGTAGTCCCTTGCGACGGGCCCTGCAATTGCCGGTACTCGGTGGCCAGTTCGTTGAGTCGGCGAATGGTCTGCGCCTTGCGGGTTGCGACCTCCTCCAACTTGCGGGTGATCGCGGCCAACTCGGCCAGGCGTTGCTCATTGGCCGCACCCTGTTCGAAGCGCAGCATCAGCTTCAACACGTTGGCCTGATTGACCAGCGCCAGTTCATCGAAGTTGAGCTTGTTCAAATCACGCTGCAGTTGCCGATGCTCGGTCACCACACGTGCAACCTTGTCGCGCCGCTCGTCGCCCGTCGGCGCGGCCGTGCCATCGCGCCCAGGCGCCGGTTGCGGCTGCGCTTCAGGTGCGCGCGCTTCCGGCGCACGTGGCGCTGTCGGCTGGGAGTTAGTGACGACCACCAGAGCGATCGCCTCTTCCAGCGCAGGCACGATGTCGACGACGCGCGCTTTTTCGCCGGCCGAAAGCTTGACGAGGCCGGCGCGCAGTCCGGGCTCGCTGGCGCCAGCGCGCTCGAGTAGTTCCAGCAGGAATTGCGATTTGATCGCGTAATTCACATTCTGCGGAATGTCGCCGGTCTGGCGCGCGATCGCCTGGGCGTCGAGCTTTGAAGCAACGATGCCGACCACATTGCCTTCCATGTTCACCAAGGGCCCGCCGGAATTGCCGGTTTGCACCGGCGCACTGACCTGAAACACTCGCGGGTCGTTGTTGGCGCCGGAGAAACTGTTGATGATGCCGTCGGTCACCTTGGGTTCGATGCCCTGTTGCCGCACATTCGGAAAGCCCATGGTGACAATCGCAGCACCGCGCCGCATGTCGGCCGAAGGTGCCACCGGCAAGGGCTTGAAGCGGCCTTCCGCCTTGAGCAAAGCCAGGTCGTTGACGCGATCGGTCAGCACCACGCGCGCGGCAATCGTCTCGCCCTTGAGGTTGCGCAGGTTGATCGTGCCGCCGCCCACGACCACATGAAAACAGGTCACGAAATAGCCGTCTGCGGTGACAAAAAAACCGGTACCAGTGGAAACCCGCTGCGCATGCGCCGTGGTCGCCACCCACAAGAACGCCAGCAGCAAGGCGCGCAAAGCGCGCCTTCGGAACTGGCAGTCAATGGTGCAATTCATGCGCTCGATTGTAACGGCAAGCCCTTGATCAAATGCGTATTTGCCCGCCCTTGACCGAGGATTGGCGCAGCCGCCGGCCATTTGCTGTGAAAATGGCCGATTGGTCGGCCATCTGCCTTGTATGCAAGTCGCCACCTCCCTGGCTGGAATACGATGAACCGCCTCTCCGTGCTGCGCCAGCTGTTGCCATTTTGCCTGCCTTATCGCGGCCGTTTCGCGCTGGCGTTCCTGTTCCTGTGCGTGGCTGCCACCGCGACCCTGGCGATCCCGTTCGCGTTTCGCAACCTGATCGACTACGGCTTCGCCACCACCCAAGGCAACGACCGGGCAGCGATCGATGCCTATTTCCTGGTGCTTTTCGGCATTGCCGTGGTGTTGGCAGTATTCACCGCCGCCCGCTTCTACATGGTGAGTTGGCTGGGCGAGCGCGTCACCGCCGATTTACGCTCCGCGGTCTACTCGAACATGCTGCTCCAGAGCCCGGAATTCTTCGAGACCACGCAGACCGGCGAAGTGCTGTCGCGCCTGACCACCGACACCACGCTGGTGCAGACGGTGATCGGTACCAGCGTGTCGATGGGCCTGCGCAACACGTTCCTGTTCACCGGCGGCCTGGCGATGCTGCTCATCACCAACCCACAGGCGACCCTGATCATCCTGATGGTGATCGCAGCCACCGTGATTCCCGTGGCGTTGTTCGGACGTCGCGTGCGCAAGCTGTCACGCGCCTCGCAGGACCGGGTGGCCGACGCCAGCGCGATGGCCGGCGAGGTCTTGAACGCGATGCCGGTGGTACAGGCATTCACCAATGAGGGTTTCGAGCGGCAACGCTTCGCGCAGTCGGTGGCGCGCGCGTTCGAGACCGCCGTCACGCGCACCCGCGCCCGCGCCTGGCTGACCGCGATCATCATCACCATTGTGTTCGGCGGCGCAATCTACGGCCTGTGGCTGGGCGCCCGTGCGGTATCGGCGGGCAACATGAGCGCCGGCGCGCTGGCGCAGGCGATCCTATATGTTGCGATCGTGGCCGGCTCGGTCGGCGCGCTGGCCGAAGTGGTGGGCGACATCATGCGTGCCGCCGGTGCCACCGAGCGCCTACTCGAATTGCAGACCGCGACGCCGCACATCGCGACACAGCGCGGGGCAACGCCGCTGCCGACGGCAAGCGCAGGCGTGGGTGCCCGCGTCGAGTTTGATGCGGTGTTGTTCCGCTATCCGTCAAGACCCTTGACGGCTGCGCTTGACCACGTTTCCTTCAACGTTGCAGCAGGCGAGACGATAGCCATCGTCGGCCCCTCCGGCGCCGGCAAAAGCACGCTGATGCAGTTGCTCTTGCGCTTTCACGATCCACAGGAAGGCAGCGTGCGCATCGACGGCACGGACATTCGCCAGGCGGAGTTGGCCAGCCTGCGTGGCAGCATCGCGATCGTGCCGCAGGACGTGGTGATTTTCGCCGCCAACGCGCTGGAAAACATCCGCTATGGCAATCCGCAGGCGAGCGATGCGGCGGTGATCGCCGCCGCGCAGGCGGCGCAGGCGCATGAATTCATCGAGGCTCTGCCCGAGGGCTACCAGAGCTTCCTCGGCGAGCGCGGCGTGCGCCTTTCGGGTGGTCAGCGTCAGCGCATCGCGATCGCCCGCGCGATTCTCAAGGACGCACCGCTACTTTTGCTCGACGAAGCCACCAGCGCGCTGGATGCCGAATCCGAGCAGGCGGTACGGCGTGCGATCGAATCTGCAGCACGCCACCGCACCACCTTGATCATCGCGCATCGCTTGTCGACGGTGAAAAACGCCGATCGCGTGATCGTGCTCGACGGCGGCCGGGTAGTGGAATCCGGCACGCCCGAGCGCCTGTTGGCGGAGGGCGGACTGTATGCCCGACTGGCGCAATTGCAGATCAGCGAGTCGGTCTTGCCTGATGCAGTGGCGTGATATTGGTCCAGCAAGAGAAATGCTCATGCAACGCCTGATCATGTGGTTGACTGCGGCCCTGCTGGGATTTTCGACACTGGCGATCGCCAGGGAGGCACAAGTCACCGCAGCCGAAGCTCGCGCCGTACGCAACATCATCGAGAGCCAGCTTGACGCCTTTTCCAGGGATGACCAGGTGCGCGCTTTTTCGTTTGCCGCGCCGCCGATTCGCCGCATGTTCGAAACCCCCGAGCGTTTCATGGCGATGGTGCGGCAGGCCTATCCGGTGGTGTATCGGCCGGCATCGGTGACTTTTCTGAAACCCGAGCGGATCGGCGCTGCCACCATCCAGATGGTGCAAATGACCGACAGCGATGGCGTGCCCTGGCTGGCGCTGTACCGCATGACGCGCGAAGCGGACAAATCCTGGCGTATCGGCGGGGTTGAATTGCGCCAGACCAGATCGCGGGCGATCTGAGCGCACGGGCTTTCCTCTACAATCAAGGCTTGTCGAACGCTCTGGCCAAATTGCCTTGAACAAAAACGCGGATGCCTTGTCGGCCGCAGCCGCCAAAAACGCGCAACTGGACGCCGACCTGGTGCGCCGTACGCTGGATGGTGACCGTACCGCCTTTGAACTGCTGGTGGTGCGTTATCAGCGCCGGCTCGCCGCATTGATCTCGCGCTACCGGCTGGACGCCGCGACCATCGAAGACCTCACCCAGGAGGCTTTCATCAAGGCCTACCGTGGCCTGGCACAGTTCCGCGGCGAATCGACATTCTTCACCTGGCTGGCACGCATCGCGCTCAATACCACCAAAACCTACCTGTCAAGCCGACGAACGCAGGTGGAATCGGTGAGCCTGGACGACCAGAACGGAGAGTTCGACCCGTTGGCTGCGATCGAGTCGGGTGACTCCACCGAGGGATCGGTGGCGTCGCGCCAGATCGCCGTGATCATCAACGACACAATGGATGAAATGTCAGCGGACCTGCGCGAAGCGCTCAGCCTGCGCGAGATCGACGGCAAGAGCTATCAGGAAATCGCCGATGTTCTCGGCATCCCCTTGAATACGGTCCGTTCACGGATTTTTCGCGCCCGCGAGGTGCTTGCGTTGAAACTTCGGCCCTTGATTGAAGTCAGCCGCAGCAACCGTTGGTGAAACCATGAGCCCAGATCAACTATCACGATTAATTGATGCCGACCTCGAGTCGGAAAACCTTGACGCGGCGCTGCGCGCCCTCAGTGGCGACACTGACGCGCGTGAGGCTGTGAGCGTATTCCAGATGGTCGGCGATGCTCTGCGCGGGCGGGTGGTCGAAGACCATTGCTATAGCCAGCGCATCTTTGCCGCCTTGGCCAAGGTACGGATCGACCCGGCTTGAGCCGCGCAGCAGGCGTGCGATGCCTCTTGCCTCTTGCCTCTTGCCTCTTGCCTCTTGCCTCTTGCCTCTTGCCTCTTGCCACTTAGACGCGTGCGGTGCCGTCACGATTTACCGCAAACATTGATGCGCTGCGGGAACTTTAACCACCATTCGCGGACTATCTAGGTGGGAAACGAGGATAACGCAGCATTGCAAATGGAATCGATCATGAGAAAGCGTCTTCCGCGGCTGGCGGATGATGTATTGCCGAAACTGCTGGTGCCTACACGCAGGCTCGAAAGCGCCGACCGCCCGGCATTGCTTGCCTTTTACCGCAAAACATCGCTATCCGATCGCGCCGCACATTTCGGGCACCCCTTGTCCGACGACAAGCTGGCTGCTTATGTCCAGGGCCTCGATTTCGTCAATCACGGCCATTTTGCCGCCCTCGGGGCAGCATCGCTCATCATCGGCGTGGCGCATTGCACGGTTTTCGATGGCCAAGGCGTGGTGTCAGTGCATGTAGCGCATGGATACCGCTGGCGCGGTATCGGCGCCCGCCTCGGTGAATTGACAGTGCGCTTCGCGCGCGCCCATGAGCTTGCCTGGCTGCGCGCCTATTTCCGCAAGGAAGACGGTGTTGCAGGCAGCCTGGCGCGCCGCTGTGGCATGCATCTCAACGTCGGGCTCGATCGCTTTTACGCCGAACTACGGCTGGTCGCGCCGGCGCGCGGCGAATCAACTGCTGCGCTACACCCCCTGGCCAGCCTACAATTGGTCGATGTCCACCAGTCCGAACCGTCTGCGATTGCCGGCGCTGCACGACCTGGCCGCGTTCGAGGCGGCGGCACGGCTGGCAAGCTTTCTGAAGGCCGCGGAAGAGCTGCATGTCACCCAGTCGGCCGTCAGCCATCGCATCAAGTCGCTTGAGGAATTTCTAGGCGTTCCGCTGTTCATCCGCATCAACCGCAACATCGCGCTCACCAGTTCAGGCGAGCGCTACCTCACCGATGTTCGCGATGTGCTGATGCAACTGGACACCGCCACCGCCAGGTTGAAGGGCGACAGGCGCAGCCGACTGCGCATCTCGGCGGCTCCAGCCTTGGGTGCCAAATGGCTGGTTGCGCGCCTGGCCGGTTTTCAGCGTGCCCATCCCGAGATCGAACTGGCGGTATCGTCCTCTTACGATCTGGAGTTGATTCGCCGCGGCGAGGCCGATGTCGGTATCCGTTATGGTGCGGAGTACGCTGGCGGCCTGACCAGCATCAAACTGCTCGCAGAAACTCTGTTTCCGATTGCAAGCCCTGCCTACATTGCCGCTGTCGGGGGTTTGACCAGGCCCGCAGATCTGCAGCGCACCACGCTTTTGCGCCATCCACTTTTGCACTGGCAACCCTGGTTCAAGGCCGCCGGCCTCGGATGGGACGAACCTGTCGGCGGCGCCTTGTTTGAAGACGCGATGCTGATGTACGAGGCCGCGGCCGCCGGCCAGGGTGTGGCGCTGACCCTCAAGACACTTTTCGAAGGTTATGCGGCGCAGGGACAACTGGTCAAACCCTTCAGCCTCGAAGTATGGGATAGCGCGTATTACATCGTGCTGTCGCCCGAGGCGGTACAGAAGCCGCCTGTCAAGACTTTCACTGACTGGTTGCAGCGCGAAGCCACTGCATAAGACTCAAGCGGTGAGCGCCGCCGCACCGCGCCACGGGTTCAGCGCCGCAGGCTGAAATCGCGCAAGGCCGGCACGCGCCAGAACGGAATGGCAGCGATGATAAGGCAGCATGCGGAAAACACGAAACCCGGCCGGTAGCTGTCGGTCAAGTCATGCAGCACGCCACCCAGAAGTGCGCCCAGTCCGGCACCAATGGCGTTGCTGGCATAGATCACGCCATAGATCGTGGCCACATGCTTGCCGGGAAACAGGCGTGTGGTGATGGAAGAAATAATCGGTCCGCGCGCGCCCTGGCACAAACCAAAGGCGATCACATAAAGCAAAAGCCATGCAGTACTCGGCTGCCAGGAAATGATGAAAAGCGCGATGATCCCGGTGATGCTGCCCGCGTAAGTGACGGTAACTGTGCGCCGGGGCCCGTAGCGATCGGCGATGATTCCGGTGGTGACAATGCCGAATACCGAAAGCATGGCAGCGCTGCCGAAAACTGTGGCGGCGAGAATCGGCGAAAAGCCCTGTTCGACCAGATACACCACGGTCTGCACGGTGACCGAAAACATGCCGATCGAGGTGAAGCAGAAAATCCACGCCAGACTCCAGAAATTACGCGTGCCGAGGGCACGGCGGAGCGTCCATTCGGTTTCGCCAGCCGCGCCGCGGCGGCGCGCGCCGCCATACTCGGGGTGGCCAGCCATGTAAGTCCGCCAGGGCAAAAGCAGAACCAGAGGAAGTGCCACAAGCAGCATCAGGCCGAATATCTGATAGCTTTCGCGCCAGCCGTAGCGCTGCAGCAGGAACTGCGCCGTCGGCACCAGCAGCAGCGCGCCCAGCCCCAGGCCCGCAAACGCCACCGACATCGCGGTGGACAGTCGCTCGCGGAACCAGCGTGCCAGGAGGCTCGACGAAGGCACCATGCCCAAGGCCGCCACAGCAAAGCCGGTCAGCGCGCCGATGGTCGCATAGAAGTGCCAGATGCTTTGAATCCGCGCCGCCAGCAGGTACGCCAGCGCCAGCCCTGCCACGCCGAGTCCGTAGACCAGGCGCGCGCCCAGGCGATCGAACAACATGCCGATCAGGGGGGCGGTCAAGCCGTTGACCAGCAGGTACACGGCATAGACACCGGTCATTTGCGATCGTGACCAGCCGAGATCTTGTTCCAGCGGCAGCAGGAACACCACATAGGTATCGGCCGTGCCGCGTCCCACCAGGTTGAGCAAAAGGCATAGGCCCAGCACGGTCAGTGCGGTGCGCGTTTGACCGGATGGAGTGGCAATTGGCGAAGGCAAGGTGCTGGAGGCTGGCGGGAACACGCGTGGCTCAAAGGGCGACGAGCCACAGGTCGCAGTTTAACTCGCCCTCAGTGCCGGCCACGCTGAACCTGGTTCAGTCACGCTTTGTCGCAGGTTTCGAGTCAGCTCCCCGACGCGGCGTCACCGAGTGTGAATCGGAACACAGTGCCGTGGCCCGGCGCGCTTTCGGCCCAGATGCGCCCGCCATGACGCTGGGCGATCAGTTGTGCCAGCGCCAGGCCGATCCCCGCACCCTTGAAATCGCTGTCCGCATGCAGACGCTGGAAGGGCTTGAACAGACGGTCCGCATAGGCCATGTCGAATCCCACACCGTTGTCACGGACAAAATAGACCACCACGGCGCCCTCATTAGTGGCGCCGACGGCAACCTGGGGCTCGGCTGCGCGCGCGGAATACTTGAGCGCATTGTCGATCAGGTTGGCGAAAATCTGGCGCACCAGAGGGGCGTCGCCGGATGCCGCCGGCAACGGCCCGATCTCGATCCACGCGCGCGGGTATTCGGCCGCCAGTTCGCCCGCGACTTCGTTGGCGGCAGCCGACATGTCGACCGGACCATGCTTGAGCTTTTGTCGCGACGTACGCGCCAGCGAAAGCAGTGCATCGGTGAGATTGCCCATGCGGCGCGCGCTGGCGTCGATGGTCGCAAGATGCACGCGCCCCTCTTCCGACAGGCGTTCCCCTTCGTCCTCGCGCAGAATGCTGGAAAAGCCGGAGATTGCTCGCAACGGCGCGCGCAGGTCGTGAGATACGGAATACGAGAAAGCCTCAAGCTCGCGATACGCTGTCTCCAGCGCCGCGGTGCGTTCGCTGACCCGGCGCTCAAGATCAGCATTCAGGTTGCGCAGCGCGTTTTCGGCCTGCCGATGCGCAGTGACATCCTTGGCAACACCGCGATAGCCGCAAAACTCGCCATCGCCGCCGAACACCGGCTCGCCGGAAACCTGCAAGTAGCGTTCGCTGCCGTCGGCCATCGGGCGCGCCAGTTCAAAGTCGCGAAATACCCGATGCGCATCGAGATCGGCGCGGTGGCGGCGCCAGCCTTCGACGTCCGGCCGGGTGTGCGGCACCTCCCAGCGAGTCATGCCGATCGCTGCGGGCGGCGGCGGCCGGATGTACGCAACGTCGCTGTACTGCTGAACCACGAAACGATGGCTTGCATCAGTTTCCCAGAACACATCGTTCGACAGACCGACCAAGCTGCGAAACCGTGCCTCGCTGGCGGCGAGCGCCACCGCGGCAGCTTTTTGCTCGGTGATATCGATATTGGTGCCGATCATGCGCAACGCCCGGCCATCCGCATCACGCAGCGCCACCCGCCCGCGCGAGAGGATCCAGCGCCAGTCACCGGAACGGGTCCGCACCCGATGCTCGGCGGTGTACTCGCCGCGCCGGCCCTTGAGAGTCTCGGCGCGCGACTGCAAGGCAGCTTCGCGGTCCTCCGGATGAACCTGCGCGATCAGGGCCGCTACGGTACTGCGGGTTTCGCCTGCCGCTTCGCCGAACATTTCGGCCCAGCCTTCGGAAAGAAACACTTCGCCGCTGGCGACATCGCAATCCCACAATGCAACGCGCGAGAATTCGAGCGCCATGCCCAAACGCTGATTAGCGTCACGAATCGCCGCCTCCGCCAGCTTGCGTTCGGTGATTTCGATGCCGAAGCTGATGATGCCGCCGTCCGGCAGTTGCTGGTCGTCGACCAGCAGCCAACGCCCGTCCTGGCGCGGTCGTTCCGTTGGTCCGTGCGCTCGGTGGCGCAGCGCCATGCGCTCCGCCAGCCAGGACTCTTCACACCCGGACGCATCGGGGAACAAACCCAGCGCCATACCGGCGCGCAAGTGATCACTGTAATGGCATCCCGGATGCGTATGGGCCGCCACTTGCGCGTTGAATTCAACAAAGCGCCGGTTGGCAATGACGATGCGGTCGTGCGCATCCGTGAGCACGATCATTTCGCCCAGGTTCTCCAGGCCGGCGCGCAACCGCTCCCCGGCGGCCCGCGCCTGCAACTGGGCCGCCTTGCGTGCGCCGATGTCGACGATCACCGAAACGACGTAGTCGGGCCGCCCCACGCTGTCGCGCACCAGAGAAAGGGTCATCTCGACCCAGACTGCGTGGCCGGCCTTGTGCAGGTAGCGCTTTTCATGACTGTATGAATCAATTTCGCCCAGCGCGATCCTCCGGTTGTAGTCGAGCGCGTCGCCGCGCTCTTCCAGCGGTGTCAGGTGCACCGATGTCGTCGCCAGCAATTCCGCGCGCGAATAGCCGAGGATCTGGCACAGTTTGCGATTGACGCGGAGCCAACGCCCGTCGATCGCGCGAACCGCCATGCCAACGGCGGCGTGCTCAAAGATGGCGCTGTCACCCGCCATGCCTTGCACCCGCAAACCGTCGTCGTGCGCTTCGTCCTGGCTCATCGCTTTGCGCCAATCCGGCCCTCAATGACCGCCACAGTCGCCCGCTCGGGTACCGAATTCGACTGAAAACAATTCAAGCGAGAGTGTGCGCCTTTTCGTTTGTGCTTGCCAGAACGCTGCGCCAGCATGGAAACGGGCGCCTACCCGGCGTCCACAGCAAGGGCCTCCATCAATGGCCCGCCCGCGAGCGCGCTGCCCTGCGCCGCGCAACAAGGTGCGCCTCACCCGCGCTACTGCCCAAAGACCACCCGGACCGGCGTTTGCCGGCGAGGACCGGCGGCCTGGCTGCCAATCAACGAAAAAGGAATCGACAAATGACAATGTCCGACCGCGACGGCTGGATCTGGTTCGATGGCGCGCTCAAGCCCTGGCGCGAAGCCAGTACCCATGTCCTGACCCACACGCTGCATTACGGCCTGGGCGTCTTCGAAGGCCTGCGCGCCTATGCCACACCGACCGGCACGGCAATCTTCAGGCTTGGCGACCATACCCGCCGACTGCTGCAATCGGCGCACATTCTGGGGCTGGACATTCCGTATTCACAGGCCGAGCTTGAAAATGCACAAATCGAGGTGGCACGGGCGAATGGCCTGCGCAGTGGCTACCTCCGTCCCCTGGCGTTCCTGGGGTCGGAGAAAATGGGCATCGATCCGGGCGGGGCTGCCGTGCATGTGGCGATCGCCGCGTGGGAATGGGGCGCTTATCTGGGGCCGCAAGCGCTCGAGTCGGGCATCCGCGTGAAGGTTTCGTCCTTTGCGCGTCATCATGTCAACGTCCAGATGTGCCGTTCAAAATCGGTTTCGACTTATGCCAACTCCATCCTGGCCAACCGCGAAGCGCGCGCCGACGGCTACGACGAGGCGCTGCTGCTCGATACCGACGGCTTTGTCGCCGAAGGCGCGGGCGAAAACATCTTCCTGGTACGCGACGGCCGTCTGATCGAACCCGAACTCGCCTCGGCACTCGACGGCGTGACACGCCGCTCGATCATCGCACTGGCGCACGAAGAAGGCATCGCAGTGGAGTCCCGGCGCGTCACCCGCGACGAGGTGTACATCGCCGATGAAGTCTTCTTTACCGGGACTGCCGCGGAAGTCACGCCGATCATCGAAGTCGATCGGCGGCGCATCGGCAACGGCCTTCCTGGCCCGCTCACCAGGCGCCTGCAGGACCGCTTTTTCGCCTGTGTACGCGGCCAGGACGCGCACCATGCCGACTGGTTGACAGCGGTCTTGTGAGCAGCCGCTGAATCGACGGCTTTGCTGTACGGCTTCGACAACCTGCGGCGCCCCTCGATGCCGCAGGATGCCGCCACGCTGCGGATTCAGCCGCCCCACACTTCCTGCGCCGTCTCGATCACCAGGCGCAGCTTGTCGCGTTGTGCCTGCACCGCGATGTTGTTGCCGTGCACGGTGCTCGAGAAGCCGCACTGCGGCGACAGCGCCAGTTGATCCAGCGGGGCGTACCTGGCGGCTTCGTCGATGCGCCGCTTGAGCGCATCCTTCGATTCCATCTGACCGACTTTCGTGGTGACCAGGCCAAGCACCACGGTCTTGCCCTTGGGCAAGAAACGCAGCGGCCGGAAATCGCCGGAACGGTCGTCGTCATATTCCAGGAAATACGCGTCCAGGTCCATCTCTGCCAGGAGCGCTTCGGCCACAGGCTCGTAATTGCCCGAGGCTGCATGGGTGCTTCTGAAATTGCCGCGACACAGGTGCATCGCCAGGGTCATGCCGGCCGGCTTTTGCGCCACCACCTTGTTGATGAAGCCGGCGTAGCGGTGCGGCAACTCGTTGGGATCGTCGCCACGCTGACGCGCGGCCTCGCGCATGCGCTCATCACACAGATAGGCCAGGTTGGTGTCATCAAGCTGCACGTAGGTGCAGCCGGCGGCGAATAGCGAATCCAACTCGTCGCCAAAAGCTCGGGCAACGTCGTCGTAAAAATCCGGGTCCAGCTGCGGGTAGTGCGCCTTGCTGATGCCGGCGCGGCCGCCGCGAAAATGCAGCATGGTGGGCGATGGAATGCACACCTTGGGTGTATGGCCGGCACTGACCTGGCTTTGCAGATACTCGAAATCGGCGCGCTGGATGTCCTGCACATGGCGTACCTTATCGACCACCAGCATCACCGGCGGCGCCAATTCTTCACTGCCGTCGGGTTTGATGAAGGTCACTGGAATATCGCTTTTCACCCCTCCGAGCTTGTCAAGAAAATCAATGTGGAAATAGGTACGGCGAAACTCTCCGTCGGTGACGCTTTTGAGCCCCACATCTTCCTGGAACTTCACGATTTCAGTGATCGCGCGGTCTTCGACCGCGCGCAGTTGTTCGGCGCTGATCTGTCCCGCGGCCTTTTGCGCGCGCGCGTCGAGCAGGTATCCCGGGCGCAGGAAACTGCCGACGTGGTCGTAGCGGGCAGGTAGCGGAAAGTGCGCAACACTCATGTAATGGTCTCCTGTCGAAAACTTGCGAACAAGCGGCGTATTGCTGTCACCAATACCCGGTTTGCTGCAGAAGTATCGCAGATGCGGCAGGATCAGCTTACCTCTACGTGCGCACGAATGAAGCTGGTGCCGTGCTCGGCGCAAGTGAGGTCGCGAGCACTTGCGCATTGCCACCACTTGCGCGCAGCAGAAACGCGGCGTCGAGGCGCGATAGCGCGTTAAACCTCGGAAACATTGCCAACCAGCCTGCGCAAGCCGGGTGGTATCTGTCGATGCAGCTGGCCTATTGAGCGCCCCGAACCACCGCCTGATGCGCCATGCCCCACATTGACGGTGCGGCGAACGGTTCCTTGAAAGGCACGGGCGCCACGCACGCTGCGTTCAACGGCGCGCCGCCTCGTGTGCCAGCAGCCACTCTTTGGCAGCCAGCCCGCCGGCATAGCCTGTGAGACTGCCATTGGCCCCAAGCACACGATGACACGGCAAGACGATGGCGATCGGGTTCTGGCCGTTCGCAGCGCCGATTGCCCGCACTGCGGCGGGCCGGCCGATGCGCGCCGCCTGTTCGCCATAGGTCGCGGTGCTACCGGGCGCGATTTGGCGCAATGCCTGCCAGGCAGCAATCTGGAACTCAGTGCCGCCGGTCTTGACCGGCAGCGCATCGACCGCTCGAATGTTGCCGTCAAGATAGGCTTGAAGACAATCCGTGGCGCCGAGCGGATTGCGGGATTCAACCAGGCGGTAAGCCGGGTAGCGGCGCGCCAGCAGGCGGTGCATGCGTTGTTCGAAGCCGGTGTAGTCGAGCGCGCACACGTGCAGGCCATCGACCACGACAAGAAATGCTTCAAACGGCGCACCGAACGGCGCTGCGACGCGGTCGAAAAGGAGTTCATGTGCGTCTGTTTTCATGCTGCATCCTTTGAATTGAAGTTCCACAATGTCTGCGCGGCATAGGCGCGCCATGGCCGCCAACGTTCGGCGTGCTGTTGCAACTCGCGCGCTGTATGTGCCAGCCCAAGCGAACGCGCCGCGCGCAACAAACCCAGGTCGGCGGCCGGAAAGGCGTCCGGATCGCCAAATCCGCGCATTGCCACGTATTGCGCGGTCCACGGTCCGATGCCGGGCAACGCCGTGAGGTCGGCTGCAAAGGCGTCGAGCCCGGCATAGGATTGGCGCCAATCCGCCAGCCCTGCAATATGCCGTGCCAGGGTGATGAGACAGGCGGCGCGCGAGCGCACGATGCCAAGTCCGGTCAGATCCTCAACTGCTGCGGCTGCGATCGCCGCGGGCGGCGGAAACAGCAATCGCAGCGCGCTGCCACCGGTGTCCACCGCAATGCCGAAGCGTTCAACCAGGCGTGCCGCCAGCGTGGTCGCGGCCGCCACGCTGACCTGCTGACCGAGCACCGCACGCAGCGCCAGTTCATACGGGTCCCAGGCACACGGCACTCGCGGCGCGCCACTGGCAAGCGCCGGGCGCAGCAGGGGATCGCAAGCCAGATGGCTGGTGATGGCCGCCAGCGGCGCGCCGAGGTCAAACATGCGCTTGACCCGTGCCACGATCAGCGGCAGCCGGGAGTGGTCCGGGAACGCGCTTGCGAGAGTCAGGTCGTGGCCGTTGTGACATACCTCGAAACTGCCGCTGTGGGCACCAAGACTGAGCGTGCGTGCGTAGCGCCCGGGCGCGACGGTTTCAACGCCGCCAAATGCACGCGCGCGATAGAACGCAGTCAATACGGCGAAACCATCAACCGGCAGCGGGCCAAGTCTGAGGCTAACCAGGGCTCCGACGCTTGCTACAGATGGCGCGGAAACCACCGGGCGCCGCAGCGAGCCCGGCGTGGCGCGATAAGCGGCGGAAATCGCGGAATTGAAGCGTCGAACGCTGGCGAAGCCGGCGGCGAACGCCACCTCGGTCAGGGGCAGCACGGTTTCCTCGATCAGCTGCCGTGCGAACATCAGCCTCCTCGCCTGCGCCACCGCCAGCGGCGCTACACCCAGGTGCGTTTCAAACAGGCGCCGCAGGTGGCGCGTACTGACGCCGATCCAGCTGGCCAGGCGATCAAGCGATCCTTCGTCCAGCGCACCAGCATCGATCGCCGTCAGGGCGCGCGCGACCAGCGCCGCACCCGGCGTTGCAGCACCAATGCCGCGTGGCGCGCGCTCCGGCCGGCAGCGCAGGCAGGGCCGGAAGCCGGCGGCGAAAGCGGCGGCAGCGCTGGCATGAAATTCGACATTCTGGCGCTTGGGCGTGCGTGCCGGGCACACCGGCCGGCAGAAAATGCCGGTGGTTTTGACCGCCACGAAGAAGCGTCCATCGAAACGCTCGTCGCGCGTCTCGTAGGCACGGAAGCAGGTGTCGGCATCGATCGCGGCCGGCGACCCGGCGGCGGCGGGTGTCGCAGAATTCGAAACGGTTTCCATGACGCGACTTTAGTCGCGCCCGAGCCTTGCCGCCAGCCATTTCCGGACATCAATGGCCGCTGACTTGCATGCGCCACGGCGTCCAGCCGCGGCCCGGATGATGGCGGCTCAGTCGCGTGCCGCGCGCAATGTGATGTCGCCGTACCAGGCGCGCGCCTGCTCGCCTGTGTTGTCGGTATCGGTCAAGATGCCGACCCCGATGATCGGGCCGGGTTCCTCGCCGAAGGCAAGCCGAAAGTCGGCATATAAATCCCGCTTGAGGGTCCGCCAGGCACCGAGCCCGGCGGGCCCGGACTCGGCGACGATCATCTTGACACGGTCGGTATGGTGATTCGGAATCACTGTCTCGAGTGCGGAATCGCGCGCCCAGATATACATCAGCGTGGCATGCGGCATGTCGTAGCCGGTCATGGCCTTGACCTTGGCGGCGAAGGCCCGGTCGCCAAAGTCGAGCTTTGCGCGATCGCCGCCGAACTTGACAATTACGCGCGCTGGCGCATCCTCGGTAGCACGCCGCGTGTTGTCCTGCGTCTTGATCAACTGTTCAATCTTCCATTGCCAGCCAAGATCGCGGTAGCGTCGCGGATCGAGCCCTGCCAACGCGTGAACCAAGCCCGATGCCGAGGCATCGGCCTGTGCCTGCACCACCGTGCCGCCGGCGTCGCGCACCATATCGTAGATGGTCGGGCGCTTGAATTTGGCGAGCACCCAAGGCTGCCAACCGCCCGGCAGAGCCGACCCTGCGCTTGCCTGCGAGAACGGCGTGACGCTGGTATGGCTGCCGCCGCCTGTGCCGAGCGGCGGCAGGGCGCATCCACCCAGCATGGTTACGGCCAGCAGGATTCCGAAACTCCGTAATCGCCTCACCAGCCTTGTCTCCCATGGCAGTACACAGCGCTTGCGTTCGCGGTTCAATTCAAGGCAGGTTCGCTGCATGTCGGCACTTGCATTGGTCCTTCCCGCAGCTTGCCGGCTGCAGAAAATTGGTGGCCTGGCAATGCCCTGAAAAACGTTGCGCATACTAGCCCAAATCCGCCACAGCCTCCCAAGGCGCAAGTTCCCTGCCGCATCAATACCGACGCGCCAGCGCATCGGCCTTGCGCCGCACGCCGAATTCGTGTGCAATGCACGCATGGCCACGGAAAAAAAATACGAGATCAGCGTTTCGGTACGCACGCAGTTCATCCCTGAGCAATCCGAAGCCGAGCGCGGCCCGTTCGTGTTCGCCTACTTCATCACCATCCGCAACAGCGGCAGCGTCCCCGCGCAGCTCATCGGCCGGCACTGGATCATCACCGATGCCGAAGGCCGCTCGCAGGAAGTCAAGGGCCTGGGCGTGGTCGGGCAGCAACCCATTCTCAAGCCCGGTGAAGAGTTTCAGTATCAGAGCGGCACGCCATTGAGCACGCCCGTGGGAACCATGCGCGGCAGCTACCAGATGGTGGCCGAGGACGGCACCCGGTTCGACGCCTCTATCCCGGAATTCGTTCTGTCGATGCCGCGTACGCTGCATTAGGGCCGAGAGAAGGGCAAACCCGCTTTCGACCGCTTGAATTTCAATGAAGCGCCGGACGAGCAAGTCGATTCAAGGTCGAACCTGCCGGGAACGATGATGCGCCGCTGGCTGAACCGGATTCTCACGCCGCCGTTGATGTTCGTCGCCGCGCTGATCCTCTTTGTCGAGGAAGTGCTCTGGGAAGCGGCCAAGCGGCTGATGGCACAGTTGGGTCGCCTGCCGCTGATCCACTCGCTTGAAGCGGCCATTGCGCGTCTACCACCTTACGGCGCGGCGGCGGTGTTTCTCCTGCCCGGCACCCTGCTTTTGCCGGTGAAGATCGGTGCGCTGTGGTTGATCGCCCACGGCTACACTCTTACAGGTCTGCAACTGATCATCGCCGCCAAACTGCTTGGCACGGCGCTGGTCGCGCGCATCTTTACCCTCACGCGCCCTGCTCTCATGGCCATCGTGTGGTTCGCACGGCTCTACACCTGGGTGATGGCCTGGCGCGCGCGAATTTACGGTTTCGTCAAGGCCAGCAGCACCTGGCAAGCGCTGCTGCGCTGGCGGGCACGCATGCACGCCTGGTTCGCACGCTTGAAGCCGGGGCGCATGGCTCAGCGTCTGCGCGCGATTCGTCGCCTGAAACGGCGTGGGGCGGTGCGCTAGCCGCTTTAGGGTTTCGAGCCCGGTTTTCCGGAATCCTTGGCCGTTGTGCGATCCTCGGGCTTTTTCGGGCGCGGCCAGGTCCACCAGACGATGAACACCGCCAGGGCCAGCACCAAAGCCATCTCCAGAAAAATGATCCACATCCCGCCTTCAAACATGTTCCGCTCCAGTTTGCACCTGCGCACCATTCTAGTCGCGGCCCTGCTGGCCGGCTGTGCACAAGTCGAACCGCAGCGCCGCGAAACGCCGGCAACTGCCATGCAGACACCGGTGCCGCCGCCGCAAGTCTGCCCGGCACCCTCCGCATCGGCCGCGCCTGCCGCGCCGGTCGCCTGCGTGCCCTGCGCGTGCGACAAGCCACCCGAGCCGCCACCCAAGCCGGCATGGCAACGTGCCAGCTGGTCGGCGCTTCCCGGCTGGGCTGTCGATACGCATGAAGATGCCTGGCGCGCATTTGTCGGCAGTTGCGTGACCTTGAGGCGCCAGGCGCCATGGCAGGCCGTGTGCAGCGCGGCCGAGCGGGCGCAGCCGGCGCAGGCGCGCGCATTCTTCGAGAACCAGTTGCAGGCATGGCGCCGGGTCGATGCCGCCAGTGGCGTACCGGTGCCAGGCCTTGTCACCGGCTACTACGAACCCCTGCTCAACGGCAGCCGGGTGCGCCAGCCACCGTTTGTTCATCCGGTGCTGGGCGTGCCCGACGACCTGTTGACCATCGACCTGGGGGATTTGCGCCCCGACTTGAAGGGCCAGCGCCTGCGCGGGCGCATCGAAGGGCGCCGGGTGGTGCCCTACTTTTCACGCGGCGAGATCGAAGCCGGGCGCATCGCCGTTAGCGGACGCGAACTGGTTTTCGTCGATGATCCGATTGATTTGTTTTTCCTGATGATCCAGGGCTCGGGAAGGGTCAGGCTTAATGACGGCAGCACCTTGCGCCTGAACTATGCCGACCAGAATGGCCACCCCTATCGCTCGATCGGGCGCCTGTTGATCGAGCGCGGCGACCTGAAGACCGAACAGGCTTCGATGCAGGGCATCAAGGCCTGGGCACGCGCCAACCCGGCCAAGCTGACTGACCTGCTCAATGCCAATCCAAGCTACGTTTTCTTTCGCGAGACCGGCGTCACCCGTGGCGATGGCGCCAACCTTCCCGGGCCACTGGGCGCGCAAGGCCTGGCGCTCACTACCGGCCGCTCGGTAGCAGTCGACCCCGCCTTCATGCCCTTGGGCGTGCCCGTGTGGCTTGCCACTACCTGGCCCAATACCAACCGTCCGCTGGAACGCCTGATGCTCGCACAGGATACCGGCGGCGCAATTCGCGGCGTCAATCGTGCCGACTACTTCTGGGGCTTCGGCGACGAAGCCGGGCGCGAAGCCGGGCGCATGCGCCAGCAGGGCGAGATGTGGATCCTGTGGCCGGCCGCGGCGGGTGAGCCGCCGCGTTAGGCACAACTGCTGGCACCGGCGCCAGCGCCGGCTACGCCTCAGGCGGCCTGCCGTTCAGCCTTGCGGCGGTCGTGTTCCTTGAGATGCCGCTTGCGCAGGCGGATACTCTTCGGTGTGATCTCGACCAACTCATCGTCGGAGATGAATTCCACCGCTTTTTCCAACGTCAGTTCGATCGGCGTCACCAGGCGCACGGCTTCATCGGTACCTGAAGAGCGCACATTGGTCAGCTGCTTGCCCTTGATCGGGTTGACCACCAGATCGTTGTCGCGCGAGTGAATGCCGATGATCATGCCTTCGTACAAGGCCTCGCCGGGCGAGACGAACATGCGGCCGCGATCCTGCAGTTTCCACAGCGCATAGGCCACCGCCGCACCATCATCCTGGCTGATCAGGACACCGTTGTGGCGCTCGTCCATGTCGCCCTTGACCGGGCCGTAGTCGTCGAAAATATGGCTGGCCAGTCCGGTACCGCGCGTGAGGGTGAGGAATTCGCCCTGGAACCCGATCAGCCCGCGCGCGGGGATGCGATATTCGAGGCGCGTGCGCCCCTTGCCGTCGGCCGCCATATCCTGCAGGTCGCCGCGGCGGCGGCCGAGTTCTTCCATGACTGCGCCCTGATGACTGTCTTCGACATCCACGGTCAATAGCTCGTACGGCTCCTGGCGCTCGCCGCCGACATCCTTCATCACCACGCGCGGACGACCGACGGCCAGTTCATAGCCTTCGCGACGCATGGTTTCCAGCAGAATGGTCAGATGCAGCTCGCCGCGGCCCGACACGATGAAGGTCTCGGTGTCGGATGTGAATTCGACCTTCAGCGCCACGTTCGATTGCAGCTCGCGCTCGAGGCGCTCGCGAATCTGCCGGCTGGTCACGAACTTGCCTTCGCGCCCGGCCAGGGGCGAGGTGTTGACCATGAAATTCATGGTGAGCGTCGGCTCGTCGACCTTGAGCAGCGGCATGCCGACCGGGCTGCCCGGATCGCACAGGGTCACGCCGATGCCGATATCCTCGACGCCATTGATCAACACGATGTCGCCGGCTTCGGCCTCATCGACCACCGTACGCTCCAGGCCCTTGAATACCAGCACCTGATTGACTTTGGCTATGACCGGGATGGCATCGGGGCCGTTCATCACTACCACCGGCTGGCCGGAACGAACGCGTCCGGCGGCCACCCGGCCCACACCGATGCGGCCGACAAAGCTGGAATAGTCGAGCGAGCAAATCTGCAACTGTAACGGCGCTTCGGGATCAGCCGCACGCATCGGCACATGCTTCAAGACTGCCTCGAACAGCGTGCGCATGTTCGGCTCGGGCTTGTTGTAGTCGAGCGTGGCCCAGCCATTCAGGGCCGACGCGTAGACCACCGGGAAATCGAGTTGCTCCTCGGTGGCACCAAGTTTGTCGAACAGGTCGAAGGTGTGGTTCACCACCCAATCCGGACGGGCGCCCGGGCGGTCGATCTTGTTGACCACGACAATCGGCTTCAAACCCAGCGCCAACGCCTTGCGGGTGACGAAGCGGGTCTGCGGCATCGGCCCTTCGACCGCGTCCACCAGCAGCAGAACGCCATCGACCATCGACAGCACGCGCTCGACCTCGCCGCCGAAATCGGCATGGCCGGGGGTATCGACGATGTTGATATGCGTGCCCTCATACTCGACAGCGCAGTTCTTGGCCAGGATGGTGATGCCGCGCTCGCGCTCCAGATCGTTGGAATCCATCACCCGCTCGGTCACATGCTGGTGTGCGGCGAAGGTGCCGGACTGCTGCAGGAGCTTGTCGACCAGCGTGGTCTTGCCGTGATCGACGTGGGCGATGATGGCGATATTGCGCAAATTGCGTGACATGTAAACCTCGAAGGCGATTGATTCGCTGCGCCGCCGCTTTTTCCTCAAGAACGCGTAGCGCGCCCCCGAATGCAAATGCTGCAGTGCAAAACCCGCCATTGTACTCCGCGAATATTGCGAAGACCATTGTTTCTCAACAATTTTTTCTATTGCGGATCAACGCCGAAGGCTGGGACACCGCCAAACGCCCCAGCCCGGTGCGAAATGCGACGCGCAGCGCTTACGCGCGCCTGGTTCGCGCCAACTCCGCACCCGCCCCAAGCGCCTTGAGCTTGGCCAGGGCGATTTCGCGCGACATGGGCGCCATGCCGCAGTTGGTGCATGGGTACAGACGCGCACGATCGACGTACTTGAGCGCTTCCTTGATGGTGTCGGCCACCTGCTCCGGGGTCTCCACGGTGTCGCTGGCCACATCGATCACGCCGACCATCACGTCCTTGCCGTCGAGCAGCTTTATCAGATGCATCGGCACATGCGAATTGGCGCACTCCAGCGACACCTGGTCGATGCGGCTCTTCGCCAGTGCCGGAAAAATCGCTTCGTACTGCCGCCATTCGTCCCCGAGAGTCTGCTTCCAGTCGAGGTTGGCCTTGATGCCGTAGCCGTAGCAGATATGGACTGCGGTGGTGCATATCAGGCCCTCGATGGCGCGATGCAGCGCCTCGATGCCCCAGGCGGAAACATCGTCCATATATACGTTGAATGCCGGTTCGTCGAACTGGATGACGTCCACGCCGTCGGCTTCCAGCGCGCGGGCTTCCTGATTGAGCAATTCGGCCAGCGCCATCGCCAGCGTCGCCTTGTCGCCGTAGTGGCGGTCGGCGATAGTGTCGACAATGGTCATCGGGCCCGGCATGGTGATCTTGAGCTTCTTGTCGGTGTGGGCACGGGCAAGGCGCGCCTCACTTTCATGCACCCGCCCTTTCAACTTGAGCGGCCCGACCACCACCGGCACCATCGCGTCGTAACGGTTGTTGCGGATGCCCATCTTTACCTTGTGCTCGAAATCGATGCCCTCGACGAATTCGAGAAAGCCGTGCACGAAGTGCTGGCGCGATTGCTCGCCGTCGGTGACGATCGACAGCCCGGCGTCCTCCTGCTCCTTGAGCCAGAGCATGGTGGCGTCGCGCTTGGCGGCAACGAGGTCGTCGCCCGACACGGCCCATTGCGGCCACAGCTTGTTGGGCTCGGCCAGCCAGAAGGGCTTCGGCAGGCTGCCGGCGATGGTGGCGTCGAACATGATGGTAGCCTTTGATAGTCAGCGGATTGCGAAGCGCGCAATGTTAGCGCAGGTCGCAAACCAATCGCGGTCCGTGGCCGATGAAGTCGACGCCAATGCCAACGCCCGCCGTTACTTGCAGAACCGGCCGGTTGCCACTTTCCAGCGGATTCCACGTTCGTCGCGGCCTGATTGCCCGACCGGCCGCAACACCGGTGCGTCCAGCTGGATCGCGGTGACCCGGCTTTCGTCCCACAGCAAGACCACGTAAAGTGAAGCCGGGCTGAAAAGCATGCTTTTCTTTGCTTCATTGAGTTCAGAACCGCGCAGGATCAGGGCATCAACCATATGCTGGCGCGACCAGCCGTTGATGGTGTCCTGACGCGCGCAGACCGGCTCGCGCACCAGCGCATGGGCGCTGGCAACGGGCAGAAGCAGGCACAACATTAGCAACAGGAGACGCATCGACAGATTCTGAACCGATCCAACGGGGTTGCGGCCAGTCGCCGCGCCAAGCGGGCCGGACCGTACCGACGACAGCAATCCGGCAGCCCGTACGAGCCGGCGCTACGAATGCGCGGGCAGGCCTGTACTTGGCAATCCAGGTACTTGTAATATCGGCAGCATTTCGCCTGAGCGCAGGCCGCCCGGTGGCCAACCGTTACACTGCGCAAAAACCGCATCGCCCTTGCCTCGCATCCAGCCCTTTTTTGCACCACCGTCGGCAACCACGCCTCAAACCCAACGCCTGTCATCCACCATGCTCTGGAACTGCCCCTACTGCAACCATCCGATCACCCCGAAGACCCTCAAATCGGTCAAGCTAGAGGCCGAAGACGGGCGCCGCGCGATGCTGTGCCCGGCGTGCGACCAGGAAGTCGAAATGGATGTGCATCCCGCTGAATACTGGCAGCTGGCGATCCCGGCGGTCGGCCTCCTGTTTCTATGGTGGGCCAGCAAGAGCGGCGGCGACACTGCCATGGTACTGGCGGGCGGCGTGGTCGCAGCCGGTCTGGTGACGACCATGGTGGTCAAGAAGCGGGTGTTGGGTCCCTGGCGCCGGTTTCGCATACCGCCTAGCAAGGCTTCCCGCAAGCCCTGAAGCGGCGATGAGTACCGCGCAGCGGGACTCTTGAAATGGATGGCATGCCTGATTTCCGTGGTTGCGGGGCGTTGTCGTCGGCGCGTCGTCGTCGCCGTCACATGACCTGTCCTACTTTAGCCGATCGGCGCATCGATTGCGATCTTGGATGCGCAATGCATGCGCGCACCACAGGCGAAGCCGCCCGCTTCTCCAGGCAATCGATGTGCGACCGCAGCATTCTTGACGCGCCGCTTGCAACGGTTTTCCTTTTAATTTATAAAGTGATAATTAAAGGATAATCCGGTTTCGTCGAATGCGCATCCCGCGCCGACGCTCACCTGCCCCGCACATCCGTCTGAGCTTAAAGGATCACCATGGAACTCGGATTCTTCACCATGCCGTTGCACCCCCCGGGGCGCAACTATCTCGAAACGCTCAAGGAAGACCGCGAAGCCATCATCATGGCCGACCGCCTGGGCTTCACCGAAGCCTATGTGGGCGAGCACACCACCGACTTGGCCGAGACCATTCCCTCCTGCCTGATGTTCCTGTCTTCGCTGGTGCATGCGACCTCACGCATCAAGCTGGCCACCGGCACCCTCAACCTGCCCAACGGCCATCCGGCGGCGTTCGCGGCCAACGTTGCCATGCTCGACAACATGCTCGAAGGGCGCTTCATCGTCGGCATCAGTCCCGGCGGCCTGCCGTCGGACATGGAAATGTTCGAAAATCTCGACCGTGACCGCAAGGCGATGTTTTTGGAGTGCATCAACCACATGATCGCGCTGTGGACCGGCGCGGCGCCCTACAACTTCAAGGGCAGGTTCTGGAACCTTTCGACCGAACGTACCCTGATCACCGAGATCGGCCAGGGCATGATCCTCAAGACCTTCCAGCGGCCGCACCCGCCGATCGTGATCACGGCGGTGGAACCATTCTCGTCAGGTGTGACCGCCGCTGCAGCGCGTGGCTGGGAACCGATATCGGCCAACTTCCTGCTGCCGCAGTGGGTCAAGTCGCACTGGGGCAAGTATGTGCCCGGCTGTGCCGAAGCCGGCCGCCCGGCCGACCCGGCTAATTGGCGCATAGCCAAGACTGTGTTCGTGGCCGACGACGGCGCGGTGGCGCAAAAGTACGGCAAGGGCGAGGACGGGCCTTATCACTTTTACTACAAGCAACTGCTCTACAAACTGAAGCGCGCCGGCCGCAGCAACCTGTTCAAGGAAAGCCGCGACGCGCCCGATGAGTCCGTCACGCTGGACGGCGTGGTCGACCGCCTGGTGATCGCCGGCACAGCCGATGAAGTGGCCGAGCAGATCATGACCTTTCGCGAGGAAACCGGCGACTTCGGTACCCTGCTCTATTGCGGCATCGACTGGGCCGACGGTGCCCTGGGGCGGCGCTCGATGGAACTGATGGCCGAAAAGGTGATGCCGCGGGTGAACCAGGCGATCAAGGCGGAGAAAGTGCTGGCGGCCTGACACGCAGGTGCGCGCCAGGTGCGCACGGCCGCAACGTCCTGTCGCCAGGTCCAGGCCGGCGCCGGCGCGGGCGGCAAATCCAGCCTCGCAAATGCAGTTTCGGCAGCGCGCCGGACATGGCGCGTGGCAAGCATGGCAGCCAGTTCCTTGTCGCCATCGATACCAGCGGCCAGAACGCGTGAGTGTTCATCCCAGTCCTCGCGCGCGCGCCGCGTGGTGTTGGCCGCGAACAACAGGCTGGTGCGCTCGCGCAGGGTGCGCATGATGTCCCACAGAATACTGGCCAGCAAACCCGGTCAATTCAGGACCGAACCCGGGCTTGGGCTGCAGCTGCTAGAGTCGTATGACTATCCGTTTTACGGCCGCAAGCGGGCGCACTGCGTGATTGCCAGCATGGAACACGACGTGAAGATCAGGATCGTCGATGAATCAGGCAGCCAGACTGTGAATCTGGTTCCATCGAAGTTCCTGCCAAAGTTCGATACGCTCGAAGCCGCGCGCGCCGAATTGCGACGACTGGCAACCTTCAGCAGCACGGACATCGCGCTGGTGAAACTGCAAAGTTGAAGCCGCCTCTCACTGCATGCTCCCGTGACAACATGGACACGCCGTCACCCCAGTCCTCATGATTCAAGTCACCTTCATCAGCAACAACGGCAAGGTCGTCGCCGCGCCGGAAAGAAGCAACCTGCTGCGCGTCTCCCTGCGTGACCAGGGCGCGGGATACCCTTCAAGAGTGGCGGCGGACTATGCGGCACCTGCAAATGCAGGATCAAAGCCGGCATCGAGAACACGGATGTCATCAAGGACCGCGAACGCAAGCACCTGAACGAGGCCGACCTTGCCAATGGCTATCGCATGGCCTGTCAAACGTTCTTGAATGGCGATGTGAGCGTGTCCTGGCTGCCACGCCCCAAGACCGCGCCACCGATGCCGGCGACAAACCCGGGCACTTCGAGGTCGATCGCAAGCGCGAGTGTTCCCGCAAACACAAGCACCGCGGCCAAAGCCACCGCCGCACCGGCACAAACAATGCCCTCGCCGGCACCGGCTGGCAGCGACAATCAAGCGTTTTGCTCGCTGCCGGATCACTGGAGGCGGCGCCTGCTGGGAATCGGACCGCGCTGGTCGGAAGACATCACCGGTCACCGCAAGCTGGCGCTGCTGCGCATGCAGGGCGATGGCTTGATCACGCTGCCACCCTCGCGCATGCCCGGTGGTCGTAGTAAGCCGCACTTCCCCGCCACCCCAGCCAGCGATGAACAAGCCCCTGTCATGCAGCCCGTGCACGAGCTCGCCCCGTTGACGCTGCGCCTGGTTGCGGGCACCGCCGCTTCGCGATTGTGGAACGAGTACGTCCAGCGCCACCACTACCTGGGCTACACCCCGATGGCGGGGGCGCAACTGCGCTACAACGTCTATTGCGGCGAGCAGCTTGTCGCGCTGATCAGCTTTGGCGCCAGCGCCTGGAAACTTGCACACCGCGAACGTTTCATCGGCTGGCAGGAGCACCAGCGCAAAAAGAACCTGCAACAGGTGGTGAACAACGCCCGCTTCCTGATCCTGCCCTGGATCCAGTCCAAAGGGCTGGCCTCCAAGATCCTGTCCATGGTCAACCGCCAGCTACCCAGGGACTGGCACCAACGCTATGGGTATCGCCCGGTGCTGCTTGAGACATTCGTCGAGACGCAGCGCCATCGAGGGACCTGCTACAAGGCCTCCAACTGGACGCTTGTCGGTCAGACTGTGGGGCGCGGCGCTCGCGACCGCTATGAGCACGAAGACTGCGGGCGCGGCAAGCGCAGGGGCAACGGCCGCGGTCACCGCGACGACCGAACCGGTGCGGCTCGGGGCAATTCTTGATGAGCTATATCGACCGCCAGGTTTCCGATCCAAAGTTCGTACCCGACTGCGCAGGCGCGTTTGCGCGCGACTCAGGACTCTTGCCCATCGACAGCCGCGCGCGGCGGCGCACGCAGCCCTGCAATCGCCTCGCGCGCGCCATAGTTTTCATCGGCGTGCAGGAGCGCGGTGGCGCTTTCGGCGCCGCAGTGGGGGCAGACCACGAAGCGGTCGCCCGTCGGCCCTTGCACCAGTGGATCGCTGGCCATCGGCGCCACCGCCTGATTCATGCCGACCTGCTCGTACCAATGCAGCACGTCCTTGCCGCAGCGCGCGCAAAAATCGACAAAGACCGGCTGGCTTTCCATTTTTGTGGCGTCGGTCATGGCAATGCCTCCAGCGCCGGATGTGGTTCGGGCGGCGGATCCATGGGCTTGGGTTCCGGATCGGGTTCCGGGTTGGGGCCGGGTTCGTGCGGTTTGCCTGTCATGTTCGATCTCCCTGACCGCGCAAGCGGTCGAAAATTACCGCGCAAGCCAGCATAAGCCAAGCCACCAGGAGCGACAAGTGAAAACCAACGTTTTGATCGTGATTGCGGTAACCGTGTTGATCGGGCGTGCGGCGAGAGCGACCCTGTGATACAGAAAACCGGCACATCCAATACCGCGCCGATCACCGTCGGGGATGTCAAGCCCGAAATTCCGACCGCGCCCTTGCCGGAAGCCGGGGTGTTGAACGGCAGTGGGCGGCAGCAAGATGTACATCGCCAACGGCGTGCGCGGCGACATCTATTGCGTGGCCGCCAAGACCGGCGATCCGGTCTCACGCAACCACCAGGTGTCGATGTTCATCGTCGAAAAGGGTACGCCCGGATTCACGGTGGCGCCCCCTTTAAGGAAACACGGCTGGCTGTGCAGCGACATTGCCCAACTGGTGTTCGACATCTGCCGCATTCCGGCAGGCGCCCTTCTGGACGAGGAGCACAAGGGTTTCTACGCGCCGATGAAAAGCCTGCAAAACGAGCGCATCGTGCGCGGCGCGCAATCCATTAGCGAAGCCGCAGGGTCATCGAACTCACCCTCGACTGGGTGACCCAGCGCCGCGCCTTCGGCGGCACGCTATGGAAAAAACAAGCCTCCACCACCGTCTGGCCATGCTGGCCGCACGCCTCCAAGCGGTGCAGGCGTCGATCTACAACACCGCCCGGCGCGAAGCCTACGGCCAGACCGTGACCAAGGAAGACTCGATGATCAAGGCCCTGGCCGGGGAGTCGGTCAACAAGGTGATGTACGACTGCCTGCAGTTTCACGGCGGCTTCGGGTACATCCGCGAATCGGCGATCGAACGCATGGCGCGCGATGCGCGGGTGCGGTCGATCAGCGGCTGAGCGACGGAGTTGATGCTGGGGGGGGAGGTGGCGACGAGGATGGTTTAGCACCACGGTCACATGCAACTACGCACGCATTTCGAATGCGCCGGCCGTCGGCGAGAATTCCCGGAGAGTGATCATGGCCACCAGATTGGCGGACCTCGAATCCAGTGCGATGCGGCTCCCCGCTGACAGGCGCACCCGATTGGCGCAGGGACTCGTTGCGAGTCTCGATGCTGAGCGGGAAGTCTTTGCCCAATGGATCGCCAAAGCGACCCAAGACCTCGATGCCTACGATCGAGGTGAAATAGATGCCGCGCCCATGGAACAAGTGCTCGCCAAGGCGCGAGCCAGGTTGGCGCGGCGGGGTGCATCGACGTGAGTCCGTACGAGTAGGCGTGTTCTCGACTCCGACTCAACCTCGCGACGGCCTCGACCCCTTTGACGGCGATACCTACGGGTATCGCTGCGGTTTGCGCCTTGCCCTCGACCAAAATCCATCAATTTCATTTGGTACCGGCAATTACGGGGCACTACGCTAGAGGGGTGACTGTCTCGGTCGCACCGATCATGCCCTTGGCCAACCATCCGCCGGCATCGGGCGCGGCATTCGACTGGGCGGCATCGTAGAGCACCTGGTTTGCCGCCACCGCTGGCAACGTGGCCATGCCGATGCAGGAAATCAGGATCAGTCGCGGCAGGATCGAGAAAATGGCGATGTGCTTGATTTTGCGGTGCGTGGATGGCGCTTTGCTGGCGTTCGGGGCGAGGTCACATGGAAGTGTGCAAGAAGTGCGCCGATTTTGCGCTCAATACGTATACCGTTTATCCAGAAGACTTTTCACAATATTGCGTAGCACGGCCCAAGTGGCGGGCCGATCGATCGCAGGTATGGTGCAAGGTTTTTCGACGTACAGTGGAGATTCCGCCGTTCTTTCATCCGCATAGCCCTGCTCCCGCTGTCATGAATAAAGCCGAATCGAATCCCGCGGCGTGGCGCGCGATCGCCACGCTCTACAACGCGTTGGTGACTGCGATGGTGATATCGCTGGTCGTGCGCCATGGCAGCGCGGTCGCGCGCGACTACGTGTTCCGCCATTTCCGCCGCCAGCATCTGGAAAAATTTCTCGACGGCCTGCACAAACTCGGCCTCGCCGGCCAGCCCCACGCGGTGGCCTGCGCCCTGTATCACTTCCATTCAAACGCGCTGGGCGGGGTGAAGACGGAATACTTCCGTGAGTCCGACCGCAAGGCGTGGGTACGCTATCCGCCGCCGCGCTGGATGTGGCTCGGCACCGCCATCGCGGCGATTCCGCACGAGGTTTCGGCAGCCATGCTGCACGGCTGGCATGGGCACAACGGTGTCAGCCTCGGCAATCCGCGCCTGGGGTTCGTCTGCACCGGCATGACGGTGGACGGCATGCCCGGACTTGAGGGGTACTACCTCGAACACGAGCGTGCGCTGGAACCCCATGAGCGGGTGCGCTTCGCCTACGGCGCAGAGACCATGCCACGCTTCGACGCGTCGAATGCGCCGGCGCTGAGAGTGGCCAACTGGCCGCAAGACCGCAAGGACCGCACCCGGCGGCGCTACGCCATTGACTACGTGCGCACCATGCTGCCGGTGCTGGAAGAGCTCCTCGGCGCCACGGTGGCGCGCGATGAACTGGGACGCGTGGCAAAGCTCGTCGGCCTGCAGTTTCACGCAGATGCGGCGCGCGCGATGGGAATGGCAAGCGATGGTGCTGCCGTGACGCCAGACAGCGCCGGGGCTTTCGCACTCTGGCTCAAGGCCATGTTCGAAGGGCAGGGCGAAGATGTCGCCTGCGAGAGTGCCCATGGAAGCGTGCATTTGCGCATCGAGCGCTGGCGTCTGGGCGAAGGCCTGGGCCTCACCGATCTGGCGGGCGCGTTTGTCGCGTGGAACGAACTATGGGCCGGCGCTTGCGCCGCGCACGACCGCTTTTTGCAGCTTGAAATGTCGTATGCCGTGACGGACGGCGTGTTGTCGGCGCACTGGCGGGTCAGGCCCGACGCGGCCGGCGCAGTTTCAACGTGAGGACCAGCGCGAGCACGGAGGCCCCCAGCAGAAAAACGAAGGCGGCGTCATAGCTCCCGGTGGCGTCGAATACCAGTGCGCGGCCATAGGCGCCGATGCCGCCGAATATCTGATGCACCATGTTGATTATGCCGGTGAGCGCGCTGGTCAAGACCGATGTGCCCTTCGTCACCTCGCTCGGGGTCGGCGCGCACCTGCAGGCCTGGGGCGTACCGGCGGAACGCATCTTCGAACTGGACTGGTGGCAGACCTGGCGTTTCCCCACGGGTCAGCTTGAAATCACCGCAGCGCCGTCGCAGCATTTTTCCGGGGGTGGTCTGAAGGACGGAAGCACCACGCTGTGGAGTTCGCTGGTCATCCGCACGCCCGGGCATTCGGTCTTTTTCAGCGGCGACATCGGCCTTACGCCCGAATACGCCGCCATCCGCGCGGCGTTCCGGCCTTTCGACCTGGTGATGCTGGAGGTAGAGGCCTTAAATCCCTCGTGGGGCCACATTCACCTCAGGCCGGCAAACGCGCTGCAGGCACTCGATCTGCTGGATGGCGGCGCCTTCCTGCCGGTGCACTGGTGCACCTTCAGCCTGTCCACTCATGCCTGGGACGAGCCGGCCGCAACCCTTTTCGAACTGGCGCCCGCCCACAGCGGTCAGCTGAACATGGCGCGCCTGGGCGAGGCAGTGGAGCCGGCTCATGCCGAATGCGTCACGCCGTGGTGGCGCGCGGTGGATGCGGTCGCAGTGAAGGCACCGGCCGCCGAACCGGTGGCGGAAACCCTGCCGACCTCGGTGCCCTGGCCGCTGGATTGAGCGCCGTCCGGCCCGTTTGCCAGCCACCGCGCAGGACGACGATCACCTTATCGTGGTGGTCGAGGATATCATTTCGCGCCATGCCGCCGAGCCCGCCACGCGAGACCATGCGCGCCGGCAGCGCCTG
>Ga0209181_10001351_pt1 | contig 43239 bp, 38 predicted proteins | sample MAT05_FD_187208 | JGI IMG/M metagenome (GOLD analysis project Ga0209181, IMG submission 187208) | Freshwater microbial communities from Lake Fryxell liftoff mats and glacier meltwater in Antarctica - MAT-05 (SPAdes) (version 2) | ecosystem: Environmental > Aquatic > Freshwater > Ice > Liftoff... | reverse complement strand
CGGCCTCGACCAGGTCCGCCTCGTCGACGCCGCCGCGCTCGGCTACGACACCCACTTCGTCGTCGCGGCGGTCGCCGAGCTCAACCCGGTGAGCAAGGAGACGCTGGCCGAGGTCCGGCGCTGGCTGTCCGACGGCGCCGGCGGCGGGCTCGATCGCGGCGGTTCGTTCTTCGGCTCGTTCGTGTCGGTGTTCGTGAACCTCAAGATCCCCGAGGCCGACCGCGTGGTGCGCCAGCAGTCGCAGCCGTTCTATCGCCTGCGCCCGAAAGCCACGCCATGACGACCACGCCGCCTCGCTTCGGCCGCCGCTTCAGCCTGCAGGTGAAGCTGGTGTCGATCCTCCTCGTGGTGGTGCTGATCCCGCTGGCCGCGTCGGCCTACCTCATCAACGGCGTGTCGGAGCTGGCGGTGAACTTCGCGGCCAGCGAGGCCAAGGCTCGCAACGAGTCGATGCAGCGCGCGCTCGGCGCCTACCGCGAGCTCATCGAGACCAAGAAGACCTACCTGTCCGAGCTGGCCCGGCGTATCGCGCAGGATCCGGCGATCAACGACGCCCACGCGCTCGACCGCATCCTCAACGCCGAGCCCGAGGTCGCGCGCCTCGCGCTCATCGACCGCGATGGTCGCGCGCTCACCCACGTCGAGCGGCCGCTGGTGCCGGGCACCGAGGTGAGGAGCGTGAAGTATCCGCTGGCCTCGGGCGGATCGATCGAGGTCGGCACGGCGCTGCCGGCCGGGCTCATCGACGACTACCGCAAGCTCGCCGAGTCGCTGGCCGCGGCCAAGGCGGTGGCGGCCAACCGGCGCGCGCTGCCGTTGAGCGTCAGCCTGTCGTTCGTCGCGCTGGTCGGCGCATGCGCGATCGCGGCCATCGTCTTGGGCGGCGTGGCCGCCGGTCGGGTCACCCGCCGCATCGCCGCGCTGGTCGAGGTCGCGCGTGCGGTCTCCCGCGGCCAGGGCGACGCCCGCGGTCGGCTGCGCGGCTCCGACGAGGTCGCCGAGCTCGGCGTCGCCTTCGACACCATGCTCGACGCGGTGAGCCGCCACCGCACCGAGATCGAGTACCTGCAACGCATCGGCGCCTGGCAGGACGTCGCGCGCCGGCTCGCCCACGAGATCAAGAACCCGCTCACGCCGATCCAGCTGGCGGTGCAGCAGTGCGTGTCGTCGTACGGCGGCGACGACGCCCGCTACCGGCGGATGCTCACCGACACCGGCGAGATCGTCGAGGAGGAGATCGCCAGCCTGCGCCGGCTGGTCGACACCTTCCGCACCTTGGGGCAGCTGCCCCGCGTCGAGGCGGCGCCGGTGCCGTTGCGCGACATCGTCGAGGAGCTCGGCCTCGATCCCTCGCTGAGCGATCGCCTGGTCGTCCGGGCGCCGGACAGTCCGCTGCGGGTCCGCGCCGACAAGCTGCTGCTCAAGCGGGTGTTGGTGAACCTGGTCGAGAACGGCGTCCACGCCGGGCAGGAGGCCGGCAAGCCGGGCGCGGTCACGGTGACGTGGCGCCAGGTCGGCGACCACGCCGAGCTCACCGTCGACGACGAGGGCAAGGGCGTCGCGGCCGACGCGCGCGACCGCATCTTCGAGCCCTACGTCACGACCAAGACCACCGGCACCGGCCTCGGCCTCGCCATCGCCAAGAAGATCGTCCTCGAGCACGGCGGGACCCTCGAGGTCGACCCAATCGCCGCGCCCACCGGCGGCGCGCGCTTCGTGCTGACCGTGCCGATCGCGAGCTGAGCGTTCCCCGCGCGACGCTCAGCCGATAACTCGATCTCGGCCTTCGCGCTTGGCGCGATAGAGATTGTCGTCGGCCATCTTGATGAAGCCGGGGGTGTCGACGTCCTCGCCCTCGACGGTCGCGACGCCGATCGAGATCGTCACCGAGAACCGGTCGCCCTCGTACTCGAAGGGCTCGTCGGCGACCATGCGGCGGATCTGCTCGCCGAAGATCATCGCGCCGGGATGGTCGGTCTCGGGCAGCACCGCGGCGAACTCCTCGCCGCCGTAGCGGGCGAGCAGCTCCTCGCGCCGGATGCGGCCGAGCAGGCGCTTGGACATCTCCTTGAGCACCGCGTCGCCGGTGAGGTGGCCGTGGGTGTCGTTGATCAACTTGAAGTGATCGATGTCGAACATCAGCAGCGACAGCGGCCTGCGGTGACGGGCGCAGCGGGCGATCTCGCGCTCGAGGAACTCGAGGAACGAGCGCTTGTTGTGGCAGCCGGTGAGCCCATCGATGATGGTCATCCGGTAGATCTCCTCGTAGTACGAGGACTCGACGCCGGCGCCCGAGAGGAACTTGAAGATCGCCGCGCCGATCTTGAGGAAGTCGTTGTCCTTGAGGATCGACTTCTGCACCGGCACGTCGTTCACGTAGCTGCCGTTGGTCGATTGCAGATCTTCGACCATCCACTGCTCGCCGTTGCGAAACACCCGGGCGTGGCGGCGCGAGACCGAGTCGCGGTCGACCTGGATGTCGCAATCACTGCCGCGCCCGAGGACGATCTCGCTACGCGACAACGGGAACTTCTTCCCCATGTCCGCGCCGGGCGGATACACGAGGACGAGGCACGCCTCGCCGGCGTCGGCGCGCGGCTTGACGACCTGGACCTTGGTGATTCGGGTCTTCCACTCGCTCATCGGAAGCTCTCGATAACCTTGCAGATCTAAGCAACGGAGGGCTGCCGCGTCAATGTATGCGGGCACGGTACGAGCTGACGCACGGGTAGCGGTAGGATGCGCTTGGTGCGCGCCGAGGCCTTCGAACTAGCCGGGGACCGCCACGGGGTCCTGTGTATCCATGGGTTTACCGGCACTCCCTACGAGCTGCGGTACCTGGGCGAGCAGCTGGCCGGCCACGGTTGGACCGTGCGGGGAATCGCGCTGCCCGGGCACGCGACCGAGCTGTCGGACTTGGTCGATCGACGCTGGGAGGAGTGGGCCGACGCGGTCACCGCCGCCTACGACGACCTCGCCGCGCGCTGCACCCAGGTCGCGGTGGTCGGGCAGTCGCTCGGCGGCCTGCTCGCGCTGCACCTGGCGACCCGCCGGACCCCGGCGGCGATCGCGTCCCTGGCCGCGCCGCTGTGGCTCGACGGCCTGGCCGGTGCGGTCGCGCGCGCGCTCACCCGCGGTCGCCTCGCCGGGCGCGTGAAGTTCCTGCCCAAGCTGGGCGGGTCGGATGTCCGGAACCCGGACGCCAAGCGGGACAACCCGTCGTACCGGAAGCTGCCGGTGCGCGCCCTCGGCCAGCTGCTCGCGTACATGGACGTCGTCGACGCGGCGCTGCCCGAGGTGCGCGCGCCGCTGCTGGTGCTGCACGCCACGCAGGATCACACCGCGCCGATGGCGAGCGCGCTGCGCATCGCGCGCCGGGTCGCGACCGCGCCCGCCGAGCTGCGCGTGCGCATCCTCCCCGAGAGCTATCACCTGATCGCGATCGACGTGGAGCGCGAGCTGGTGGCGGCCGAGGTCGGCGGGTTCTTCGATCGCTATCTTCGATCGTGATACACGAGCCGACATGCGGCACGTGATCGCGATCGATCAGGGGACCACCGGCAGCACCGTGCTCGTGCTCGACGAGACCCTCGGCGTGGTCGGACGCGGCTATCGCGAATTCGCGCAGCACTATCCGCAGCCGGGCTGGGTCGAGCACGACCCCGAGGAGATCTGGGCCTCGGTCGTCGCCGCGCTGGCCACCGCGATGGCGCAGGTCGATCCCGCGAGCATCGCGGCGGTCGGCATCACCAACCAGCGCGAGACCGCGATCGTGTGGGACCGCGCGACCGGCCGCGCGGTGCATCGCGCGATCGTGTGGCAAGACCGCCGGACCACCGCCGTGTGCGCGCGGCTCAAGGCCGAAGGTCACGAGGCTCGGGTGCGCGAGCTCACCGGGCTCACGCTCGACCCGTACTTCTCGGGCACCAAGCTCGCCTGGATCCTGCAGCACGATCCCGCGGTGGCGGCGGCCGCCAAGCGCGGCGAGCTGGCCTTTGGCACCGTCGACAGCTACCTGTTGTGGCGGCTCACCGGCGGCGCGGTCCACGCGACCGACGTGACCAACGCGTCGCGCACGCTCCTGTTCGACCTGCACACCCAGGCGTGGTCCGACGAGCTGATCGCGCTGTTGGGCGTCGAGCGCGCGCTCTTGCCGACGGTGGTCGCCTCGGCCGGCGTCGCTGGTCAGACCCGCGGCGTGCCCGGGCTCCCCGACGGCGTGGCGATCGCGGGGCTGGCCGGTGATCAGCAGTCGGCGCTGTTCGGACAGGCCTGCTTCGAGCCCGGCGACGCCAAGTGTACCTACGGCACCGGCGCCTTCATCCTGATGAACACCGGCGACCGTCCGGTCGCGTCGAAGGCCGGCCTGCTCACGACGGTGGCGTGGCAGATCCCCGGCGAGCTGGCGTTCGCCCTCGAGGGCTCGGCGTTCATCGCCGGCGCGGCGGTGCAGTGGCTGCGCGACGGGCTGGGTCTGTTCACGTCGGCGTCCGAGATCGAGGCCCTGGCCGCCAGCGTGCCCGACTCGGGCGGCGTGGTCGTGGTGCCCGCGTTCACCGGGCTGGGCGCACCGCGCTGGCGGCCCGAGGCGCGCGGCGCGATCACCGGCCTCACCCGCGGCACGACCCGCGCGCACCTGGCGCGGGCCACCCTCGAGGGCATCGCGCTGCAGAACGTCGACATCCTGCGCGCGATGGAGGCCGACTCGGGCCGCACGCTGTCGACGCTCAAGGTCGACGGCGGCGCGTCGGCCAACGATCTGCTGATGCAGTTTCAGGCCGACGTCCTCGGCGTCGAGCTCAGCCGGCCCGCGCTGATCGAGACCACCGCCTTGGGCGCCGCGTTCCTGGCCGGCCTCGGGGTCGGGGTGTGGACCAGCAAGGATGCGATCCGCAGCGCGTGGCGCGAGCAGCGTCGGTTCTACCCGACCGGCGACCGCGCCACCGTCGCGGCTCACCTGGCCCAGTGGGCCACCGCGGTCGACAAGGCGTGACCGCGCCCGATCAGCCCAGCGTCGACGAGCCCGGGCCGGGCCTGTCCAAGGCCCGCCTGTCGATGGGCATGCTCGGGCTCGCGACGGTGGGCCTGGTCGTCCCGGCGATCGTGATCGGCCTCGCGTACAAGTCGTGCATCGGCACCACCACGCGCGGCTCGGTCTCGGTGCGCGGCGACGGCGCCGAGTGGCGCGGTGCGCTCGGCGCGTGCGTCGCCGACACGTCCGCGCTCACGGTGGTGCTCGGCCCGCCCGACGCGCCGGCCCTCGCCACCGTCACCCTCGATCCGCTCGACGGCCCGCAGATCGCGCTCGACGTCCCCGATCGCGCGGGCTACGTCCTCACCTCGGCTAGCTGTCCCGGGCTGCGCGTCGACGTCCGCCGCACCGGACAGCGCGCCGACGGCACCCAGATCCTCGACGGTGCCGCCTCCGCCAGCTGCCGCCTCCCCTCGGGCGCGCAGATCGATCTCGACGCCTGGTGGCGCGGCTGCCACCAGCGCGACGAGCGTTGATCATCCCGCCACTGCGGTGAATTTTCGACATACCCCTCAGCGGAGATGGGCACTTCGCGTCCGGATCGATCCGTGCTTGCGGTCCGACCATGCGGACAATTGCGCTGGTGCTGGCAATGACGACGACGACGAGTTGCACGATGGTGCCCCAGGGGCACGGGTCGAGGTGGGCGATCACCGGCGCGGTGGCGACGCTGGCTCTGTCGGGGATCGCGATCGCCGCGAACGAGAACTACGTATGCTTGCCAGCGATCCTCGATCTCAACGCGCTGGTCGCATGCTTGCAGTATGGCGTCCCGGCGGTCCACGTCCTCGAAGGTCTCGCGATCGCGATGGCCGCGAGCACGGTGCCCATCGGCGTCGGCGCCATGTGGCGGGACCTCGAGCCGCCCCAGCCCGCCGAGGCGCGCGCCGCGCTGCTGGTTCGGGCGTCGCCGGTCGCCCGGTCCGGCATGTGGCGGTCGCCGGGCGTGCGACGGATCGAGCGCCGGTTGCACATGCAGGTCGCGGCCGATCTTTGTCGCGACGCTGCGCTCACGCTGGCGCGGCTGCGAGCGAACGACGCCTTCGCAGCCGATCTCGCCATCGCCGATCCCGCGACGCGTGCTTGCGCGATCGATCGGGTGGGAGCGACGCCGTGAGACGGCGCCTGGTCGCGCTCGCCCTCGTGGCGACGACGGCGAGCTGCTTGGGCAGCAGCGCCGGTGGCTTCCCGTGGCGACGCGAGAACGCGGTGGCGGTCGGTGCGATGACGCTCCTGGTCAGCGCCTTCGTGCTCGCGGTGCACGAGCCGTGGCCGCCGTGTCCATCGGAGAGCCTGTGGGCGAACGACGGCTGCGCCAAGGTCGACGGGGTGCTGGTGGCGAGCGTCGGCGGTCTCATCGTCGGCTCGTCGCTGGTCGGCAACGGCGGGTTCGACATCTGGCGCGCCGCGCATCCTCTGCCGAAATCAATCACCCCGCAGTCCCGGCCCCATCCGTCGCCGCCCCGGCCCGCCGCCACCTCAGCCGGACGCCGGCTGCAGCGCATCTTGCGTCAACAGGTCGCGGCGGACCTGTGTGGCCAGGCCCTCGTCACGCTCGCGCGGCTGCGCGTCCTGGATGCAGGTGCCGCCGATCGCGCGGTCGCCGATCCGACCATCCACGCCTGTGCGATCGAGCGTGGGGGTGGCGAGCCCGAGCCCTGACCGCATGCGGAGCCGGCTCGAGCTCAGGTGCGGGGCGGGGCGACGTCGAGGTAGCGGGCGGCCCGGGCGGCGGTGGCGTCGGCGCGAGGATCGTCGAGGGCGCCCAGGGCGTTGGCGAGGTCGCGTAGGGTCTCGCCGAGGGCGCGCTCGCGGCCGATCATGCGCTCCCAGCCGGCGGCGGCGCGCTCGAGGGGGCCGACCGCAGCGTCGGGGCGGCCCTCGATCAGGCGGAGGCGACCGAGCAGGCCGAGGCAGCGCAGGCGGGTCGGCGTGGGCGCGTGGCGATCGGGCTGGCACACCGCGACCGCGCGCTCGATGGTGACGGCGGCCTCGACCAGCTGGCGCGCGGCGAGCTGGGCCTCGGCGAGGTGGAGCAGCGACATGGCGACGAAGCCGTGCTGCGCGCCGTGGGTGATGGTGTCGAGCTCGACGGCGCGGCCGAAGCTGGCGGCGGCCTCGTCGAAGCGACCGCGGGTGAGCTGACAGGTGCCCCAGTTGTTGAGCAGCCGCGACCGCAGCGAGGCGTTCTCGCCGACTCGCTCGAGCGCGACCTCGGCGGCGGCGACCAGGCCCTCGGCCTCCTCGAAGCGACCCAGGCCCAGCCCGACCACCAGCACGAGGAAGGTCCACACGTTGGCGACCTGCCAGTCGTCGCCGGCGCGAGCGGCCTCGCGCGCGGACTCGAGCAAGGTCGCCCGTGCGTTGGCGGCGTCGCCGGTGCGGTACTGCAGGTTGCCGCGCAGGTAGAGCGTGGCCGCGCGCAGCGGGCGATAGCCGATCTTGTCGACCTCGGGGCCGAGCTCGACGACGATCTTGAGCGCGCCGCCCAGGTTGCCGCGGGTCTTCATCTGCCACGCGCGCTCGAGCTGCGTGCGCATGTCCTCGACTCGGCGGGCGACGAAGACGTCATCGGGCGGCGGGAACGCGGCGATCATCGGATCGGTCGAGCCCGAGCCGTCGAGGGCGGCGCGGCGCTCGGCCTCGCGATCACGGCCCAGCTCGGCGACCACCGCGCGCATCGACGACCAGCGATCGGCGGGGTCGACCTTCAGGCCCCGCGTGATGAGCGCGCGCAGCCAACGCGGGGCGACGCAGGTCGGCGGGAACTCGCGCAGATCGCCCGACGTGACCGCGCGCATGAGCACCGCCATGTTGTCGCCGAGGAACGGGCGCTGGCCGGTGACCGCCTCGTACAGGCACACGAAGTACGAGAACTGATCGGCGGCGGGTCCCACCGGGTGGGCGCGGATCTGCTCGGGCGACATGTAGCGCGGCGTGCCGACCGCGGCGCCGGCCGGCGTGATGCTCTGATCGAGCGCGAGGATGCCGGCCTCGGCCATCATCGGCGCGTCGTCACCCTCGGCCCAACGCACCAGCCCGAAGTCGACGACGCGGATCCGGCCATCGGTGCCGATGAGCACGTTCTCGGGCTTGAAGTCGCGGTGCACCAGGCCGGCGTCGTGGGCGGCGGCCAGCCCGCGCGCGCACTGCTCGAACACGCTCAGGATCTCGCGCAGCGAGCGCGGCCCCGCCGACATCCAGTCGCGCAGGCGCGGGCCCTCGATGTACTCCATCGCGATGAAGACCTGATCGTCGACGATGCCGACGTCGAAGATCGCGACGATGTTGGGGTGGGCGACCCGCGCGATGGCCTGGGCCTCGCGCAGGAGCCGGGTGGTGCGGGCCGCCGCCGACCCGACGTGGACCAGCTTGAGCGCGACCAGCCGACCCAGATCGGGATCGTGGGCCTTGTAGACCACGCCCATCGCGCCCGCGCCGAGCTCGTCGAGGACGAGGTAGCGCGAGATCTCGCGGGCCGGCGCATCCCGCTCGGGGGCGAGCGGCTGATCGACCGTGGTATCCACCGCCGCCGAGTCTACAACGTGGCGGTGCCGGTGTTGCCGTCGGCGTCGACGACCTCGACCCGCACGACCGTGGGCGATCCCGCCCCGAAGTCCACGACGACCTCACCGGTGGCGCTGGTGGTGCCGGCCTGCGCGGTGCCGACCGCCAAGCCGGCCGGGTCGAAGCCGGTGACCGTCACGGCCTTGGCGCGCAGCGGCACCGGCCGGTTCGAGGGCAGCGCCAGATCCATCAGCCGGTAGCCCTTGGGCGCCAGGAGCGAGGCCTTGACGGTGATCCCACCGACGCCGCGACTCGCGCCGACCGAGAGCGTGGCCGGCGTGACCTCGAAGGCGTCGCTGTCGAGAGTCCAGCCGTCGCCGACGACGTGGAAGCGATACGAGCCGAGGGGCAACCCGCCGCGCTGGTCGAGGGCGTCGAGCCCGCCCGCCGCGCCGGTCCAGGGCACCGCCTGCCACTCGACCGCCCACAGATGGTCTTGCGGCGTGGTGCCGACGCGGATGAGCGGCGACGGCGCATAGACCAGCAGCAGATCGCCGTCGGCGACCGGGCGGCCGCTGTGGCGCAGCGCCGGTGCCCAGGTCATGCCGGTGCGGACCTGCAGCGTGACCTCGGGCGTCTTGACCATCGAGTCGTCGCCGAGCCACACGAAGGTCGCCAGGCCGCTGACCCGGGCGACCGTGGTCGGAGGTTGCGCGGTGGCGGGTCGGCCCGCGCGCATCCACAGATCGTCGGGCACCGTCGCCGGCACCGTGCCGGCGTGAGGCGCGGGATCGTCGACTGGCAGCGAGTCGGTGATCGGGGGCGGCACGATGCGGTCGGTGCCGGCCTGGGCCCCATCGCCGCGGGTGGTCCCGGTCGCCAGCGGCATCAGCTCGCTCAGCCGCTCGGCGAGGTACTCGCTCTCGAGCGGACCCCAGAACGTCACGCTGGGCTCGTAGCCGCCGGTGAGCCAGTCCTCGGGCGTGAGCATGTAGCCGACGTGGCCCTGGCTGTAGCCGATCGCGATGGTGTGGGCGGCGTCGACGGGCGAGGTCGCGCGCACCTTGTCGGCGAGCAGCACCGACAGCTCGCCCGGCATCGAGGCGACCAGGTAGCTGCCCAGGCGCAGCGCCGACAGCGTGGTGCGCGTCGTCGAGCAGGCTGGCTTGTCGGGGCCGAGGTCCGCGAGCTCGAGGTCGAGGATCTGGCCGAGCACCAGGCTGGCCTCGTCGATGCGCACGCACGAGCCGTAAGGCACCAGGCCCTCGACGTCGGGCATCGCGGCGGCCGGGAAGAGCGCGGACTCGCTCTCGCACAGCGCGGCGCCGACTGGCGCGTTGAACTCGTCGATGGGGGACCGCACCGCGCCGGCGCCGTCGTAGATCACGCGGTCGGGCGCGCGGGTCAGATCGAAGGGCGCGTACTCGAGCGTACCACCCCGAATTTTGAATGTGGCAGGATCGGGGCCGAGCTCGACCGAGCGGGTCACCATGGCCAGCTCGAGCTGGTCTTGCAGGTCGGTGCCGGCGCTGGTCCACGCCGCCATGATGGTGTCGGCGGCGGCGCGGCCGTGGCCCTCGGCGGCCAGCCAGCCGAAGCACGGGTCGTCGCTCTCGCCCGGCTTGAGGTTGCAGTCGATGCCGCCGTGACCGGCCGGCGAGGTGTCGGCGCCGGCGCTCTGCACGTGCATCACGACGACCTTGCGATCGAAGCGCTCCTCGACGACGCGCTCGAGGCCGCCCACCGCGTCGTTCGAGGCCAGCGGGTTTTCTTCGCCGTTGAGGGTGCCGTGGACGCCGTAGATCGGCACCACCGCGATCGGCGCACCGGCCGCGCTGTCGACGCGGATCAGGTGAAAGACGTCGTCCTTGCGGTGCCCGCCGGGCAGATCGTCGTTCTCGCCGCGCCGCTCGAGGGTGATGAGATCGTCGGGGTCGAACTGGCTGTCGGTGAAAAAGCCGATCTTGGCCGGCTGCAGGTCGGCGATGGCGGCGCGGGCGGCGGCCTCGCACGCGGCGAGGAAGCGATCGTAGACCACCTTGCGCAGCTCGCCGGCGCCGACCTTGAGCGGCGAGCTGCCGGTGTACTGGGCCCACGCCGAGTGGCTGTGCGAGGTCGACAGCATGATCTTGCCGCGATACTCGGGGCCGAGCCGGCGCTCCAGCTCGAAGACGAAGCCCTCGTACGCGAAGATCGCGTCGACCTTGAGCCAGACCACGGTCTCGGCGCCGGTGCGCAGCGCGAGGGCCTTGGCCATGGGGCGGGTCTCGACCCCGACCGACGGGAAGAAGCCGCCCGAGATCGCGACGACGCGGTTGTCGACGGTGGGCGCGGTGCCGATGAACGAGCCACGCGCGGTGTAGCCGCCCAGCGCGGTGCCGACCGGCACGTCGAGCGGCACCTCGGCCGCGCCGGCCAGGAGCGCGGTCGCGGTGACCGGCGTGCCGGCGTTGGCGTTGCCCGGCACGTCCTCGAAGGTGCAGTGCGCGGTCGACACGCCGCCGTCGATGGTCGGGGTCGTGCCCCCGTCGTCACCGCACGCCGCGAGGACGAACGTGAGCGCGAACGCGAGCCGCGGGAGACCAGTCATGCGCCGCACGATAACCCAGACCCCGTGAAGTCGTGTCACCGTCGTCGCATGGACGCGTCCACTGCCCTCGCTGCGCTCGAAGCCGCCGGCACCGAGCCGACCCGCAGGACCTTCCACCGGCACGGCGCGCCCGAGCCGCTGTTCGGCGTGTCGTTCGCGACGCTGCGCGAGCTCGGCAAGCGGGCCGGAGTCGATCACGCGCTGGCCGGCGCGCTGTGGGCGAGCGGCAACACCGACGCTCGTTGCCTGGCGATGCTGGTCGCCGATCCAGCGCGGCTCGACGTCGCAACCGCCGACGCGTGGGCCGCGGGCACGCGCTACCACGTCATCGTCGATCTGGTGGCGGAGCTGGTGGCGCGGTCGCCGCTCGCGCCGGCCCGGATGGCGGCCTGGATCGGGTCCTCCGACGAGTACGTCGCGCGCTGCGGCTGGGCCGTGCTGACCCGCCTCGCGCTGCACGAGGACGGCGCCGCCGACGCCACGTTCACGCCGTACCTGGAGACGATCGAGCGCACGATCCTCGGCGCGCCCAACCGCGCACGCGAGGCGATGAACAGCGCGCTGGTCGCGATCGGCGGCCGCTCGGACAGGCTCGCGGCGACCGCGATCGCGGCGGCGCGCCGGATCGGTCCGGTCTCGATCGAACACGGCGACACCGCGTGCAAGACGGTCGACGCCGTGCCGTACATCGAGAAGCTGCGCGCGCGTGCCGGCAAGAAGCGACCCGCGTCGAAGAAGCCGCGCCGCGCGTCGCGGTAGCATCCCGGCCATGAGAGCAGCGCTGGCGGTGATCGCGATCGTCCTGGCGATCGGGGCGTGCAAGCCCAGGTCCGAGGCCGCGGTTCGCATCGGCGAGCTCGACGGGCCGGTCATGGCCCAGTTCGGGCGCCGCGTCGACGCGGTGATGGCGAACCCCGCGGTCGACCACGCCATCGACGGACTCCTCGACGCGGTCGGCAGCGACCGGGCGCTGCGGGCCGCCGGCGCGACGCTGGCCGACAAGCTCTCGGCCGACCCTGCCGTCAAGGCCGGCGTCGAGGCGATCACCGCGCCGCTCGCCGAGTCGCCGGTGGTGACCAACCGCCTGCAGGCGATGATGGCGGCCAATCCCGGCATGCGCCCCGACGAGCTCGGCGAAGCGTTCGGCCGCGAGTTCGAACAGGCCTACGCGTCGACGCTGCTCGGCCCCATCGAGAACGGCGTGCGCGGGCTGATCGAGCACATCGACGACCAGGCCGAGCGGGCGGCGCTCGAGGCGCAGCTGTTCGGCATGGTCGGCCGCTCGATGAACGCCTACCTTGCCGACCACACCGCCGCGTGGACCAAGCGCGTCGTCGCGCTCAACGGCGGAAAGACGCCGAGCCCCGATCGCGCCGCCGAGCTGTACGTCGAGCACGCGTGGACCGAGGCCCACATGATCGACGCGATGGTCGCGCTGTGCGGCGACCCCGGGCTGCGGCGGGAGCTGGCGGCGTTCCTGCGCGACGTGCTCGCGCTGCCGTCGATCCAGGTCGCGTTGGTGTCGGCGACCCGCGAGGTGGCTAGCGATCCCGCGGTGCAGCAAGCAGCCACCGGCGCGTTGCTGTCCGCGCTCGACCCCGGCACGCCGGCCCAGGTGCAGACCGTGGTCGACGGCGTGTTCGGCGCGCCCGCGGTGCGACACGGGGCCACGGCCATCGCCAAGGCGTTCCTCACCGATCCGGCGGTGGTGCCGCTCCTGGACCAGGCGCTGCGCCGAGTGTGGGCCGACCAGGACTCGCGGGCCACGCTCGAGAAAGCGATGAACGACTGGTAGCGATCAGTCTCCGGTCAGGCGTCCGGACGCAGGCCGTGGGCCGCGAGCCAGCGGTAGATCTGCCGGCGATCGCGACCGAAGCGCTTCGCCACCGCCCGCACCGAGTGGCCGAGCTCGGCCCACACCTGGAGGAACTCATCGCGCGACGGCGGCGGCGTCCTGGTGGCGGGTGGCGTGAGCGCGATCGGCCCGGGGCCGCGCGGCGGCGCGGGCGCGACAGCCGCGATCGTCGCGGTCAGCCAGGCCGGGAGATCGGCGACGTCGTGGGCCCTCGGCAGCGCGCGCATCGCGACCTCGTGGACCAAGCGGTCGAGGCCGCCCAGGTTGTCGCGCCAGGCGTGGCCGACGATCGCGCTGGCCGCTGCCGGCGTCCAGGTGAGGGTGAGCGGCGCGCGGTCGTGCTCGAGGAACCAGGCCGCCCACAGCCGATCGAGGCAGTCCAGGAGGTCACCGGCACCAGGCCCCACGTCGCGCTCGACGCCGGCGGCTTCGTCGCGCTCGACAGCGACGTCGTCGTCGCGATCGCCGACCTGGTAGACCACGAGCACGTCGCCGAGCCGCAGCACGTCGCCGCTGGTGAGCCGCTGGGCCGCGTTGCCCAGCGCGGTGGCGCCGACGACGGTGCCGTGGCGGCTGCCCAGATCGCGCGCGGCGTGATGCCCGCTGGCGTCCCACCACAGCTGGGCGTGGCGCCGCGACACCGTCACGTGAGCCAGCTCGATGCGGTCGGGGCCGGGCTGGCGGCCCAGCGTCGAGGGCGCGGCCCCGATCGGGTGGATCGCGCGCAGCTCGCGCGGATAGATCGTCCGCAGCACCGCGGCCGGGGGCCGGGGCGGGGCGGGCGCGGCGCCGGCTGTGGACCCGATCGGCGGGTCGGGGCTCATCGCGCGTCGAGGCCGCGGTTCATCGCGTCGCGGACCGCGTCGTACGATGCGCTGACCTCGACCGGCTGGTTGCGGTACCGCGGCGCCGGCACGTCGGCCAGGCGGCCCTCGTGATAGCCGATCTTGAAATCTGCGAATTTCAAACCGCTCGCGGTCGACACCACCGCCACCCGGGCCCCGGGCCCGATCGTGCCGGCGGCGGCGAGCTGCTCGAGCGCGGCTAGCGCGACGCCGGTGTGAGGACACGTGAACAGGCCGTAGCGGTCGGCGCGACCGGCGGCGTCGGCCAGCTCGACCTCGCTCACCGCGACCACCACGCCGTCGGTGCGCTCGAGGGCGCGCACGGCCTTCTTCCAGCTCACCGGGCTGCCGATCTGGATCGCCGACGCCAGCGTGGCCTTCGCGGTCACGGGCTCGAACGACGCGAAGCCACGCACGAACGCCGCGTGGAGCGGGCTCGCGTTGGCGGCCTGGGCGACGCACACCCGGGGCGCCCGCGTGATGACCCCGAGGTCGAGCATCATGCGAAAGCCGGCCTCGAGCGCCGACACGTTGCCGAGGTTGCCGCCCGGGATCACGACCCAGTCGGGCAGCTCCCAGCCCAGCTGCTGCGCGATCTCGATCGCGACCGTCTTCTGGCCCTCGAGGCGGAGCGAGTTCATCGAGTTCGCCAGGTACACGCCCTCGCGCTCGGCGAGGTCCTGCACGATGCGCATGCAGCCGTCGAAGTCGGTGTCGAGCGCGAGCACCAGCGCGCCGTTGGCGAGAGGCTGCACCAGCTGGGCGGTCGAGATCTTGCCGCGCGGCAAGATGACGACGGTGGGGACGCCGGCGGCGGCGCCATACGCGGCCAGCGCGGCCGAGGTGTCGCCGGTCGACGCGCACGCGATGGCGCGGATGGCGCTGCCGTCGGCGATCATCTGCTTCACCGTCGACACCAGCACGGTCATGCCGAGGTCTTTGAACGAGCCGGTGTGCGAGACGCCGCACTGCTTGAGCCACACCGCCCCGAGGCCGAGGGCGCGGGCGTACGCCGGCACCGGCAAGAGCGCCGACCCACCCTCGCCCGCGGTCACGATCGCGTCGAGGCCGACGTGGGGCGCGATCCACTCGCGCTTGCCCCACACACCCGAGGTGTCGGGATGGTTCATGCCGCGCCAGCGGGCGTCGAACAACGCCCGCCATTCGCCGGCGGTGTGGGCGGCTCGCAGGGCGTCGAGGTCGTGGGCGACCTCGAGCAGCTCGCCGCAGCTGGGACAGCGGTAGCGGACCTCGAGGAGCGACCACCGCGTTGGGCAGCCCGCGATGCACTGGAACCAGGCCGAGAACGTCACCGTCGCAGGTTCGCATGATTCGCGGGCATCGGGCGTCGTGGCGGCCTCGCCGCGCGACGACCCCGCGCGTGCCGATCGGGTACGCGCACGATCTATCCGCCTGGCACCCGTTGAGCCACGATGCGCGCATGAGCTTGCGCGCCGATTTCGCCGATCGCTATGGACCCTGGGCTGTCGTGACCGGGGCGTCGTCAGGCATCGGCGCCGAGTTCGCGCGCCAGCTCGCCGCCGCGAAGATCTCGGTCGTGCTGGTGGCGCGGCGCCGCGAGCGTCTCGAGGAGCTGGGCGCGCAGCTCGGCGCGCCCTACCGGGTGTGCGCCCACGACCTGGCCGAGCCGTCGTCGATCGACGCGCTGGTCGACGAGGTGGCCGATCTCGACGTCGGCCTGGTCGTCAACAACGCCGGGCTGTCGTGGAAGGGCGCGTTCCTCGAGCACGATCGCGCCCACGCCCGCCGCATGATCGAGCTCAACTGCCAGGCCCCGGTCGCGCTCACCCACGCGTTGGCGCCGCGGCTCGCCGCCCGCGGGCGCGGCGGGGTGATCATGGTGTCGTCGACGGGCGCGTTCCAGGGCCTGCCGTGGAGCGCGGTGTACGGCGCGACCAAGGCCTTCGATCTGCTGTTCGGCGAGGCGCTGCGCGTCGAGCTGGCCAGCCAACACGTCGACGTGCTCACGCTGGCGCCCGGCGGTACCGACACCGAGGGGCCGATGAACACCGGCGTCGATCCCGACAAGGTGCCGATGAAGCTGATGTCGGTGACGCCGGTGGTGGCCGCCGCGCTGGCCGGGCTTGGGCGTCGCTCGCTGGTCGTGCCGGGCGCGATCAACCGGGCCAATCATCTGGTGACGCGGTTGGTGCCACGGGGGCTAGCTGCGCGCGCGGCGGGTCGGATCTTGCGTCGCGTCATGGTGTGACCTGCCCGGCGACCCGCCCGCCTCGCACGACGCGCGCGCGGTTGGTTCCGACCGGCGCGCCCCTCGACCCATCGGAGACGCGTAAGCTCTCGCCATATGCGCAAGTCCTCCGCGTCTCCCGCTGCCGCCAAGCCCAAGCAGCCACCGTCTCGCTCCAAGAAGGCCGCCGTGGCGCGCGCCGCCAAGCAGGCCGTCAAGGCCGGCGCGAAGGTCGCGGCGGGCGCGGCGAAGAAGGCGGTCAAGGCCGGCGCGAAGGTCGCGGCGGGCGCGGCGAAGAAGGCGGTCAAGGCCGGCGCGAAGGTCGTCGCCACGTCGGCCCGCGCTGGGAGGGCTGCCTCATCGTCGGCGAAGCCCGCGAAGCCCGCGAAGGCCGCGAAGGCCGCGAAGCCCGCGAAGCCCGCGAAGCCCGCGAAGCCCGCGAAGTCCGCGAAGGCCGCGAAGGCTGCGAAGGCCGCGAAGGCACCGACCAAGCGCAAGAAGGCGACCGGGAAGAGCGCCGCGGCTGGGCCGGTGAAGGCCGCCGCCGGGCTGGCAAGGCGGGCCGTCACAGCGCTGGCGAGCGCGGCGGCCGGGTCGGCGCGGACGGTGGCGGCGGCGCTCAAGTCGGTGGTGAGCAGCCCGTCCGCGCCGACGGACTTGGCCCCGACGGACTCGGCCCCGACGGAGGCGGCCCCGACGGAGGCGGCCCCGACGGAGTCCGCGTCGACGGAAGCGGCGGAGCGCCAGCCGCGAACCAACCGCGCGCGGGCCACCCGCTCGTAGCGCGCTCGGTCGGTCAGGGCCTCGCGCGCGCGCTCCGCCGACGCTGGGCCCGTCGCCGAATCCCCGTCGGGTTCGTTGTGCGGCGGCGCGCCGTGATCCACCGTGCCCCATGCGCGCGTTGATCGTCGGAGCCGGAGCCGTTGGCCAGGTGTTCGGACGTCACCTCGCCCTCGGTGGCGCCGAGGTCGCGTTCTTCGTGAAGGACAAGTACGCCGCCGAGGCGCGCGCCGGCTTCCGGTTGTACCCGCTCAACCAAAAGCGCCATCCCGCCCATCGCCTCGACGGCGCCGGCGTCGTCACCACGATGGCCGAGGTCGCGGCCCAGCGCTGGGATCAGGTCTACCTGACCGTGTCGTCGACGGCGATCCGGGTCGGCACCTGGCTCGGCGAGCTCTGCGCGGCGACCGGCGACGCGACGATCGTCTTCTTGCAGCCCAACCTCGACGACCGCGCGCTCTTGCTCGCGCACTGTGACGGGGCCCGGGTCGTCGACGGCACGATCGGCTTCCTCAGCTACCACGCGCCGCTGCCGGGCGAGGCCCGCTTCACCGAGCCCGGCATGGCCTACTGGTTTCCGCCGATGGCGCCGAGCCCATTTTCGGGCGCCGAGCCGCGGGTCCGCGGCGTGCTCGACGCGCTACGCGCCGGCAAGTTCCCCGCCAAGCGCGTCCGCGACCTCTCGCAGACGGCGCCGTTTCCCAGCGCCGTGCTCAACGCGTACGTCGCGGCGCTCGAGGGCGCGGGCTGGTCGTTCGCGACCCTGCGCCGCGACGGCTACCTCGCCGCCGGTGCGCGCGCGGCTCGCCAGATGCTCGCGATCGCGGCCCGCGAGGTCGGTGCCAAGGCTCCGCTCGGCGTGCGCCTGGCCGCCCGCCCGACGACGATGCGGGTCGTGCTCCGCGTGCAGCGCGCGATCGTGCCGCTCGATCTCGAGGCCTTCTTCAAGGCGCACTTCACCAAGGTCGGCGCCCAGACTCGCCTCGGCCTGCGCCGTTACCTCGCGCTCGGCAAGAAGCACGGCCTGCCCGTCGACGCCATCGCGCAGCTGGTCGCGTACCTCGGCACCTGACCGGTTGCCCGCAGCGCTCGGCCCCAGCGCGCGAGTCCGGCGCAAACAGCGTCTTGCCAGGCGCCGCGCGCATGGCCACGTTCACGGCGTGAAACCTCGGCAGACGCATCAGGTGAACCGCCGTGGCTGACGTGAACGAGCCGAAGTTCGTCCTCGAGAGCGCCGACCGCCAGTTCGCGGTGCGTCGCTACCAGGCTCGCGTCGTCGCCGAAACTCGGGTGGCCGGTGAGCGCAAGCAGGCTGGGAACGACGGTTTCCGGCGCCTCGCCGGATACATCTTCGGGGGCAACACGACGAAGGCCAAGATCGCGATGACCGCGCCGGTGGGTCAAACCGGCGCCAGCCGCAAGATCGCGATGACCGCGCCGGTTGGCCAAAAGGCCGAAGGCGAACACTCCTGGACGGTGTCGTTCACGATGCCGGACGGCGAGACGCTCGCGACGCTTCCCGAGCCGACCGACGGCCGCGTCACGCTGCGCGAGGTGCCACCAACTCGCGTCGGGGTCGTGAAGTTCAGCGGCCGATGGACCGACAAGAGCTTCGCCGACCACGCCGAGCAGCTGCGCTCGTGGCTGGCCGCGCGCGGGCTTCGATCGTCGGGTGACCTCGAGGTGAACCGCTACGATCCGCCCTGGACCCCTTGGTTCATGAGGCGCAACGAGCTGTGGCTCCGGCTGGACGGATAGCAACGGCCAGCCGCGGCCGGTCCGCCTGCCACGGCCGCGCTGCGTTTAGGGCCCGCGCATGGACAAGTCGATCGATGATCGCGGTCGAGGCGCCCGGATGGCAAGGCGACGGTGAGGACCGCAGGGGAGCATCCTCGACGGAGGTGAGCCGAGGACCGGAACCGGCAACGCAGCCAGCCGGGATGGATCGGCCGCGAGAACGGTCGACTTGTTCATTCGCGGGCCCTTAGCGGCGCCGGGCCGGTTGCAAAGGCGGCGGCAGCGCGAACAATGGTCGGCTCCCATGCGGAACCAATCGGGCGCGCCCGCTCTCGGCCTCGACTTCGGCACCACCAACAGCTCGATCGCGATCGTCGACGGCAGCGGGCCGGCGCGGGTGGTGCCGCTACCGGGACGCGACGGCGCGACGACCGGCCACTGGCGCACGGTGCTGTGCTTCGAGCCGGCGTCCGACGAAGGACCGATGCGCAGCAGCGCGGGCGCGCCGGCGATCGAGCGCTTCGCAGCCAGCGAGGGCAGCGCGCGGCTCTTGCAGTCGATCAAGAGCCACCTGGCGTCGGCGTCGTTCGTCGACACCGTGATCTTCGGCCGCAAGTTCCGGGTCGAGGATCTGATCGCGACCTACCTGCGCGCGTTGCGGGCGTCGTCGCCGATCGACCTCGGCAACAAGCTCGTCGTCGGGCGGCCGGTGCGCTACTGGGGCGCCGACACCCAGGCCGACGACGATCGCGCGGTCGCCCGCATGCGCAGCGCGCTGGCGCTGGCCGGCTTCGACGAGATCACCTTCGCCTACGAGCCGGTGGCCGCGGCCCACGCCTACGCCGCGCGCCTCGATCACGACGAGGTCGTGCTCATCGCCGACTTCGGCGGCGGCACCAGCGACTTCTCCGTCGTCGAGGTCGGCCCGCGCAAGGGCGCCAACGTCTTGTCCAACAGCGGCGTCGGGCTGGCCGGCGACGCCTTCGACTCGCGCGTCGTCGACGCGGTCATCGCGCCCGCGCTCGGCAAGGGCTCGCGCTACCGCGTCGAGATGAGCGGCCTCGCGCCGGTGCCGAGCTGGCTCTACAACAACCTGCGGCGCTGGCACCACCTGTCGCTGCTCAAGAGCGGCGAGACCACGCGGCTGCTGGCCCGGATCATCGACGGCGCCGTCGATCGCCACGGCATCGAGCAGCTCATCCACGTCATCGACGACGATCTCGGCCTGCCGCTGCACGGCGCCGTCGAGGCCACCAAGGTCGCGCTGTCCAACACCGGCGACACCGCGTTCGCCTTCGATCGCCCCGGCGTGCGCATCGCGGCGCCGGTGACCCGGGCCGGCTTCGACGGCTGGATCGCGCCCGAGCTCGAGGCCATCGACGCCGCCGTCGACGAGGCCCTGGCCGCCGCCGGCGTCGAGACCGGCGCGATCGATCGGGTCTTCGCCACCGGCGGCTCGTCGCTGGTGCCGGCGGTGCGCGCCACCCTGGCCGCGCGTTTCGGCGCCGAGCGCATCGTCGGCGGCGAGGAGCTCACGTCGGTGGCCGCCGGCCTCGCCGAGATGGCGGCGCGCTTGTAGGGTGGCCCCCATGCGCACCTTCATCTTCGCCGGGTTCCTCACGCTCGCCGCCTGCGGCAGCAAGTCGTCGCCCGCTCCCACCACGCCCGAGCCGACCGGAGAGACTGCCACCGATCCGACGACGAATGCGTGCAATCCCGAGGGCGAGAACGGCACGCCAACCACGATGGAACAGTGTCAGTGCATGGGCTTCGAGGCCGTGGGCGACATCGGCGATGGCCAGGTGAAGTGCCCCGACGGGCTCACCGAAGTGTCGAAGATCCGCTACGGCATCGAGGGCGGCGTGTGCTGCGCCAAGGGCGAGCCGGGCGTCCAGGCGTCCTGACGGTGGAGCTGGTCCTCCCCGACGCTTGGCGCGCCGGCACCTGGGCCCACGGCACGACCCACGCGATCACGGCGTGGACCGGCGACGAGGGTGGGCTGATCGCGCGGCTCAGCGTGGCGACCATCGCGTCGCCCGGATGGTTCTCGAGCTTCGTCGGGTATGATCGCTGGCTCACCGTCCTCGACGGCGCGGTCACCCTCGAGCGCGCGACCAGCCGGCACCGGCTCGGGCCCGGCGACGCGTTGGCCTTCGCCGGGGACGAGCGGCTCCACGCCACCGGCGCCGCGACGGTGCTCAACGTGATCGCCCGCCGGGGGCTGGCATGGCGGGTCGGCGTCGTCGCCGATGGGACGCGGCTCACCGGCCCGGGCCACGTCGCGGTCTTCGCGACCGCGGCCCTCGAGGTCGCCCTCGACGATGAGGTGCTCCGACTCCCGGCGCGCGCGACCGCGATCGCGACCTGGCGCACACCGGTCCGGCTTCGAGTGAACGGCGCGCGCGCGATCGTCGTAGAGTGCGGGCCATGCGATTCGTCCTCGGACTCTCGGCTGCCGCTGTCCTGATGCTCGTGGCGTGTGGCGACGATGGCGGGGCCACGCCCGACACCTGCTTGCCTGACTGTCCAGGGGTTCGCACCTACGACGCGACCTCCTACCACCTGAGCGCGAGCTTCGACTGGTCCACCAACACCCTGCACGCCGTCGAGGACATCGCGCTCGACGCGCCCTCGGACATCGTCGAGCTCGACGCCGACGTCGCGGTCACCAAGGTCTCGAGCGCCGGTCAGGCCCTCGCGTTCGCCCTCGATCGCGACGCCGGCACGCTGCGGGTCGACGTCGGCCCGCTCCGCAGCGCCGGTGCGTCGGTCGCCTTCACCGTCGAGTACACCGCCCAGACCTCCGACGCGCTGATCGCCACGTCGCCGCGCGACGACGACCCGACCCGGTCGCGCGTGGTCTATACCGACAGCGAGCCCAACCGCGGCTTGCGTTGGCTGGTCGCCAAGCACGACCCGTCCGATCGCGCGAAGTGGTCGGTCGACGTCACCGTCCCCGGCGCCGAGGACGTGGTCGCCAACGGCACCCGGGTCGCCGACCAGCGGCGCGAGAGCGAGCGCACCGTCAGCTACGTCTTGCGCGACGAGGCCCCGACGTACCTGATGGCGTTCGCGGCCGGCGAGCTCGATCACCGCGAGCGCACCACGGGCCGGGTTCCGCTCGAGCTGTGGTTCCGGCGCGGGCTGCTGATCGATCCCGACGACAACCTCGACGCGGTCGCCAACGCGATGGCGACCTTCGAGTCGCTGATCGGCCCGTACCCGTGGGAGAGCTACGCGGTCGTGCTGCTGCCCGGCTTCGGTGGCGGCATGGAAAACGCGACGATCACGTTCAACGACGAAGGCTCGGGGCAGGGCGCGGTCGGCTTCAGCCTCAACGCCCACGAGCTGGCCCACCACTGGTTCGGCGACTGGGTCACGATGCGCACCTACGACGACGTCTGGGTCAAGGAGGGCATGGCGACCTTCCTCGCCGCCGAGGCCACGCGGATGCAGCGCGACCGCGGCCAGACCAACCGCAACTTCGGAAATGATTTCGGCTTCTATCGCGAGTCGGCGATCGTCGACCCGTCGCTGACCGGGCTCGACAAGTACGACTCGGGCCCCTACGAGCGCGCGGCCTGGCTCATCACGCAGGTCCGCGTGCTGGTCGGTGACGTGGCGTTCTGGGACGGCCTGCGCAAGGTGCAGCGCGACCACGCGATCAGCAGCGTCACCGGGGCCGAGTTTCTGGCTAGCTTCCCGCTCGAGCCAGCCGACCTCGCGCGCCTGGTCGCGAGCCTGACCGTCAAGGAGGCGCCGTGGGTCACGACGACGATGACGGCGGTCGCCGGCGGCACCGCGGTCGACATCACTCTGTTTGACCCGCTCGGCTTGCTGATCGTCCCGCCGGATCTCGAGGTCGTCGACGCCGCGGGCGCGGTGACCCGGTCGACGATCGTGACCGGCACGCCGTTCACGGTCACCGTCCCCGACGGCGGCTTCTTGCGGCCCGATCCCAGCAACCTGAATCCGCCGTGGCAGTCGACGTTCCGCGGCGACTTCACCATCTACGATCTGCTCGAGCTCTACGCGCCGAGCCGGGGCGGCCCGGCCTTCGCGACGCTCGCCAGCAGCTCGCCGTCGCATCAAGAGACCGCGATGGGCTACGGCGCGCCGCTCCCCGACGACGCCGCCGGCTTTGCCGCGTTCTATGCCGGGCTCGACTCCGACGACGCCAAGCGCACCGCGGTGATCCGCGCCTGCGGCAAGCTGCGCCAGCTCACCGACCCGGTGGCCGCCGACGCCCTGGCCGCCGAGCTGGAGCTCCCGGTGCGAGCGCCGGCGGTGGCGCGCTACACCAACTACGCTGCTTGCGGCCCGCGCTTCGGCACGATGCTGCGCCCCGAGCTGGCCGCGGCCGCGGCGGCGCCGACCGGCGACGTGATGGCGCGCCTCGAATACCTGCTGGGCTTCGATTATGGCACTGCTGACACGCTGGCGCTGATCGGTCCGCTGGTCGCGAGCGGTCCGAGCGTGCGTTTGCGCGACCTGGCGATCCGGCGGCTCGCCGATCAGGTCAATCCGCAGTCGCTGTACGCACCGGTGCCTGAGGCCGAGCGCCCGGCCTGGCGCACGCTCCTGCGGGCCCGACTCCCGTTCACGACGTCGCGGCGGCGCCTTCTGAACCTGTGGTACCCGCTGGCCGATCTCGAGGACGTCGACGCGCTGCCCTTGGTCGCGCCGCTCCTCCACAGCGTCCCCACCGACGAGGACACCCAAGCCACGATCGTGTGCGACGCTCATCGCATCGCCGCCGGTAGCCCCGGCGCATGGGAGGCCTTCCAGGCCGCCACCATGCCGTGGAGCACGCTGTCTCCCCGCGCCGCCGCCGCCCTCGCCGACCCTCTCACCTGCGGCGGCCAGAAGCGCGCGCCTCGCCGCGCTGCCGTCGACGGCACCGACGCCAACACCGACGGCCACGCCATCGCCCACGACCACGCCCGCCACCTCCGCGCCCGCTGATCGGGAGCGCTCGAATCGACGTTCCTCGCGCGCGGCTGTTCGAGCGGCCTTCGGTGACCGCTCGAAACCTCAGCGCAGGAGCTCGAGCAGATCGTCGCGGGTGATGGCGGTGGCGGCGCCGCCGTCGAGGGCGGCCGCGGCGAGGGCGCGCTTGCGGGCTTGCAGGGCGAGGACCCGCTCTTCGACGGTGTCGCGGGAGACCAGGCGATAGACCATGACCGGCTTGTCCTGGCCGATGCGGTGGGCGCGGTCGGCGGCCTGATCTTCGGCGGCCGGGTTCCACCACGGATCGAGGAGGAAGACGTGATCGGCGGCGGTGAGGTTGAGGCCGGTGCCACCGGCCTTGAGCGACAGCAGCATCACCGGCGGGCCGCCGGGATCCTGGAACTCGGCGACGACGGCGGCGCGATCGCGGGTGGTGCCGTCGAGGCGGGTGAAGCCGAGGCCCTCGCTGGCGAGCAGCGGCTCGACCAGGTCGAGCAGCGACGTCCACTGCGAGAACACCAGCGCCTTGCCGCCAGCGGCGACCGCGGCGGTGAGCGCCTCGCCCAAGGTCGTCAGCTTGGTCGAGCCGTTGGCCTTCTGTCCCGGCAGCAGCCCGCGGTGACACGCGGCCTGCCGCAAGCGCAGGAGCGCCTCGAGGGCCGCCATGATGCCCTGGCCCTTCTCGAGGAGCTGCACGACGTCGGCCTGGGTCGCGGCGCGGATCGCCTCGTAGGTGGTGCGCTCCTCGTCGTCGAGCTCGTTCCACAGCACCGACTCGGTGCGGGGCGGCAGGTCGGGCGCGACCTCCTTCTTCAAGCGGCGCATGAGGAACGGCCGGACCCGGGCGCGCAGGCGCACCGCGACCTCCTCGTCGCCAGCCTCGACCGCGGTGCCCCAGCGATCGCGGAAGTCGAGGCGCCCACCGAGGAGGCCGGGGTTGGTGAAGTGGAGCTGGCTCCACAGCTCGTCGAGGCGGTTCTCGATCGGCGTACCGGACAGCGACACCCGCCACGCCCCGCCCAGGCGGTAGGCGGCGCGCGCGATCTGGCTGTCGGGGTTCTTGATGGCCTGGGCCTCGTCGAGGATGACGGTGTCCCACTCGGTCGCGGCCAGCAGGTCGACGTCGTTGCGCACCAGCGGGTAGGTCGTGATCGTGACGTCGGCGTCCTCGTCGAGCTTGCGACGGGTGCCGTGATAGAGCGCGACCTTGAGGTCGGGGCGGAAGCGCGCCGTCTCGGCCTGCCAGTTGGGCGCGACGCTGGTCGGGCACACCACCAGCGTGCGGCCCTTGATCGCGGCCAGCGCCTGCACGGTCTTGCCGAGGCCCATGTCGTCGGCGAGCACGCAGCCGAGCCCGGCGTCGCGGCAGAACACCAGCCAGTCGACGCCCTTCTTCTGGTAGGGCCGCAGCTCGGCGGTGAGGCCGGGCGGCAAGGTCGCGGGCGGGATGCCGTCGAAGTCGTCGGCCAGCGCGCGCAGCCGGGTCAGATCGAGCGGCACGTCGACGCCGAGCTCGTCGGCGAGCCGGGCCGCGTCGGGCAGCGCGAAGGCGGGCAGGCTGCCGTCAGCGCTGCGGGCCGCGAGCAGATCGCCGAGCACCGCGCCGTGCTTGGCCAGCCACTGCATCGGCAGCGCGCCCCAGCCGCCACCGTCGAGCGCGACCAGATCGGCGCCGGCCTGCCACGCGCGCAGCGCCGCGGTCGCGTCGGCCGAGCGACCCCCGCCCTCGACGCGCACGCCCAGGCCGCGGGTCACGTCGATCTCGAAGGCCAGCGGGATCGCGCGGGTCGCGTCGGCCGACTTGGCGTCGGTGCGCAGCCAGCGCGCCAGCTTGGACTGCAGCTCGAAGGCGTCGCGCCCGCTGGCGTCGATGCGCCGCCCGGGGAGGAGGTCGAGCTCGCCGCGCAACCGGTGGCGCAGGCGCTGCTCGGCGTCGATGTCGCGCACCGGCACCGGTCCGCCCAGGTGGACCAGGCGATCGCCGTCGATGCGCGCGTTGGGCGGGTCGCCGTAGACCAGGGTCGCCATGACCGACAGCATCTCGCCGCGCTGCGACACCTCGAGGGCGACCCGGGGCGCCTGGCCGCGGGCGATGTTGGGCAGGCGTTTGGTGCGAATATCAACGACCAGCCGGGCCGCCAGCTGGGGGATGAGCGTGGTGGCGACCGCGTGCATCTGGTTGCCGGGGAACCGAGTCTCCGACGGCAGGTGCTCGAGCTTGGCGCCACCCAGATCGATCGCGCCGATGGGCCGCAGCACGTCGCCGAGCCGGGCCACCCCGACCGACACCGCGTACGCGCCCGGGGGCGCCTCGAGGCGCAGCACCACGCCGGCGCCGTCGTCGGAGATGATGGCCTGGGGCAGCATCGGATCGGGGCTGCACTTCACGCGGTCGTTGCCGAGCTTGACGTCCTCGGCGTCGGCCAACGCGGCGAACATGCGCTCGATGCGGTCGGCGTTGATCGGCGCCTTCAGGCGGGTGCCGATGAGCGCGTCGATCACCAAGTCGGCGTCGGTGACCGCGAGCTTCTGACCGGGGACCCGGCCCGACACCAGGGTCTTGATCGACTCGGTGATCGGGGTCTCGCCGATGGCGTCGACCGCGACCCGCTTGAGCGACAGCCCGGCGGGATCGGGGGTGAGTCGATAACCGACCGACGCGCCGGCCTTGGCTGATTTGGGGAGGCTCAGGCCCTTGGCGGCGGCCTCGACCAGGGCAATTACCGAGGCGCAGACGTGGGAGCACGCCGCCTCGCGCCCGCCGCAGTCGCAGTCCCATTCGACATCGCGCGGGTAAAGGACGACCGTGTACGGGGTGGGGCGGCTGGGCACCCGGACCTCGCAGATGATCTCGCTGTCCGAGGTCGATCGGCCCTGGACGCCCTCGTCGCGGGCAATCTTTACCCCTTGGGACCACACGCGTGTGGTTGTCGCCTCGCGAACCGCGTCGCGAAGGGCGGCGAGGTCGGCCGGCATCGCATGGTCCATACCCAGCCCTGGGTTTGGGCGCAACCCGTCGCGCCACCCTTGGTGGGCGTGCTAGCGTGGCCGCCATGATCGCGGTGGGGGCGCGGACCGAGCTTGCGGCGACCGACGACGACGATGTTGCGCTCGTGACCGCGATGGCCGGAGGCGATCGCGATGCCCTGGCGGCGCTCTACGACCGCTATGCATCGTACCTGCTCGCCTTGGCGATGCGGGTGCTCAAGCATCGCGGCGAGGCCGAAGATCTGTTGCATGACGTCTTCTTGGAGGTCTGGCGCAGCGCTCGCGACTACGACCCCAGGCGCGGTCGGGTGCGCACCTGGCTGGTGATCCGGATGCGGTCGCGCGCCCTCGACGTCGTGAAGTCGGCCCGGGTGTCGCGCCGCAGCGGCGATGAACAGGTCCTCGAGCGGATCGTGGCCGAGGTCGACCTCAGCTCGTCGCCGGACCAGCGCCGGGTCCGCGCCGCCCTCGGCACGCTGTCGCCCGATCAGCGCGCGGTCCTCGAGCTGGCCTACTTCGACGGGCTGTCGTGCTCCGAGATCGCCGACAAGCTCACCGTCCCCATCGGCACCGTCAAGTCGCGCGTCGCCGCGGCGCTCACCAAGATGCGCCACGCCCTGGGCGCCACCGGGACCACCCGGACCTAGCCATGTCCATCCGCGAGTTGCTCCCGCTGTACGCGCTCGGCCTGGTCGACGACGACGAGGCGCGCGACGTCGAGTCGGCGCTGGCCGCCGAGCCTCGGCTCGTCGAGGAGCTGGCCACGCTCATGGACGCCGCGTCCGAGCTCACCGGCGTGCTGCCCGGCGTCGTGCCCGCGCCGGCGCTGCGCGAGCGCGTGCTGGCGTCGACCTTTGGCCGCTTCGATCGCTTCGTCGATCGCTTCGCCGCGATCTTCGACGTCGCGGCCGATCACGCGCGCGCGCTGCTGGGGTTCGTCGACGATCCCGCCTCGTGGGAGCCTGGACCCATCGCCGGTACCTGGCTCCTCCACTTCCCACCCAGCCCGTCGCTGGCCGGTGCCGACACCGGCTTCGTGCGCCTCGCGCCGGGCGTGACCTTTCCCCACCACTGGCATACCGGTCGCGAGTACAGCCTGGTGCTGTCGGGGCGAGCCCAGGACACCATCTTCGGCGAGCTCCGGCCCGGCGCCGAGGCTGAGGCCGAGGCCGGCACCAACCACGAGCTGGTCAACGACGGGTCCGAGGACTTCATCTACGCGGTGTACGTGTTCGGCGTCGACTTCGATCCAGAGCGGTCGAGGTAGCCGCGTGCAGGCTGCGGCCATCCCGGCCAACGATCCCGAACGGCTGCGGACGCTCGCCACCTACGGCATCCTCGACACGCCGGCCGAGGCCGCGTTCGACGCGCTCACCACGCTGACCGCGCGCATCATCGACGTCCCGATCGCGCTCATCTCGATCGTCGACCGCGATCGCCAGTGGTTCAAGTCGCGCTACGGCCTCGAGGCCCACCAGACCGGACGGACCGAGTCGTTGTGCGGCCACGTCGTCGCCGCCGAAGCCGCGCTCGTCGTCGACGATACCCACGCCGATGTCCGCTTTTCGGACAATCCGTTGGTCATCGGCCCGCCCCGGGTGCGCTTCTATGCCGGGGTCCCGCTGCGGGTCGAGGACGGCCACGTGCTCGGTACGCTGTGTGCGATCGACCGCCAGCCCCGCGCGCTGTCTCCCGCGCAGCTCGACGTAATGGCGCTCCTGAGCGGGCAGGTCATCGCGTTGCTCGAGCTGCGCCGCAAGGGTCGGCTCCTCGCCGAGCACGAGGCCGAGCTGCGCGCGCTGTTCGACGCCATGGGCGAGGCCGCCGTCCTCCACGATCGCACCGGCGCGATCATCAAGTGCAACCGGGCCGCCGAGCGTATCCTCGAGCTCAGCGCCGACCAGATCATGGGGCGGACCTCGGTCGACCGACGCTGGGGTGCATTCCGCGACGACGGCTCGCCCTATCCCGGCGAGGAGCATCCGGCGATGGACTCGATGCGCACCGGCCAGCGCCACAGCGACGAGCGCATGGGGCTGCGGCTGCCCCGCGGCGAGCATCGCTGGATCAGCATCAACACGGTGCCGCTGGTCGACGTCGGCACCCCGGCGCCGTATGCGGTCGTCACGACGTTTCGCGACGTGACCGCGCAGCGAGACGCGAGCGCGCGCGCCGAGGCCATCGCCCGGCAAGAGCGGCTGATCACCACGGGCACGCTGGCCGCCGGGGTCGGCCACGAGATCAACAGCCCGCTCGGCGGTGTCGTGCTCAACCTCGAGCGGGCTCTCGAGGAGGTCGGCGTGCTGAGCGCCAGCCTGCCCCCGGCGCACCTCGACGAGCTGACCGCCAGCTTGGTCGCGGCCCGCGACGGCGCCGAGCGCGTGCGCGGCATCGTCCGAGGGCTGCGCGCGATGGGTCGCGAGGGCGCCCCGCCGGTGCCGACCCTGCTGGCGCCCATCGTCGACACCGCGCTCCGCCTGGTGATCCACGAGCTGCGGCCCAAGGCTAGCGTCGCCATCGACCTGGGCGAGGTCGTGCGGGTGCTCGCCGACGACGCGCGGCTGACGCAGGTGCTGGTCAACCTCTTGGTCAACGCCGCCCAGGCCTTCGAGAGCAGCGACCCGCTAGTCAATCGGGTGGTCGTGCGCGCGACCCGCGACGGCGACCAGGTCGCGATCGACGTCGTCGACAACGGCCCTGGCATCCCGCCCCACCTGCTGGCGCGCATCTTCGATCCGTTCTTCACGACCAAGGCGATCGGCACGGCCAGCGGCCTCGGGCTGTCGATCTCGCACGGCCTCGTGGTCGGGCTCGGCGGTCAGCTCACGGCCCGATCGCGGCCCGGGCACACCTCGTTCCGCATCACGCTGGCGGCGGTCGACGAGCCGGTGCCGGCGGATCCCGTGGCGCCCCGGTCGCAGCGGGTGCTGTGCGTCGACGACGACGTGCCGCTCCTGCGCACGCTGGTCCGCATGCTGGGGCGACCGTACGACGTGGTCGGCTGTCACGACCCCCGCGAGGCCTGGGCGCTGTTCGAATCGGGGCAGCGCTTCGCGGTCGTGTTCTGCGATCTCATGATGCCGCACCTCGACGGCAAGGAGCTGTACGGCCGCGTGCGTGACCTCGACCCCGAGCAGGCCACGCGCTTCGTCTTCATCTCGGGCGGCGTGGTCCGGCCCGACGTCCAGGGCTTCCTCGCCGAGCTCCCCAACGAACGGCTCGAGAAGCCGTTCTCGCTCGACCATCTCCGCGCGGTCGCGCAGCGCTACGTCGGACGCTGACCAGGCTCGCCGTCGGTCAGTGAATGCGGGCGCGCACCGGCAGGCGCGCGACGATCGCGCTCTCGATCGCGGCCAGCTCGAGGAGGCGGGGCTGCCACTCGGTCGGGGCGAGGTCGGCGGCCAGCTCGAGGAAGACGTCGCGGTGGCGGACCTCGGCGCTGGCGAGGCCGGCGTAGAGCTGGGCGCTCAGCGGGTCGGGCAGGGCGTCGGCGAGGAGGCCGAGGCGCTCGGCCGAGCGGGCCTCGATGAGCGCGAACACCAGCAGCCGATCGAGGAGGCGGGCCGGCTCGGGGCGACGGCACTCGGCGCGCAACGCGGCCGCGTACTCGTCGCCGTAGTCGAGGCTGGGCGCGATGCCGCGCCGCCCCAAGAGCTGGGCCATCTGCACGACGTGGGCGGTCTCCTCGTGCGCGAGGCGAGCGACCGCGAGCACCAGCTCGGCGTGCTGCGGATAGCTGCGCACCAGCGACAGCGCCGACTGCGCGGCCTTGCGCTCGCAGTGCAGGTGGTCCTGGTGGACCGTGTCGAGATCGGCCAGCGCGACCGCGACCCAGGTCGGCGAGGTCGGCGAGAGCGGCAGGGTCGGAGCGTCCACCGGCGCATCCTTCCCGCCCGCGCGGCGGGCGTCAAGCGTGGTGATCGGCGACGAGCGCCGTGATAAGACGCGCGTCGATGCAGCCCCGCCGCCTCGTCACTCTTGCCTTGGTCGCAGCCGCGGCTTGCGGCCCCAAGTCCTCGAAGACCCCGGAGAAGCCCGTGAAGCCCGACGTCGTGGCGGAGAACCCCGTCGAGAAGCAGCCGCCCGCCGACGTGGTGTTCCTCGCGCAGTGCCGTCAGGGCATCACCAAGGCCAAGGAGCTGCTGCCGGCGCTGGTCGCGGCCCAGCCCACCCGCACCGTCGACAACACGGTCACGCCGCTCAACGTGATCTACACCCAGCTGGCCAACTCGATCGATCTGGCCGGCCTGTACTCGGAGGTCCACCCCGACGAGACCGTCCAGGCCGCGGCCCGCACCTGCGAGCAGGAGGCCTCGGCCTTCGCCTCGGCGCTCATGCTCAACCGCGGCGTCTACGACGCGCTGGTCGCGGTCAAGCCCGACGGGCTCGACGACGACACCCGGCGCTTCCTGACCATCACGCTGCGCGACTTCCGTCGCGCCGGCGTCGACAAGGACGAGGCGACCCGCAGCCGCCTCGAGGCGATCGACCAGGAGCTGACCACGCTCGGTCAGAGCTTCTCGACCAACATCGCCAAGGACACCCGGTCGATCACGGTCGAGTCGGCCGATCGGCTCAAGGGCCTGCCCGACGACTTTATCGCGCAGCACCCGCCCGGCACCGACGGCACGATCACGATCACGACCGACTATCCCGACTACCTGCCGTTCATGACCTACGCGGAGGACGACCAGCTCCGCCACGACCTGTACGTCGTGTTCCGGTCGCGCGGCGACGCCGACAACGAGAAGATCCTCGCCGACGTGCTGTCGCTGCGCTCGGAGAAGGCGATCCTGCTCGGCTACGCCAACTGGGCCGACTACATCACCGAAGACAAGATGATCAAAACGGGCAAGGCCGCCAGCGACTTCATCGAGCGCGTCGCCAAGCTCGCCAAGAAGCGCGCCGCCAAGGACTACGCCGAGCTGTTGAAGGAGCTGAAGACCATCGACAAGCAGGCCAAGCTCGTCGAGGACTGGCAGAAGACCTTTCTCGAGAACCGCGTGAAGATCAAGAAGTACTCGGTCGACTCCAAGGAGATCCGCCCCTACTTCCCCTACGAGCAGACCCTGCAGGGCCTGCTCGACATCACGAGCGCGCTCTACGACGTGCAGTACACCGCGGTCACCGACGCGCCGATCTGGCACGCCGACGTCAAGGTCTTCGACGTGAAGCGCGGCGACCTCAAGCTCGGTCGCATCTACCTCGACATGCAGCCGCGCGAGCGCAAGTACAAGCACGCCGCGCAGTTCCCGCTGGTCGATGGCGTGACCGGCGTGCAGCTCCCCGAGGGCGCGCTGGTCTGCAACTTCCCGGGCGGCAACGAGCTCATGGAGCACGACGACGTCGTGACCATGTTCCACGAGTTCGGCCACCTGATGCACCACGTCCTGGGCGGTGATCACCGCTGGATCCGCCAGAGCGGCGTCGCCACCGAGCAGGACTTCGTCGAGGCGCCCTCGCAGATGTTCGAGGAGTGGGCCTGGAGCTACGAGACCCTGGCGCGCTTCGCCAAGAACGCGGCCGGCGAGACCATCCCCAAGGAGCTGGTCGAGCGCATGCGCCGCGCCGACAAGTTCGGCGGCGGCACCCAGGCCGTGCAGCAGATGTTCTACGCCGCGATCTCGCTGCAGTTCCACCAGGCCGATCCCGAGAAGCTCGACCAGCTCACGCTCGTGAAGCAGCTGCAAAACAAGTACACCCCGTTCCGCTACGTCGAGGGCACGCACTTCCACGCCAGCTTCGGCCACCTGATCGGCTACTCGGCCATGTACTACACGTACATGTGGTCGCTGGTGATCGCCAAGGACATGCTGAGCCCGTTCCAGAAGCAGGGCCTCATGAACACCGACCTGACTCACGCGTACCGCGACAAGGTGCTGGCCGCCGGCGGTACCAAGGACGCGGCCGAGCTGGTGAAGGACTTCCTCGGGCGCGACTACAACTTCAAGGCCTTCGAGAAGTTCCTGGCCGAGTGATGCGCGGCCTGGTCGTCGGCGCGCTGGGGCTGGTCGTGGCGGCCGGCGCAGGCGCGGTCACCGGCTGCAAGGGCGCCGCGAAGCCCAAGCCCGGGCCCACCTGCGCGACGGCGTCGGCGGCGATCGCGCGCGGCATGGTGAAGGTGCGCGCGGACATCGCGACCGCCGGCATCGACCCCGCGCCGGAGCTCGCCGTCCTGTGCGTCGAGGACGCGTGGGCGTCCGAGGTGGTCGCGTGCTACGCCGCCGCCGCCGAGCCCCGCGGGCTGCGCGCGTGCTCGGCCCGGCTGTCGAGCGATCAGCGCCTGCACGCGCGGGCGCTGCAGGAGAACGTGTACCGGCGCGCGTCGGAGGTCGGTGAGGGCGGTGGCAGCGGCCTCGGCATCGCGGCCTGCGATGCGTACTTCGGGCTGGCCGAGCGCTACGCCGGCTGCGATCAGGTCTCCGAGGCGGTGCGCGATGCGTTCACCGAGGAGGTCATGGAGCAGCGGATGCGCTGGGGCGACGCCGGCGACGACGACTCGTCACGCGAGGCGATCGAGCGCGAGTGCGTCTCCCTCGTTCAGATCATGGACCAGCGCATCGATGGAAGCGGTTGTTGAATGACTACGCCCGACTTGCTCACGATCACCAAGACGCTCCGCGCCTCCGGGGTCGCCCACGCCGACGCGCTGGCCGCTCACGCCACGCCGTCGTTGCGGTTGCTGGCCAACCGCGTCGATGGTCGGGTCCCGATGGGCGTGACTCGGCTCGGGGGTGCGCCCGACGTGCCGCTCGGCTTCGTGTGGCCGACCAGCCACGGCGCGCCGCTCACGTTCCTGGCCCAGCTCGACCTGGCCACGCTGGCCGCGCCCGACCTGCCGGCGACCGGCTGGCTGCTGTTCTTTTACGACGCGGTGACTCAGCCTTGGGGCTTTGACGCCGACGACGCCGGGGGCGCCCAGGTCATCTACGTCGACGAGCCGCTCGGCTCGCTCACCCGCTGCCCTCACCCGCCGATCGATCCCGACGACGAGGCCGGTCCCTTTGCGCTGTGCGACGTCGAGATCGAACCGACGATCGACCTGGCCGACGCCGAGGACTCGTTGGTCACGACCGAGATCCCCGAGGCGCAGCGCGACGCCTACGACGACATCTCCGGCGAGCTCGCCGGCCTCGACGAGGGCGACGTGTACCACCACGTCCTGGGTCATCCCCAGTTGCTCCAGACCGACATGCGCTGCGAGTGCCAGCTGGTCGTCAACGGGATCGCGATCGACGACGAGCGGGTCTACCGTACGCCCCGCGTGCGCGCGCTCCTGGCCGCGGCACCGACGACATGGCGCCTGCTGCTCCAGCTCGACACCGACCCCGACGGTCCGGGCTGGCGCTGGGGCGACGCCGGCCGACTCTACGTGTGGATCCGGCGCGACGATCTACAGGCCCGCGCCTTCGATCGAGCCTGGATCATCCTGCAGTCGGCGTGACCGTGGGCCGGGTCGCGAGCCCGCGCGCGATCGCATAGTTCAGGACCGAGACCTGCGTGATCGTGCCGGCTGGTGCGCTCGTTAGTCCGATCTCGCATCGAGTTGCCGCCGTTGTCGACGAGAAAATGCGGGCGCGATGGTCCTCACCCATTGCGGGATCAACGCCGATGCCTGCCCCGGCGTTGCCATCGACTGAACCCGTCCGCGCTCGACGTCGCCGTGGCGCGCGCGCCTGGTGATGTCAGAGGAGCGCGGCGCGCTCGAGCTGCGGCTGTTCACGATGGTGACCACGCTCGGCACGCCGCTCGACGTCACGGCCGAGGGTCTGCGGATCGAGCCCTACTTTCGGGCTGACGGAGATACGGCGGCGTGTCGCGCGGCTGGACGCCGACGTGACCCGACGCGATCCAGTCCCAGGTCGGCGCCGCGGTCGGGCGAGGCAAGCTGAGCGCGAGCGCCAGCTCCTGAGCCTCGAGGTCGAAGAACAGCAGCGCCTCGACGTCGTCGACGCTGCGGGTGACCAGGTGCAGGAACGCCTCGGCGCGGCTGCGCAGCGTGGCGTCGTCGAACAGCTCGGCGAGCTCGCGCGGCGAGGCCGCGGTCCACAGGGCGCGCGATTGCGGGCGGGCGAGGCGCCAGCGGGTGCCGCGCAGGAGCGGGTGGGGAGGCATGCCCGCACCATCGCAGCGGCGCGTGGAGCCAGCGTCCGCGGTGCGCAACGTCTCCGTGGCAGCCGCGCTACAAGCCGAGCCGCGTGCGGAGGTGCGGTGTGCAGCGGGTTTGATCGAAGACGTCCGTGCCACTCGCCGTCGAGGGCGACGCTACCTCACAGCGGGACCGCCGCGTAGCTCTCGGTGAGCAGGTAGCCGTCGCCCAGGTTGGTCGCGCGCACGACGGCGCGGTAGCCGCGGGTGCGGTGCTCGACCATGGCCTGCTGGAACGCGCCGCGAGCCAGGCCAGCGTCGCTGGCGTCGCCGGTGGCCAGGGTGGGCACACCGGCCCGGCTGGCCAGCGCCTGCTCGGTGGCGCGGAACCAGGCCGCGACCGGCGCCACCTCGGCGGCGCGGCGCGAGGTCTTGATGCGCTGGACCGTGCCCGCGGCGTCGAGCTCGAACCACGCCGCGTTGGCGGCGAGGCCATCCCCGCCCAGCGCGACCGCCGGCACGTCGAGGCACTGCAAGGTCGCGCCGCCGTGCTGTTCGCTACACCGCACGCCGTGGCGGGCGGCCCAGGTGACCAGGTCGGCGCGGGTGGTTCGGTCGAGCGTGAAGCCGAGCGCCGGCTGCGGGTTGGCGGGACGGGCACCGTCGCGGGCCGCCTCCTCGAGGGTCGCCCGCAGCGTGGTGCGCTCGGGGGTGAAGCCGATCGGACAGATCACCTCGCCCGCGGCGTTGCGCCAGCCCATCGCGCGCTGCACCGGCGGCAGATGCACCAACACGCCCGCGATCGTGAGCACGCCGAGGGTCGCGCCGGTGGCCCCGAGCCAGCGCTTCATCACTGACCCACGATCGACGCCTTGAACGCCGGATCGACGATCGTGGGCGCGAAGCAGCTCGAGACGTCGGCCATCGGCACGCCGCTCGCGGTCAGCGCCGGGACGATGATGGTGCCGACGAAGTAGTCGTACTGCGCGGGCGTGATCGCCATGCCAGCGTGGATCGCGGCCATGTCCTGCGGGCCGTCGTAGGACACGCCGTCGGTGTAGGTGATCTTGGTGGGCCCGCCGTACGCGAACACCAGGAACGCGGCGAGGCGGCCCTTGAAGGTCGGGAAGTCGGTGACGTCGTTGAACGACGTGCCGAGATTGGCCGTGCCGTTGCCGGTGAGCTCGGCCGTCGCCAGCTCGAAGATCTTCTCGTTGACCGCGACGAAGGCAGTCACACCATAGGTGTCGAACGCGTTCTTGTTGCTGCTGGTGCACTTCAGCGCGGCGCCAGGCCCGGTCTGGGTGGTGCCACCGTCGTCGCCGCACGCGACCAGACTCATGATTCCAACCAGGGACACCGCCATGAACTGGAAAAAACGCATCGCAGGCTCCTGAGCATGACGGCCGAGATCGACCGTTGCAGGGCTACGGCCCGGGCCGCGCATCGGATCAGGTCGCGCTCGGGGAGCCCTGCGTGAGGAACCGCTACGTGGTCACGTCGCGTCGGACAAAGACGATCAGCCCCAGCCCGAACAGCGCCATCGTGAGCCCGCCCGACCACGCCACGTCGATCCCCAACCGGTGGTGGTCCACCGTCGAGCCGCCCGGGTAGTACCAGCGGTAGACCTCGTGCCAGAAGTTCATGTGGCTCGTCGGCAGAGCGTCCTTGAATCCCGGCGTCATGAGCGGCTCGGGCAGCCGCTGCAGCACCGACGAGATGAAGAACGCGCCCAGCGTGCCGACATGCGCCACCACCGGATTGTCGGTGCAGGCCGAGATGAACAGCGCGCACGCCACGATGAGCGCCAGCGCCGCACCGGCGCCGACGCAAGCCAGCGCCAACAAGCCGGGCCACTCACCGGCCGGCACGATCCAGACGCCAGCGTCCTTGTACTCCCAGACGTAGATCAGCAGCGAACCACCGCCATAGGCGACGTGGCCGATGAGCAGCGCGAGCCCGACCAGGAACACCACCATCAGCTCGAGCCAGATCAGGCTGGCCAGGGCCTTGGCGACGTACACCGCCCAGCGCGGCGGCGGACGCATCAGCAACGCGCGCAGCGTGCCGTCCTTGCTCTCGCCGGCGAGCTGGCTACCCGCGATGGTCGCGGCCACCAGCGGCAGCAGCGCGAAGAAGCCGATGTTGAGGACGAAGTTCGCGAAGAACGGCCCGTTGAGATACTGCGACGGGTCGAGCTTGAGGCCCTGGATGTTCTTGCCCTGGTACTGCGTGTAGCCGAAGCCGCCGAGCACGCAGGCCGAGAACACCAGGCACAGCACGAAGCCGACGTACGACGACGGCCGGCGCGACAGCTTCCACAGCTCCCAGCGCAGCAGGCGCAAGACGGTCACGCGGCCACCAGCGCGACGAAGACTTCCTCGAGCGTCGGCGACTCGGCGGCGATCTCGTCGACCTCGACGCCGGCGGCCACCAGGCGGGCGACCAGCAGCGCGGGCTGGAGCGCGGCCGGGTCGGCGCTGGTGACGTGGAGCAGCCCGGGCTCGAGCTCGGTCGCGGCGGCGCCGAGCTCGCCGCAGATCGCGATCGCGCGCTCGAGGGGCCGCGCCCGCAGCCGCACCCGTCGGCGCCCGGCCAGCAGCGCGGCGACCTCGCCTTCCCAGCGCTTCTTGCCAGCGGCGATCACCGCCCCGCGGTTGCAGACCTGCTCGACCTCGGCGAGCAGGTGGCTCGACAGCACGATCGTCAGGCCATCGTCGGCGGCCAGGCCGCGGATCAACGTGCGCATCGCCCGGATGCCCATCGGGTCCAGACCGTTGGTCGGCTCGTCGAGGATGATGAGCTCGGGCCGCGGCAGGAGCGCCGCCGCGATGGCGAGCCGCTGCTTCATGCCGTGCGAGTAGATCTGCACCGGATCGTCGGCGCGGTCGCGCAGGTCGACGCGCTCGAGCACCTCGTCGAGGCGCGCCGGCGGGCACGGTCCGGTCAGCGCGGCCAGCATGCGCAGGTTCTCGCGGCCGGTCAGGTAGCTGTAGAGCGACGGCGACTCGACGATCGCGCCGACCTTGGCGAGCGCGCGCCGATCGCCGGCCGGATAGCCAAACAGCTCGACCCGTCCGCCGCTCGGACGCACCAGCCCCATCAGCATGCGCAAGGTCGTGCTCTTGCCAGCGCCGTTGGGGCCGAGGAAGCCGTAGACGTCGCCGCGCTCGACCGAGATCGACACCCCGTCGACGACGGTGCGGCGCTTGTACTGCTTGCGCAGGTCGTGGGTCGCCAGGACCGGCGCCAAGCTACCGACCCACGAGGTCGCGCGTGATGTTCTTCTGGTGGGCCTCGATCGTGCCGCCGCCGATCTCGATGAGCTTGGCGTCGCGCAGGAACTGCTCGACGCGGTACTCGGCGCAGTAGCCGTAGCCGCCGAGGACCTGCACCGCGGCGTCGGCGATCTCCTTGGCCGCGGTCGAGGCGAACAGCTTCACCGCGTCGGTGCCGAGGCGGTTGCGGGCGTCGGGCCCGACGGTGTCGGCCACGGCGTAGATCGCGGCCCGCATCGCGACGACCTTGGCGTAGCTCTCGCCGATGTAGCGCTGGATCTGCCCGAGGTCGGTGAGCGGCTTGCCAAACGCGTGGCGCTCGCGGGCGTAGCTCACCATCACGTCGAGGCAGCGCTGGCCGATGCCGAGGCTCATCGCGGCCAGGCCCAGCCGTTCGATCTCGAGGTTGCGCATCATGTTGGTGATGCCGCCGCCCTCGCGGCCGAGCAGGTTGTCGACCGGGACCCGGCAGTCGTCGAAGATGAGCTCGCTCATCGTCGAGGCCCGCATGCCCATCTTGGGGATCTTGGGGCCGGCCGCGAAACCGGCGAAGCCGCGCTCGACGAGGAACGTGGTGATCTTGCCGTCGAGCTTGGCGTAGACGCACAGCAGCCCGGCCTCGGGCCCGTTGGTGATGAAGGTCTTGCGGCCGTTGAGGACGTAGTGATCGCCGTCGCGGCGCGCGGTGGTCTGCATGCCGAGCACGTCGGTGCCGACCGCGGGCTCGGTCATGCCCATGGCGCCGACCAGCGCGCCCGACAGCACCTTGGGCAGGTAGCGCGTGCGCTGCGCGGCGTTGCCGGCCCAGTAGAAGTTGTTGACGAACAGGAGCGCGTGGGCCAGGTACGCCAGCGCGAAGCCGGGGTCGGCGTAGGCGAGCTCCTCGTGGACGATCACCGAGGCCAGCGCGTCGAGACCGGCACCACCGTCGGCGTCGGGGACGGTCACGCCGAGGAGCCCGAGGTCACCGGCCTTGCGCAGCAGGCCGACGTTGAGCGTGCCCGACTCGTCGTGCGCCATGGCCTGGGCTTCGATCTCCGACCGCGCCCACGCCCGCACGGTCTCGCGCAGCATCTTGTGCTCGTCGGTAGGATGCAGCAGACGCTCGGGCAGTACGGACATGGGTCTTATTACCCTACCGATGCGGGTGCTACCATCGCTCGATGCCCGGTCTCGACGCGTGGCGCGGCACAGTGCCCGCCGTCCTGTTCGCCAATCCGGCCGCGCGCAGCGGCGGCTCGCGTGACGCGATCCGTCAGGCCAGCGAGATGCTCGACGTCGCCGGGGTGCCCCACCGCTTCATCCCGACCGAGCCCAACCGCGGCACGGTCGACCTCGTGCGCCGGGTCATCGACGACGACGGCGTGCGGGTCGTGATCGCGATGGGCGGCGACGGCACCTTCGCCGAGGTCGCCAAGGGCGTCTTGGGCTCGGGCCACGCCAGCGAGGTCGTGCTGGGCATGCTGCCCACCGGCACCGCCAACGACCAGGGCAAGTCGTTCGGCCTGCGCGCTGGCAGCGCCGCGTTGCCGGTCAACGTCGGCGTCATCGCGGCCGGCGCGGTCACGTCCATCGACGCCGGGCGCATCGAGGTCCACGCCGACGAGCGGCTCTTGCACCGCGACCTGTTCTTCGACTCGGCGTCGATCGGCTTTGGCGCCGACGCGCTCATCGCTCGCAATCACGACCGCGAGCTGGTCGGCAAGATCCCGCTGGTCGGCATGATCTATCGCGACATGCTGGTCTACGCCGGCGCGGTCGCCCGCAAGTTCGCCGAGAGCTACGTCAGCGACGTGAAGTTCGATCTCGCGGTCGACATCGACGGGCAGCCCCACAACTTCGACTCGCTCCTCGACGTCATCATCAAGAACACGGCGGTCTTTGGCGGCGAGTGGGTGCTCGACCCCGACACCCGCCCCGACGACGGCAAGTTCGAGCTGGTGCCGATCTACGGGCGCCGCGACCTGACGTCCAAGCTGTTCGCGTCGCTGCGCCACCTGCCGATCGACAGCGATCGCCTGCGCGATCTCGGCATCGAGCACTCCCAGCCGATCGCCGGTCGTCGCTTCGCGATCACCGTGACCCAGCCTGGGCGGGCCGGCTGGCCCGCGGCCCAGCTCGACGGCGAGGAGATCCCGGCCGGCCGCCGCTACCTCATCGAGGCGCTGCCGCGCTGCCTCAACCTGATCGTGCCGCGCGCCCAGCTCGCCTAGAATCTCGACGTGGTCGACGACGCCGACCTCGATGCGCGCCGGCGCGCAGGCGTGCGCAGGCGCCCGCGACAGGGCGCAGGTTCCAGCGCGATAGCGCGGCACCGAACCTGCAATCGCGACCGGGCATGCTTACCAAGATCTCCGCCACGCTCCTCGCGCTCGCGTTGGCCGCGTGCTCGCACTCCAAGTCTTCTTCGAGCGACACCGTGCCGGCCGCGCCCGAGTTCGCGGCGCAGCCCCAGGAGAGGTCGATCACCGAGGGCGACATGGCCGCTTCGGACGCCAAGAACCCCATCCCGCCCGAGGACCAGATCTTCTTCAAGAACGACTCCGACAAGCTCAACCAGGACGGCCTCGAGCTCCTGGGCGAGGTCGCGACCTGGGTGATGTCCGAGGACGGCCGCCAGGTCGTCATCGAGGGTCACGCCGACGCGGTCGGCAGCAAGGACCACAACCTCGATCTGTCGAGCCGCCGCGCCCTGTCCGCCGCGACCTATCTGCGCTCGCTCAACGTGCCCGACACTCGCATCGTCATCACCGCCGTCGGCGAGGCCGAGTCCGGACTCGAGCCCCGCCGCTCCAACCGCCGCGTCGTGATCTTCGCTACTGAAATGCTGGCCCCGTCCTGATCCTGCTCTGATCGTGTCCTGATCCTGCCCTCACGGCCTCTGGTGCTGCCGCCGCTCCGTGCTCGCGGATGGATTCTTGCCAGCCACAGGGCACCACCATAACGCCGCTTCTCATGGTCAAATCCCTATCCAGCCTGTGGGCCAGAGTCCGGCGAAGTCGCTGTCGCCGCGTGCCAGAACGCGCCCGCTCGCCTGGTTATTTCAGCAGACGTCCGTGGCCGCGTCCAACCGTTGCGCACGACGTTCATGGAAGACCTGCCGCCCAACAGTTCGAGCGCGGCGGGTTCTGCGGAGGTGACCGAGGTGACCCGGTCGGCGAGTGACCGTGGTCACCTGCCGGTGGGCTGACCGTCGGCGTTGGCAGCATAGTGGGGCTGACCCTGGGTCCGGTTGCGGGTGTGTTGACGGGGCTCGGGCTACGCGGGGAGCTCACGTTTCCTGTCGATGGCGGCAACGTCGGACCCGCACATCTGCATCTAGCATTCCAGGCCCCTGATGGCATTGGAATAGCGATTGACGCTGGCCCGATTCGTGGTGGTGGATATCTACGGCACCGTGGGCACGAGTACGCGGGCGCATTTGCCTTGGAGGCGATGGACCTTGTCTTGTCGGCGTTTGGCATCGTTAACGCCAGCCTTCCGGGAGGAGGATATTCCTTCGTCGCGATTGTATCCGCTGAATTTGGACCAACCCAGTTGAGCATGGGGGTCACGCTCGATGGGGTGGGTGGGCTGATCGGGATTCATCGGCGGGTGGATACGGATGCGTTGCGGGCGGCGTTGCGGGGGCCGGGGATGGGGGACATCTTCTTTGCGGCGGATCCGGTGGCGCAGGCGGCGCGGTTGACGGGCGACCTGGCGAGGAACTTTCCGGCGGCGGAGGGACGGTATGTGTTCGGGCCGGCGGTGAAGATCGGGTGGGGGACGCCGACGATCGTGACTGGCGTCGTCGCGGTGCTGCTGGAGATGCCGGCGCCGGTGCGGGTGGTGTTGCTGGGCACGGTGAGCGCGGCGCTGCCGACGCGGGATCATCCGGTCATTGACCTGCATATCGACGTGGTGGGGGAGGTCGACCTGGGCCAGAATCGGGTGGCGATCGATGCGTCGTTGCGGGACTCGACGATCGCGGGGTTTCCGATCCGGGGTGACCTGGCGTTCCGGCTGCGGTGGGGCGATGAGCCGAGCTTTGCGCTGGCGATTGGCGGCTTTCACTCGCAGTTCCGGGCGCCGCCGGATTTCCCGGCGTTGCGGCGGATCGAGATTCCGATCGGGAGCGGGGACGATCCGCGTTTCGACGTCCAGGGCTTTCTGGCGCTGACCTCGAACACCGCGCAGATCGGAGCGCAGGCCGAGATGTATGCGTCGGCGGGCCCGCTCAATATCCGGGGCAGTCTCGGGTTCGAGACGCTGATCGTGTTCTCGCCGTTCTCGTTGCAGGTGGACGTGTGGGCAGGAGTGAAGCTGCGGCGCGGCACCACGACGCTGGCGGGGATCCACTTCGACGGGCACATCAAGGGGCCGGGGCCGTGGCGGGTCGACGGCAAGGCGACCTTGTCGTTGTGGTTTGTCGACCTGAGCGTGCCAGTGCACGTGCGGTTCGGCGCTGATCAGGCGGTCGAGCTGCCGACGCGCAGCATCTGGCCGCTGCTGCTGGCCGAGGTCCAGCGCCCGGAGAGCTGGAGCACATCTTTGCCGCCGGGCCTCCACGCGGTGACGACGGCGCCGCCGCCCGGCGAAGCGGCCGCGGTGCGGATCGATCCCGGCGCCAGCCTGACGTTCCGGCAAAAGGTCGTGCCGCTGGGTCGCGCGATCACGCGGTTCGCGCAGCGTGTGCCCGAGGGCGTCAGTCGGTTCGAGGTGACCGAGGTGCGGCTGGGCGGGCGTGTCGAGGGCAGTAGCCCGGTGACTGACTGGTTCGCGCCCGCGCAGTTCGAAGCGCTGTCCGATGCCGACAAGTTGTCGCGTCCCGGGTTCGAACGCATGACGTCCGGCCTGAGCGTCGGCGGGGCCGAGGTTCGGGCCCCAAACGGGCTGACGAAGACGCTGACGTACGAGACGGTGATCTGGGGCGGGGCGGCGCGCCGGACCGGCGCCGTGTACCAGCCGGGCCACGACGCGCAGGTCCTGGCCACGGCGGTGTCAGCGACGGCACAGGCACCCTTGCGGAGCCACGGGTCGGCGCTGTACGCCCCGACGACGCCGCCAGTGTTTCGGCTGGAAGAGGAGACGTACGTGATCGCATCGACTGCCACCTTGCAGGCACGCCCCGACGTGACCGGTCCGGTGACCCGCGGCGAAGCCGAGCTCGCCTTGCGCGCCCATCTGACCGCGGCTCCACACGAGGGCTTCGCGCTACAGGTCGTCCCGGCCCACGAGGCCGCGGCGTGAGCGGCCCAGCGCAGGCGGGGTATCGCTTTTTGCCGTGGGTGCGGCGTGGCGCGGCGGCGCAGGTGACGACAGTCGACGTTCCGGCTAGCGGCGGCGTGCGGGTGTCGATGCCAGTGGCGGTGCAGTTCAACCACCTCGCGGACCTGTCCGG
>Ga0209181_10001350_pt1 | contig 43261 bp, 30 predicted proteins | sample MAT05_FD_187208 | JGI IMG/M metagenome (GOLD analysis project Ga0209181, IMG submission 187208) | Freshwater microbial communities from Lake Fryxell liftoff mats and glacier meltwater in Antarctica - MAT-05 (SPAdes) (version 2) | ecosystem: Environmental > Aquatic > Freshwater > Ice > Liftoff... | reverse complement strand
CCCGACGACGACATCCCGTTCTGAGTTGTTGGGAAGAGATTTCGCAATCTCTTCCCCCCGCGCGGCGGGGCCCCCCATCTGAGACGTCCGGAGCGTCGGCGCGCGCGCAGGACGTGGCCCGACGACGACATCCCGTTCTGAGTTGTTGGGAAGAGATTTCGCAATCTCTTCCCCCCGCGCGGCGGGGCCCCCCATCTGAGACGTCCGGAGCGTCGGCGCGCGCGCAGGACGTGGCCCGACGACGCTGCACGAACCGCAGCCTTCCGGGCCGACGCGAGCGGTGGCAGCTTGCGGGCGTGACGGTGATCAGCTCAGCGCGCAGCCGGCTGCTCGAACGGGGGCGGCGGCGGGATTTAACGAGGCTCCCATGCTCCGCAACCCGATCGAGCCCGATCGCCCTTGCCGCGACGCTCGTCGATCGCGCGCGTCCTGGCGTGATTCGCTGCGACATCTCGCCCGAGCTCCCTCCGGAGGGCATGCGACGAAGAATCCGTGTCCTCCTCGGCCTGGTCGCCTTCGGGGCCGGCGCCACCACCGCTCACGCCGAGACCGCCCGCCAGGTGGAGAGCTGCACCGACGCGCTCTACGCGCCCATGCTCAACGCGATGTGCGTCGGGGCCTGGCAGGATCCGGCCGGCTGCGACGCCGCGTATCCGGTCTACACCAGCCAGTGCTGGGACTTCGAGCTCGGCCTCGGCGACACCGGGTTCGGCGCCTGGGCCGCGAGCGGCGATGCGTTCGCCAACCAGCCGGTCTACGGCGACAACATCGAGGCCCGGCGCGCCACTGCCGCGCAGGTCAGCGGCCTGGTCACGGCCCGGACCGTGCTGGCCGATCTCGACGGCATTGGCGGCGACTACTGGAACGTCGCATATCCGATCGGCCACCAGGGCGATCGCTGGATCGGCACGTTCGAGCATCGGCCCAGGCCCGAGGATCCCTGGGGCGGCACGCAGGGTGAAAGCCCGACCGGGACCATGATCTCACCGACCTTCATCGTCACCCGCGACTTCATCAGCTTCCTCATCGGCGGCACCTGCGACCTCAACCAGCTGAGCGTGCGCCTGGAGGTGCAGGGCCGTCGAGGACGGTGGGGCGCCGCCGTCGATCCGTTGGCGCGCCCGCTGGTGGCCACCGGGGCCTGTAGCGAGCTCCTCGAGCGCCGGGTGTTCTTCACGGACGCCGCCAGCAACCTGCGGGGCCGGCTGGTTCGCCTCGTCGTCACCGACGCCGCCGCCGGCGGACACATCAGCGTGGATCACATCCTGCACACTGACCGCTTCCCCGACGACTTCGACGGTGCCAATCGGCCACTCTGGGGCTTCGCTGATACGCACGCACACCCGGGCAATCATCAGTCGTTCCAGGCCTTCGGTCAGAGCGGCCACGGGCTCGACGGCGATCCCTTCGATTCGTCCGGCGCGGTCGCGGCGCCCCACTTGACCTGTGACGGAGGTCAGCACGGCGTGGCGAACCATGACGGAGGCGTCACGCTGTCGCACACCGCCGAGACGGCGAGCTTCGGTATGAGCCCGCGCATGCCGGAAGGCTGCTACCAGGGCGCACCGGCGACCCACTTCGGGAGCACGTGTCTCTACTACGACGAGTCGCCGTCGTTCGCCGTTCAAGGCCCCTATCACTCGACGTCCAACGCCGCGCCGTACTGGTACACACGGACACATCAGCAGATGTACCGGGCGTGGATCGAGCGTGCCTACCAGGGAGGACAGCGGCTGATGATCGCCAGCGCGGGCAACAACGAGCTCATGGGTGCAGTCTTGCGCTTCTGGTACACCGATCAGTACGTCTCGGACTATGGCGCGATGCGCCGGTTTGCCGCGTTCATGAAGGACCTCGACAGCCAGACACCGTGGATGGAGATCGCGCTCACCCCGGCTGACGCCCGCCGCATCGTGCGAGCCAACAAGCTGGCAATCGTCCTGTCGACGGAGGTCGACGACATCGGCGACCACTGCACGCTCGACCTGGCCTCCACCAGCGGAGCCAACGACGGCGGTGTGACGACCACGACGACGCCCGGCCACAATCCGTTCAACATGGTGAAGGTCAGCACGTCCTGCGCCAGCCCGGCGCAGTGGGCGGCCCGCATCGAGAACCTCTACCAGGTGGGTTATCGCATGCTCACGCCGATCCACTTCGCCAACAATGCCCTGGGCGGCGCGGCGATCTACACGGAGATGCACAACACGGTCAATCGGTTCGCGAATCGCGTGTTCTTCAGCGTCGCGCCATCGTACCGCGTCGGGTTCCGGCTCGGGGAGGGCTACCGGCTGTGGGACGAGCACTCGGCGACGAACTTCGGGACGCTTCCCGATTTGACCGCCGCGTCCCACACCACGGAGATTGGCTGGTGTAGTCAGGGCGGCTGCACCACCGCGCAGGGCTCCGGCGGCTTCATGTTCCTCGGCCCCATCGGCGCGCTGCTGCTCGACCTGCTCCACGCCCAGGCCACGCCGGTGCCTCTCGACAACGTGTCGGCGCTGCCCCCGTATCACACCAACGAGGGGCACATCAACGCGCAAGGCCTGACCACCCAGGGACGCGCCGTCATCGCAGAGATGAAAGCGCGCGGCATGATCATCGACGTGGCCCACATGAGCGAGCGGGGCCGCGAGTCGGTCCTCGGCACGGGATACGTCGCCAGCACCGCGTCGCTGATCGCGGACTGCGATCTGAACAGCGTGAGCTGCCAGGAGAGCGCTTATCCGGTGATCGCCAGTCACGCCGGCCTGCGCAACCTCGCGCTCGATGATCACGAGCGTCACGCCCGCAACGAAGGCGCCCTGAGCGACGTGATGATCGAGCGTATCCGCGCCGTCGGCGGCACGGTGGCGATCGGCACATCGGGCGGTGACACGCAGGACGCCACAGCCGCGACTCCCCCGACCGATCACACCGGCGAGACGTGGCGCGGGATCTTCACTCAGCGGGTGGTCAACAACTGCGCCGGCTCGAGCAAGACCTTCGCACAGGGCTACCTTTACGCGCTGCGCGCCATGCGGGGCAAGGGCATCACGCTCGGCACTGACATCAACGGCTTCGAGGGCCAGATCAACCCGCGGTTCGGCACGCTCGGCTGCTACGCGCGCGGCACGGTGCCGCGCATCCTGCAGTGGGCGCACGACAACACGCTCCTCATCGATCAGGACCACGTGGCGACCGTGCATCCCCGGGGCTCGATCCCGTTCAACTACGATGACGGCAAGCTGGCATCGGCGGGCTGGGTGGGCACCGCCGGTGGCCAGCGCTGGGTGCAGCGCGAATCGGTCCGGTTCGACGCCGGCCTCAACTATCGGTACTACAACGGTGTCCCGCCGGTTGGTGCTGCGGCCCTTAGCGCACCTGGCGCGACCCCGGTGGCCGGCCGGAAGTTCTACGGGCTGTGGGACCCGGTCGGCTACGACGCGGCGATGCTCGCCAGGAACTGGAATCATCCCCAGCTGACGCGCCTCGACTCGACATCGATGCGCGCCCTGATGCCGCTGCCGCCGATGCAGGAGAGCAGCCAGCCCGATGGCCGGCGGTTCGACTTCAACTACGACGGCCTGGCCCATTACGGCATGCTGCCCGACCTGCTCCAGGACGCCCGCGGCGTCGGCATGTCGGCAGAGCAGCTGGCGCCGCTGTTCCAGGGCGCCGAGGCGGTCGTCGACGCCTGGGAGAAGGGGTGCCGGCTCAGCGACCCGAGCAAGAGCGCGCTGGGCTGCCAGTGACGGCGCGGTGGTTCGGCATCCTTCGCGGCGATGGGCCGCGTACTTCGATGCCTGCGCGATGTCCGGCGCAGCCTCCTGTGGTGGGCCCCGGCCTCGGCGCGATCATGGTCGCGGCCACGTTCCTGACCGCGCTGTTCGCGCTGGCGCGCTCTGGCGCGATCTGGGTGCTGGCCCACGCCCAGGGCGACGGCCAGCGCGGCATCCTCGGCGGGGTCGAAGGACCGCGCGCCGGTGGGGCCAGTGGCCCGGTGCAGCTTGCCCCCCCTCGAACCGGCGCGCGGTCGAGAGGCTGACACCCAGCGCGTCGCGGCCTGTCCGCGCGACAGTCGATCATCGCCAGCGCCCGATCCGGACGCTGATCCGGCCCCGGACGTGGCACCTGTCCCCGGTGAGCGCGGCGACGACACGGCGAACAATGGCGATTGGCCGCGTCGCGTGGCTGCCTGGTGGCAGCAAGCCTCCTCCGAGAAACGCAACCATTTAAAATCGCCCAGACTTCTCCGATAGGGGCCCCCATGCTGAGACGCCCGGAGCGCGGCGCGGCGCAGGACGTGGCTCGGCGCAGAGTCGGCGAGTGACGGGGCGTTGGCGCGTCGTTGCGTGACGGATGGTGGCGCGTGACCGCGTCGGCGCGTGACCGGGCTTCGGTGCTACAACGTGCCGCGATGTATCAGCAGTTGCGGATCGCGGTCGTGGTGCCGGCCTACAACGAGGCGGCGGCGATCGCTGGCGTGGTCGACCGGGTGCCAGCGTATGTCGACGACGTGATCGTGGTCGACGACGCCTCGGCCGACGCGACGACCGCGCGAGCCACCGCGGCTGGCGCGCGGCGCGGCGGCGTCGAGGTGATCACGCATGACCTCAACCGCGGCGTCGGCGCGGCGATCGTGACCGGCTATCGGCGCGCCCTCGAGCTGGGCGCCGACGCGGTCGCGGTCATGGCCGGCGACGGCCAGATGGATCCGTCGGATCTGCCCGCGCTCCTCGATCCGATCGTCGCTGGCGTCGCCGACTACGTGAAGGGCAACCGCTTCCAACACCCCGACGTGTGGAACGCGATGCCGCCAGCGCGCATCGTCGGCAACCTGGTCTTGTCGGCGGCCACCAAGCTCACCTCGGGCTACCACCACGTCTTCGACTCGCAGTGTGGCTATACCGTCGCGAGCCGCGCCGCGCTGCGCGCCATCGAGCTCGACCGGGTCTTCCCGCGCTACGGCTACCCCAACGACCTGCTCTCGCACCTGCACATCGCCGGCATGCGCGTGCTCGACGTGCCAGTCCGTCCGGTCTACGGACCGGCCTGGAAGAGCGGCATCAACCTCGGCACGGCGATCCATCCGATCCCGTGGGTGCTCCTGCGATCGTGGAGCGCGCGGGTGGCCAGCGAGGCGCGCTCGCGCTGGTTCGCGCGCAGCTGATCCAAGCGACGCGGCAGGCGCAGTGTCGGACCTCGATGCCCAAGGTCGCCTGGCCTACGCCCGCTATCACCGCGAGAATCAATCCAAGTCGTCAGTTGGCGGCAGAGGCGGCTTCGAGCGCGATGCGACGGATCCGCTTGTCGAGGTAGTAGTCGCGGCCACGCGCGAACTCCCAGGCCACGCCGATGGCCGACACCGCGAAGGCCGCGATCGCCAGCGGCGTCGCGTGGTCGGGCAGCAGCGCGGCCAGGCCGCACAGCGCCGACGCGCCCAGCGCCCGGGTGCCCCACACCAGCGCGCCCGAGGCGCGGCGGTGATGCGACAGCAGGTTGTCGAGACCGCCGACCGCCAGCTCGAGGGACAGGACGCCGATGAGCGCCCAGGCCGGCGGCGCGGTCTCGGCCAGCGCCGCGAACACCGCGAGCGGCAGCGCGACCGAGCTGAGCATGCGGATCGCGTCGGAGCGGTTGAAGTCGCCGCGGCCGCGCAGCTGCTTCCAGCCGGCGAGCACGTAGTCGAAGCCCGACAGCCAGGTGATCGCGACGATCATCCCCATGACCGCCTTCATCGTCCACGACGGATCGTGGAGGTGGATCAGCAGCAGCGCGACGAACACCGCGCTCATCCAGAACGCGCCGCGCCACAGCCGCTTCTTGATCACGAAGAGCGCCGCGGCCGCCAGCAGCGGCAGCGCGATGCCGCCCGCGAAGATGTAGGTCATGCCCTTGCCGCCCTCGGTGAGCGGGAACAGCACCATCATCCCGATGCCCTGCATCTGGGTCCAGGTCTTGGCCTTGGCCATGTAGCTGGTCTTGAGGGTGAGAGCGCGCTGCTCGTAGGCCGAGCGCAGCGCGGTCACCAGGAACTCGCGCACGAACATGAACGCGCAGGCCCACACCGGCACCAGGCCGAGATCGGCGAAGGGCAGGTAGGCGAACGCGACGAAGACCTTGTCGGCCAGCGGATCGAGCAGGCCGCCGAACACGGTCGGCCCGTACTTGCGCGCCAGGTACCCGTCGACGAAGTCGGTGCAGCCGATGAGCGTGCCCAAGATGAGCGCCCACCACAGGTAGCTGTGATGCGCCGGGAAGCCTCGATACACCAGCCACGAGATCAGCGGCATCGGGACGAGGCGCGCGACCGTGACCATGTTGGCGGAGATCAGCGGGCGCTTGCCGGGACCGGGCGTCGTCACGGCGCGACCCTAACACAGCGCGCGCGTGGTCCTCAGGTGGGCGGCGGCACCGGGACCGACACCACGCACTGGATCGGCAAGTAGGAATCGAACGCCGAAAAAGCGAACGGCCCGGCGTGAACCGGGCCGTTCGGGCATCCCCGGGAGCCTAGATCACTCGGTCACGCACTGGACCTCGAGGAACGTACCCAGCGGCACCGAGGCGCCGCCGCGGTTGACGTCGATCGCGCGGTTGTCGGGCGCGTTCTCGCACTGCACGGGGTCCGAGATGAACCGCCAGCACGGGGGCTGGTTACCATTGGAGTCGCAGGCCGCGATGATGTCCTCGGTGCGCTCCTCGGAGTCGGGGTTCGTGACGTCGGCGACCGAGCACTCGGCCTGCACGCCCTCGAGGTTGGGGTTGCGATCCGAGATCGCGCGGTCGATGCAGGGGCTACCGACCGCGATCTTGATGATCTCGCCGATCTCGGTCATCGCGCCGGTCAGGTTCTCGTTGCAGATCGTGGTCGTGAAGTTGCGCTCCGGGAACGCGTCGAGGAAGGCCTGGATGCGGAAGCCGGGGAACGCGGTGCCCGAGGCCGAGGTGCAGGCCGGGCCGACCATCGGGCGGGTGTCGTCGTCGGTATCGGGGATGATGTCGACCGTGTGGGCCTCGGTGACGTTGCCGATGATGCCGGCCACGATGATGTTCTTGGTGTCCGACTTCAGGCTCTTGACGTAGTCGATGTAGGGCTGGACGTCCTTGATGTACTGCGAATTGTTACGCGGCTGGCAGCCGGTGCGGGTGCCGAACGAGCGCGGGTTGGGATCGTTGTCGCACTCGATGCCGAACTCGTGGCAGCGGAACGAGGTGCGCGGTCCCAGCGGCGAGGTCGTCGAGCCGGTCGGGTCTCCGAAGATCCCGCCGCCCTCCTTGGCCGAGCAGTCGTCCTCGTCGCCGAGGAAGATGATCGCGAGGTAGGCGTCGTCGCGGATGAAGTCGCCGTTCTTGCCGGGCTGGAGCGCGCGGTACATCGACTCGAGGGGCGCCTCGAAGCCGCAGCCGCTGATGCCGAGGCGGGCCATGCAACCGAACAGGGTGCCGAGATCGCCCGAGTAGTTCTGGTCACGCATACCGCTGGCGAGCTTGATGTCGGAGACGTACTGCGCGCCGTTGAGGAGACCGGCGCACATGTTGGTCTGGAGGTTGCCGTCGTCGCCCTGGGGACGTGTCGCGGTGCTGCAGCCGCCGATGGCGACGCCGCCCGAGCCGACGTTGGTCGACACCACGCCGATGTGGACGTCGGGGAGACCGCCGGGGATCGTGCTGAGCACGTTGATGAACTCCGGGAAGTTCGCCGTGAGCGAGGCCTGCTCTGCTGCCATCGAGCCTGAGTTGTCGACGACAAACAGGATGTCGATGTTCCGGTTCAGGTTGACCGGGATGCTGGCCTTGTGGACGTGGTCCTGGATCGGCTCGACCTTGGACAGCGAGCGATCGGGACAGCCAGTGAGCAGCGAGCCCGTGAGCGCGGCAGCAAGTGTCGGGATGACGAAACGGCGCATGGTGCCTCCAGAGAATGAGTCGGCCGGGGGGGCTCGACGAATGCAGTGCGAGTGCAAGTCGGTAGTGCAAGTCGGAGTGCAAGCCCTTAGTGCAAGGCGGCGGCCACCATAGCTCGAATGTGGTCGCGGGCGCTTATTCGATCGACAGACTTGTGCGAGCTGTCAACTCGGTTGCGATCGTCAACCGAGTTGGCGATCGCCTGCCTACGAAGTAGCCTGAGCTGCGCCGCTGCGGGGGCGCGGCCGGGTAGGGGCCGATGGCCGCGTCGACGAGCGCGTGATAGCGTGACCAACAGGTGTCCACGCTCCTGTCCTCGCCAGGACCGGGCGCCGGGCTTGCCGCCCCGGTGTCCGATCCCGTTCGCGCCCTCGCCAGCGCCACCGATCGGCTCGTGGGCGGTTCGGCGGCCATGGCCGAGCTGCGGGCCACGGTCTACCGGGTCGCGCCCCACCGCTCGACCGTGCTCATCCAGGGTGAGAGCGGGACCGGCAAGGAGCTGGTCGCGCGCGCGATCCACGCGGCCTCGGGTCGGACCGGCCGCTTCGTCGCGGTCAACTGCGCCGCCATCCCGTCGGAGCTCCTGGAGAGCGAGCTGTTCGGTCACGCTCGGGGCGCCTTCACCGATGCGGTGCGCGACAAGATCGGGCTCTTCGAAGACGCCGAGGGCGGCACCCTGTTCCTCGACGAGGTCGGGGAGATCTCCGGCGCTATCCAGGCCAAGCTCCTGCGCGCGCTGCAGGAGTCGGAGATCCGCCGGGTCGGCGACAACACCACGATCCGGATCGACGTGCGCATCATCGCGGCGACGCTGCGCGACCTCGCCGTCGAGATCCGCGCCGGGCGGTTTCGCGAGGACCTCTACTACCGGCTCAACGTGCTGCCGATGAACCTGCCGCCGCTCCGGGCCCGGCTCGACGATGTGCCGGCCTTGGTCGCGGTGTTCGCCGAGCGCTTCCGGGCCCGCACCGGCAGCACGGTGGGCTTCGCCGACGATGCGGTCGAGCTGCTCGCGCGCGCGGCCTGGCCCGGCAACGTGCGCGAGCTCGAGAACACCGTCGAGCGCGCCTTGGTCCTCGCCGACGCGCCGGTCATCGACGCCACGCAGCTCGAGGAGCTGGCCGGCCCGGTGCGCATCGCGCCGCCCAGCGGTGGGGCCGAGCTGTCCATCAAGAAGGCGACGCGCGCGCTCGAGGTCGACCTGATCCGGCGCGCCCTCGACGCGACCGGCGGCAACCGGACGGTGGCCGCGCGCTTGCTCGAGATCAGCCACCGCGCGCTCCTCTACAAGATCAAAGAGTACGGCCTCAACAGCCGCAACTGACCATGATCACTGAGGCTCGGCGCCGTGATAGTCAAAAGTTTGCGTAGTTATGCGACCTCGACCTACCATGTAAGACATAGTGGTTTCAGGTAGGCACATCCCAATCCAACGCGGGGCATCATGGCCAAGAACTGCATAGGTCTCGACATCGGCTCGAGCAGCATCAAGGCGGTTCAGCTCAAGAAGTCCCGCACCGGTTACGCGCTCACCGCGTTCGGGATGCAGCCGCTCGTGCCCCAGACCATCGTCGATGGCTCGATCATGGATCAGGCCGCCGTGGTCGAGGCGATCCGCGCGTTGTGGAGCCGGCTCCGGCTGCGTCAGAAGGATGTCGCGATCGCGATCGCGGGTCACTCGGTGATCATCAAGAAGATCTCGGTGCCGCAGACCCGCGCCGACGATCTAGCGGGCCAGATCAAGCAGGAGGCCGAGCACCACATCCCGTTCGCCAAGGACGACGTCGAGATCGACTACCACGTGGTCAATCCCCACAACGCGATGGGCCAGACCGAGCTGCTCTTGGTCGCGGCCAAGCGCGAGACCGTCGCCGACTACGTGCAGGTCGTGCGCGATGCCGGGCTCACGCCCAACGTCGTCGACGTCGCCGCCTTCGCCAGCCAGAACGGCTTCGAGCTGAACTATCAGCTCGACAATCGCGAGACCGCGGTCGTCATCACGATCGGCGCCGCGATCTCGAACATCAACATCGTGCGCGGCGGCGCCAGCCTGTTCACGCGCGACGTGACCATCGGTGGCAACGCGTTCACCGAGGAGATCCAGAAGCAGCTGGGGGTGTCGGCCGACGAGGCCGAGGCCTACAAGGTCGGCGGCGCCTACGACGAGAACGGCGTCGTGCCGCAAGAGGTCGAGCGCATCATCGAGGGGGTCGCCGAGGTGATCGCGGGCGAGTTCCAGCGCTCGCTGGACTTCTTCATGGCGACGTCGGCCGACGCCAACGTCACGCGGGTGTGCCTGGCTGGTGGCACCGCCAAGGTCGCCGCGCTCCACCGCGCGATCGAGCGCCGCAGCCGGCTCACCGTCGAGGTGATCGACAGCTGGAAGCGGGTCGAGATCGAGGCCGGCCTCGACCGCGGTTACCTGGCGGCCCACGCGCCCGAGGCGTTGGTCGGCCTTGGCCTGGCGCTGCGTTCGGCCGGGGACAAGTGAGGGCGCACCGATGATCAAGATCAACCTACTTCCCCAGCGCAAGTCGAAAAAGCAGCAGGAGCCGGGGCAGCTCGAGGCCCTGCTCGCGCTGGTCGGCCTCGTCGGCGCCGGGGCCATCGTCTTCGTGCTGGTTCATCGCCCGGCGGTGCGCGAGCGCGACCGGCTCGGCGCCGAGGTCACCGAGCTCCAAGACAGGAACAACAAGCAGCGCCAGAAGGTCGCCGACCTCCCGGCCCGTCAGGCCGCGGTCGACGCCGAGACCAAGCGCGCGGACTCGATCACCCGCTTGGTCGGCACGACCGTGTTGCCCGACAACATCCTGCACGAGCTGTCGCGCATCCTCACCCTCGAGGGCCCGACGATGTCCGACGCGATGAGCGCGCTCACCAGCGGCGGCAACACCGGCGATCCCAACAAGCGCTTCTCGCAAGACTGGGATCCCAAGCACGTCTGGATCACCAGCTTCACCACGAAGGGCGACCTGTTCACCCTCGAGGGTGGCGCCCAGGCCGAGTCGGACGTGCCCCAGCTCGCCAAGCGGATGCAGGCCTCGGTCTACTTTCGCGAGGTGACCTCGCCCCTGTCGCAACGCGTGGAACCGTCGGCGCAGCCGGGCACCTCCGGCGTCGCGTACTACAAGTTCACGCTGAGCGGAAAGGTCGTGTACTGATGGCCGGCGCGCTCGCAGACTTCTCGCGTCGTCCCGCCGGCGTGCGGCTGGCGGTGTACCTCGCCATCGCCGTCGTGCTGGGCTTGCTCTACTACCAGGTCGTCCTCGGCCCGGTCCGCAAATCCGTGAAGCAGGCCGAGGCCGACCGCGACAACGCGATCAGCGAAGCGGCCCAGCTGACGGCGCAAAAGAAGAAGCGCGACACCCTGCTCGCCACCGAGGAGCAGCTGCGCGCCAAGGTCGAGCAGAACCAGAAGGCGCTGCCAACCGACGCCGAGATGCCGGCGTTCTTCGACATGCTGGCCCGCAAGTTCAACGAGGCTGGCGTGCAGGTCATCCGCCGCGAGATCAAGCGCGAGGTCTCGGTCGAGGACTTCGTGAAGGCTCCGGTCGAGATCGAGATCACCGGCAGCTACTACCAGATCATGCAGTTCTTCTCGTCGCTGCGTCCCCACTTCGAGGACACCCCGACCCCGACCGAGGCGTCGTCGAGCCTGGGCGCCGCCGACAAGGATCGCATCGTCACCGTCGACAACCTCACGGTCTACGACCCGCGGGTCGCCAACAACCAGCTCATCATGACGGCCAAGTTCACGGCGTCGACGTTCCGCACCGTGCCGGTGCCGGTCGCGCCGGTCGTGCCAGGGACGCCGGCCGCGACGCCCACCACGCCGACCCCGGCCGCCAAGCCGGCTGCGGCGGTGACGCCGGGCCCGTCGACGGCCCGCCCGCCGCTGTCGCCGACCGAGGCCAAGCGCGCCGCCGAGGCGGCCTACCAGACGTCGGACGAGCGCGCCCGCGCCGCGGTTCCCGACGAGCCGATGGCGCCCAGCGCGCCGGTCGCCCCCGCGGCCGGCTCGGGCCTCGCCCGTGTGAAGGGAGGCCTCTGATGTCAGCCCCAGTCAAGCTGGTCGCGTGGGCGCTCGTGCTTTCGGTCGGCGGCCTCGCCGGGTGCGGTGAGGACGACCCGCCACCGCCGCCCAAGAGCTCGCGCTCCAAGCCAGCGGCGGCCGCGGTGACCGGCGGTGCCCGCGGCGGCGCGGCGCTACCGGTCGAGCAGCTCGTCACCTACTCCAAGGTCGAAGAGGTCGTGACGCCCGACGAGGCCAAGACGATCCGCCACCAGTTCAAGCCGATCGACTTCGCCCAGGACCCCAGCGGCACCTCCAACCGCGATCCGTTTCGCAGCTACATCATCGCGCAGGTCAGCGTGAACGCGCAGGCCAACGCCGACGACAGCACCGCCAAGACCGAGAAGTGCGCGAACAAGAAGATCGCAGCATCGGGCTACTCGACGCACGAGCTGCGCCTGCTCGGCGTGGTGTCGCGCGGCACGATTCGCTACGCGACGTTCGCCGACACCGCCGATGTCGGCTGGGTGGTCCAGCGCGGCGACTGCATCGGCAGCGAGCACGCCCGCGTGAAGATCATCGGCGAGGCGTTCGTGACCCTCGAGTATCCCGGCGCGCCGGCGACGGCCGCCGACCCCGCGCCCCGCGCCGACGAGCGCGAGTACCAGCTCTATCCGAAAGATCTCACCAGCGAGATGAGCGCCGGCGAAGAGGGCCAGCCGGTGATCCGGACCCGGCCGCGTTCGATCGACATCAACCCCACGCCCGTCGAGGGCGCTGCCAGCCCGACGCCGGGTGGGAAGACCGAACAGTAACGACCGACAGCGCCAAAAATTTGTGACCCCGCCAGCGTGGGGCGACAATTCCCAAGACTCAAGCACCGCGCTGATCGGTGCGTTCGCATCGTCTCTCTCCGCCACGTCCGCTGCCGCGGACGTCACGCCCGAGATCTGTCTCGTTTTTCGTACCGCGGGGCTGCCCCCGAGGAGTCGCCATGTTCGATCGAAAGCTGCATACCTGGATCGTCGCGTTGGTCGGGCTCGCCCTGGTGGGGCGGGTGCCGTCGGCACTCGCGGGGCCCAAGAACCAGATCGGCGCGGTCGCGATCGACTCCGAGCGCGGCGTGACGACGATCCGCGTGCGCGGCAGCGACACGCCGACGTTCACGGTCTACAAGCTCGAGCGGCCGACCCGCGTCGTCGTCGACGTGGCCCAGGCCGGCCTGGCCGAGGCGGTGCGCGGCGACGAGCCGGCGATCACCTACTCGGTCGGCGCGTGGGCGGTGAGCCAGGTCGCCGCGATGGCGCTCGAGGACGGTTCGTCGTCGGTGCGCGTGGTCGCGACCCTGGCGCGCCCGGGTCGCTACGACGTGAAGGCCGACGGCAAGGACGTCGTCATCCAGATCACGGCGCGCGACGCCGCGCCAGCCACGGTGTCGGCCGACGATCTGGCCTCGGCGAAGGCGGCCGCCAGCGCGGCCCAGGCCGACGCCGATCGCGCGCGCGCCGAGCTGGCGCAGGCCAAGGCCAACGCGACCGCCGAGGCCCAGCGCGCGGCGCAGGCGCTCGCGGCCGCCGAGACCGCGAAGACCGCGGCGGCGTCGGCGAGCTCGGCCGATCGCGGTCGCACGGCCAGCGCGCTGGCCGCGGCCCAGACCAAGGCAAAGCAGGCCCAAGCCGCGGCGCTCGCGGCCCAGCAGATCGCCGAGCGCTCGCAGCGCGCGGCGCAGTCGACCCAGGCCGCGGCCGCGGCCGAGCTGGCCCGCGCGCGCAAGCTGTCCGACGACGCCGCGTCGATCCGCAAGGTCGCCACGGCCGATCGCGACCAGGCCGCGCAGGAGCTGAGCGCGGCGCGCGCGCAGCTGGCGTCGGTCACCGAGGCCAAGGTTGCGGTCGAGCGTGACCGGGCGGCGGCCGCGACCGCGCGGGCCGAGGCGGATCGCGCGCTGGCCTCGGCCAAGGCCGAGCAGCAGCGGCTCGATCGCGCGGCCCGCGCCGCCGCCGCGATCCAGGCCAAGGCGACCGCGACCATGCAGTCGGCCGAGCAGCGCGAGCAGGCCGCCAAGGCCGCGGCGGCCACGGCGGTCGCCGATCGTCGTGCCGCCGAGCAGGCGATGCAGGCCGCCGCCGACCACAAGCAGCAGGCGACCGGCCAGGCGCGGACCGCGGCCGACGCGGCGATCAAAGATGCCGAAATCAAAGTCGCCAAGGCCGAGGCCGCGCGCGTGGCGGCCGAGACCGCGCGCCGCGATGCCGAAGCCGCGGTCGCGCAGGCTCGCGCCCAGGCCGAGTCGGCGCGCGCGACCGTGAGCGGCGCCGAGCAGGCGCGCCTCGCGGCCGAGGCCGCGACCCAGCGAGCGATGCAGGCCCAGCTCAGCGCCGAGGCGGCGACCGCGGTCGCCGAGCAGCGCCGCACCCAGACCTTGGCGGCGGCGGCCCAGGCCGACACCCGGCGCCGTCAGGCCGAGTCGGCGGCCGCGACCGCGCAGCACGAGGCGGCCAGCGCGAAGGCGGCCCGCATCCTCGAGGAGAAGTCCGCGGCCGACGCGCGCGTGGCCCGCGAGGCGGCCCAGCAGCAGGCGGCCAGCGCCCGGGCGGCGCGCGCGCTCGAAGAGCAGTCGACGGCTGACGCGCGGGCCGCCCGCGCCGCCGAGGAGAAGGCCGCCCTGGCGGCCAAGGCCACCCGCGCCGCCGAGGACCAGGCCGCCGCGGCCGCCGCTCAGGCCCGCGCCGCCGAGGAGAAGTCGGTCGCCGCGGCGCGCGCCAAGCGGGCCGATGCCGAGCAGTCGTCAGCCGAGGCCCAGGCCAAGCGCGCCGCCGAGGAGCGCGCGACCGCGGCCGCCCAGACCGCCCGCGCCGTCGAGGAGCAGGCCATCGCCGATGCCCAGCGCAAGCGGGCCGCGGCCGAGCAGTCGATGTCCGATGCCCAGCGCAAGCGCGTCGTCGAGGAGCAGGCGGCCACGCTCGCGACCCAGACCCGCATCGCGGCCGAGCGGTCGACCGCGCTGGCAACCCAGACCCGCATTGATGCCGAGCGGTCGACCGCGGCGGCCCAGGCCAAGCGCGTCAAGATCGAGCAGTCGGTCGTCATCGCGTCCGCAGATCTGGCCGTCGCCGAGGCGCGCCGCGCCGCGGTCGAGCAGGCCATCACCGACGCCCAGAACCAGCGCGTCGCGGTCGAGCAGTCGATCGCGACCGCGCAGCAGCAGCGCGTGACCGAGGAGCAGTCGGCCAAGGTCGCGGCCGCGATGCGCGTGACCGAGGAGCAGTCGGCCAAGGCCGCGGCCGCGATGCGCGTGACCGAGGAGCAGTCGGCCAAGGCCGCGGCCGCGATGCGCGTGACCGAGGAGAGGTCGGCCAAGGCGGCGGCCGCGATGCGCGTGACCGAGGAGAGGTCGGCCAAGGCGGCGGCCGCGATGCGCGTGACCGAGGAGAGGTCGGCCAAGGCGGCGGCCGCGATGCGCGTGACCGAGGAGCGGTCGGCGGCCGCCGCGATCGCCGCGCGGACCGCCGCCGAGGCCCGCCGCGCCGAGGCCGAGCAGGCCGCCGCCCAGCTCGAGGCGTCGATCGCCGCCGAGTCCAAGGCCGCCGCCGCGGCACGGGTCAAGGCCCGCGCTGCCGACGAGGCCCGCGCGACCGCGACGGCCGCCGAGCGCAAGAACGCCAGCGCAGCGGTCATCGCCGCGGCCCAGGCCGAGGCCCATCGCCTCGCGGTCGCGCAGGACGCCGCCGACCGCGCCCTCGACGCCCGCACGCAGGAGGTCGCCGACCGCCGCCGCGAGGCCGAGCGCCTCGCCGACGCCAAGACCAGCGCGAGCGCCGAGCTCGAGCGCCAGCAGGTCGCGGCCACCGCGGCGCGGGTCGCCCGCGAGCGCGAGGAGGCTCGCCTCGTCGAGGCCAAGGCGGCCCGCGTCGCCGAGGAGCGCGCGCTCGCCGCGTTGCGCACCGTCAAGCCGACCCCGGCCACCCCGGCGGTCGCAGCCGCGGCGCCCGCGACGCCGGCCAAGCTCCCGTCGGCGACGGTCACCGCGGTCCGCTTCGCGCCCGACGGCGACGATCACACCGTGACGCTCGAGCTCGACGGCACCGGCGCCACCGCCGAGCTGGTCCGCGCCGATCGCCGCCGCGCCGAGCTGGTCATCCACCACGCGTCGCTGCCGGCTAAGCTCACCAAGACCCTCGACACCACGCGCTTTGGCGGCCCGGTCCGGACCGTCTCGTCGTATCCCGATCCCGCGACCGGCGACGTCCGCGTCGTCGTCGAGCTGACCGGCGCCGCCACCCCGCGCCTCGACACCAGCGCCGGCAAGGTGCAGCTGCACTTCACCAGCGCCACGCCGCGCGTCACCACCCAGCGCCTGCCCAACCAGGTCGTCGGCGGCTTCGGCGCCACCACCACGCCGGTCACCCAGACCTCGGTCGCCCAGCTCGGCCCGAAGCGGAAGGTCTACCGCGGCCCGACGATCGACCTGAACTTCAAGGACGCCGACATCCACGATCTGCTGCGCGCGCTGGCCACCGCCGGTCGCGTCAGCATCATCGTGCCCGACGAGGTGCGCGCCACCGTCACCGTGCAGCTCAAGCGGGTGCCGTGGGATCAGGCGCTCGACGTCGTGCTGGCCTCGAAGGGCATGGCCTACCGCAAGGAAGGCAACATCTACCGCGTCGGCATCAAGACCACGCTCGACGCCGAGGACGAGGCCGAGGCCGCGCGGCGCAAGGCGCTCATCGAGCTCGAGGCGCCCAAGCCCGACGTGTTCCGCCTCAACTACGCCGACGCCGCGACCTTGCAGACCATGCTGCAGCCGCTGCTGTCGCCCAAGGGCCACGTCGAGGTCGACGTCCGCACCAACTCGATCATCGTCAACGACGTCGCCGCCAGCCGCCGCGACATCATCGACCTCGCCGCTCGCCTCGACACTCAGACGCCGCAGATCTCGATCGAGGCCCGCATCGTCGAGGCGCGGTCGGGGTTCCGCCGCGAGTTCGGCATCCAGTGGGGCGGTCGTGCCGGTGTTGGCGCGTCGAGCGGCAACGCGACCGGTCTCATCTTCCCGTCGAGCATCGGCCTCAACGGCGGCGCCGACGACCCGACCAACAAGCCGGCGACCGGCCTCACGACGCCGTCGGACTTCGCGGTCAACCTGCCGGCGACCGGCAGCAACGGCGCCCTCGGCCTCACCCTCGGCTCGGTCGGCGGCAACGTCAACATCAACCTCCGCCTCTCGGCGCTCGAGGACTCGGGCACCGCGCGCATCATCTCGGCGCCGAAGGTCACGGTCCTCAACAACGTCGAGGCGCTGATGAAGCAGGGCATCAAGATCCCGATCTCGCAGGTCTCGGCTAACGGCACGCAGACCGTCTTCGTCGAGGCCAACCTCGAGCTGCGGGTGACCGCCAACGTCTCGCAGCGCGACTGCTCGGTCGTCATGGACGTCAACGTCGCCAAGGCCGAGCCCGACTTCTCGCGCCTCGGCGCGCGTGGCGACCCGACGATCCAGAACCGCGAGGCCCACAGCCGCATCCTGGTCGCCGACGGCGAGACCTCGGTCATGGGCGGCATCTACACGCGCTCGACCAGCCTCAACTACCGCAAGGTGCCGCTCCTCGCCGACATCCCGGTGCTGGGCTGGCTGTTCAAGAATCGCATCGAGGTCGACGACCGCGCCGAGCTGCTGATCTTCATCACCCCGAAGATCACGAACAAGGCCGTCCTGCCTTGCACGCAGTGACGTGCGGCCCGTCTTCCTGATCGGCTTTCCCGCGGCGGGCAAGACCACCGTCGGGCGCCTGGCCGCCGCGGCGTTGGGCCGCGCCTTCGTCGATCTCGACGACGAGGTGCTGACCCGCACCGGCTCGAGCGCCGCCGTGCTGGTCGCCGCCGACGAGGCCGACTTTCGCAAGCACGAGGCCACCGCGCTGCGGGCGCTCATCGACGGTGACGCCCGCGACACCATCGTCGCGACCGGGGGCGGGGCGGCGAGTCACGGCGACAACCTCGCGCGAATGAAATCGGCAGGTCTCGTGGTCACGCTCGCGGTCGGCCTCGATCACGCGCTGCATCGCGCCGCCGGTGGGGGGCGCCCGCTGTTGGCTCGCCCGCGTGCCGAGCTCGAGGCGCTCTACGCCCGCCGGGCCCCGGTCTATCGCCGGGCCCACGCCGCGCTCGCCACCGAGGGCCGCCGTCCCGAGGCGGTGGCCGAGGCCTTGGTCGCGCTCATCGAGCACGCCGACCTCCTTGTCCACGCGCATCCCTGGGTCTGCCTGGGCGAGCGCTCGTACCCGATCGTCGTCGATGACGGCCCGCTGGCCAGCGCGCTCGCGCCGTTTCGTCGCGCCGGCGTGCTGATCGCCGATCGCAACCTGGCCCCGTGGATCGAGCCGGTCCGCGCCGCGCTCGGCGACGTCGCGGTCGAGCTGGTCGAGCCGGGTGAGGCCTCCAAGTCGATCGCGACCTACGGCGAGCTAGCCGCGCGGCTGGTCGCGCGCGGCCTCGATCGCGCCAGCACGATCTACGCCCTGGGCGGCGGCGTCGTCGGCGATCTGGTCGGCTTCGTCGCCGCCACGCTCTACCGCGGCGTCGCGGTCGTCCACCTCCCGACCTCCTTGGTCGCGATGACCGACTCCGCGATCGGCGGCAAGACCGCCGTCGACCTGCCGGCCGGCAAGAACCTGATCGGCGCGTTCCACCAGCCGCGGGCCGTGATCGCGCACCTGCCGACCCTCACGACCTTGCCGCCGCGCGAGCGCCGCGCCGGCTTCGGCGAGCTGTGGAAGTATGCGCTCCTCGACGGCGAGGCCCTGTGGTCGGCCACCGAGGCGCTGGCGCCGTGGGCCCAGACCGACGCCGCGCCGCCACCCGCGGCCCGCGCCGTGATCGAGCAGGCCGCCGCGATCAAGGCCGCGATCGTCAGCGTCGACGAGCGCGAGCAGTCGGGGCTGCGGCTCTTGCTCAACCTCGGCCACACCGTCGGCCACGCCATCGAGGCCGCCGCCGACTGGGACCTGTTGCACGGTGAGTGCGTCGGACTCGGCCTCATCGCCGCGGCCCGCATCTCGCACCGCCTCGGGTTCGCCGACGCTGACCTCGAGCCCCGCGTCACCGGCGCGCTGGCCGCCACCGGCCTGCCCACCGAGCTCGCGCCCTGGCTGACGCCGGCCACCCTCGGCCGCATCGCGGTCGACAAGAAGCGGGCCCATGGCCAGCTCCGGTTCATCGCCTGCGCGAGTCTCGGAGACTGCCGCGTCGTCGAGCTATCCCCCGCTGCTTTCGCTGATCTTTTGCGACCATGAGTCGACCTTTGCTACGATCACTTCCCGACGAGGAGGGTGCATGTCACGCCCACTGATCACTACCATCGCCGCGCTCGCGCTCACCGCGTGCGTCGACAACAACGCTGACTCTGGCCTCACGATCCTGCGCAACCTCGCGCCGGCGACCGGCTGCGAGATCACGGCCGACAGCACCTCGTTCCGCGGCTCGGGCCTCATCGACACCGGCGCCAGCAGCGGGTACCTGTTCACGCCGGTCGCGCGCAACGACCTGCTCATCGCCGACGGCGAGTCCGCGACCGCGCGGACCATCTTCGTCGAGGGCGCCCACGTCACGGTCGGGTTCTTCGACGACAAGCTGTTCACCGCCGCCGAGCGCGACACCTTCACGACCGACGGCGTCACCCGCTTCGCGATCCCCACCTCGGGCGCGCTCGATCCCGGCGGCGGCACCGCGACGTTCAACTTCGAGATCGTCCCGGTCGAGCTGCTCGAGGCGATCGGCGCCAAGCTGCCCGTCGGAGGCTCGACGCTCCTGAACGTCTCGGTGCAGATCTACGGGTCGCGCACCGGCAGCACGGTCGAGTCGAACGTCTTCAAGTACCCGGTCGAGGTCTGCAAGGACTGCCTCAAGCGCAACCTCGGCGCGTGCGCCACGCTGCCGTCGAACTTCGAGGCTGATCCCGGCGGCGCCTGCAACTTGCTGCAGGACGGCGCCCTCGACTGCTGCATGAACGGCGCGATCGAAGTCTGTCCGGCGACGCCCACTGATCCTCCGAAGACCTGAGGATTCGAACGCCGCGCGAGTCCCAAAGTCTGGGCCTGGGAGTCGGATCGGGAATCGCGGTACTACCAAACGCTCTGCGCGTCCCGTCGGTGATTTCCGATCGGACCGCGTGATACAACCGCAACGCGCCTCACGGGATGGCGTAGTCGAGGAGCTACTCTTGTTCGCTGAAATCCTCAAGAAGGTCGTCGACAACGTCGACGGTGGCCTGGGCGCCGTCGTCATGGGCCTCGACGGCATCCCCGTCGAGACCTACACCCGTCAGGCCGACCGCGTCGACATCACCACCATCGGGATGGAGTTCAGCTTCATCCTCACCCAGGTCCGCAAGGCCTCCGAGAGCGTCAAGGTCGGCGCCTTCGAGGAGATGTCGGTCAAGGCCGATAGCCTCGTCGTCGTGTTCCGCATGCTGTCGCCGCAGTACTTCCTCGGCGTCGCGATCGCCAGCGACGGCAACTTCGGCAAGTGCCGCTACCTGATGCGGCTCGCCGCCCCGAAGCTCGTCGCGGAGCTATGACGCGGCGAGGCCAGGTCGCGCCCGCCGGGCCGCGCATCCTCGTCCTCCACGGTCCGAACCTGAACCTGCTCGGCACTCGCGATCCGCTGATCTACGGCGTCACCACGCTCGCCGAGATCGACGCCGAGCTGGTGGCGCGTGGCCGTGCCCGCGGCGCGGTCGTCGAGACCACGCAATCGAACCACGAGGGCGTGCTGATCGACGCGATCCAGGGCGCCGCGGGGCGCTGCGACGCGATCGTCATCAACCCGGGCGGCTACACCCACACCAGCGTCGCGATCCGCGACGCGATCGACGCGGTCGGCCTGCCCGCGATCGAGGTGCATCTGTCCAACATCCATGCGCGTGAAACATTTCGCACCGCGTCGATGGTTGCGCCGCGATGCGTCGGACAAATCAGCGGCTTCGGCGCGCAAAGCTACTACCTGGGACTGGACGCCGCGCTGACGATTGTGGAACGTAAGCGCGCCGAACGGCGCTAGCGAGACACATCCATGGCTACTGGTCGCAAGGGTTCCAAGCAAGCGTCGCCGACGACGCCCGAGTCACCGACGACGCCCGAGCTTGGCGCCGCGAGTAGTCGCGTCGGTGACGAGCTGGTCGCGATCGCGCGCGGGCTCGCCGCCGCGGTGTCGGAGCACGGCCTCACCGAGCTCATCATCGACACCCCCGAGGCGACGTTCACGGTGCGCCGCGGCAACACGCAGGTGGTGACCACGCAGACGCTCCTCGCCGCGCCAGCGCAGGCCGTGCCGGTGTATCAGGCGGCGCCGGCACCGCCAGCCGGTCCGCCCTCGATGCTCGCGCCGACGCCCAAGCCGGTCGAGGACGACAAAATCCACGTCGTGAAGTCGCCGTTCGTCGGCACGTTCTACCGGCGCGCCAACCCCGACTCGCCCGAGTACGTGAAGGTCAACGACAAGGTGAAGAAGGGCTCCGTGCTCTGCATCATCGAGGCGATGAAGCTCATGAACGAGATCGAGTCGGACATCGCGGGCACGCTGCTCGCGGTGCTGGCCGAGGACGGCGCGCCGGTCGAGTACGACCAGCCGCTGTTCAAGATCGCACCGGCGTAGTCGACGGCATGTTCCACAAGGTCCTGGTCGCCAATCGGGGCGAGATCGCCCTTCGCATCATCCGGGGGCTGCGCGAGATGGGCTTGAAGTCGGTCGCGGTCTACTCGACCGCCGACGCCGACTCGCTGCACGTGAAGTTTGCCGACCAGGCGGTGTGCATCGGCCCGGCGGCGTCGCGCCTGAGCTACCTCAACATCCCGTCGCTGATCAGCGCTGCCGAGGTCACGGGCGCCGACGCGATCCATCCCGGCTACGGCTTCCTGTCGGAAGATCCCGAGTTCGCCGAGGTGTGCGGCAAGTGCAAGCTGGTCTGGATCGGCCCGCCGCCCGCCGCGATGCGCCTCATGGGCGACAAGATCAGCGCCCGGGCCGCGATGAGCGCCGCCGGGGTGCCCATCCTGCCCGGCTCGGGGACGATCAACAGCGAAGCCGAGCTGCGCGAGCACGCCGCGCGCATCGGCCTGCCGGTGATCTTGAAGGCGGCCGCTGGTGGCGGTGGTCGCGGCATGAAGATCATCCACGAGGAAGCGCGCCTCGTGAACGACTGGAACACCGGGAAGGCCGAGGCGCTCGCTGCGTTCGGCAATCCCGACATGTATATGGAGAAGTACTGCGAGCGGCCGCGCCACATCGAGGTGCAGGTCGCCGGCGATCGCCACGGCAACTATCTCCACCTCGGCGAGCGCGAGTGCTCGATCCAGCGCCGCCACCAGAAGGTCATCGAAGAAGCGCCGTCGCTGGCGCTCACCGACGAGGTCCGCGCGGCGCTGTTCCAAGCCGCGGTCCGCGCGATCTCGACCATCGGCTACTACAACGTCGGCACGCTCGAGTTCCTCCTCGATCGCGACGGCGGCTTCTACTTCATGGAGATGAACACGCGCTTGCAGGTCGAGCACCCGGTGACCGAGCTGGTCACCGGCGTCGATCTGGTCCGCGAGCAGCTCCACATCGCGGCCGGCGACAAGCTGTCGTTCACCGGCGTGCGCAAGCCGCGCGGTCACGCCATCGAGATGCGCATCAACGCCGAGGATCCGGTGAGCTTCGCGCCCTGGCCCGGCAAGATCACCGCGCTCCACCTGCCGGGTGGGTTCGGGGTGCGCATCGACACCCACATCTACCAGGGCTACGTGGTGCCGCCGAACTACGACTCGATGATCGGCAAGGTCATCGTCCACGACCAGGACCGCCCCAGCGCGATCCGGCGGGCCCGTCGCTGCCTCGACGAGATCGTCATCGAGGGGCCCCGGACCAACATCCCGTTCCTGCGCCGGCTGATGGACTCGCCCGAGTACCGTTCCGGCGAGGTCGACACCGGGTTCGTCGCTCGTTTTCTGAGCCAAGCTGCGGCGAAGTCGTAGATTCTCGCCAGCCGGTAAAGATACCGGATCACTGAAGCCTCCGAGCTTGACCAAGATCACGACCGGCCAGTACCCTTGAGCCTGTTGCGGCTCGATCCTCACCCGGGCCCTCGCGGCCCCGGCTCTCGCCGTTCCGCGAGGGATAGCTAGCACCCATGGCCTTCAACAAAGAGAAGGTGATGGATGCGGCGCGGAAGTTCGTCGAGAAGAGCCAGCTCGACAAGGCGATCAAGGAGTACCTCCGGATCGTCCAGGAAGACCCGCAGGACGTCCGGGTCTGGCTGAAGATCGGCGACCTCTACGCCCGCAAGGGCCAGAAGCCCGAAGCCACCGAGACCTACCTCAAGGTCGCGCGCTTCTATCAAGACCAGGGCTTCTTCACCAAGGCCGTCGCGGTCTACAAGCAGATCCTCAAGCTCGACGCGCGCTTGGTCGAGGTGCACCTCAAGCTCGCCGAGCTGTATCGCCAGCTCGGGCTGATGTCCGATGCGATGCAGCACTTCGAGCAGGTCGCCGCGCACTTCCACCGCGAGGGCAAGACCAAAGAAGCGCTGGCCACGGTGCGCCAGCTCGTCGATCTCGACCCGCAGAACGTCGCGACGCGCATCAAGCTCGCCGAGCTGTACTCCAAGGAGTCGATGAACGAGGAGGCGATCGCGGAGTTCACCGCGGTGTGCGAGCAGCTCCGTCGGCAGGGCCGTCAGGACGACTTCATCAAGGTCGCCGAGCGGCTGTTGTGGCACCGCCCCGAGCTGCGCGAGCTCAACCGCGAGCTGGCCGGCCTGTACCTGCACAAGAACGATCCACGGCGTGCGCTGCAGAAGCTCCAGCTGTGCTTCAAAGCCGATCCGCGCGACGTCGAGACGCTCGCGCTCCTCGCGCAGGCGTTCCAGGCCCTCGATCAGAAGAGCAAGACCGTCTCGGTGCTCAAGGAGCTGGCCCGCGTCCTCGACGAGGCCAAGCAGCGCGGTAAGGCCGAGGACGTCTATCGCAAGATCCTGCAGTTCGCGCCCGGCGATCCCGACGCGGTCGCGTACCTCAACGGCCAAGCCGCGGCGGCGGTGGCCGCGGTCCCCGCGCCGGCGGTGGCGGCCCCCGCGCCGGTCGCGACCCCGCTCGCGTCGCCGTTGTCGCGCGTGAAGCTCAACCTGACCGAGAACGTCGCCGCGCTGCGGCCGCCCGGCGACCCCCGCATGACCGGCGCGATGCCGCTCATCGACGAGGCTCAGCTCGGCAACGACTTCGAGCTGCCCGACGACGACGTGCCAGCTGCGTACTCGACCGACGAGGTCGACGACGGCGATCTGGTCGAGGCGGTCGAGGAAGACGACGACGGCGGGCTGGGTCGCGCCGGTGCTCGCGCCGCCGACTTCGCGGCCGACTTCGACCTCGGCGATCGCAACGGGCGCGCGAGCTCGGCGGCCGGCGAGGCGCACGCCGACGAGATCGCCAAGATCCTCACCGAGACCGACGTCTACATGAAGTACGGCCTGCATCAGAAGGCCGTCGATCACCTGCGCAAGGTCTTCGCGCTCGATCCTGACAACGTCGAGGCCCGCGAGCGGCTCAAGGACGTGCTGCTCGCGCAAGGTCGCGAGCGCGAGGCCATCGTCGAGCTGCTGCGGCTCGCCGAGCTCAGCGCCAGCTACGACGCCGAGCGCGCCGAGGCCTACCTGCGCGAGGTCCTCAGCCTCGACGGCGGCAATCGCGCGGCGCTCGATCTGGTGCGGCGCTTCGGCCTCGACATCAGCGACAGCCCCGAGCGGCCGTCGTCGGACTTCTCGATCGATCCCCGCGATCTGGCGGCCGGCGGCGTCGCGCCGGTCGAGGACGACTACGCACTCGAGGCGGTCGACTACGGCCCGACGACGCGTCACCCGGGTGGCCGCGCCGACTCGTTCGACGGCATCGATCCGTCGATGTTCGATCGCGCGCCCAGCTCGCAGCCGATCGGCCGGGCCGGCACGGCGCGCCCGCGCGGTGGCGAGGTCGAGAACTTCGCGCCGACCGCCACCGACAACACGCGGCAGATCGCGGCGTCGGAAGTAGCGGCCCTGGTCGCGCGCAGCCGCGGCGAGGCCAACCCCGACCTCGGGCGCGGCGCGATGGGATCGCCCCCGCCGTTCCTCGCGCCGTCGGTGCCGGCGGTGCCCGACACCTGGCAGGGTGGACGGTCGCCGTCGCCGGCCCGCTCGATGCGCGACGCCATCGACGCCGAGCTCGACGACGCGCTGGCCGACGACATCGATCTCCAGGTCGCCGCCGAGCTGGCCGCGCGCCCGCCGCCCGCGTACGAGCCGCCCGCGTATGAGCTGTCGCCCGACGCCGACGGCGAGGCCGAGCTGCCCTTCGACCCGGCCGCGGCGCGCGCCTTCGACATGGTCATGCGCCGGCAGTCCCACGCCGACGACGCCGCGACCTACGACTCCAACGCCCTCGAACCGAGCGAGCCGATCGCGACCGCGGGGTCGTTCGTCGACGGGGACGGCGCGACCCGCCTGGGCCCGCCCCCCGAGCACGCGGTCTCCGGGTACCACTACGACACCGGCAGCACCATCGACGAGGACAGCCTCGCGGTCGATCCGTCGCGCCCGCTCGAGGACGTGCTCGACGACGTCGACGCCTACGCGGCGCAGGGCATGTACGCCGAGGCCGCCGGCATCCTGCGCGCGCTGCTGGCGCGCAACCCGAACCACCCCCTCGTCAACATGCGCCTGCGCGACCTCGAGGTCCAGCTCGACGAGGCCAGCGGTGGCGCCGGCGGCACCCAGACCGTCGACGTCGACGATCTCGAGGAGCTGCCGCTCGACGACGTCGAGCCCGAGGAGGACGACGACGTCGCCGCCGCCTTCGACGAGGCCCAGCGCGTCATCGCGGATCACCGCGATCCCGACTCGGCCAGCCATTCCAAGCAGCGACCCGCGGTCGTGCTCGAGCGACCGGTCGACGATTCCGACGCCGATACCCACTTCGATCTCGGGCTCGCCTACAAGGAGATGGGCCTGTACGACGAGGCGATCAAGGCCTTCGCCAAGGTCACGTCGTCGGCGCACCGCGAGGTCCAGAGCCGCATGATGATCGGCCTGTGCCACCGCGAGCAGCACAACCTGTCCGAGGCGGTGCACCAGTTCAAAGCCGGCCTGCACGCCAACTCGATCAACGATCGCGAGCGCCAGAGCCTGCTCTACGAGATCGGCACGACCTACGAGGCCCTCGGCGATCCCCGCGAGGCGATCTACTACTACGAGATGGTCGTGAAGCGCGATCCGACGTTCCTCGACGCCGCCGACCGCCTCGATCGCATGCGCGGCGGCAACTCGCGCGGCGGTGCCGAGGGCGCGATCGACAGTCTGCTCGACGAAGACTGATCGCGCGGGCGCTCCGGCATGCCGCTCCGCGCCCGGCGCAAGCGTCGGGGTCAGCCGCCGTCGCCGCCGAGGAACAGCGACAGGTTGGTCGCGGTCACGCGGTGCATCGCCGCGGTCAGCGACACCGGCTTGAAGCCGTCGAAGGCGATCTCGATCGAGTCGATCGGCCCGACGTGGAAGCGGTCGGCGGTCATCCCCAGGCCGCCGGCGTGGACGTCCTTGATGGTCAGGTCGGCGACGCCGGCGCGGAACTTCAGCGCGCCCGGGCCCGGTGGCAGACCGGCCAGGCCGCCGGTCAGCTCGAGGTCGACGATGCCGGGCGCGTCGTCGCCGCCAAACAGGATCGCGCCGCCGCCGAGCTCGACCCGGCGCGGCGCCGCGGTCGCCAGGTGGATCGAGATGTCCGAGATCGCCAGCGAGCGCAGCACGCTGCGGCCCGGCTTGCCCGAGCTCTTGGTCTTGGAGGCCGGCACGCGGAAGTCGGCGAGCGCGCGGATCGGGATGCGGTTGAAGATCGCCTGGGTGATCGCCTCGGGATCGAGGGCCCACGAGATGATCTCCTTGGTCGCCATGAGCGGCACGCTCCAGCCGATCACGAAGCGGCCGTCGTCGACCTCGACGTCGACGAACCGCCCCTCGAGCCACGACAGCCCGTTCTCGAGCGCGCGGTAGTCGAAGGTGCCGTCCTTGATCACGACCTTGATCTGCTGGTCGAGGGTGCGGGTGCCGACCACCGGCAGGTCGAGGACGATCTTGAGACGAAACGACAGCTCGCCGTTCACCGCGTCGAGGAACTTGAGCTGGCCCTGGCGCAGCGGCGGCGGCTCGACCGGGGTCGGCGTCGGCTCGGTGGCTGGCAGCTGGTAGGCCGACAGGTTCGGGATCTTGAGGCGCATGTCCGACAGCGACGCATGCTGGGTGATGAGCTCCACGCCGCCGCGCGCCGACTGGGCCAGCATCACGCCGCGCGGCAGCTCGATGCGCGCGATCTTGAGCTCGAAGCGGCCCTGCTTGTCGCGCACCACGAAGTCGCCGGCCGACGCGGTCTCGGTCGACCACTGCACGCGGGTCAGGCTGGCCTTGAGCTGATCGAAGACGATCTCCTTGGCGCGGTATTCGACGGCGCCGGCCTCGCCGCGCAAGCCGTCCATCGTGGCGTGAGGAAAATCGAGACGCCGCGTCTTGTCACCGATGGTGACGCCGAAACCGTCGACCTTGATGTTGGCTTGCGCGCGCTGATCGGCCACCCCCCACCTTACTCCGCTAGCGATCGAACGTGGCGACGGCGGTGGCGCCGAGCGCGGTCATCGTGGCGTCGAGCGGGGCGCTGCGGCCTTGCACCATCGTCACGCCGCGCGTCGGATCGAGATCGCTCGCCGCGACCTTGGCGACCATGGCCGGCGTGAGCATGCCGACGTCGGCGGCCAGGTTCGTGAGCTGCGCGAGCGACAGCTGGTTGTCGACCATCCACGACAGGTCGTCGGCCACGCTGACCGCGTCGGTGCGGCTGGCGAGCAGGCGGCCGAACACGCGGCGGCGGGCCCGCGCGAAGTCCGATGGCGAGCTCGTGACGTCGGTGCGCAGCGCGGCGAGCGCGGCCATCACCCCCGTCGCCGCGGCCGGCGCGCGCTGGGGATCGAGGGCGGTCGCGATCGCCAGCTCGACGCCGCCGTCGGCGACCGCATAGCCGACGCTCACGCCGTAGCTCGCGCCCAGGCCCTCGCGGATCAGCCGCAGCCGATCATCGATCATCTCGACGAGCACCAGGCGGGCCGCGCGATCGCGACCGGGATCGGAGGCCGACGCGAAGCTCACGAACAGCCCCACCTGGGTCGCCTGGGGCTTGTTGTCGCGGATCCAGCTCGGGCCCGGCGCGGGCGATGGTGGCGGCACTGCGCTGGTGGTCGCCGACGAGGTCGTCTTGGCCCACGCGCCGAACAGCTCGATGACGACCTGGCGCATCACGTCGCGCTTGAAGCCGCCGGTGACGATGAGCGTCGCGCCGTCGGTCGCGAAGTGGGCGCGCCGCCACGCGTTGAGCGCGGGCACGCCGATCTTGGCGATCTCGGCCGGCGTCGCGCGCGGCGACGCGAACGGATGGCCCTCACCGTACAGACGCTGGCGGAACGCGAGCTCGGCGGGCGACTGGTCGTCGTCGGCGGCGGCCTCGGCGGCGTCGCGGTGGGCCACGTCGGCGTCGTGCCGCGTGTACACGCCTTGATCGATCCACCACGACAGCCGCCAGACGTGCCAGTCGGCGAACACCGACGGGCCGCGCGCCACGAACAAGGTCGAGCGGGCCTGCAGGCCGATGATGCTCTGCGTGCCCAGCCCGAGGGCCCAGCGGATGAGGGCGAGTGACCGCGCCGTGAAGTCGCGATCGTAGTCTTGGCTGAGCAGGCGCGCGGCCAAGCGCGCGGTGCCCCGCGTTCCCGGGCGCTCGTCGACGATCCCGACCGGATACACCAGCCGCGCGTCGACGACCGGGCTGCCCAGATCGGGCCGCAGCAGCACGCGGATGCCGTTGGTCAGGCGAAAGTCGTCGACGGTCAGCGCCGCCGCATCGCGCGGCATCACGAGCGCGCGGCTGGCCTCGGCCGGATCGACCTCGGTGCGCCACGGCTCGAGGTCCAACGTCTGCTCGCTCGACGCGACCAGCTCGCTGGCGTCGATGGTCGGCTGGCCGCTCGAGCGCACCAGCGCGACGTGGCCGCGCTCGCGATCGAACAGCGTCTTCGCGGTGTGGACCAGCGCCTCGCCGGTGACCTCGTCGAGCGCGCGCAGGTTGGCGAGCGCGAACTCGTAGTGATCCGTGTAGGTCAAGAAGTCGGCGAGCCAGTCGCCGCGGCCGTCGATGCGATCGAAGCGGCCGATCGTGGAGGTCTGGAGCTGGCCGCGGATCCACGTGAGGTATTCCTTGGCGTCGCGGTCGTCGGCGTCGTCATCGTCGTCGTTGTGGCCGTCGTGATCGCGATCGGAGAACAGGTCGCGACCGCGGGCCAGCGCCGCGTCGACCGCGCGATCGAGCTGTTGGGGGTCGTCGACCTCGACGGCGAGCACGATCGCGCGGCGCCGGCCTTCGCTGCCCGCGTAGCTCGCGCTCGCGCTGACCACCCAGTCGGAGGTGGTGTCGAGCTCGTCGAGCTCGACGTTGAGCGCGAGCAGCAGCATGTCGTAGACCGCCTCCTCGGGCCCGCCCCACGCCGGCGCCGGCAGGTAGATCAGCGCCATCGGATGATCGATGTCGGCGACGTGCTCGCTGTGCGTGCCGTCGAGGCGCGGCGCCGCGATCTCGACCGGCGTCGCGGTCGCGTGCTTCGCGATCGGGCCGAAGCGCTGGCCGATCCGCTGCTGCAAGAGCTCGGGCTCGAAGTTGCCGGTCACCACCATCACCGCGCGGTCGGGCGCGTAATGCGCGTCGAAGAACGCACACGCCTCGGCCTTGGTCGCGGTCGCGATCTCGCGCGAGCCGATCGGCCGACCGTACGGGTGCCCGGCGCCCCACACCTTGGCATCGACGGCGGCCAGCACGCCTTGCAAGGGTGAGCGGCGCTGCGCCTCTTCCTCCAGCACCACGTCGCGCTCGCGCGCGAAGACGTGGTCGTCGATCTGCGCGCACTGCGCCTCGAGGCGCTGGGCCTCCAGCTCGATCAGCGCGTCGATGCGGTCCGACAGCGCCGTCGCCATGTAGTGCGTGACGTCCTTGTTGGTGTACGCGTTGTAGCCGAGCGTCAGCGCGGTCAGCTGGTTGAACAGCGTCGCGCCTTGCGACCCCGACGGGATTTCGAACGCCAGGTGCTCGACCAAGTGGGCCATGCCGGCGCGGCCCACCGGATCGTCGGCGCTGCCCACCCGGTAGCGGACGTCGACGGACACCAAGTTGGTGCGGCGATCGGGCGCCATCGCGACCGTCATGCCGTTCGACAGCGCGACCATGCGGATCTCGTTCGCCACGGTGAGCCGCCGGGCGTCGGCGACCAGGCTGCCGAAGCGCGGCTCGCTGGCCCGGCACCCTACGTTCGCGAGCGCCACCAGCGCCACCACACAAGCTCCAAATGCCTTCATTGGCCGCAGACTAACCGATTCCGCCGAAGGGAGTCAGTCGGAGACGGTTGCCGCGGCCTGGAACTTCACGGCATACTCGCGCCCATCGTGGAAGGGGTCCTCGGGTCGTACCGCATCATCAAGATGCTCGGGCAAGGTGGCATGGGCGCCGTCTACCTCGCGGAGCACACGCTCCTGGGCCGGCGCGCCGCCATCAAGGTGCTGCAGCCCGCGCTGTCGGCCAACCAGGACATCGTCCAGCGCTTCTTCAACGAGGCCCGCGCCGCCACCGCGATCGCCGACCCCGGCATCGTGCAGATCTTCGACTTTGGCTACGACGCCACCGGCAGCGCGTACATCGTCATGGAGTTCCTCGAGGGCGAGGCCCTCGACGCCCGCATCTCTCGCTTCGGCCGGCTGGCGCCACCCGACGCGCTGCGCATCTTGCGGCAGGTGTCGTCGTCGCTGCATGCCGCCCATTCCCGCGGCATCATCCACCGCGACCTCAAGCCCGAGAACATCTTCCTCGTCGTCGATCGCGAGGTCGCCGGCGGCGAGCGCGCCAAGCTCCTCGACTTCGGCATCGCCAAGCTCACCGGCGACGTCGGCCAGGGCTCCAAGACCAGCACGCAGGCGATCATGGGCACGCCCATGTACATGTCGCCCGAGCAGTGCCGCGGCGCGGGTTACGTCGATCTCCGCGCCGACCTGTACTCGCTCGGCTGCGTGCTCTTCACGATGCTGGTCGGGCGGCCACCCTTCGAGGCCGAGGGCGTCGGCGAGCTGATCGCGATGCACCTGCGTGAGCCTGCGCCGCCGCCGTCGCGGTTCGTGCCGACCACGCCGCCTGCCGTCGACGCGCTGGTGCTGCGTTGCCTCGCGAAGTCGCCTGACGAGCGCTATGCGTCGGCTGCCGATCTGGCGACCGCGATCGATGCGCTGCTGACCAGCGGCGCGGCCGGACCCACCGGGCCGCAGCCGATCGTCGGTGGTGCGGGCTCGCTGTCGGCGCCAAGCCTGAGCGCGACGACGCTGTCGGGCTCAGCGGCGGCGATCCCGGCGGCCGGCACGGTCACGGGCGGCGCCGGCAGCAAGCGTGGGCCGGTGGTGGCGATCGGTGCGATCGCGGCGGTGGCCATCGCGGTCGTGGTCGCGGTGGTGGCGTCGTCGGGCAGCGGTGGAGCGCCGACCGCGGCGCCCGCGAGCGCGCCTGCGGCGACGGTGCCCGCGGCGACTGGATCGGCGGCTGGTGGGGCCGGGGCTGCTGGAGCTGCGCCAGCGGCGCTTGCGCCTGTGCCGGTCCCCGACGCGCCCGCGCCGGTGCCGGCGGCCGACGTCGCTGCCACGCTTGCCGTCGACGCCGGCGTCGCGGTGGCCGCCGAGCCGTCTGCGCCCGACGACACCAAGCCGACGTCGAGCCGATCGGGATCGTCGTCCGGATCGAGCTCCGGACCCGGCTCGCGTTCGCGCAAGCCCAAGCTCGGCACCACCGCCGCGACCACGCGTACCACCGCTCCGCCCACGACCGCCCCGCCGACCGACCCCAAGCCGGTGCCGCCCACTCCTCGCGCCGGTGTCCCCGGCGACGAGGATGGCGACGGCATCCCCGACCAGCGCTGACCATGCGTCCACTGTCCTGTCTGTTCACCGCCACGCTCCTCACCGCCGCCGCCACCACCGCCGCGGCCCAGCCATCGGGCGCCGCCGAGTCGCTGTTCCGTGAGGGCAAGACCCTCATGGCCGCCGGCAAGATCCCCGAGGCCTGCGCCGCCTTCGAGGGCAGCTATCGCAAGGACCCCGCCACCTCGACGTTGCTCAACGTCGCCGACTGCCGCGAGAAGAACGGCCAGTTCGCGACCGCGTGGGTCGCGTTCATCGAGGTCGAGCGGCGCTCGCGCGGCTCTAGCGATCCGTCGCAGCAGGCCATCAACCAGCTCTCGCAGGATCGCGCCAGCCGCCTCGAGTCGCGCCGGTCGTTCCTCACGATCAGCGTGCCCGACGAGGCGCGGGTCGAAGGCCTCGCGATCACCCGCGATGGCGAGTCCCTCGACGCCGCCGAGTGGAACACCGCGATACCTGCCGATATCGGCCAGCACGTCGTCGAGGCCAAGGCGCTCGGCTACGAGAAGTGGGTCTCCACCATCGAGATCACCGCCGAGAAGGAGCAGCGCGCGGTCACCGTGCCTCGCTTCAAGCCGCTGCCCAAGGAGAAGCTGTCGCCGTCGGTGATCCGGCTCATCGAGCCCTCGCCGTTCACGCCCAAGCGCAAGCTCGGCCTCGGCCTCGCCGTCGGTGGCGTCGTCGGCATCGGCGCCGGCGTCGCGTTCTACGTCCTCGCCCGCCGCGACTACGGCGAGGCCGAGGACACCATCGACGACGGTCAGCAGAAGGAGCTGTGGGAGCTGTCCAACCAGAAGCTCCTCATCGCCCAGATCGCGGGCGGGATCGGCGTGGCCGCCCTCGGCACCGCCGCGGTCCTATGGTTCACCGGCGGCCCCACCGTCTCTGGCGAGTCGGCCCTCGCCGTCACGCCCACCTTCTCTCCACCCGCGCCGGACTGTCACTGAGCGGCTCCTTCTGACCGCCCGCGCCCACCGTGGTCCTGACGCACCGAAGCACGCCAGTGCATAGCGTGCGATGCCGCGCGGAGACCGTCAGTTGGGCGGAACCTTGTCTCTCCAGCCGAACGACAGGAGAAATGCACTATCGCCGATCGCCTCGACGTCATGCTCGTTACCGCCGGCGAGCACCAGCAGTCGACCCATAGGCAGCTCGACGAACCGATCTTCGTGCTGGCGCGCCAGCCGCGGGAGTTGCAAGCGCAAGCACCCCGCCAGCGTCTGGATCGAGACGGTCTCGTTGGCGACGTGCGGGGCGACGCGGCTGCCGGCCTTCATCGCGATCAACACGACGCGGAGGTCGGGCTCGCGCACCAACGCGCGCGCCGTATGACCTTCGCGCAGATAGGCTTCTTCGCTTCGCATCTCCTGATCGATCGTCGCGAGATCGAAGACCGTTCCAAATTCTGGGGACGTCGGTTTGGGCATCGCGACGCTTACCATGCCAAGCGCGAAAGGATAGATCCGCGTCAGAGCTGAGATCAGCCGGGCTTGTGGTCGACGCGGGGAGTGACGTAGATCCAGGCGAGGCGCGCGATCCAGGGCCCGAACCCGACCAGCCACCCGAGCGCGGCGTAGGCGAACCACGCATATGGATCCGGCACCAGCTCGGCGATGATCCGCGCGATGGTCACGAGCTGGATCGCGATGAACGCGAACCACGCGACCGCGGGCATCACCAGCGGCCGTCCCGAATGCCCCTGCGTGACGCGGGTGACCATCGCGATCAGGATGCTGCCGAAGAACCCGATGAAGAGCGCGTGGGCGGGGGCGCGCCCGAGCTGGTAGGCGCCGGTCACCGCGTAGGACACACCGTCGGCCGTATACAGCGCCATCGCGATCGGCAACCACGCGAGCCCGACGAACAACACGGTGAGGAGCCCCGGCTTGGCACCACGCGGCCACCACCGCACCCACGCCACCGCCGTCAGCACGAGCAGCGCGCCGTCCGCGATCCACAGCCAGGCCGACGCGTGGGCGAGGTCGAGCACCAGGTGAAGCAGCGCCGCCGCCCACACCGCCGCGAGCAGCCACAGCGCCCGCCACGGCTGGTAGCCCGCGACGACGCCCCCGGCGAAGAACGGGAACATCCGGTGCGCGACGGTGAAGAACACCGGCAGCAACAGGCCGAACGTACCGAGCTTGATGGCGACCGGCGCATACGCCGGTGGTGCCCCGAGCAGGGACGCGCCAAACAGGATGATCCCGAGGTAGCCCAAGCCGAGCGCGGCGACGCACGACCGGGCATGCCACGTCGTACCTTGTTCGCGCCAGAGCATCGGCACCATCGAGACGAGCGCAACCGTCCAGCCGACGAGGGTGAGCCCCACCCCGACGACGATCGCGGTGTGCGAGCCGAGGGCGCCGGCGAGCGTCGCGACCTGACCGCTGATCAGGGCGAGCCCGACCGGCACGAACCACCGCGGCGTGACGTCGGGTTGCTTCATCCACTTCGGGAACGTGGTCAGCAGGAAGCCGAAGATGAAGCTCGGCAGCATCTGGTACTGCATGACGAAGGCGTGCAGCCAGCCCGGGAACACCGGCGAGTACGGCATCACGAACACCGCGGGCCAGCGCCAGCTGACCATCCACGCCGCCCACCAGATCATCGCGAGCATCACGTTGGTCGCGCCGGCGAAGAACATCAGCCGGTGCGGCGCGACGCCGAGCCGACGCGCCGACAAGTTCCGCAGCTCCGAGGCAGGTTGTGGGTCAGTCACTTTCGGGTCGGCGGGCATGATCCGCTCATACCCCGGTGGCGTGCCGATGGCAGCCGGCTCGACCGCCGCATCGCCCGCGCTCGGATCGGCGATCCGCCCCAAGCATCGCGACGGTGAAGCCGGAGTCTGCAAGCGGACCGGAGCGCGCGGTCCGCGAGCGCAGCGCCCTCGTCCTGCTCGCCAACGCCCTCCCGGCCGCAGCCCGCCCCGGACGGCCCCGCCCGGGACGGCCCGCCCACGACGGCGGGGCCCCCGGTCGCCCCGCGAGCCCCAGCTCCGAAACGAGGCCCGTGGCTTTGAACGCCGAGGGGAATCGTGTAGGGTTACCGAGATCTGCGGGATTAACTCAGTGGTAGAGTGTCAGCTTCCCAAGCTGAGAGTCGAGGGTTCGAATCCCTTATCCCGCTCGACACGTACAGGCTGCCGGAAGGCAGCCATTCGCGTTTCGACCACCAGTACCGCGACGTCACGAGGCCAGGTTCTGGCTCTCGTGGCACTCCATCGCCACGGACCGCTCACCCGGCGCGGTCAGCCCAGGGCCGAGGTAGCGGACGATCGCCGGGGTGCTCGAGGTGCGCGACCCCCACCGCCTCACGCGCCAATCTCGCGCTCTCCGGACTCGCACCGGGGCGCAGGACTTTCGGCCGGGCCGCGTCGCGCCCGCTTACAGGAAATCGGGATCCATGCCATTCGTCGTCGGGAGCTGCTCGGCGCCGCGGAGGGCATCCAGAGCATTGGCCTGGTCGAGCAGCCAGTCCATCCGGCCTTGCAGGTCGCGATAGAGCTCAGCCGAGAACGTATCGTACGGCTCGATTGCCGCGAGCCAGCGCGGCACGTCAGTGCCCAGCTTCGTGTAGAGCGCCTTCATGTTGGCCGCGTACGTGTTGTCGAAGACCAGGCCATTCGCGAATCGACCGAAGGCATGAAAGCTTCCTCGCACCGCCTTGCCGACGCCGAACGTATCCATGTAGAGCATGGCCTCGGTCTCGCAGGAGCCAGCGCCGCCGGCGACCTGCCCGCCGAAGGTTATCCCATAGCCGCCACCGACGAGGACGGTGGTGACCGCGACCTTGTCGGCGATAGCCGCCTGACCCGCCGTGAGCCGCGGGACGTGCGCGACGATCGTCCGGCCCCGGACAAAGTTACTCACCCCGCTGAGCGCCGAGGTCGCCCAGGTGGACGTGACGACGAGGGCGCCGCCGAGCAGCAACGGCGCGCTCATGGCCGCCCACTCGGCCGCGGCCTTACCGCCGTTGCCGGTCTCTTGGGTGAAGTCGAGATGCCCGTTGACCATCCGCCATCCCTTGTGGCAGTGCCCGCGGTCGCAGGTCTCGAACTCGCGTAGCCCGTTGGTCTTCACGCGGCCGGTCTCCTGCCTCGATATCCCCATGATCGCCGCTGCCTGCATCGGACGAGGACTCGCCGGCGCGACAGGGGCATCCTGCGCGGCGGCCTTGGCTCCCGCGTTCGCGGAGGGGCTCCCCGACGCCGCGCTGGCGTTGCCGCTGTTGGCGAGGGCCCAGATGCCCATGATGGCCAGGCCGAGCAACCCGGGAAGGGAGAAACCGGGGCCCGAGCTGCCCTCGCCGTCGGCGAAGAAGCCCGACGGGTCTGTCAGTGAGAGCGGATTGTTGAACACGTACGAGTAGCGGTTGTGGCTCGCCATGTTCGCGGGCGCCTGCACGAACGGATCGGGCTGCATGAAGCGACCGACGACCGGATCGTAGTGGCGGCCGCCCATGTCGACGAGGTCGGCGTCGAGGCGATCCCGGTGCCCCGTGAAGCCGGGCGTCACCCCCGAGGCGTTCTCGTCGTCGAGGCTCGCCAGCCAGTTGGCTGGGTCGCGCCTCGCCCCCCACGCGTCGAAGCTGCTGCGGTCGACCGGGATGACGCCGTTGTCGGCGTCGCCAGAGACGACGTCAGTGCTGCCCAGGTGATCGGGATGGACGTACTTCACCGTTTCGGAGATCGGCACGTTGGGACTCTCGGTGCGGATCACCTGCGCGACGACGTCATTGGCCCGGATGCTGTACTTCGACGTCTGGGCCAACCCGGTCGAGTCCCGCTCGAAGAGCCCGAGCGAGACCGTCTCGAGGCCGGTCTTCGACGAAGAACGCCAGACCCGCCGGTACTGCGCGTCGTAGTCGAAGTGCAGCAGGTCCTCGTCGCTGTCGGACCAGATCGTGTGCGGCTTGTTCCACGACGTGTACGCCAGGAACGTGGTGTCCCCGTCGTGGGTGCGGGTCTCGGCATTGCCGTTGTCGTCGTACGAGAAGCCCACGCCTCCCGCGAGGTGCAGACGCTGGTTGTCGGAGTAGGCATACGCGCCCACGCCGTCCTTGTGCGTGAGATTGCCCCACGGGTCGTAGGAGAACTCGGCCGCGATGCCACCAGGCGCCTGCGGGGTGGCGATCGTCGAGGAGGTGAGCCGGTTCCTGCTGTCGTACGTCAGCGTCTCGGACTGAAAGTGCACCAGGTCGCGCCGCGCCGCGAGGCTGCCATTGGGCGACCACTCGTACTTCAACCACTGGATCGCCGGCGCCGTCTCAACCTTGGTGACCACCTCCTCGACGCGGCCGCTCAGCGGATCGATCGTCGTCTCGGTGACGAGATCGTTGCCGAACCGCACGCGCGTCGGCCGCATGGCCGCGTCGGTCTCGTCGAGCGTCCAGTAGGGCAGTTGCGTGTCGAGGTTCTTGACCTCGGTCAGGAAGCCGTACGGGCTGTAGTCGTACTGAACGCGAAGGGGATCGGCGTTCGGCGACGTCGGGTAGGTCAGCACGTCGAGCTGCCCGTACGAATCGTAGGCGTACCCGAAGGTGAAGTCCTCGCCGTGCACGCGGGAGGTTAGGGCCCGCGAGTGGACAAGTCGATCGATGATCGCGGTCGAGGCGCCCGGATGGCAAGGCGACGGTGAGGACCGGAGGGGAGCATCCTCGACGGATGTGACCCGAGGACCGGAACCGGCAACGCAGCCAGCCGGGATGGATCGGCCGCGAGAACGGTCGACTTGTTCATTCGCGGCGCCTAACGGACCAGGACGCCGCGCGTGACGACGATGCGGCCCCGACCACCGGGCTCTTCGACGATGAGCTTGAGCGGCTTGCCGAGGATGGCGTCAGCTTGGCGGATGACGACGGAGGCGCGGCCGGCGGTGCCGGCGGGGACGACGCCAATCGTGCCGGCTTCGGGCGCGGTGGTCGATGACGAGACGAGCGCGACGTTGCTGGCGCGGTCGGTGCCCGCGGGGTCGAGGAGCTTCACCGCTGCGAGGCGATACGCGGAGCGGGACCGGTTCTCGATCTCGAAGATGACGTAGGCATCTTCGCCAAGCAAGACGACGCGCTGCGCGTGGACGATGACGTTTTCGGCGTTGCGCTCGTGAGCCTTGAGCGCCTGCGTCTCGACGCGCGCCAGCAGCCGCCGGTTGATGACGGCATCTGCGCTGGAACGGATCTTCGTGTCCGTGGCGCCGCGCTCCTCAGCCTGCTCCTGGCGCACGGCGGCGATCTCGGCATCTGCGGCGGCGCGGATCTTCACCGTCTCAGCCTCTACCGCGGAGCGAAAAGCGTCCTCGGCGGAGGATGCGACGAAGCGTACCAACGTCAGGCCGTCGTCGGTTTCCGGTACGACTCGCAACGAGATGTTGACCTTGACCGAACCGTCCTTGGTCGAGAGCGCGAGTGTCGTCGGTGCCGCCTTCGGCGTCTGGGGACGCACAAAGACCTCGGTCGCCCCGGGGTACGCCTTTACGTCCCAGTCGGGCGACGATTGAATTGCGTGAGCCGCGAGGACCGACGGAAACGACAGCATGACGTTGGTAGAAAACCGCACCGGCACGTCCGCTGTGCCGCCTTGGGGCGGGACGAGGACGGTTGCTTCGTTCTTCACCGCAGCGTTGGCGGTACCTGCCGGTGCCGGTTGGGCGCGCACGTTGAACGGGACGAACAGCAGCACGCTGGCGATGGCGAGCAGGCGAGCAAGGATCATTTTCCTCCTCCGATGGTGGTTTCGATGAACCGGTGTCCAGATCCGGATCCGGACCCGGGCCGTTCCTTGGTATTGGTGCGACGCGTGCGCCCCGCGTCGACCGATTGCGGAGCATCGATTGGCGCGGACGCGGCATCGACCATCGGCGCGGCCCCCGCATCTACAAGTGGCGCAGCTCCAACCGGCGCAGCTGCGGCGGTGGGCACCGGGTCCGGCTCGGCTGCGTCGCCAGCGGGTCGGGCGTCCATGGATGCGGCACCGGCCGACCCGGTCTCGAGTGAGCCGTCGGGCGTGGGTGTGGCACCACCCCCCGAAAGCGCCAGTGCGATCGAGCCGGCGAGTACGACAACTCCAGCACCGAGCGCGATCAAGAGCGGACGCCGCGAACGGAGCGGGCTCAGGCTGGGCAGGTCGCCGACCGGAGACGGGGTCAGGTTGAGCGTCTGAACGGCGGCCACGAAGCCACCAGCGCGGGCCCGCTCCACATTCGTGGGCAGCGAGGCCTGCGGCACCGGCGTCACCAGCGACGCGGCAGGGCGCGGCGCGCGTTCGGGGTACCGGGTCGCGAGCTCCCACGCCAGCTCGTCACGCGTGGCCGCTCGACCGCACTGGCGCAGCTCGGCGAGCGCATCCTTCGCGGTGGCGGGGCGATCGCCAGCCTGCGGCGCCATGAGGCGCATCGCCAGGTTGGACAAGGCGACCGGTGCACGACCGCCCGATGCCTCATTCGGTGTCGGGACCCGGTGCTGCCCTTGTCCGTACAGGTGGATCTGGAACATCACCGCCGTGGCCGCGTCGCCCGTGAAGGGGCGCTGTCCGGTCAGCAGCTCGTACAGCATGACGCCCACTGCGAACAGATCCACGCGAGCGTCCATCGACGACGCGCCGATCGCTTGCTCGGGCGCCATGTACATCGGCTTGCCCTTGACAGTGCCAGACGCGGTGACCTGCGTAGCCTGCATCGCCTTCGCGATGCCGAAGTCCGATAGCCGCACCGTGCCGTCCCAGGTCAGCAAGACATTCGACGGTGTGCAGTCGCGATGCACGATTCCGAGCGGCTTCCCGGCAGGCCCTGTGCGCGTGTGCGCGTGGTTGAGCCCTTCGAGGATCTCCCCGATGAGATAGACGATGATCTCGGCCGGAAGCGTGGCGCTCTCGCCGGGCGGAGCCAGCTTTTCGAGATCGATGCCGTCGATGAACTCAAGGACTTGGAACAAGCGACCCTCGGGGTCGCGATCGAAGTCGAGCACGCTGACGACGCACGGATGTGCGAGGAGCGAGGCCAGGCGGGCCTCCTGGATGAACATCGCGGAGAAGCGCTCGTCGGCCGAGTACGAGGCGAGCACTCGCTTGATCGCAACCGGCCGGGAGAAGCCCTCCACGCCGGCGACGTAGCCACGGAACACCTCGGCCATGCCACCGACGCCGAGCAACGCGCCCAGGCGGTACTTGCCGGCCTGGTCGATCGGACGTCCAAGGTCGTCAGGCGAGCCGAGGCCGGTCATTCGAGCCACAGCGGGTAAAAGTAATACGCGAGGTGAGCCGAGGCCTCCACAGTCTTCCAGCCAGGCGAACCTACCACTGCCACGCTTCCGCCCACCGATGCGCCCACGATCAATCGTGGTCCGACGCGGTAGTCGAGGCCGACTGCACCCACACCGGCCAGATCCATGGCGGTGGCACTGCCCCGCCCGTCTGGGTGCTGTTCGGACCCGCCGATCGCGATCGCGGGCGCACCGCGAAACCGCTCCTCGACGCCGATGGCGAGCCGAAGCGTGGGAATGACCTGAACGCCGAAGCGGAAGGTGACACCTGCATCCAGCCGCAGCAGCCTCGTCGTGAGCGCGAAAGGCACGCCGTCGATCGACTCGCCGCCTAGCGTGAACGCCCCATCGCGAAAGCTGGCGGCCGTGGTGGTGGCGAACGTGAGCTGCGCGTCGTACTGCCAGAGATTGGATTGCGCGTAGCTCGCGCGGACCGCGACACCCGCAAGCGGAGTCGTTGCGCTCGCGCTCGTCGCCTGGTCGGAGACGATTGCCACGCCACCTACCGCATGGGCATGGAGCGAGGCCTCGGCTCGGTCGGCGCGGGCCGCCGTCGGCACCAGGAGACACGCCGCGATCGCGAGTCCCGAAAGTCGCCGCGCCGCCGCCCCAGTACCGGACCTCGTCATTCCCATCACGGCGCCATCATGCCTCATCGTCGCCGGGCCGGCCAACCCGGCAGCGCCCAAGAATCGCTCAGAGCCAGCGAAGGCCTCGTTCCATCCGGCGGACCGAGCGGCGCACACCGAGGATGATCCCGGCCATCAACGCCATCCCCGCCCAGGCGCCGGCGATCTCGACGTCGGTCCACTCGGGCTCGGCCGGGTCGGAGCCGTACGGCTGGTGCGGGACGTAGCGATACGGCTCGGCGGGAGCCGTCGGCGCACTCGGTTCGCGCTCGACGGGGGCATCGGCCCCCCGCTCCGCTTGTCCGGTCTGCGCGTGGGCGGGCACGGCGAGGAGCGCAGCCACGCTCACCAAGGCGACCGCGACGAGTAGATGTTGTGCGAGTTTCATAGGCGTCACCGCGGGATGAGAGCAGCCTCTTCGATCGCCAGGAAGCTAGAGACCCGCTGGCGAGGGACCGTCACGACCCAGGAACCCCCGCGCCGACGAGGAGCGGCAGGTTCCGGACGTGGTCGTAGGGCACGTCGATCGCGTCGTCCGCGACCATCGCCTCGAGATCGAGGCCGCCCTGGGACGGGTTCTCAATCCACCGCTGGAACTCGATGTCGACGTCGGGCGTCGCGGCCCACGCGCGGTCGCGACCGCGGTCGAGCTCATCGAAGAGGTGCTCGCCATCGAGGCGGCGCTGGATGTCCCGCAGCCCGGCATAGGCGGCGCGGCCCTGCGCGCGCACCGCGGGGTCGACGTCACTCGTGTAGTCGACGAGCGCGTACCGTGGCGGCCGGCCATTGGGGAGGCGGACGCGGATCGCCCGCTTGACGGTGGTGCGCACCGTCAGTCCGTCGAGGCCAAGCGAGTGTTCGCCGAGCGGCTCGATCTGCGATCGATAGGCCGCCATGATCTTCTCGAGACGGGCGGTGATCTGCGCGGGCGTTACGCTCTCGATCATCGTGATCAAGATCTGGAGCGTGGCGTCGTCGAGCTTGACGATGTCGTGCGTCAAGGCGTCGGTCGCGCTGCCCGTGGACTCAGCGAGCGAGTCGGCCTGGGCCACCGTCTTGTAGCGAGGGTCCGCCCCGGGTGCGGCGGAGTCGGCCTGGCCGGACTCTTTCATCACGGTCTTGAAGGCGTCCTTGGTCGCGCCCTTCACGATGTCGATCGCGACCTCGCGGGCGGCCTCGACGGCTGCAAAGGCGCTGGCCTTCGCGGCCTCGGTGGCGGCGGCGGCGCCGACCGCGGCGGCGCCGTGCATGGCGGGTAGGACTACCTTGCCCGCGCCCAGGGTGACGGCCTCGACGATGGCGTCGAGCATGGCGCTGCTGACGGCCTCTCCGATCTTGCGGTCGCGTTCGATCGCCGCCTCGAGCGGCTGCTTGTACTTCATGAACGCGTTGTGGATGTAATTGCCTAGCTTGGTAAGCGCGACTTGGAGGTGGGTTCGGTGGTCAATACGAGCCTGCTCGGGCAGGTAGCAATGCTCGGGATTCTCGGCGCGGGCGTCAGCGCCGCTGGCGGGGTCCGAGGCGCAGGGCTCCTGCTCGGTAACCCGCTCGCGCGCGGTGCTGGCATCGACCGCGGCGTGCCAGCCCAGCGGCCCGGCTGCGCCACTCAGCACGGTGAGCGCGTTGGTCGCCTTGGCAGCTGCGGCACTCGGGCCGGCGACCGTGCTGACCTCGAGGATCGCGAGCGCCAGCATGTCGAGGGAGGCGCGAGCGCTCTCCATGCGCCACGCATGGGCTTGCTCACCTTCCTGGGCGGCGCTCGCCGGCTCGGCAACCCGAGCCGCCTCGAGCTCGGCCAGCGCGAGCACGCGCGGCAGCGCCTGACCGCACAGCTCAGCCAAGCGGGCGGCCCCACCCACAGCCGGACTGCCACCCCGCACGCCCAAGGCAACTGTCGCGCTCGCGTGACCAATTCGAGATAGTTGCTGGAGTTGTTCTGCCACCGCCGCAGCCTCGTTGCCGACGGGCATGGGGAGGCGGCTCATCGCGGCTTCGGCGGCGGCTCGCGGCGCGAGCGCGCTGGTGCGGCTCGACGTTCCAGGCTCACTGTTGTTCTTGGGCCCGGCGGTCGTATCCGCCGACGCGCTCGGGAAGCTGAACCCGAGGAACGTCATCGCACGCTCCCGCGCACGCCGCGCCCCGCCGAGCTCGCCATCCAGTGCCGTCCACGACCACGATCTGAATCCGTCATCATCGTTGCCTCCCGCCCTTTGTACGTCACTCACCGCCGCTTCTACCTCGGTGGCAGTGCGTGGACGCTGGTTCCGAGAATCACACTGCCACCCGCTGGTTACTCCGCTCGCGGCCGTTTGTCAGCTGCCGGCCGGTTCCCAGCTCACGAAAACCGCTTGAAACTCGTCGGATTGGCTCCTGTGCACCTCGTGGCGGATCGTGAATCCGCCGCGACGAACCACCGCGTTGCGACGCGCCGCCACG
>Ga0209181_10001349_pt1 | contig 43273 bp, 41 predicted proteins | sample MAT05_FD_187208 | JGI IMG/M metagenome (GOLD analysis project Ga0209181, IMG submission 187208) | Freshwater microbial communities from Lake Fryxell liftoff mats and glacier meltwater in Antarctica - MAT-05 (SPAdes) (version 2) | ecosystem: Environmental > Aquatic > Freshwater > Ice > Liftoff... | reverse complement strand
TGTGGGGGAGCCTGAAAGTGGGCAGGCTGTACGGCAAGCGATTTGCCACGCAACGCCAGGCGATGGACGAGGTGATCGACTGGTTGACGTTCTACAACCATCGCAGACTTCACTCCACGTTGGGCTATGTCAGCCCGATGAGGTTCGAGGAAACCTGGCACGCGGGCCAGTCAAAACAAGCCGCGTAATCGAGTGGCTATGGACTACGTCGACTAGGGGCAAGGTCACTTTGCTATTGGCGGCGGCACGCGCGGTGCAGCGGCTCAGGCCACATCCGCAAAGTCGATCAGCACCTTCATGGCCCGCTGGCGGTCCGACGCCAGCTCAAACGCTTCCACTGCACGGCTCATCGGCAGCGTGTGGCTGATGACGGGTGACAGGTCCACACGCCCTTCGTTGATGAGCCGCACGGCCAGCGCAAACTCATGGTGAAAGCGGAAGGACCCGCAGATGCTGAGCTCTTTGGACACCACCATGTTCTGCGGGATGCGCACATCGCCGCCCAGGCCCAGCTGCACCACCACACCACGCGGGCGCATCACCTCCAGGCCGTCGCGCAGCGCGCGTTCGTTGCCAGAGCATTCCAGCATGACGTCGAAAGTGCCCTTGTCCTTGCTGAAGCGCTGCACCCAGCCGCTGTCCTGTGCGACGTTGATCGTCTGCGCGGCGCCCAGCGCCCGCGCCACCGCCAGCGGTGCGTCCACCACGTCGGTGGCCACCACCTCGGCCGCGCCGTGCACCCGCGCGACGGCCACGGCCAACACGCCAATGGGGCCGCAGCCCGAGACGAGCACACGTTTGCCCAGCAACGAACCGGCGCGCGACACCGCGTGCAAGCCGACGGAGAACGGCTCGGCCAAAGCGGCCAGGCGCAGCGGCACACCCGGCGCCACAGGCAGACATTGGCTGGCCTGGCACAGCAGCAGGTTGCGGAAGGCGCCCTGCACGTGTGGCATGCGCATGGCACTGCCGAAGAAGCGCATCTCCAGGCACTGGTTGGGCAGGCCTTCCAGGCAGAACTTGCAGCCACCGCAAGGTTGGCTTGGGTTGATGGCGACACCCTGGCCCACCTGCACCCCCGTCACGTCCCCACCCAAGGCCACCACCGTGCCGGCCACCTCATGCCCCAGCACCATCGGCTGCTGCAGCCGCACGGTGCCGAAGCCGCCATGCTGAAAGTAGTGCAGGTCCGATCCGCAGATGCCGCCCAGCCCCACCTTCACCAGCACCTGGCCGGGGCCGGGCTCGCGGGCGTCCTGTTCTTCCAGGCGCAAGTCGGCTTTGCCGTGGATTACCAGGCACATGCAGCGGTATCTCATCGGGGTTCCTCGGCGTGGGCGCCGATGATCTCACTGCCTCGCCGGCAGATGAAAAAAGCGCGCCGCACCCGGCAAGGGGCGCGGCGCGCTGAGGTCGCAGCGAACGTTGGCTGTGGCGGATCAGATCGCCACGGCGGCGTCCGATTCGCTGGTCGGCGGCGTGGCCGAATTCACGTCCAACCCCGACTGCGTTTCGCTGTTCATCAGCGAAGCCGCAAACCGCGACCAGGCGGACGTTGACGTGGTGGCCGAGGCCGGCACCTGGTTGCTGGACGTGGTGTCGGCGGACTCGGGGCTGTCACCGCAAGCCGCCAGCAGCGTCACCGCTGCCAGCAGTGCAAGGGAAGTCTTGATTCTCATGATGTAGGGCTCCAGTTTCAACGCGCGCCAGGCATCGGCGTGAACAGGTACGGGAAGCCCGGCAGCAATGGCACCACCGCCTGGTCCACCGCGTCATGCAGCTTGAAGGACGTGGCGCCGAGTGGCACCTTGCTGGGGTTGCAATCCGCACCGAAGCCGAGCGCGTTGGTGTTGCCATTGGCCATGCACAGGCCACCCATCACCGCCACCAGCGAGATGTCCACGACGTCGTCCTTCGGCCGGCGGCCGTTGGGATAACCCGCGTTGTCGCTGCCGCCAGCCAGGATGTTGCCGACGATGCCCAGACGGTTCTGCTGCGCAAACGGCACCGCAGCAATCGCGGTGTTCAGGCGCAGCATTTCCGAGCCGACCACGTTGGCCGGCTTGTTGACGCCGGTGATGCCGGTCAGGAAGGTGGTGACCAGGTCGTTGCGCGGGAAGTTGGTGGGCGCAATGTTCGGCGTGGCCAGTGCAATTTCCAGCAGCGCCGGCAGCGTCGGGTTGGTGACGTAGTCGATGAACTGGCCGTCGCCCATGGGCGAACTGGCGTTGAACTTGTCCTTGTCCTTCAAGCCGATGACCACTTCGTTGACCAGGGGCATGCCCAGGCGTGACACCTGGACCCAGGCGCCGCCGGGCTTTTCGCTGGCCTGGTGGCCTGAAGGCGGGCTCGGGTTGAGCAGGCGGGCCTGGCGCAGGCTGGCTGTGGTCCAGCCGCCGACGACGGTTTCGCTGCCCGCGGTGAGGCAGCTCTTGGCCACTTCCAGCGCCAGCGTGGTGACGTTGGCACCGTCGATGGTGTTGGGCACCGCGTTGATCAGTGCGGGGTCGGTGATGACGGCCAGGGGCGCGTTGACGAGGTCAAAAATGGTGCCCAGGTTGACGGCAAAGGCGTCTTTGCGCTGGCCCACGAAGAGCTTGGCCGGCGTGTTGCACCCGGGAATGTTGACGCTGTAGATGTGCTGGTTGGCGTAGGCGTCGTAATTGGGGATGGTCTTGGTGCCGATGTTGTCCACCGGCTTCAGGAATGACGCGCTGCCGGTGGCGGCGTTGGTGACGGCTGCAGCCGTGCCGGTGCGGCGGTCGCCACGCACCACACTCACGCTGTAGCTTTCCGACAGGTTCAGCGACGCCGAACCGGCGGCCGTCACCTGGCCGGCCTGCACCAGGGGAATGGCGACCTGCTTGCCGCCGATGTTCAGGGCCACGCCGCTGCCGCCAGCCAGCGTGTTGGTGAAGCGGAACTGGAAGGTCAGGTCTTCCTTGGCGTCACCGTTGTTGTCCACATGGATTTCATACAGTGCGTTGGGGTCCATCGCGAAGTAGTTGGGGCCGCCGTACGGGGCCTGCAGCGGCTGGTAGTTGGCAATCAGCGTCACGTACGCAGAACGGCCGCTCTCGTAGCTGTTGAACATGTAGAAGTCGGTGCCGTCCACCTTCGGGCTGGTGGTGATGAACGGCGCTTCGCGGTGGCTGGAAGCGGTGGCGAAGGTGGCCACCGCCATCAGCGCCGCGGCAGCCAGAGGGGCCAAACGGGCCGAACGGACCGAACGGGACAGTGGCTTGGCGGCGCGGCTGTTTGAATAGGACATCGAATGCGTCATGGGTCTGCTCCTGGGGTGGAAGGGATTGCTTCGAGGCTTGGGTCGGCATCGGGTGTGCGCTGCCGGCAGCGTCCTCTACGCGGCATGCGGCTGAACGGATGTGCAGCGCGATTGCTGCAGTCCGCGCAAGGGCCATGCATCCAGCAGCCGCAATTGCGCGTACCGAAGCGGGTAGGACCACGCGTACACCTTCAACCCCCAAGCCACCTCACCACCAGGAGCCTTGCCATGAACACTTTGCTGACCCGGGCGCGGCGCGCGCTGCTGTCGCCGCTGCTTGCTTCGCTGCTGTGCGCAACGCTGCTCACACCCTTCACGATGTCCACCGCAACGGCCGCGCCGGTGGACTACTTCGTGCCCTACCTGGGCCAGGGCAATGTGTCGGTGTTTGACGCCACTGCTGGCACTGGCGGCTGGGTCGGCAGCATCGACGAAGTGCCGGACCCGTCCAACCCGAACGCACCGCTGTCGCTGGTGTCGGTGGTGCTGTTCACGCTGGACCGCACGGCCCACACGCTGATGGGCAGCTTCGAGTTCACCACCACGGACCTGCTCAGCACGCTGTACGGTGAACTCACCGGCACCTTCCTGGACGTCGACATCCTGACCCAGGGCGGCCAGTTCAGCCTGGACTACCGCATTGACGGCGGCACGGGGCAGTTTGCCCGCGCCAGCGGCTTCGGCCTGGCCTTCGTGGACTACGACCCGGTTGGCACCTTCAACAACTACGACGAGAGCGGTGTGCTCGTGTTCAGCGTGCCCAGCCCGACCACCGGCGCCTTGGTGCTGGCAGGGCTGCTGGCCCTGGGTTTCAGCAGCTTCGGCAGCCGCAAGGCACGGCCGCTAAACTGAGGGTCTTCCCTTGACCCTGCCCGGCGGCCCACACGCCGGGCTCGCCGCCTTCCATGAGCACCCCGACGCCCGCCGTTCACGACCTGCCTTACGACCCCAGCGCCAAGCAGAAGTCGCAGGCCAAGACCTCGCGCATCCCGATCAAGATCGTGGCCGCAGAGACGCTCAAGAAGCCCGACTGGATCCGCGTCAAGGCCGGCTCGCCCAGCACGCGCTTTTATGAAATCAAGCAGATCCTTCGCGAACACAAGCTGCACACGGTGTGCGAAGAAGCGTCGTGCCCCAACATAGGCGAGTGTTTTGGCAAGGGCACCGCCACCTTCATGATCATGGGCGACAAGTGCACACGCCGCTGCCCCTTCTGCGACGTGGGCCACGGCCGGCCCGACCCGCTGGACGCTGATGAACCTGCCAACCTGGCCAAGACCATCGCGGCACTGAAGCTGCAGTACGTGGTGATCACGAGCGTCGACCGCGACGACCTGCGCGACGGCGGCGCGGCGCACTTCGTCGACTGCATCCGCCAGACCCGTGCGCTGTCGCCGGCGACGCGCATCGAGATCCTCGTGCCCGACTTCCGCGGCCGCATGGACCGCGCACTGGACATCCTGAAGGCCGCGCCGCCCGACGTGATGAACCACAACCTGGAAACCATCCCCCGCCTGTACAAAGAAGCGCGGCCGGGCTCTGACTACGCCTTCAGCCTGAATCTGCTCAAACGCTTCAAGGAAGCGGTGCCTGGCGTGCCCACCAAGAGCGGCATGATGGTGGGCCTGGGCGAGACCGACGAAGAGATCCTGCAGTCGATGCGCGACATGCGCGCGCATGGCATCGACATGCTCACGCTGGGCCAGTACCTGGCGCCGAGTGGGCACCACCTGCCGGTGCGGCGCTATGTGCACCCTGACACGTTCAAGATGTTCGAGCGCGAAGCCGCAACACTGGGCTTCAGCCACGCGGCTGTGGGTGCAATGGTGCGCAGCAGCTACCACGCCGACGAGCAGGCGCACGCAGCAGGCGTGGCGCACGCGCTGGCTTGAAACTCGGACTGAACCCCGGGCCCACTCTTAAGTAGAGTCCGCAGCGATGCGCCGCGGCTGAAGGCGCAAATTTCCGGCGTCGGCGACGGGTCTGTTCAGCCAGCTGGTGGCCCGCACAGCGCAACCGGCGCTGCTTGCGCTGCTTGCGTTGCTGCTGCCGCGCACGACGCCGTCGATGGAAGCATTGCTGCCCGGCATCGTGCAGCACGGCGTGCCGGTGATCGGCCCGCAAACTGGCGGCTCCTTCGTCAACCAGCCGCCCAAGCGCGATATCTTCACGCTGTGCGCCGGCTACCAGCAGGAAGCGGCGGCGATCCGCCAGCAGCACTCCATCGGCATCCGCAGCTTCGCGCTGTTTCGGCCCCGGAGAGCGGGTGGGGTCGAGTTATGTGGACTCGACCATCATCATCCACCAGGGCCGCTGCATGCGCTGATCAATCCGCAAGCGGCAGCTCACGCCAGTTCAGGCGCCGCAGGCCCAGGCCTGCCGGCGTGCGGCGATTCAGCGGCGAACATTGGCCGATATCGTTGCAGGCAATCAACCGCGGCGTGCCGTTGACGCTGTAGGTGCGGTGTTCGATCACCACGCCAGGCAGTGCGGCGCTGTAGGGAATGGTCGCACCCGTGCTGTCGATGAGCTGGCTTTCCCCGGTGCCCACGTCCACCGAATAGACGCGGCTGGTGCCCGACGGGTTGCAGGCGTCGCCATTGGGCACCATGGCCACAAAGGTGACGATGCCGTAGAACGAGCTGGCGTCAGAGATCACGCGCCAGCCGTTGCCAGCAGCCGCGGTGCCCAGGTCCACCCACCAGCCCATCTGCGTGGCCGGGTTGACGGTGACCGGCAGCGTCAGGTTGGTGTGCTGCACGAGGTTGCTGCGCTGGATCGGGAAGGTGATGCCGCTGGGCAGCGTCGCAGCCGAGTTGAAGGTGTTGCCGTTGCCGTCGAGGAATGCGGCAAAGATCTGCGGCTGTGTGCTGCCGATGTCGGAACTGTCCAGCAAGCGCCCGCTGCCCACCACCACATAGCGCCGGTTCAGGCGCGGGTGCACCAGCACCAGTGGCCGCGAGGTCACGGGCACTGCGATACCCGCGCTGTTGGTCAACTGTGCCAGCTGGGTCGGCGCTGGGTAGGTGGTGGGCGTGCCGGTCAGGTCCAGCCGCCACAGGTTGCCCAGCAGGTCGCCAGCGTAGATGGCGTCGGCAGTGCCGTCGGTGCGGTCGAGGATGTAGCTCTGCACGTGGGCGAGGCCGGCAGAGTTGGCCACCGAGCCCGCGCCGGTGGCAATTCTCTGCAGCAGCAGACCATTGCGCGGGTTGACGAGGAAGAAATAGCCCTGGCCGTCGGCGTTGTTGTAGCCCGAGCCAAACACCAGCACCCAGCCGTACTTGCGCGTCTTCACGGCGGTGGGTTCGCCGTAGGTGTAGCCCAGGTCGGCGTGGCTGAACTCCCACTTCACCTTAAGTGCCACGTTGGCTTCCGTGGTCATCGCGGAGGGGTCGGTCACGTCGATGGCGAAGTAACTCTTGCCGCCCTTGCCCAGGCTGCCCACCAGCAAGGTGCGCCAGTCGGGCGAGCCGGTGCCATTGGGTCTGCCGACGCCAGCGTCGTTGGGGGTGCGGTCAAAGTCGATGTCGAAGGCGGCGGGTGGCCCGTCAACAAAAGCCTTGTGGGTGAAGTTGGGGTCACCGCGGGCAACCAGGCCATCGACCGACGGCGTGCTGTTGGGGCCCACGTACAGCGCCGAAGGCACATAGGCAAAGACTTCGCGGCCTGCCGTGCTGCCGCTGCTGGAGCCATCGATGCCATGCAGCACACCGGCATTGGTGCCCACGTACAGCATCGTCGTGCGGGCCGTGTAGGCGGCCTTGAAGCTGCTGTAGCCGGGGTTTGCCGCATCGGCAAAGTTGGCCTGCGGCGGGCCCACCGGACGCACCTTGGAGCCGACGATGTCGCCGACCTTCTGAGCCCGGTTGCGGTAGATGCGGGCACTGCCCGTGGCCGTCGAGTTCTCTTCGTGCGTGGGGTCGCCGCGCAGGTAATTCAGGAAGTCGGCACTGTCGTCGCCGGTGCGATAGATCGTGTCCAGCGCCGTGCGCTGCGCGGTGGCGAGGCTGCCAATCCGGAAGGTTGTGCCGGTGTTGGTCGTCGTGTTCCAGGTCACCATGCGGCGGCTGGTGTCCCAGCCGGTGCCGGTAAGCTGCGCCGCCAGCTTGCTGCTGAAGGACCATACCTGCGTCAAGCTGGGTGCGCCGGTGCTGGCATCAAAGGCCACCGTGTTGGCGAGCACCTCACCGGTCCAGTTGCTTGAATCGTATTGCGCGCCGTAGCTGGCGCTGCCAACAAGCGCTGTCTGCGGCAGCGAGGTGGCAAAGGATGTGGTGTAGGCGCGCAGATCGGCCGCAATGTTGGCAAAGGCACGGGTCAGGCCCAGGATCATGCTGTCGGGCTTGCTGGCCACAAAGTAGTTGTCGGGCCGGGGTTGAGTGCTGGCGCCGCTGCCCACGGTTTCGCCAGTGGTGGACCACAGCGCGCTCGGGAGGTCAGTGGACTGGGTGTACGGGCTGAAGCCTGTGGGCACCTTGAAACCGCCGTACTTGGCGGCCAGGTAGTACTGGTTGTTGGCCTTGTAGGTCTGGTACTCCAGGATGTCGAGCCAATAGGTCTGGATCGTCTGCTTGCCCAGCGTTTGCGACGCGCTGGCGTTGTCAGGCCGGATGTCACGGGTGTTGGAGTCGTAGGCCAGGCCTGCCATCAACGCCGAGTTGTTGTTGCAGCAGCCGTTGAAAGGGTTGGTGGTGCCCAGTGTCGATCCCAGACCATGCAGGGCGCCGACCTTGTTGGTGGCGACGACCGTGTCCACACTGGTGTCGGCGACGATGCTGGCCGGCTTGGCAGGCTCGTTGCCAGTGGGCGTGCCGCTGCCAGGCAGGTTCTTGTCAGCATGGGTGTTGACGTCGCCGATGCCGAGGATGAAGTTGCGCTGGCAGGAATAGAGGATCGGGTCGTCCCAGTTCGTGATCACGGGGAATCCGTCCACCCATGTCGTCTTGGTGGCGGTGCTGGTGCCACCGGGCACCGCAGTCCATTCCGGCACATTGCCCAGGTTCTTGAAGTAGCGCACGGCAGCGTAGTAAAGCTCGCCCACCGGGTCGTACGTCTTGTAGGAGCCGGGGTTGACCTGTCCGAACTTGTTCAGGTAGTTGAGCACCCCGCTGTTGCTGACCGGCACGCCGAACAGTGCGGCCGTGTTCGTGGCGTCAGTGGCGTCCGGGTTGATGGTGATGACGCCGGTGTTGCTGTCCCACTCCGACAAGGGGTTGGACACCGGCACTGACGCGGGCACTGGCTGCATCGGTGCAACGAACTTCTGCCGCGCGCGCAGCACGCCGCCGTCGCGCTGGATGTTGCTGTCGTTCAGGTAGCCGAAGGCGCTGTAGCGGAAGGTGCTGGCATATTGCTGGATCAGACCCGTAGGCTTGTAGTTGCCGGCAGGGTAGGCAGTGCAGTTGGACTCCACGCCGCCAGCGCCTGCACTGGTGTCACAAACCTTGACCCGCACGCTCACCTCATAGACCGTGGTGCCAACCACGGCAACGGCTGGGTCATAGGCCGTTGGCGCGTTGTTGATGTCGCCTGTCTGCGAAAACCGCATCCTGTTGCCCAGGCCCTGAATGCGCATCCTGAACGCGGTCCAGGTGAAAGGCGTTGCGTTGGCTATCGACGTTGTGCTGCCGTCGGTGCGATTGGGAAAGTTGCCCGTTCCGCCCTGACCCGAAGCCCAGGCCTTTTCCAGCAACGTTTCCGTGGCCGTGTCGCTCGCGCGGTAGCCGCCGGTGAGCGCCCAGCGAAAGGGGTCCACGGTCTGCATGGTGGCCCAGTTCATGTAGTTGCCACTCCACTTGTTGTCGTTGGCGCCGACACAGGTGCGGCTGGTGGCAAGACCGGAGGGATAGAAGTGACGCCGCGCCTCGATGGCGGCGTCATAGTTGTAGAGGTAGCACTTGGCCGGGTCGAAGTAGCCGAGGTAAGTCTTGGTGACGTCGTAGGTGCCGTCTGTGTGCGCCACGCTCACCGCCGTGGGGAATTCCACCGACAGAGCCAGCGCCAGGTTGCCAGGCACCGATGTGTTGGTGAACACCGGCTGGTCCGCGAGTGCGGTGGCCGCGTGCGCCGACGTCACGGTCTGCAGCAACGCCGCAGCCAAAGCCAGCAGGCCCATCCCGCGTGCCTGCAAGACAGAGTGCCTGCGCAGCCCGACCCCATGAAGGAGCATCGGGGTCAAAGCGGACGAAAAACATTGGGTGGTTTTCATAGCGTCAACGTGGTCTGGAAGAAAGCTTGGGTGTTGCGCGGCCCGGCCACGCGGATGCTCAGGCGGTAAACCACGCGCTGGCCCACGGCACCGACGCCCCCGGCACTGGAGTCTTCGGCGCGGATCCCTTCGGACCCGCTGCCGCCCGCGGGGTTGGGGTCGTCGGCCATCGTGCAGTGGGTGGACGTGGCGATGCCGCTGTTGACGCACAAGCGGTCCACCAGGTAGCGCACGGTGATGGCCTGTCCGGTGACGCTGATGTCGTTGCCGCTGGTGCCAGCGGCACTGAAAGCGCTGTCGCTGACTAGCGCATTCGGCAGGCCCTGCGCGTTGCTGGGCAGCAGCGTGGCGCTGTAGTTGCTGGCGGTGGTGGTGCTCTGACGCGCAGCGTCAGTGCCCAGCCCGCCGGTCTGCAACGCCGTGATGACGGTGGCCACGGCACGTTCGGCCTGGTTGGTGAGGTCGCGCTTGAAGCCCAGGTTGCCGGCGTTGAAGAGCGATGCGTTCATCGAACGCACCAACGCGGCAGCACCTATCAGCATGATGGCCAGAGCGATCAAGCCGAAGAGCATCACCACGCCCTGCTGGGCGCGGGGTTGGGGGTGAGCGTGGGGGTGAGATCGCGCCGTACGCGGGCGCGGAAGGACGTGGTGAGTGGCGTTCATGGCTTGAGGATGACGTTGCGCAACGGCACGGTGAATTCGAGGCTGCGCCAGCGCATCTGGCGTTCGGCGCTGCTGAGGGTGCGCGTCGCCGTGAGGGTGGAGCCCAGGTCGTTGAAAAGCACGATCGAGGTGGGCGCCACGGGGTCGCGTTCAGGCGTGTTGGTGCGGATGATCACGCCCACCCGCACGGCCAGGATGTTGGCCATGTTGGTCTGTGCCGCCGCAGTGCCACTGAGCAGCGAAGCGGCGTCCCAGGGCGCGGTGGCAGGGTCCGCCCAGCTGTCCACGCGGCCGTCGCCGTCCGTGTCCACACCGTAGCGCGCGCGCAGGTCGGCCACGCCGTCGGCGATGGCGACCACCGTGTCGGTGCCGTCCAGCTGCAGCATGTCGTGTGCCACCAATGTGGCGTCGGGGCCGACACCCAGCAACTGGAACATCGGCCGATTGGCGGTGACGTTGCCCATCGGCGTGACCCAGGCGCTGGTGGTCAGGCCCATGTCTTCCAGGCGCACGCCGTTGATGTCGGAATCAGCGTAGGTGCCGCCGAAGTCCATCTGCTGGCCGGCGCCGCCGGCAAAGCCGCTGGCCAGCTGCTGCAGCATGCAGGTGCCACTGCCCTGGAACACCATCACCAGGTCACCTGCGCGCTGGCCGATGGTGGCCGCCACGCGCAACCCTGTGGTGGTGGCCGAGGCTGGCAGCACGCGCAACGGCGATTCACCCAGGCCCGATGCACCGGTCTGCACGGCCAGCACGTCGGAACCGTCAGTGCCGATGCCGGCGTGCACGATCACCGGCGCCAGGCGCACGGCCTGCGGCACGGCGGCAAAAGGTGCCGGGAAGGCGGTGCTTCGCGGCAGCGTGGTGGTGCCGCTGCGCGACGCCAGCAGCTGGCAGCCAAAGGAGTTGCGCCAGGACTGCGTGTAGCCCGATCCGGCGCTGCGCACCACGCGGTCCAGCGCGTAGGACACGTAGGCGCCGCCAATGGACGCGTCGTTGAGCTGGGTCGTCGAACGCCGCCCCGATTCAAAGCGCACCAGCATCAGCGTGATGGCCAAGGTGAGCGCCATGCCGATGGTCACGGCCACCAGCAATTCGATCAGCGTGAAGCCTGCATTGGTCCGCCGCGGGCCTTGGCGTGAAGGCACGCGCAGCGTGGCGGTTCTTGAAGGGCGGTGCGGGTTCATCAGAGCTGCACCTGGGTGGTGTAGTTGTGCACGGTGCCAGCCGGCTCATGCGGCGCGCGCCAGGTGACGGTGATGGTGGCCACGCCCGCGGTCACCGTCACCGTGCCGGCGCCGTTGGGCAGGCCACGGCTGCTGGCGTCGGCGACGCGTGTGTTCCAGGTGGTGATGTCGCCAGTGGGCAGGGTCACCGTGCCGGCCGCCCACATGGCCGAAGCCATCTCGTTGGCCAGCAGCGCGGCGCGGGTGCTGTCTTCTGCGCTCACGGACGTCTGCACGGCCTTGGCCTGCAGGCCCACCATGCCGATGAGGCCAAAGGAGAAGAGCACGATCACGACCAGCACCTCGATCATCGAGACGCCGCGCTGGGACCTGGCCCTGGAATCGGGACAGGATTTGGGTTTAGGTTTGAGCTTGGAAATCATGGCGGGCACCCATCGGGGGCGGTGGCGGACAAGGTGCGTGCCGGATCGCACTGGCGCACCTGGCCCCCCAGCGTGACCAGCACGCGCAAAGGGCGGTCGCTGCCCAGCGCGGAGACGTCGTAGGTGCTGACGCCACTGGCGGCGAGCGTGCAGGCGGCCGTGCCGGCGCCGGGGCTGGCGTTGGCGGCCTGGCGGCCCATCGAGTTGAAGCAGACGGCGGTGGGGCCGTTGATGGCGACGCCGCTGGCAAGGTCCGACACGTTGCCGCACTGCACTGTCTCTGCAGGGTCACCCGCCGTCAACGGCACAGTGCGGATGGCCCAGAAGGCCCCGTTGGCGGCGGGCGCCGTGCTGGCGCTGCAGCCCGCGTCGTTGCTGAGGAAGAAGACGACCTGGCGGTTGCGGCGGACGGCTTCGGTCTGTGCCAGCCGCGCGCCGGTCTGCAGCGCGTCGCTGACCGTGCGCACACGGGCGTTGCGCGTCCAAAGCGAAAACGACGGCGCGGCCAGGCTCAGCAAAATGCCCAACAGCGTGATGGTGACCATCAGCTCGATGAGTGTGAAGCCGCGCTGGCGGCGCGGCCGCAGCCGCTCCGGCGGCCGCAGCGTCAGCTTTGGCGGCGGTTGCGGCAGTTGCAGCGGCTTCATCAGCACACCTGCCCCTTCTTCAGCATCCAGCCGGTGGCGCAGGTGGTCCAGCCGGTGGGCGCCGCTGTGGTGGCGCGCACGTCGGCTTCGGTGATGGTGTAGGTGAAGCCCGCCACGGCACCGCTGCCCACGGCCTCCAGCGTGAAGGCGGTGGCGGTGGGCGTGCCCGAGCAACTGACGGCAAAGAGGTTGAAGGTGCGCGTGGCCACGGCGGCAGCACACGGCGTGGTGAAGGTGCCTACGGTGGCGTAGCTGCGGTTGTCCTGGAAGTGACGCTCCATCTGCGCGCGGACGGTCGCCAGGCCGTTGCTGGCGTCGGCCAAGTGGCCGCGCATGATGTAGTCGCGGTAGCTTGGCAGCGCCACCGCGGCCAGGATGCCGATGATCGCCACGGTGATCATCACCTCGATCAGCGTGAAGCCTGCGCTGGCAGTGCGGCGTGTCGTTGGGTGGCGGGTAGCAGACATCACAAGGTCCTCGGCGGTGGACAGGACGACGCCGAAAACGGCGCGTCTTCTCAAAAACCGGCACCAGCGGCATGGCTTTTGGTGCCTCATCACCTTCGGATATCGGCTGCCTGCACCGGCACTTGAGGGCTCTGTCGGGGGCCGGTTCGGTAACAGTTCATGTCCGGAAGGGGCCGCCTGCGCCCTGCGCCTGGCGGCAAGCCCTGATTTCGGCCCGCCGGGCGCCAAGCTTGAGCCGGCGGGGGAGCCGGGCTTTACTGGCTACAGTGCCGGCTTGTCTTTCCGCCCAGCTGCCGCATGAAAACCACCACCCGCTCCGAACTGCATGCGCTGCTGCGCGCCATGCCCAAGGCAGAACTGCACATCCACATCGAAGGCTCGCTGGAGCCCGAGTTGATTTTCGAGTTGGCTCAGCGCAACGGCGTCGCGCTGGCCTACCCGAGCGTGCAGGCGCTGCGCGAGGCCTACGCCTTCAGTGACCTGCAGAGCTTCCTGGACATCTACTACGCCGGTGCCAGCGTGCTGCTGCACGAGCAGGACTTCTTCGACATGGCCTGGGCCTACTTCCAACGCGCCAGGGCCGACGGCGTGGTGCATGCCGAACTCTTCTTCGACCCCCAGACCCACACCGACCGCGGCGTGCCGATGGCTGCGGTGGTGCAAGGCCTGGCCCGCGCCTGCCGCCAGGCACAGGCCGAGCTGGGCATCAGCGGCGCGCTGATCCTGTGTTTTCTACGCCACCTGAGCGAAGAAGCCGCACTGGCAACGCTGGACGCGGCGCTGCCGTACCGCGAACACTTCATCGGCGTCGGCCTGGACAGCAGCGAACAAGGCCACCCGCCGGAGAAATTTGCGGGTGTCTTTGCCCGCAGCCGCGGACTCGGCCTGCACACGGTCGCGCATGCCGGCGAAGAAGGGCCACCGGCCTACATCTGGAGCGCGCTGGACGTGCTGAAGGTGCAGCGCATCGACCACGGCGTGCGCTGCGTGGAAGACACCGCGCTGGTGCAACGGCTGGCGGCCGAGCGCATGCCGCTGACGGTGTGCCCGCTGTCCAACGTCAAGCTCTGTGTCTTCAAGACCCTGGCCGACCACAACCTGCCGGCGCTGATGGACGCGGGCCTTTGCGCCACCATCAACAGCGACGACCCGGCCTACTTCGGCGGCTACCTGCTGCAGAACTACACCGAGACCTTCGACGCGCTGCCGCAACTGGGCGTGCAGCAGGCCTATGCGCTGGCGCGCAACAGCCTGGAAGCGAGCTTTGCGCCAGCGGAAGACAAGGCGCGCTGGGTGGCTGCGCTGGACGAGACTTTTGCGCGGCTGAATTGAGACTCAGCCCGGCGGCGTGAAATCGCCGCAGGGCGTTTGTTTCCGGGCTCAGTCCACAAAGAAGTCGGGGATGAAGTTGGTGGTGCCCGGCACCACAGAATAGCGGTCCAGGTCGGTCACGCCATGCTGGGCCAACAACTCATCGTCGATGAAGAAGTTGCCAGTCGTCGACTTCGATTCACTGGTGAAGATGAACCAGGCCGCGTCGGCCAGTATTTCGGGCTTGCGGCACAGGTTCAGATCGACACCCGGGATCATCTGCATGGCCGCCGTGGCGATCGCCGTGCGCGGCCACAGGCTGTTGACCGCGATGCCGTGCGGGCGCAATTCACCGGCGTGTCCGAGCGTGCATTCGCTCATGCCGTACTTGGCCATGGTGTAAGCGACGTGGCCCTTGAACCAGTGCTCTTTCATCGACAGCGGCGGGCTCATGTTCAGCACATGCGGGTTGCGGCCGGCCTTGGCGCTCTTGATGAGTTCGGGCAAACAGGCTTGCGTGCAGGCAAAGGTGCCGCGCACGTTGACGCCGAACATCAAGTCGAACTTCTTCATCGGCGTGGCCAGCGTCGGCGTCAGGCTGATGGCGCTGGCGTTGTTGACGAGGATGTCGATGCCGCCGAAGCGGTCCACCGCTGCCTTGACGGCCGCCGCCACAGCAGCATCGTCACGGATGTCGGTCTGCACCGCCAGCGCCTGGCCGCCGGCTGCAATCACTTCTGCCGCCGCGCTGGCCAAGGTGCCCGGCAGCTTGGGGTTGGGCTCCACCGTTTTGGCCAGCAGCACGATGTTGGCGCCGTCTGCTGCCGCGCGTTTGGCAATGGCCAGGCCGATGCCGCGGCTGGCGCCGGTGATGAGGATCGTCTTGCCTTGCAAGCTTGTCATGGTGATGTGTCCAGATGAAGGTGGGGCCACACGTGGGTGGCGATGTGCAAGGCGATGGCGCCTGCGCAGTAGCGGTACACCGGCTCGCCGGGGTGGAAACCGTCTGCAGCCATGACGCCGCGGTTCAGTGGCACGCTCATGTCCACGCACGACACGTCCTGGCGCGAGCGGGCCCAGTCGGCAAGCGCCGCGTTGTGCCGGCGCGCGTCGGCGCCCGCCACCCAGCGCAGCGGCTGCGGCAGGCCCGGAAACTGGTGGATGGGTGGCAGCGGCGCAAACACCACGTGCTGCACGCCATGGCCGTTGCGCAGCCAGTTGGCGAGCGCTTCGCGCGCGGCGACGGCACGCCGTGAAGGCACCTGGTCCACCACATCGTTGACGCCCGTGACCACCACCGCCACGTCGCCGCGGTGTGGCGCCCGTTCTTGCAGCAGCGCCAGCGTCTGCGCCGTGGTCAGGCCTGAACGTGCGTGCAACTGCCAGCTCACGCGCGCCTTGGCGGCACGCGCCAGCGTCGCCGCCAGGCGCTGCGCCAGCGCGTCGCGCTGGCTGCCCACACCCACGCCGGCCGCCGAAGAGTCACCCGTGACCAGCAACTGCATGACCAACCCGCGGCCCACCACACCGGCACGTTCGCCGGCGGGCTCCGGCAGGCGCGGCAAGCGCGCCCGCGCACCGATGGCCTGCGCCACCAGCACAGGGCTCAGGATCAGCTTGGCAGTCAGCGACACAACGCAGGGACTCTCAGCAGACGACGGTCAGAACTTGCTGAAATCCGGCCGCCGCTTCTGGAAGAAGGCCTGGAAAGCTTCCATCGCTTCGGGGCTGCGCAGGCGGCGGCCGAAGATTTCGGCTTCGACGCGGATCGTCTTCAGCAGCGCCTCGGTCTGCGGGCCACGCATCAGCTGCTTGGCTTCACGCACGGCACCCGGCGGCAGCGCGTTGAAACGTTCGGCCACACGGCGGGCGTGGTTCACGACTTCGGCAGCCGGCAGCACCGCGTTGGCGATGCCGCAGTCCACCGCCTGCTCGGGCGTGAAAGGGTCGCCGAGCAGAAGCTTTTCAGCCGCGCGGCGGTGGCCCATCAATTGCGGCACGACCAGGCTGCTGGCAAACTCAGGCACCAGGCCCAGCGCCACGAAAGGCAGCGCCAGGCGCGCTTCGTCGGAGACATAGACAAAGTCGCAGTGCAGCAGCATCGTGGTGCCGATGCCGATGGCCGCGCCGGTGACGGCCGCCACCACGGGCTTGTCGCAGTCCAGCAGCGCGTGCATGAACTTGAAGACCGGCGAGTCCATCGAATCGGCACCTTGACCCGGCGCGCGGGTCATGAAGTCTTCGATGTCGTTGCCCGAGGTGAAGACACCCGGCTGGCCGGTGATCATCACCGCCCGCACCGTCGGGTCGGCCTTGGCCGCCACCAGCGCGTCGGTCATGGCCTGGTACATGGCCACGGTGAGCGCGTTCTTCTTTTCGGGCCGCGCGATTTCAATCGTGGCCACGCCGTTGAGAACGGCTGTCTTGATGCTCATGCAGTTTCTCCTGATCAAACCCGTTCAATGATGCCGGCGGCGCCCTGCCCCATGCCCACGCACATGGTGACCATGCCGTATTTCAGCTGCTGGCGGTGCAGCGCGTGCACCACCGTCGCCGCACGGATGGCGCCAGTGGCACCCAGCGGGTGGCCGAGTGCGATCGCGCCACCGAGTGGGTTGACCCGATCCGGGTTCAGGCCCACGGTGCGGATGACTGCCAGAGCCTGTGCGGCGAAGGCTTCGTTCAATTCCACCCAGCCGATGTCGTCGAGCGTGAGCCCGGCATAACGCAGCGCGGCCGGAATGGCTTCGATGGGGCCGATGCCCATCAGTTCAGGTGCCACACCGCGCGCGGCATAACTGACGAAACGTGCGAGTGGCTTCAGGTCGAACTGTTTGATCGCCTTCTCACTCGCCAGGATCAGCGCACCCGCGCCGTCGCTGGTCTGGCTGCTGTTGCCGGCGGTGACGCTGCCCGTCGCCGCAAACACCGGCCGCAGCTTGGCCAGGCCTTCGAGGCTGGTGTCAGGCCGCGCGCCTTCGTCCAGTTCGACGGTGCGGGTCCTGGTGCCGACGCCGCCGGTGGCCAGGTCCGGGAAGCGGTCCACCACCGTGATCGGCGTCATCTCGGCCTTGAAGTCACCGCGCGCAAATGCGGCCAGCGCCTTCTGGTGCGATGCCAGCGCAAACGCGTCCTGGTCTTCGCGGCTCACCTTCCACTGCGTGGCCACCTTCTCGGCCGTCAGGCCCATGCCGTAGGCGATGCCGACGTTTTCATCGCGCGCAAACACCTCCGGGTTGAAGGACGGCTTGTTGCCACCCATCGGCACCATGCTCATGCTCTCGGCGCCGCCAGCGATCATCACGTCGGCCTCGCCGACGCGGATGCGGTCGGCCGCCATCTGCAATGCCGTCAAGCCGCTGGCGCAGAAGCGGTTGACGGTGACCCCGCCCACCGAATGCGGCAGCCCCGCCAGCACCATGGCCACACGGGCCATGTTCATGCCCTGCTCACCTTCGGGAAAGCTGCAGCCGATGATGGCGTCTTCAATGGCCTTGGGGTCGAGCGATGGCACCTGGGCAAGCGCGCTCTTGACGGCGGCCACCAGCAGGTCGTCCGGCCGCGTGTTGCGGAAGTAGCCGCGGCCGCTCTTGCCGATGGGCGTGCGCGTGGCGGCAACGATGTAGGCGTCTTGGACTTGTTTGTTCATGTGTGCTCCTTACGCGCTGCGCGCGGGTCCTCCGAGAGGAGTTTCGTTCTTGGCAAAGCCTGCGAACTCATCAATTCCTCACCGGCTTGCCGGTCTGCAGCATGCCCATGATGCGTTCCTGACTCTTGGGGTGTTCCAGCAAGGCGCAGAAGCGTTCACGCTCCATCGCCATCAGGTACTCCTCGGTGACCATGCTGCCGGCATCGACGTCACCACCACACACCACTTCGGCAATCAAGGTGCTGATGTGGAAGTCGTGCGCGCTGATGAAGCCGCCGTCGCGCATGTTGGCGAGTTGGGCCTTGATGGTGGCGATGGCACTGCGGCCGGCCACCGGGAAGACGCTGCGCGTCGGCGGCCGGTAGCCGCTGACGAACATCGCCTTGGCTTGCGCGCTGGCGACGAAGAGCAGTTCGTCCTTGTGCGGCACGATGATGTCGCTCCACAGCAGGTAGCCGAGCTTGCGCGATTCGATCGCGCTCGTGCCCACCTTGGCCATGGCGGCATTGGTAAAACCGTCCGTCGCGAACTTCATGATGTCGGCATTGGCGTTCGCCGCGTGCGCCATCTCGGCCGCGCGGCGTGCCACGTAGGCCAGGCCGCCGCCGCCAGGGATCAAGCCCACGCCCACTTCAACCAGGCCGACATAGGTTTCCATCGTCGCCACGCGCCGCGCGCAGTGCACGCCGATCTCGCAGCCGCCGCCCAGCGCAATGCCGCGCATCGCAGCCACGACGGGAACCTGCGCATACCGCAGCCGCAGCATCATGTCCTGCAGCTTCTTCTCTTCGGGCGCGATGCCCTTTGCGCCCAGCTTCATGAACACCGGCATCATCGACTCCAGGTTGGCGCCGGCTGAGAACACATCGTCGGGCGACCAGATCACGAGGCCCTGGTAACTTTGCTCGGCAATCTCAACCGCCTTCAGCAGGCCCTCAGTGACCGTGCCGCTGATGAGGTGCAGCTTGGCGGTGATGCTGGCGATCAGCACCTCGCCGTCCAGCGTCCACACACGCACTTCGTCGTTCTTGAAGACTTCGGTGCCGCTCTTCAGGGGCAACGCCGCGCCAGCGCCCAGGACGGACTCGGGGAAGTGCTGGCGTTGATAAACCGGCAGTGTGCTCAGGGCCACAAAACGCGCGTGTGCGGCGCTCCACGAGCCTTCGGGCCGGTGCACGCCGCCATAGGCAGCCACGGGCCCTTCCAGAACCCATGCCGGCAGCGGCGCCTTGCACAGCGCCTTGCCGGCGTCGATGTCTTCCTGCACCCACTGCGCCACCTGCAGCCAGCCAGCTTCTTGCCACAACTCAAACGGGCCCTGCTTCATGCCGAAGCCCCAGCGCATCGCAAAGTCCACGTCGCGCGCCGACTCTGCAATGTCCTGCAGGTGCACGGCGGCGTAGTGGAAGGCGTCGCGCAGGATGGCCCACAGGAACTGCGCTTGCGGGTTGCTGCTTTCGCGCAGCAGCTTCAGGCGTTCAGCGGCCGGTTTCTTCAGCATCCGGTCGACGATGGGTTCGGCCTTGCCACCACCGGCCACGTACTGCGCGGTGGCCGGGTCCAGGCGCAGGACGTCCTTGCCCACCTTCTTGTAGAACCCTGCTCCGGTCTTCTGCCCAAGTGCGCCCTGCTCGATCAGCTTGACCAGCACCGGTGGCGTGGCATAACTGCCGAAGAACGGATCATCGGCCAGGTTGTCCTGCAGCGTCTTGATGACGTGCGCCATCGTGTCCAAGCCCACCACGTCGGCGGTGCGGAAGGTGCCGCTGCTGGCGCGGCCCATCTTCTTGCCGGTGAGGTCATCGACCACGTCGTAGCTGAGGCCAAAGTTCTCGGCTTCCTTGATCGTCGCCAGCATGCCTGCAATGCCCACGCGGTTGGCGATGAAGTTGGGCGTGTCCTTGGCTCGCACCACGCTCTTGCCCAGGCTGCTGGTGACGAAGGCTTCCAACTGGTCCAGCACCTCGGGCAAGGTGGTGGGCGTGTTGATCAACTCCACCAGCGCCATGTAGCGCGGTGGGTTGAAGAAGTGGATGCCGCAGAAGCGCGGCTTGATCGATTCAGGCAGCGCCGCGCTCAGCTTCGTGATCGAGAGCCCCGAAGTGTTGCTGGCGATGATCGCGTGGGCGCTGAGCGCCGGCGCGATCTTCTCGTACAGCGCCAGCTTCCAGTCCATGCGCTCGGCAATGGCCTCGATGATCAAGTCGCACTCGCCGAGCAGCGCCAGATGCTCTTCGTAGTTGGCCTGCTGGATCAGCGCCGCATCTTCCGGCACGCCCAGCGGCGCGGGCTTGAGCTTCTTCAGCCCCTCGACGGCTTTGGTGACGATGCCGTTCTTGGGCCCTTCTCTGGCGGGCAGGTCAAACAGCACCACCGGCACTTTGCAATTGATCAGATGGGCGGCAATCTGCGCGCCCATCACCCCGGCGCCGAGAACGGCAACCTTGCGGACTGGAAATCGATTCATGAACTCTCCAAAAGAAACTATTCCACCCGGACCCAGGTCTGCGTACGGCCGAACATGGGCGCGCCGATAAATCCGCGCACTTCCATCTTCTTGCCGCCTTCAGTGGGCTGCATGCGCACCTTGTAGACCTTGCCTTCGGCAGCGTCGAGGATGGTGCCGCCTTCCCAGGTGTTCTCGGCATCGCCCTTCTTCACGCCGCGAATGACTTCCAGGCCGATCATCGGCTTGTCCTTGCGGTCGTCGCTGCACTTGTCGCACAGCGCGTCTTGCTTGGCGTCGGCGGCCAGCAGCTTTTCCAGCTTGCCAGTGAAGACGCCGCCCGCTTCGCTGATGCGAATCTGCGCACGTTCGGTCTTGGTCTTGTCGTCGATGGTCTTCCACACGCCCACCGGCGTGCTTTGCGCGGCGACGCTGCCGGCCGCAGCGATGAGGGCCGAAGTGATGACGGTCGCGATCCAGCTTTTCATGTCTTGTCTCCTGTTGTGGGGTGCAACTGACTTTAGAACATCGCCTCTTCCATCGCCATCAGCGGCATCAAGCCCGACCGCGCCGTGCGGATGAGGCCGGCTGTCTCTGGCAGCAACTTGGCGAAATAGAAACGCGCGGTGTGCAGCTTGGCGGCGTAGAAGGGATCGGCCGCTTCGCCTTTCTTCGCGGCTTCGGCCTGCTTGGCCAATGCCACCTTGGCCATGCGTGCGAAGAAGTAGCCGAAGACCAGGTGGCCGCAGATACGCAGGTAGTCCACCGCCGCTGCGCCCACTTCGTCGGCGTTGCCGAAGGCCTTCATGCCGAGTTCGGTGGTGAGCTTGGTGACCTTGTCGCCCAGTTCAGCCAGCGGATTCACGAACTCCTGCATGGCTTCGTTCGTGCCTTCGTCCTCAATGAACTCGCTAACGATCTTGCCGAACTTCTTCAGCTTGGCGCCGTTGTCGCCCAGCACCTTGCGGCCCAGCAAGTCCAGGCTCTGGATGGTGTTGGTGCCTTCGTAGATCATGTTGATGCGGGCGTCACGCACGTACTGCTCCATGCCCCATTCCTTGATGTAGCCGTGGCCGCCATACACCTGCATGCAGTGGCTGGTGGCGATCCAGGCGTTGTCGGTCAGGAAGGCCTTGACGATGGGCGTCAGCAGCGCGACGAGGTCACCGCTTTCCTTGACTTCATCGGCGTCGTCGCTGCTCAGTTCCTTGTCGATCAGCAGCGCGATGTAGATGCCCAAAGCCCGGCCGCCTTCAGCGTAGGCGCGCGCGGTGAGCAGCATCTTGCGCACGTCGGGGTGCACGATGATGGTGTCGGCCGGCTGCGTGGGCTGCTTGGGGCCGCTCAGGCTGCGCATCTGCTGGCGGTCCTTCGCGTAGGCGACGGCATTCTGGTAAGCCACTTCGGTCAGGCCCACGGCCTGGTTGCCCACGCCCAGGCGCGCCGCGTTCATCATCACGAACATCGCATTCAGGCCCTTGTGCGGCTGGCCCACCAGCGTGCCCACGGCGCCGTCGAGCATGATCTGGCACGTGGCACTGCCGTTGATGCCCATCTTGTGTTCCAGCGCACTGCAGAAGATGGAGTTGCGGGCACCCAGCGTGCCGTCGGCATTGACGAGGAACTTGGACACGGCAAAGAGCGAGATGCCTTTGCTGCCCACCGGCGCATCGGGCAAACGCGCCAGCACCAGGTGCACGATGTTGACGGCCATGTCGTGTTCGCCGGCGCTGATGAAGATCTTCTGGCCGCTCAAGCGATAGCTGCCATCGGCTTGCGTTTCCGCCTTCGTGCGCAAGAGGCCCAGGTCCGTGCCGCAATGCGGTTCGGTCAGGCACATGGTGCCGGTCCATTCGCCGCTCGTCAGGCGCGGCAGGAAGGTCGCCTTCTGTTCGGGCGTGCCGTGGGCGCTGATGCATTCGTAGGCGGCGTGCGACAGGCCGGGGTACATCGACCACGCCTGGTTGGCGGAATTCAGCATCTCGTAGAAGCAGTGGTTGACGACGATCGGCAGGCCCTGGCCGCCATATTCCGGGCTGCCGGCCAGCGCAGGCCAGCCACCTTCGACGTACTGTAGGTAGGCTTCCTTGAAGCCGGTGGGCGGGTGGACTTCGTGTGTCGCCTTGTCGAGCGTGCAGCCCTGCTGGTCGCCGCTGATGTTGATCGGGAACAGCACCTCAGACGCGAACTTGCCACCCTCTTCCAGCACGGCATTGAGCGTTTCGACGTCCATGTCGGCATGGCGCGGCAGCAGCTTCAGCTCTTCTGTGACGTTGAGCACTTCGTGCAGCACAAAGTGCATGTCGCGCAAGGGAGGGGTGTAGCTGGGCATGGTGGGACTCCTGAAAGCAATGAAATCGAAAGCGAGTGAAAGGGGTTCAGCGCTTGCTCAACACTTGGCGCGGGGCGGCGCATCGGCAGCCACGCAGTAGTACGCCAAGGTGCGCTCAAAACCCGCACGCGCCCGGTCCAGCGCGCCGGGAGTGCGCAGAAAGCGCGCGTCGTGGTGCAGGGCCAGGATGAGGCCGTGCAGTTCAAACAGCATCTGTGTGGAATCGGTCTGCGGCTGCAGGTCACCGGTGTCTATGGCGATGCGGATGGCGCGGTCCAGCGCCGCGTGCCAGGCCAGCACCATCTGCGCCAGCGCGTCGCGCACGGGGCCTGGGCGGTCGTCAAATTCCACCGCGCCGCTGATGTAGATGCAGCCTGAGTCCACCTCCACCGACACGCGGCGGATCCAGCGTTCAAAAAGCGCCCGCAAGCGCGGCATGCCACGGGGTTCCTGCACGGCCGGGAAAAACACCTCTTCTTCAAAGCGGGTGTGGTATTCGCGGATGACCGAGATCTGCAGTTCTTCGCGCGATCCGAAGTGCGCAAAGACGCCCGACTTGCTCATCTGCGTGACTTCTGCCAGCGCGCCAATCGACAGACCTTCCAGTCCGATCCGCGATGCCAGGCCGAGCGCAGCGTCGAGAATCGCGGCACGGGTTTGCTGGCCTTTTTGCAGGCTCTTGGCGGCCACGCGGGGCACGCCAGGAAATGAGATGTCGGCTGATGTCGTCATGGCTTTACTGAAAATCGAACGGTCGTACTATTTTGCAGACTTCACTGCGGCTTGACGCGCCGCGGGCGTGACTTTTTTAGGGTGCCGTTCCTAGTTCGCTGAGCGCCCGCGCGAACGCGGGTAAACCCGCATGGGTCGGATGCTGGAGTTCGCCCGTCAGACCCGTCACACGCGATCGGTTACGCTCAAGCCATGGACGTGCTGCAGCTCGACATCTCGGGCCGCCCGCAAGCGTGGATCAGCCCGCGCGAGGCGGCAGTGCTTTATGCCAGCGACGCTGTCGCCTGGACGCTGGGCGACACGTTTCACGTTCTGCGCGGTGGCACGCAGCGCACCACCGGGCTGCAGAGCCGCATCGAAGTGCACCCCATCGTGGCCGTGCGCGGCGCTGTCCCCAGCCGCGCCTGGCGCCAGGCGCCCGCGCTGTCCAACCCCAAGCTCTTTGTGCGCGACCGTCAGGTGTGCGCCTATTGCGGTGGCCACTTCCACCTGGACGACCTGACGCGTGAGCACATCGTGCCGGTGTCACGCGGCGGCCACGACACGTGGATGAACTGCATCACCGCCTGCCGTGCCTGCAACGGCCACAAGGGCAACCGTTTGCCCGAAGAAGCGCGCATGACGCTGATGTACATGCCGTACGTGCCCAGCCTGCATGAAGACATGATCCTGCGTGGCCGGCGCATCGTGGCCGACCAGATGGACTTCTTGCTGGCATCGGTGCCGCGCAGTTCCAGGCTGCACGGCTGAGCTGAGCGGCGTTTGGCTGATTCAGCGGGCCCTGCCGCCCGGGTGCGATTAGCTCCATCCGCACGCTGCAAAAGATACGTGTCAGCTGAAGCCTTTGTTCTTTGGTAGGCCGTGTTGGGCTCGAACCAACGACCAAAGGATTATGAGTCCTCTGCTCTGACCAACTGAGCTAACGGCCCCTACGAAACGGCGCGATTCTAGGCGTCGGCGCGGCTTGCACGACGGCACGCGCTACGGCTTGGCCGACAGCGCGCTGCCCACCAGCCGCGACGTGATGTCCACGATCTGGATCATGCGGTCGTAGGCCATGCGTGTGGGGCCGATGACGCCCAGCGTGCCGACGATGCGGCCATCGACTTCATACGGTGCGGTGACCACGCTCAACTCTTCAAATGGCACCACCCGGCTTTCACCGCCGATGTAGATGCGCACGCCTTCGGCGCGGCTGCTCACGTCCAGCAGGCGCATGAGTTCGGTCTTCTGCTCGAACACGCCAAAGAGGCGCCGCAGGCTGGACATGTCGTTGCCGAAGTCCTGCACCGTCAGCAGGTTGCGTTCACCGCTGACGACGACGTTGTCGCTGCTTTCGGCCAGCACGTCGCTTCCGGCCTGCACGGCCGCATGCATCAGCGCGGCAATCTCGACGCGCAGGGCGTCGATCTCGTGCTTCAGCCTTTCCCGGACTTCTTCAATCGTCAACCCCGCGTAGTGGGCGTTGAGAAAGTTGGTGGCCTCTACCAATTCACTTTGTGTGTGGTCGCGCGCGGTGAAGAGCACGCGGTTCTGGACGTCGCCGTCGGGGGCGACCAGGATCACGAGCACGCGCCGCTCGCCCAGGCGCAGGAATTCGATGTGATGAAAGACGCTGGCCTTGCGCGGCGCTGTCACCACACCCACAAAGTTGGACAGGCTCGACAGCAGCGACGCGGCTTGTGCGATGACACGCTGCGGCTGGTCGGGGTGCAACTGTTCGCGCGCTGCGGCCATGTCGGCTGTGACCTGGGGCGTTTCCGCCGTGCGCGTCGTCAGCATGGTGTCCACAAACAGCCGGTAACCGCGTGCCGTGGGGATGCGCCCGGCGCTGGTGTGCGGGCTGGCGATGAGGCCCAGGTCTTCCAGGTCGGCCATCACGTTGCGGATGGTGGCGGGCGACAAGTCCAGCCCCGACGTGCGCGACAGGGTGCGCGAACCCACGGGTGTGCCGTCGGCGATGTAACGCTCGACCAGCGTCTTCAGCAGCGTGCGCGCACGGTCGTCCAGCATGGTGTGTGATTGTATGGAACGTGCAGGCCGCGCAAGCAGCGCAGACCCAGGGTCTGGCATATCCGGCCGCCGCAGTCTCGATTCAGACCGCTATGGTGTAATCATTTTCATGGGTGCAGGCTTCAGACATGCGGTGATCGTTGGCAAGTACCAGGCGCGGGGCATCCGCCAGGTGCTGGAAGAGATCGCGCACTTTCTGGTGGGCCAGGGCCTGGAGGTCTCTTTCGAGCGCGACACGGCGCTGAACACCGGCGTCACCGACTTCGAAGCGATAGACCCGCAGGACATGGGCCAGCGCTGCGACATCGCCGTGGTGGTGGGCGGCGACGGCACCATGCTGGGCATCGCGCGCGAACTTGCAAGATGGAAGATGCCGCTGGTGGGCATCAACCAGGGGCGGCTCGGCTTCATCACCGACATCGCCATCAACCAGTACAAGGACGCGTTGGCGCCGATGATGGCGGGCGACTATGAAGAAGAGTCGCGCAGCATGCTGCAGGGCGAGGTCTGGCGCGACGGCGACAAGATCTTCGAAGGGCTCTCGCTCAATGACGTGGTCGTCAGCCGCGGCGCCACGGCCAGCATGGTGGAGTTGCGTGTCGATGTCGATGGTGACTTCGTCGCCAACATGCGCGCAGACGGCCTGATCGTGGCCACGCCGACGGGCTCCACGGCTTATGCGCTGTCGGCCGGCGGGCCGATCCTGCATCCGGCCATCGGCGGCTGGGTGATGGTGCCGATCGCGTCGCACACCCTGTCCAACCGGCCCATCGTGCTGCCCGACTCTGGCGAGGTGCGCATCGGCATCGTCGCCGGCAAGGACGTGTCGGCCAACTTCGACATGCACAACCTGGCCAGCCTGATGATCGGCGACCAGGTGCGCGTGCGGCGCTCGGCCTTCAAGGTGCGCTTCCTGCACCCGCGCGGCTGGAGCTACTACGCCACGCTGCGGCGCAAGCTGCGTTGGTATGAAGGTGTGGTCTAGTGTTGCGGCGGCTGTCTCTGCGCGACGTGGTCATCGTCGCTGCCCTTGAAATAGAACCCGGCGCAGGCTTCACGGTGCTGACGGGCGAGACGGGCGCTGGCAAGTCGATCTTGATCGACGCGTTGCAATTGGCCTTGGGCAATCGCGCTGATGCGGCGCTTGTGCGCGAAGGCGCAACGAGGGCCGAGGTCAGCGCAGAGTTCGACACGCCGGCGTCTCTGGCGCCCTGGCTCGACGAAGCCGGCTTCGACTCGGGCGACACACTGCTGCTGCGCCGCAGCGTCGACGCACAGGGCAAGAGCCGGGCATGGATCAACGGCAGCCCGGCCACCGTGGCGCAGCTGCGCGAAGCAGCAGAGCACCTGGTGGACATCCATGGCCAGCACGCCTGGCAAAGCCTGACCCGGCCCGCAGCCGTGCGTGCGCTGCTGGACGCGCAGGCAGGCGCTGACACCAGCGCGCTGCCCGCCACCTGGCTGGCCTGGCGCGGCGCATTGGCCAGGCTTGACCAGGCACGCGGCCAGCGCGACACGCTGGAGCGCGAACGCGAGCGGCTGGCCTGGCAGATTGGCGAGCTGGACAAGCTCCATCCGGCCGACGGCGAATGGGAGCAGCTCAACGCCGAACACCAGCGCCTGGCGCACGGCCAGGCGTTGCTGGACGGCGCGCGCGCAGCGCTGGCCGCCATCTCTGAGATCGATGACAGCGCCGATGTGTTGACATCGCGCGCCATCACCGCGCTCGACGAAGTGCAGCGCTTTGATGCCGACTTGGGCGCGGTAGCCGATCAGCTGCGGGCCGCGCAGACGCAGATCGAAGACGCGGCGCACACGCTCACGCACTACCTGAGTCACCGCGACCCCGATCCGCAGCGCCTGGCTGAGCTGGATGCTCGCATCGGCAGTTGGGTGCAGCTGGCCCGACGCTACCGCCGCGGCCCGGCCGAGTTGCCGCTGTTGCTCGCCGGCTGGCAGGCAGAGCTGCAACGCCTGGACGCCGCCGCAGACCTGGACGGCCTGGAACGCGAAGCCGCTAACGCAGAAAGTGTGTGGCGCTTCGAAGCCCAGCGCGTCTCGCGTCTGCGCAAGCAGGCCGCGCCCAAGCTGAGCGCGGCGGTGACGCAGGTGATGCAGCAGCTGGGCATGTCGGGTGGCCGCTTTGAAGTGGCGGTGCTCGACAGCGAAGAGCCGCAGTCCCACGGCCTGGACACGGTGGAATTCCGCGTCGCTGGCCACGCCGGCAGCACACCGCGGCCGCTGGTCAAGGTGGCGTCGGGCGGTGAGCTGTCGCGGCTGGCGTTGGCCATTGCAGTGACGACCGCCCACGGTGCTTCGACGGGCAACACGCCAGCCCAGGCCGCCACGCCGACCCTGATCTTCGACGAGATCGACGCCGGCGTTGGCGGCACCGTGGCCGACAGCGTGGGCCGTCTGATGAAGCAACTGGGCCGCAGCGCGCAGGTGCTGGCCGTCACCCACCTGGCGCAGGTGGCGGCCTGCGCCGACGGGCACTTCGTGGTCAGCAAGGCGCTGAAGGGCAAGCAGACGCTGTCGGACATCCAGGCCGTGGAAGGGGTGGCCCGCGTGGCCGAAATTGCCCGCATGCTGGGTGGCGAAAAACTCTCGGGCATGGCCCACGCGCAGGCACTGTTGGGGCCTGCTGGCAAGACAGTCAAGGAGTCAAAGTGAGCGACCTTGCACCGGTGGAGCGGCAGCAGCGCGACGAGGTGATCCTCATCACGGGCATTTCGGGTTCGGGCAAGTCCGTGGCATTGCATGCCCTGGAAGACGCGGGTTATTTTTGTGTTGACAACCTACCGCCGGAACTGCTGCGCGACTTTATCCGGCTGGAACACGACCGCTTCACCCGCAGCGTGGCGGTGGCCGTGGACGTGCGCACCGCGTCGTCGCTGCCGGGCCTGGTGCCGCTGATCGACCAGCTGCGCAGCGAAGGCCTGCGCGTGCACCCGATCTTCCTGGACGCCAATACCGACGCGTTGCTGCGCCGCTTTTCTGAAACCCGGCGCCCGCACCCGCTGACGGCGCCGTCAGAAACCGACAATGCCCGCGCGCTGGTGGAAGCGATCGAGCTTGAACGGGCGCTGCTGTCAGACCTGCGCGAAGTCTCCACCGTCATCGACACCAGCCAGCTTCGCCCCGCCGTGCTGCGCCACTGGGTGCGTTCACTGGTGGGCGCGCGTGCCGCGTCGATGACACTGGTGTTCGAGAGCTTTGCCTTCAAGCACGGCGTGCCGCTGGACGCCGACTATGTGTTTGACATGCGCGTGCTGCCAAACCCTTACTACATCCGCGAACTTCGCCCGCTCACCGGGCGCGACGCGCCGGTGGCGGCCTACCTGGAAGCGCAACCCGAAGCGACCGAGATGCTGGGCCAGATCCAGACGTTCCTGCAGCGCTGGGTGCCGGCCTTTGAAGACGACCAGCGCAGCTACCTGACAGTGGCCATCGGCTGCACCGGCGGGCAGCACCGCTCGGTGTACGCGGTGGAATGGCTGGCGCGGCGCTTTGACAGTCGTTATGCCACGCTCGTGCGGCACCGCGAACTGGATTCGCGCGAATGAGCGCCGGCTTGCCTCTGCCACTTGCAGACACGTTGCCGGACCCGTTGCCGCTTTTTCCGCTGCAAACCGTGCTGTTCCCGGGCGCCTTGCTGAGCTTGAAGGTGTTTGAGGCGCGCTACCTCGACCTGGTGTCCGATTGCCTGCGCACGCGGCAGCCCTTCGGCGTGGTCGGCCTGCGTGAGGGCGGCGAAGTGGGCCGCGGCACGCAGGCTGCCGCGCTGGAAACCGTGGGCGTGCTGGCGCACATCGACGAGGTGGATGCTGAACAGACCAGCATCCTGCGCCTGAATTGCACCGGCGGCCTGCGCTTCCGAATCACCGCGCCACCCGCGCAGCAGGACAACGGGCTGTGGGTGGCCAAGGCCGTGTCGATCGCGGCCGACCCCTTGCGCATGCCCGGCCCGGCAATGTTGAAGACCGTGGAGGCACTGGCCGAGGCCATCCGCAACCTGCAGGAACGCGACCACGAGCCCTTTGCCGCGCCCTACCGGCTGGACGATGCGGGATGGGTCGCCAACCGCTGGTGCGAACTGCTGCCCATCCCCATGGCGGCCAAACAGAAGCTGATGGAACTGGAAGACCCGATGATCCGCCTGAGCCTGGTGGACGGGTTCTTGCGCGACAAGAAGGTGGTCTTTGGCTAGGGTTCCAACAGACGCCGTACCGGCGCCGGCAGGCCCAGCGCCAAGGCTTCATCGATACTGAACCAGCGGCCCTCCGGCAGCGCTGCATCCAGCTTGGCGCGCACCGGCAATACCCACTGCATGGGGTGCAGCAGCCAATCGAAGTGTGTCAGCGCATGTTGAACGTCAGGCTGCCAGGCGCCATGGCCCGGCCAGTCGGCGGTGGCCTCATCCAGCGCCAGCGTGGACGTGAATTCCGGCAGGCTCCACAGCCCTGCCCACACGCCAGTGGCAGGGCGCTTGACAAGATAGACACGGTCGCGATGCCGCAGCCACAGCAACGCGTTTTCGCGCTGGCTGCGCTTCAGGCGGCGTGTCTTGACGGGAAAACTTTCGGGTTCGCCGCTGGCGCGGGCCAGACAGTGCGCTGCCACGGGGCAGCGCTCGCAAGCCGGGCGCCGGGTGGCGCACAGCGTGGCACCCAGGTCCATCAGGCCCTGGGTGTAGATGTCGACATCGCGCGGCGGCAACAGTCTGTCGGCCAGTGACCAGAGCCGCGCCACTGCCGCAGCCGTGGCCAGGTCTTCTGCAAAGCCCAGCGTGCGGCCCAGCACGCGTTTGACGTTGCCGTCCAGGATGGCCACGCGTTCGCCAAAGCAGAAGGCCGCAATCGCCGCGGCGGTGGACCGGCCAATGCCTGGCAGTTTCTCCAAGGCCTGGCTGCTGCGCGGAAATTCGCCGCCGTGGTCCGCCACCACCGCCTGCGCGCAGCGGTGCAGGTTGCGCGCGCGGCTGTAGTAACCCAAACCGCTCCAGAGCGCAAAAACATCGTCCAGCGGCGCGGCGGCCAGGGCGGCTACGCTGGGAAACCGCTGCAGGAAGCGCGCGTAGTAGTCCAGCACGGTGCTGACCTGCGTCTGCTGCAGCATCACCTCCGACAGCCACACGCGGTACGGGTCGCGTGTGCCCTGCCAAGGCAAGCCGTGGCGGCCGTGCTGGCGCTGCCAGCGGATGACGTGGGTGGCGAAGGTCGGGGCAGTCAGAGCAGTCAGAGCAGTCGGGGCAGTCGGCAAAGTGGCAGCTGCGACTTGTGCCGCGGGCGCAGCAGCCGCTGCCCGCGTCAAGCCGCGTCCTGCCGCTTCGGCGCCTCGTCCAGCGACAGCCGCGTCACCGTCGGTTCAAGGCCCAGGCGCCTGGCGCTGGCCACGGCTTCGTCGGCCACCGCGTTCAGGCGTGCCAGCATGGCGGCCAGGTGGTCGTCTTGCGTCTGCACTTCGGCGATGCGCTGTTCCAGTTCACCCGACGCGGCCTGCACCCGCTGCAGCGCTTCACGGCGGCGCGTGTAGCCGCGGCGGCGTTCGCGCAATTGCACTTCAACCTGTCCTTGTGCGGCCTTGCTCCAGAGTTCAATCTCGCCCGCCGCATTCTCAAAAACCACCCGCAGTTTGCTGAGCAGCATGCGCCTGAACTGCTCTGCAAAACCCGGCGTGGCCATGCGCAAGGCCTGGCCCAGACCGAGGTAACGGCTGTAGTTGTGCTCGATGCGGTCGATCTCTTCGGCAAAGGGCGTCATTGGCGGCAGCGGCACCAGTGAAAAGGCAAAACCGAAGTCGGTGTTGAGCTGGCGGAAGCTGCCTTCCAGCATCTGGCGCATCTCTTCGGTCTGGCTCTGCGCCTTGGACAACGCAGTGCGGACACGGCTCATCAGCATGTCGAAGGCCGCGCGGCCGCCCAGGTTGAAAGGCCGCGCGCTCATGGCCGACTGCATGGCCGCCATCTCGCGGCGCAGCGCTTCAGCCGACAGCAACGCCAGCACCGACTTGAGGATGCGCGCCTGCACCATGCGCAGCGCGCCGAGCTTGGCGGTGCAGCCTTCGAATTCGGCCATCTCGACATCGACACGCTCGATCATCATGCGTGTCTTGGCGCCGCTCTTTCCGCGCAGGCCGCGCAGTTCCAGCAGCTGTTCAGACTGACCGCGGCGGCGCTCGCCCAGACGCCGGCCGGCCGACTGACGCAACTGTTCCACCACACCCACGGCCGACTGCACCAGCAGCTCTTGCCGGCGCGGCAGCAGTTGCGTCACCAGCGCGTCTTCAAGCGGCGGCAGCCGGCTCAGGGCCAGGCGTTTGGGGTCCAGGTCCACGCGTGCGGCCAGTGCGTCGCGGGCCGACAGCGGGAAGACCCGCTCGATCGGCACGCCCAGGGTCTCGGCCGTGTTTCTGCGCTGCGTTTCGATCTGCGAGCGCACTTCGGCACCCGACAGCAGCGGGTCTGCCAGGGTGTCGATCTTGTTGAGCACCACAAAACGTTCCAGGCTGGCCTGTCCGAGGTGGTCGCGCCAGATGCTCATGTCAGAGCGTGTGACGCCCGTGTCGGCGCCCAGCACAAAGACCACGGCGTGGGCGGATGGCAGCAGGCCCAGCGTCAGTTCGGGCTCAGCGCCGATGGCGTTGAGGCCCGGGGTGTCGATTACCACGAGACCCCGCTTCAACAGCGGGTGCGGGTAGTTGATGATGGCGTGGCGCCAGGCCGGCACTTCGACGTTGCCGTCTTCGTCCACCGGCGGGTTGTCTTCGGGCTGCGAATCGTCCCAGAAGCCCAGGGCGATGGCACGCTCTTTGGGCACCCGCTGCGTTCGGGTGACGGCGGCCAGCGCCTGCACCAGCGACTGCGCATTTTTCGGGTCCAGCGGCACGTGGTGCCAGGGCTCGTCACGCGGACGCAGTTCGGCCAGCGACAGGCCGCGCAACCGCGTTTCGACCGGCAGCAGCGACAACCTGGCCGACACGGCCGGTTCGTAGCGCAGCTCCACCGGGCACATCGTGGTGCGGCCCGGCGTGGCCGGAAGCACGCGGCGGCCGGCGTCGGCGAAGAAGATCGCGTTGATGAGCTCCGACTTGCCGCGCGAGAACTCGGCGACGAAGGCGAGCACCAGCTTTTCGGACGCCAGCCGTTCGCGCAAGGCGCCCAGCAGTGTCGTGTCAGCGCCGTCAAGCAGGTCTTGTTCGGCCAGCGCACGGCCCAGTTGCAACACATGGCGATCCAGCTGCGCGCGCCAGGTGGCCAGCGCGTCCAGGCTGTCAGCGATGGAACTTTGCATGTCGGATGGGGGCGGCAAGGCAATCTGATTGTTCGCAAACCCATGCTAGCGCATGGGTGCTGCGCACAAAGCTGCCGTAAATCACGGCTGCAAGGCGCGTTACCGGCGCTGACATACCGCGCAGAAGAAGGTGGAGCGCTGGTTCTGCACGGTGCGTTTCACGGGCTTGCCGCACTGGCCGCAAGGCTGGCCGGCGCGGCCGTAGACCGCCGCCTCGGCCTGATAGGCCCCGCTGGCACCGTGCACGTCACTGAAGTCTCGCAGGGTGGAGCCGCCCAGCTCCAGGGCTCGGCCGAGGGTGAGGCGCACGGCCGCCAGCAGCCGTGCGGCGCGCGGCCGGCTGATGCGGTCAGCGTGCAGCGCCGGGTGGATGCCGGCCTGGAACAGCGCTTCGCAGGCGTAGATGTTGCCGGCCCCCACGACCGCATGTCCAGCCAGCAGCACACTCTTGATAGGCGCGCGGTGGCGCTGCAGCGCGGCGTGAAAACTCTCGGGCGACAGCGCGGGATCAAAGGGCTCCGGGCCCAGCCGCACCAGCAGCGCGGCCGCAGGGTCGTCCGCTTGTGAGGGCGACCACACCACGGCGCCAAAGCGCCGCGGGTCGTTCAAGCGCAGCGTGCCGCGGTCGGTGACGAGATCAAAGTGGTCGTGCGGCCCGGGCGGCGGGGGCGACTGCGACAGCGCCAGCGAGCCCGACATGCCCAGGTGCATGAGCAAACCGCCGTCAGGCGAATCGGGCTGCTGCAGCGGCAGCCACAGGTATTTGCCACGCCGGGTGATGGCGCCCACCTGGCTGGGCACCAGGCTGGCCGGCGCCCGGCCCAGCGGCCAACGCAACGGTTTGCCCAGACACATCGACAGCACTTGCGCGCCCAACAAAGGGGCGGCCAGACCGCGCCGCGTGACCTCAACCTCGGGGAGTTCGGGCATAGGGTCATTATGTGAGAATGAATTTTGGTTTTTCCGGGAGCACCCATGTCTGACCGCCACCGCTGGCGTTTTGCGCCGATTGCGCTGCTCCCTGCGCTTCTCCCCACACTTCTGTCCGCCTTGCTCACGGCGCCGTTGCTCAGCAAGGCCCAGACACCTGCTGCACCTGCTGCTCCCGCCTCAGCTCCAGCCGCCGCACCAGCCGCCGCACCAGCCGCCACACCATCCGCCATTGAGGCGCGGCCCGAGAACTCGGACATGGACGGGCGCCTCTTCTTCCAATTGATCATTGGTGAGATGGCCCTCACGCGGGGTGACGCCGGGACTGCGTATGACTGGCTGCTGGACGCGGCGCGCCGCACCAAGGACGAAGGCTTGTTCCGCCGCACCGTGGACATTGCACTGCAGGCCCGCGCCGGTGACCAGGCACTGGCCGCCTCGCGTGCGTGGCGCCTGGCGCGCCCTGCATCGCTGGACGCGCTGCGCGTGCAGATGCAGATCCTGCTGGCCCTGAACCGCGCCGACGAAGTCACCGAACCGCTGCGGTCACTTCTGGAGCAATCACCGGCCGCAGAACGTGGCGGCCTGATCGCCGCGCTGCCGCGGTTCCTCCAGCGCGCCAACGACGCGAAGCAGATCGCCGCGATCATGGAAGACGTGCTCAAGCCTTACCGCGCGCAAGCCGACACACGCATTGCCACCCGCGTCGCCTTGGGCCGTGCCTGGCTCGAAGCGAAAGACGCGGACCGCGCGCTGGCGCTGTCGCGCGAGGCCTTTGCACTGGAACCCACGGCGGTGGGGCCGGTGTTGCTGTCGCTCGAACTCATGCGCGAGCGGCCGCAGGCTGAAGGCACGGTTCTCGACTACCTCCGCCAACCGACGGCTGAAGGCGCGGTGCGTCTGGCCTATGTGCGGGTGCTGACCACGAGCCAGCGCTACGCCGACGCCATCACGCAGTTGCAGGCGGCCACCGCAGCGCAGCCCGACCTGGCGCCGCCCTATCTGTCGCTGGGCGCGTTGCACCTGGAACTGAAGCACACCAAGGAAGGCGAGGCCGCGCTGCAACGGTATGTGGATCTGGTGCAGCGTGCGGCCCCTGCGGTTGCAGCGGAAGCAGCCGCAGCCAATGCCGCCGCAGAGTCGGACGACGACGACAGCAACAGCAGCCGCCCCGACCAGGGCCTGGTGCAGGCCTGGCTCATGCTGGCCCAGGCGGCGGAACAACGCAGCGACTACAAGGCCGCCGAAGGCTGGCTGGCGAAGATCGAAGACCCGCAGCGCGCGCTGGAAGTGCAGTCGCGCCGCGCGTCCATCCTGGCGCGCCAGGGTCGCATCAGCCAAGCGCGGGAACTGATCCGCAGCCTGCCTGAACGCCGCCCGGACGACGCCCGCGCCAAGCTGATGGCCGAAGCTGCTGTGCTGCGCGAAGCCAAACGCTGGAAGGACGCTTACGACCTGCTGGGCAGCGCCGCCAAACGCTTCATTGACGACGCTGATCTCTTGTACGAGCAAGCGATGGTGGCCGAAAAACTGGACCGCCTGGACGACATGGAACGCCTGCTTCGCCGGGTCATCGAGATCAAGCCCGACAACGCGCATGCGCACAACGCCCTGGGCTATTCGCTGGGCGACCGCAAGTTGCGCTTGCCCGAAGCGCGGCAACTGGTGCTGCGCGCGCTGGAACTCTCACCCGGCGACCCCTTCATCACCGACAGCCTGGGCTGGATCGAATTCCGCATGGGCAACCGAGACGAAGCGCTCCGGCTGCTGCGACTGGCCTACGCCGCGCGGCCCGATACCGAAATCGGCGCGCATCTGGGCGAAGTGCTGTGGGCGCTGAGCCAACGCGACGAAGCGCGCCGCATCTGGCGCGAAAGCAAGGGCCGCGACGGTGCCAACGTGGTGCTGCGGGAAACGCTGGCCCGCTTGCGCGTCGATTTGTGACCTGGGGCCCGTGCTTCGTGGTGCTGGCGGCGTCAGCAGCGTTGTCGGGCTGCGCCACAACACTGCCTTCCGCTGACGGCGCGCCCTGGACCACCGGCCGGCTCAGCCTGCGGGCCGACGCCACGGCGCAACAACCCGCGCAGAGCCTGAGCGCGGCCTTTGAGCTGCGCGGCAGCGGCAACGCTGGCGAACTGCGCTTGAATTCGCCGCTCGGCACCCAGCTTGTTGCGGCCACCTGGGCGCCCGGCCAGGCCCTGCTTCGCACGCCGGAAGGTGAACGCCGATTCAGCAGCCTGGAAGAGCTGTCGCGCCAGGCGATTGGCGAATCGCTGCCCCTGGCCGCCCTTCCGGACTGGCTGGCCGCCCGGCCCTGGCCCGCCGCCGCGCACACGCTGAATGCAGAAGGCTTCGAGCAACTGGGCTGGCTCGTCGACATCACGCGCTTCGCCGAGGGCTGGGTCACCGCTCAGCGCGGCACGCCCCCTGCCGTATTACTGCGGGTGAAACTCGACCGCCCGGACCCCTGACCTCTTGAGCCTTGCCACCATGCCGCTGCGCGCGCTCTATGACCTGCCGGCTCCCGCCAAGCTCAACCTCTTCCTGCATGTGGTGGGGCGACGCGCCGACGGCTACCACCTTCTGCAGTCGCTCTTTGTGCTGATCGACTGGGCTGACAAGCTTCACTTCCACTTGCGCGCCGACGGCCAACTCACGCGCCAGGACAACGGCCCGGCGCTACCACCCGATGACCTGTGCCTGCGCGCCGCGCGTGCGCTGCAAGGGGCCAGTGGCTGCACACTGGGCGCGGACATCTGCATCGACAAACAAGTGCCATGGGGCGCCGGCATGGGCGGCGGCAGTTCCGACGCCGCCACCACGCTGCTGGCGCTGAACCGCCTGTGGGGACTGAACTGGCCGCGCGCGCGCTTGCTGGAACTGGGCCTGGCGCTGGGCGCCGACGTGCCCTTTTTCATTGGCGGCCAGAACGCTTTTGTCCAGGGCATCGGCGAACAGCTGACGCCGATGCGCGTGCCCGCAGCCACGTACGCCGTGGTGAAGCCGCCCGCGGCACTGGCCACGCGTGAGATCTTCAACCATCCGCTGATGGTCCGCGACACGGAGCCTGTTATACTTTTGGGCTCTTTAGATGGCACAGGGGATGACAAAGGAATCAGCGGTCTGCCAGCGGAATGGAACCCAGATTGGGAAGATGCCGATTCGTTTTTCGGCCAGAACGACCTCCAGTTTCCCGCCCAAGACCGATGCCCTGAAGTGGCGCAAGCCGCACGCTGGCTGGAAGCCCGTTACGGCAACAGCCGCATGACGGGTTCAGGCAGCGCAGTCTTCGCAAGAGTCGAGAAAAACATGGGCACCGCCGATTTACCTTTGGCGACATTCCCGGCGGGTGAACTGCCGTCGGGTTGGGTGGGTCGGATGTGCCGCAGTCTGGATGTTCACCCACTGGCAGGGTGGGCGGCAGACTGAAGGTTGATGGGTGGCGGTGATGAACCGCAACCTGTGTAGGGGAGTCGCCAAGTTGGTTAAGGCATCGGATTTTGATTCCGACACGCGAAGGTTCGAATCCTTCTTCCCCTGCCAAATTCATCTGCCAACACACAAGCCCAGGCAGCCGTGACGCCGCCGGCCACCTGCGAAAGAGACCACCGTGCTGTTCAACACCGTGCTTTTCACCGGCAACGCCAACCCGGTGCTGGCGCAGGAGATCGCCAGCCACCTGGGGGTTGAGGTCGGGCACGCCGACGTGGGCCGTTTTTCTGACGGCGAAGTCACGGTCGAGATCCACCAGAACGTGCGCGCTCGCGATGTCTTCGTGGTCCAGCCCACTTGCGCGCCCACCAATGAATACCTGATGGAACTGGCGTTCATGGTGGACGCCTTGAAGCGCGCCAGTGCGCGCCGCATCACCGCCGTCATCCCCTACTTCGGCTACGCGCGGCAAGATCGCCGGCCGCGCAGCATGCGGGTGCCGATCAGCGCCAAGGTGGTGGCCAACATGCTGGAAACGGTGGGTGTGGAACGCCTGCTGACGATGGACTTGCATGCCGACCAGATCCAGGGTTTCTTCGACATCCCGGTGGACAACATCTACGCCAGTCCGGTGTTGTTGTCGGACCTGAAGAGCAAGAACTACCCCAACCTGGTGGTGATCTCGCCCGACGTCGGTGGCGTGGTGCGCGCCCGTGCGCTGGCCAAACAGCTGGGCTGCGACCTGGCCATCATTGACAAGCGCCGTGCCGCCGCCAATGTGTCGGAAGTGATGCACGTCATTGGCGAAATCGAAGGCCGAAACTGCGTGATCATGGACGACATGATCGACACCGCAGGCACGCTGTGCAAGGCCGCCGAGGTGCTGAAGGAACGCGGCGCGAACAGCGTCTATGCCTACTGCACGCACCCCGTGTTTTCGGGGCCGGCGGTCGAGCGCATCCAGGCGTCGCAGATCGACGAAGTCGTCATCACCAACACCATCCCACTGTCCGACGCGGCCAAGGCCTGCCCCAAGATCCGCCAGCTGTCGGTTGCCTTCCTGTTCGCCGAAACCATCCGCCGCATCAGCGACGGTGAATCGGTGACGTCCCTGTTTGCGGAGCAGAACAACAACTTCTGATCTGCATGCACCGGGGCTGCGCGCCGCGCCGCCCTTCTTCACGAGGCAGCCTGGTCGCGGGCGCCTCATTCTTATCGGAGTCACACATGAAATTCACAGCCTACGAGCGTACGCTGCAGGGGACCGGAGCGAGCCGCCGCCTGCGCAACGCCGCCAAGGTGCCGGGCATCGTTTACGGTGCCGGCACGCCCGCCATGGTCGAACTCGACCACAACGCCCTGTACTTCGCGCTGAAGAAGGAAGCCTTTCACTCGTCCATCCTCGAAATGGATCTGGGCGGCAGCACACAGAAGGTCTTGCTGCGCGACTTCCAGATGCACCCTTACAAGCCCACCGTGCTGCACGTGGACTTCCAGCGTGTGGACGAAACCACGCGCCTGCGCAAGAAGGTGCCTTTGCACTTCAGCGGTGAAGAGAATTCGCCGGCGGTGAAGACCGACAAGTGCCTTGTCAGCCATGTGCGCATGGACCTGGAAATCGAGTGCCTGGCTTCGCAGCTACCAGAATTTGTCGAGATCGACCTCAGCAACCTCGTCAAGAACCAGAGCCTGCACGCCAGCGACCTGGAGCTGCCCGAGGGCATCAAGGCCGTCAAGCACGGCACCCAGAACCCCGTGATCGTGGCCGTGACGGTGCCGAAGGCCGAAGTGGAAGAAGTCGCGCCCGTGGTCGTCGTGGCCGCCAAGGGCAAGGACGCCAAGCCGAAGAAGACCGAGAAGCAGAACAAGAAGTAAGTCGAAAGTTCGCGGGGCATCACACCCCGTTGGGGGTGGCGGGCGCCAGGCGCTTTCCCCCGAGATCAGGCCCCACTGCGGTGGGGCTTTTTCTTGGGCGCGGCTTCCATAATCCCAACCCATGATTCGACTGTTTGTTGGCCTCGGAAACCCGGGCACTGAATACGCCGCCACGCGCCACAACGCCGGCTTCTGGTGGATCGACGCGCTGGCCTTGAAGCTGGGTGTGCAACTGCAGCCAGAGCGCAGTTACCAGGCTTTGGCCGCGCGGGTGAACCGCAGTGCCGGCCCGGTCTGGCTCTTGCAGCCAATGACCTTCATGAACCGCTCCGGCGTGTCGGTGACGACGCTGGCGCGTTTCTTCAAGATCGAGGCCGCGCAGATCCTTGTCGTGCACGATGAACTCGATCTGCAGCCGGGCCAGGCCAAGCTCAAGTTCGGTGGCAGTGCCGCCGGGCACAACGGCCTGAAGGACATCCACGCCATGCTGGGCACGCAGGATTTCTGGCGCCTGCGCCTCGGCATCGGCCACCCGGGCGTGAAGGCCGAGGTGGTGAACTACGTGCTCAAGAAGCCTTCAGCCGAACACCGCGACGCCATCGACAAGGCCAGCGAACAGTCGCTGAAATCGTTGGACCACTTGCTGGCCGGCGAGATGGACAAGGCGCTGGCCGTCGTGCACGCAGGTGTGCAGCGGCCCAAGCCACCACGTGCCGCAGAAGCTGAAAAACCCGAAACCAAACTCTTGCCAGACGAAGGAGAACCGCCATGAAACTCTGGATTGCCTTGATGCTGTTTGCCGCCAGCGCTGCCCAGGCTCAGACCGTCTGGCGCTGCGGGCCGGATGGCCGCCACTATTCGGATGCGCCCTGCCGCGAAGGCCGCGCCGTGGAAGTCGCCCAGGCACGGCCGGCGGCCGACCTGAGCAGTGCGCAAGATATGGTTCAGCGCGAGAAGGTTCTTGCTGCGAAGCTGGTGCAAGAGCGTGAGCAACGGGAAGCCGTCACGACGACAGGCCTGTCGGGCATCCGCGATTCACGCCTGGCAAACGCAGCGGCCGTCAAGCCAAAGGCAACGGCGAGGGCGAAAGGCAAGCGTCGCCTTGAAGACGCTGATACTTGGCGAGCAGTTGCGCCGCCGTCTCGACATGGGCGGGGTTGACGGGAATGCACGCCACCGGGCAGACCTGAACACACTGCGGCTCATCAAAGTGGCCTACACATTCGGTGCAGCGCGTGGCGTCGATCTCGTAGATCTCGGCGCCCATGTAAATCGCCTGGTTCGGGCACTCGGGCTCACAGACATCGCAGTTGATGCATTCGTCCGTGATCCACAGTGCCATGGCTCAGGCTCCCGCGCCACGGACGAATACGGCAAGCGCAAGCATGCGCTCGCCGCTGAAGTCGGGGCAACGCATGCGTTGCCGATTCCCGCCTTCAGTGTCCGTGATCCACAGTGCCATGGCTCAGGCTCCCGCGCCACGGACGAATACGGCAAGCGCAAGCATGCGCTCGCCGCTGAAGTCGGGGCAACGCATGCGTTGCCGATTCCCGCCTTCAGTGTCCGTGATCCACAGTGCCATGGCTCAGGCTCCCGCGCCACGGACGAATACGGCAAGCGCAAGCATGCGCTCGCCGCTGAAGTCGGGGCAACGCATGCGTTGCCGATTCCCGCCTTCAGTGTCCGTGATCCACAGTGCCATGGCTGTCAGTCCTCAACCTGGGTGACGCGCTCGCGCAAGCGCCGAAGCACCGAGGGTGCCACGAACTTGGAAACATCACCGCCAAGGCTGGCAATCTCGCGCACAAAGGTGCCGCTGACAAACTGGAACTGGTCGCTGGGCGTCATGAAGACGGTTTCGACTTCGGGCATCAGTTGGCGGTTCATGCCCGCCATCTGGAATTCGTATTCAAAGTCGCTGACGGCGCGCAGGCCTCGCACCACCACCTTGCCACCAATCTCGCCGACAAAGTCGCTGAGCAGGCCGCGAAAGGCCATGACTTCGACGTTCTTGTAGGGCGACGCGATCTCAGCCGCCAGTGCCACGCGTTCGGCGATGGTGAACATGGTGCGCTTGTGGTGGCCAGCGGCCACGGCCAGGATCAGGCGGTCAAACAAGCGCGAGGCGCGCCGCATGAGGTCTTCATGGCCCAGCGTCATGGGATCGAATGTGCCGGGATAGACGGCGGTGAGCGGGGCTTTGAGCGTCACGTGTCCTCCATGCGGGGCCAGCCAGGGGCGCGCAGAGCCGGCAGGCTCCGGGCGGCCGCAGTGTAGCCGGCCTCAGTCATCACCCTGCCAGCTCACCCTGCAAGCTCACGTTGCCAGTTCACGCTGCCAAAGTTGCGCATGCACGGCGCCGGCCTTGAACTGGCGGAAGAGCGTATGCCCAGCGGGTGGCGCGGGCAGCAGCACGTCGGACTCCACATAGAGGTACCCGCCCGGCACCACCAAGCGCCCTGCCGCTGTTGCCGCGGCAGGCGCAAGCCCGGCGTCGAAGGGCGGATCGACAAACACCAGCTCGAATCGGTCTGCTGGCGCACGCGGCATCCACGACAGCGCATCCACGCGCAGCACGCTGATGGCAGCCGCCGCGAGCCGCAGCTTGACGGCCAACAGGCTGTCCACCAGCACGCCATCACGCTCCAACAGTTGCACTTCAGTCGCGCCCCGCGACGCGGCTTCGAAACCGAGCGCGCCGCTGCCGGCAAACGCGTCCAACACGCGCCAGCCCGTCAGGTCCTGACCCAACCAGTTGAAGAGCGTTTCGCGCACGCGATCGGGCGTGGGGCGCAGCCCCGGGCGGTCAGCCACTGGCAGCTTGCTGCGTTTCCACAGGCCGCCGATCAAGCGCACTTCGCCCAAGTGCTTGGTGGCCCGTTTGATGACGGGCCGGGTCGATTTGGGATCGTGGCCGTGGGCCCCAGGCCCGGCTTTCATTGGCGCACCTCGATGCCCTGTGCGGCCATCAAGGCCTTGGCCTGGCCGACCGTGAATTCACCGTAGTGGAAGATGCTGGCGGCCAGCACTGCGTCGGCGCCGCCGATGCGAATGCCGTCTGCCAGGTGCGCCAAGGTACCGACGCCGCCGCTGGCGATCACGGGCACGGGCACGGCGTCGCTGACGGCGCGAGTCAGTTCCAGGTCGAAGCCGATCTTGGTGCCGTCGCGGTCCATGCTGGTGAGCAGGATCTCGCCGGCGCCGCAATCGGCCATCTGGCGCGCCCAGGCCACGGCGTCGAGGCCCGTGTTCTGGCGCCCGCCGTGGGTGTAGACCTGCCAACCGCCGGCTGGATTTTTCTTGGCGTCGATAGCCACCACGATGCACTGCGCGCCGTACTTGTCCGACGCGTCGCGGATCACTTGTGGATTTGCCACGGCTGCCGAGTTGAAGCTGACCTTGTCGGCGCCCGCATTCAACAGCCGCCGCACATCTGCCACCGAGCGCACACCCCCGCCCACGGTGAGCGGGATGAAGACCTGCGAGGCCACCGCTTCGATGATGTGCAGGATGAGGTCGCGGCCGTCGCTGGTGGCGGTGATGTCGAGGAAAGTCAGCTCGTCGGCGCCCTGGTCGTTGTAGCGCGCGGCGATCTCGACGGGGTCACCGGCGTCGCGCAGGGCCACGAAGTTGACGCCTTTGACGACACGACCGCCAGTCACGTCCAGGCAGGGAATGATTCTTTTGGCCAGCATCTTGGGGTTCTCGAGAGCCCTGATTCTAGGGGTGGGTGGAATCCATTCGAGCTGCGGATCGTATGACCCAGACGCGCTAATGCGTTCCGAGGAGCCCCCATGAGAATTGCCTTCGTCCTGTCTGCCGGCGCTGCGCTGGCCCTTGCCGCCTTGCCGGCCATCGCGAACGAACAGTTTTACGCCACCACGCTGAGCGGCGCCAACGAAAACCCGGCCAATGCGTCCTTTGGCAGCGGCGCGGCCGTTGTGACCGTCGATCTGGACCTGTTCACGATGCGTCTGCAGACCACCTTCGCCGGCTTGACCGGCAACGTCACCGCGTCGCATATCCATTGCTGCACGGCGGCACCGGCCAATGTGGGCGTCGCCACACAGACGCCAACGTTCGGCGGCTTCCCGCTGGGTGGCACATTCGGCTCCTACGACCGCACCTTCGACATGACCTTGGCGTCGAGCTACAACGCGGCCTTCATCATCAACAATGGCGGCACCGTCAGCACCGCATTCACTGCGTTGGTCACGGGCCTGGACGCCGGCAGGGCTTACCTGAACATCCACAGCAGTTTTGCCCCGGGTGGCGAGATCCGGGGTTTTCTTGCACCGGTGCCCGAACCCGAAAGCTACGCCCTGCTGCTGAGCGGTCTGGCGGTGGTGGGCTGGGTGGCGCGGCGCCAGAAACGAGCGGCC
>Ga0209181_10001344_pt1 | contig 43313 bp, 31 predicted proteins | sample MAT05_FD_187208 | JGI IMG/M metagenome (GOLD analysis project Ga0209181, IMG submission 187208) | Freshwater microbial communities from Lake Fryxell liftoff mats and glacier meltwater in Antarctica - MAT-05 (SPAdes) (version 2) | ecosystem: Environmental > Aquatic > Freshwater > Ice > Liftoff... | reverse complement strand
TATTGAATTTGACCTCGGAGAGGTCAAATATTGGTAGAAAACCCCGTCAACCCATGATTTTCGACCTCGGAGAGGTCGCACATTTGCTTTACTTTGGTGAAAACTAACCATGTGCGACCTCTCCGAGGTCGAAAACTCCGTGTACTAATCGCAATACTACCAATGTGCGACCTCTCCGAGGTCGGAAATCAATGGAGATTCGCTCTGTACCCCGGCTGTATAGTTACCAAAAATTCTCTGTGCACTCAGTTTTCAAAAAGTTTTTTCCGGTGCAGATAGGCTGGCCGGGGTTTGTACAGTTGCCCCGTAGCGTCCGAAAGTTCGATCGCTTCGGATATATCAAGTGGTTGTGGCTTATTGGTCAAACCTTGCAAGTGATCCAGTTGACTTTCGATGTCCAGCAAAGCCCCTTCTATGTTGAGTAAAGGGCGGTTGACGATCATCCGAACAATGCCTTCCGGGTCAATCACCAGCGCCAGTCGCTCGCAACCCAGTTGAGGGCGGCGACCGGAAGCCAATCCGTACAGTTTAGCAATCCGGAAATCAAGGTCTTCGATGACCGGCGCTTTCAGGTAGATACCGATGAAACGCCGGGCTTTGTCTGACCAGTCATTTTGTCGGATGGGTTCGTTGCTCAGCGCGAGCACTTTGGTATTGCGCTCGTTGAGCCAACGTTCTTTTTTGGCGAGAAATGCCGAGAACATGGTCCAGGCAGACGTGAAATTGGCGGGATGTGCAAAAAAAACACACCAGCAACCCGCAGTGTACTCCGGGAAGCGAACAGGCCCTTTCGAGGTTTCAAACTCGAATTCAGGGGCGAAGTCGCCGATTTGTGGCAAGTTTGGTAGTGGGTGGGTCATAATGTAAGCCAAGGTGCGGCTTTACTGGCGAAAATTTTGCTTAAAAACGTTTTCCGGGTACAAGACAGTACACGCACAGGCAGCCGTTGGTTTTCAAACAGAAAAAAACTTCAGCCGAAAGGAAATCGCAGCCGATGCGCACCACATCCAGCGCGATCTGGCCTGCGGACTGGCAAGCATCCACCAGGTACCAGATGCCGTGTTCCCGGCAGATTAGTCCGATGGCTTCCACAGGCTGCACCAGACCGCTGTTGGTCGGAACATGGGTGACGGCGGCAAGTTTGGGGTGGTGTTTTTTGACGAGGCTTTCAAAATCACCCACATCTACACCGCCCTTTGCCGTATCGCGAGCCCGAACAAGTTGTATGCCGGACATTGAACTGTGGATGTCCAACATCCTCCGTCCAATGTCCATCATCCAATGTCCTATTTAAAAGCATCCAGCCCCGTCACGTCGTGTCCGGTGATGAGCAGGTGAATGTCGTGGGTGCCTTCGTAGGTGAGCACCGTTTCCAGGTTCATCATGTGGCGCATGATGGGATATTCATTGGTGATGCCCATACCGCCGTGTATTTGCCGTGCTTCGCGGGCGACGTTGAGCGCCATTTGGACGTTGTTGCGTTTGGCCATGCTGACCTGAGCAGACGTCATTTTGCCTTCATTTGCAAGGGTACCGAGCCGCCAGGCGAGCAATTGGGCTTTGGTGATCTCGGTGATCATTTCGGCCAATTTCTTCTGCGTCAACTGAAAAGCACCGATGGGTTTGCCGAATTGCTGGCGCTCCTGAGCGTAGCGCAAAGCCGAATCGTAGCAGTCAAGCGCTGCGCCTACGGCGCCCCAGGCGATGCCGTAGCGTGCTTTGGTGAGGCAGGTGAGCGGGCCGCGCAGGCCTTGTACGCCGGGCAGCATGTTTTTCTTGGGCACCCGCACATCCTCGAACACCAGTTCGCCGGTGATGCTGGCGCGGAGCGACCATTTGCCGTGGATTTCCGGGGCCGAAAAACCTTTCATGCCTTTTTCGACGATGAGGCCGATGATTTTTCCGGCCTCGTTTTTGGCCCAGACAACTGCAATGTCGGCCACCGGCGAGTTGGTGATCCACATTTTTGCCCCGTTCAGGATGTAGGCATCGCCGTCGTCCTTTACATTGGTAGTCATGCTGCTGGGATCAGAACCGGAGTCGGGTTCTGTGAGGCCGAAACAGCCGATGAGTTCGCCGCTGGCGAGTTTGGGCAGGTAGTGGCGGCGCTGCTCTTCGGAGCCGAATTTATAGATCGGGTACATGACCAGCGAACCTTGCACAGACGCCATCGAGCGGATGCCGGAGTCGCCGCGTTCGAGTTCCTGCATGATCACGCCGTAGGCGATTTCGTCCATGCCGCCGCAACCGTATTCGGCCGGGAGCGAAGGACCGAATGCGCCGATCTCCGCCAAACCTTTAAACAGGTGGGTGGGGCATTTAGCCTTGTCGGAATATTCTTCGATGATGGGGCTGACTTCTGATTTCACCCATTGGCGCACCGCATCGCGGGCGAGCAGGTGTTCGGAGCTGAGCAGGTCGTCTACGCCGTAGTAGTCGTGGTGTTGGTAGCGGTCTTCGCGGGCGGTGCGGGGTGTGGTGGCAATTCCGTTCTCGTGCATAACTGATTTTACGACAGATTAGGTAAATTTTGCGCAAAAGTAGGGAAAGTTGCGCAGTGTGGAGGAACCTTCTGAGATGCAGTGCTCCGTTTTATCCTTGCGAACTGAGTCGGGGCGTAGCATTCATGGCGAGTGGCCCACCTGTGAAATACGACAACAATGGGACACGGATGGAACGGATTAAACAGATTAGGACGGATTTGTTTAAAATCCGTTTTTTTTAGTCTAATCCGTTCCATCCGTGTCCCATTGTTGTCGTATTTTCTATAATATCTAATGACCATCAATGACGGCTCATTCCCGCACGAGCACCAATTTTCGCACTGCTGACTTCCCGTTGGCCTGCACGGTTATCCAGTACATACCATTGGGCTGATTGTGCAGGTCAATGGTTTGATTCAACAGATTGGTTTCCAATACATTTTGCTGCCAGATCAAACGACCTGCAGCGTCGTGTACCACCAATCGGATGGGCGACGGCTCTGTCAAGCGCAGGGTCAGGCGGCTCTGGCCTTCGGTAGGATTGGGCGCCAGAGATAATTCGGTGAGCCATCCGGATTCGTCGGTGCTGACGGTGGTTTGCACTTGTGCTACCACCACAGCAGTGCAACCTGTGGTAACCTCCGTTATGGTGCATGTGTAGTTACCAGCGGACAGCCCGGTGATGGTTGGAGTCGTCTGGCCATTGCTCCATAGATAAACGAATAGCCCGGTGCCACCCACCGCGAATACACTTGCCTTGCCATCTTTTGCGCCGGGAGCAGACTCATTCACCACATTTGCCTCCACAATAACAGGCGGAGGCACCAGGATGGTGACGGATTGGCTGAAGGTACACCCGCCTGCATCTGTGACTGTGAAGCCTATTACGCCACCCAATGTGAGGGTAATCACCGGGGTTGTGTCGCCTGTAGTCCATATATAGTTATACGGTGGCGTGCCACCGGAAGGTACCGTCTCAATGATCGTTCCGGCACTTACGCAGTTAACTACAACCGGTTTCACAAGCACCTCCAACGGCGGTGCTTGCGTTACTGCAAAACTGACCGTAGTCGTGCAACCATTTGACAATCCGGTGGCAATGGTGCTGTAAACTCCTGGTGTGCATACTGTGATGGGGGTAATGACCACATTCTGTATCGTACCTTCCACGGTGATACACGGCGTGTTGCAGTCCAGTTTTTCCAGATTTGTGATGGTGATGGTGGGTAGGGAGACATCTTGTAAAACGACCGCATTAGCAGTCGCCGTACAACCGTTTGGCGCAGTGGCAATACAGGTATAATTACCAGGCATAGTTATAGTTGGGCATTGCTGGACAGAGACAAAACCACCAGCACCCAGCCAGGCAAATGTTACGCCCGGAGTGGAGGATTGGGCGCAAATTTCTACGGATTTTGTAATACAGGTAAGTATTTGAGGGGGAGTGATGCTGATGTCAGGAAGAGTAATGTCCAGAATAAAATTGGTCGTGGCAGAGGCGGTACATCCACTCGACAAAGCAGTAACGACCACCGTATAATTGCCGGGCAACTGAAATGACGAGTTGATACATTTTTGGGAACTGGTAAATCCGTTGGGGCCCGTCCACATGAACATTACATTGGGGGGTGTCACCTCTGCACAAATCTGAATACTGGTTGTAGTGCAGTTAATCAAAGTTGGCGGGATCGTCACCGTCGGTGGTGTCGCCGGGTCGTACAAAATAGTCACTTCATCGGTCGAAGTACACCCGTTTGCAGGGTTGGTGACGGTGAGGGTGTAGGTACCCGGAGTATTAACAGGCGACGGGTTTTGCAGGTTGGAGGTAAATCCATTCGGGCCGCTCCAGCGATAGATCGCGCCCGCAGTAGGCGAATTGCTCGCCAACTGCACTGGCGCCGGAACACAGTTTACCAGGCCGCCGCCGCTGAATCCGGCCAGTGCGCCCGGCTCGTTTACATCGCTGATCACTTCCAGCGGGTACTCCGTGGAGCAGCCATTCAGGGTATTGTCGAGTGTTAAAAGATATTGGCCGGCATTGCAAAAAGTTAGTGGGCTGGTTGCTGGTTCATTATCAAGCGAATATGCGAGATTGGGCAAAGCCGAGAATGTAAATGACGCACAGGGATTCTTGCAGTTGTAGGTGAATTGACGCGGTATTTTTAGTTCCGGCCTGATTGTATCAATCAACACCGCAACGGTCGCAGTAGTCGTACAACTGTTCGGAGTCGTCACCAACAGGGCGTAGGTGCCGGGAATCGTCACCGTCGGATTCGGTATTTGCGAAGTAAAGTTATTGGGTCCCGTCCACAGAAAAGTGGACCCTGCGATATCGGACGATGAAGCAAGGGGCGCCGAAAGTTGCGCGCAAGTGATCGTATTACCTGTTGCAGTCACCTGCGGCACTCCTGTAGCCGTGTAAGCGACAGATACCGGTACGGTACCCGTGCTGTTGTTCCAATAAATACCACCGCCGGGAGAAGTCTCCCGTTTGACGGCCCGCACGGAGTAGTGAAGCGTACCTTGGGGTGGGCTCACATCACTGTAAATCGTACCGGCTAAAGCATCGGGTGTCAGGCGCATGTAAGGACCTTCAAGTGACATAGCGCGGTAGATATGGTACCCCGCTACCGCTGAATCAGGCGAAGCCTTCCAACTAACAGAGACTACATTACAACTGGACAATTGTGCGGTGACACCTTCCGCCGGAGCCACCACATGCGCCCGGAGTGTGGGATCGCCCAACAGCGCAATATGTGCACCACCTTCGCCCAAAGTCGGCTGAAAGCCATCGTTATAAGGCGCATTCATGGTCTCTTTGGTACAGAATCCGATGGTTTCTCCAGAAGCCAGGGCCTGGTAAAAATGGTGGGGCCGTCCTGCCCAGGAACAAGTCAGGATACCGCCCCGCGAAGCCAGCGCCGACGGCATGAAGGGGTTGCTCTCGTAGTCCCAGTCGCCATGATATGATCCAAACAAGTTGGAAAAAACGATGTGCACTGTGTCCACCGCAAAATCACTGCTGCTGCCCACTCCACCTGCGCTGGTGTAAGTGCCGCCACCCGTGCCATAACCGAGCAGCCAGCGTTGTGGGTTGGTATTGTTGAAAAAATCGGTTGCTGACACGTTTGCCTCCCCGACGAGCGGGTACGCGTTGCGGTAACCATTGGCAGCAAAGGTCTCACCACTCCCGCCTAACACGCCAAAATTGTCGTCCACCAGCGCCTTTTTTTCAGTTTTATACAAACCGCTGCGCCAGTCATGGTTCTTGTTCAAATAGCGGCGGTACAGCTCGATCGTGTTGGCTGCGCCAAATGCAACCGCATCTATATGGCGAAAATCCACCCGTCCCACCTGCAATTCAACGGGCGAGGGGATAAAACTCTGATCAAATTTTCCATCGCCCGGAATGTTGTCGTTGGCTGTGCGGGCGGGCGTCAGGTTGTTGATCGCTGCGTCTGTCCAGGTGCCATTTACATCGGCGTAGTAGCTGTCGGCGGGCCAGGCGCCTGCGTGCTCAGGATGACCATCCCACTGCGTATTGCCAGAGTACGGGACGGGGATACTGCCCAGCAACAGCACTGCTTTTACTTTATTCGGGTCAGCGGCATAGTCCGCAACGATCTGGCTTTTAACTGTTTGTACGGTTGCAGATACGGGCACGAGGTGTTCGACGACCGTCCAGCCATCCCCACGCAGGTCATCTTTCAGGCGGTTGATCTCCACGCTCAGCAAGGAAGCTGCGAGCGCTTCCTCAGTAAACAGCAACAGCTTGCCCCGGCTATCGGTCACGGGCGCTTCGATGGCCGCATGTACATACCCGTAGGAACTCACGTTGGAGATGCGCTCAATCTGGTACTCATACGTCTGGCCGAATACCACGTTCGGGTCGGTCAGCGTAGTCAGGGGACTGTTCTGGGCGCTGAGAATTTGAATCCACTGGCTGCCGCTTTCCCCCTTTGTCCGGCGCTGGATATTCACATTGGAAGCGAACGGGTTCGGCCAGACCAGTGTGATGCCGGGCGGCGCGGTTGTTACGGTTGCGGAGAGCGGCACCGTATAGTCTTTGGGGGTTTGGGCCGATAAGGAGGCAAGGGCGCTTATCAGGCAGAGGAGCAGGCAGGTAAAGAATGATCGCATGAGCAAATGTTGGGTTATGATTGAAACAGAAGCCAAGATACAGACATGGTGTTAGAATGCTGCCCGCAGGTGATTTAAGTATTGTGATTTGGGGGAGAATGTCAGATGCGCGGCATCTGGAACTAACCCCTGCCCTCAATATTTATCTGTAAACCTTTCCACAACTTGTATTCAACACAAGGCATTTTTCTTACTTTTACCCGCCCTGCCTGTTGACCTTGGTTCAACAGCGGTATTTCCACATTAAGAACACAACCATCCGACCATGAAGCAATCTACTGCCCTCCTTGCTGCGCTTTTGCTCGCCGCCACGGCCACGCCCATTATCGCCCAAAACTGCGAAAACCCCAACTCCACCTTCGAATTTGTCGGAAACGTCAATACCTACTTCTGCGAAGGGCCGAACGGTCTGGTTACGGTAGACATCACAGTAGATCAGAACAATGACCCCGCCTGCATTGACAAAATGATACTCGACTGGGGTGACGGCACGGTAGAGAACCTGGCTGCCAATGACTTCAGCAACCACACTCACATTTATTACTACCCCGACTCCATCGCTTGCAAACTCACGCCAGACCAACTCAATCCGGATGTGAAACTCACCCTTTATTTCAAAAATACCAAACTCAACAAGCGCACTCAATCGCTGGCCATCAGCCCGCTGCCTCGCGCCAGTATTTCCGCCAAAGCCCCCCTGTGTGTGAACAAACCTGTACAATTCAACGTCGTGGGCGACTGCTATGTGGACTCCGTGCGCTGGGATTTTGGCAACGGCAACGTCTCCAACCTCGAAAACCCGACCTTTACTTACACCACTGGCGGAGTAAAAAGCATCGAGCTCTGCGTCTTTAATCAATGCGGCAAGAAATGCGTCACCCAAAATATTTTCATCCTTGACCAGCCCGACGTGTCGGCCATCGCCGTCACAGCCAATCCCACCTCTGGCTGCTTCCCGATGGATGTAAAACTCAACGCCACCGTCAAGCAAGTCTTCGACTACGACTGGTCGGTAGTGCCTGTCACACCCTGCACGGGCTGTTGGCAGTTTGTCGCCCCCAACGGTAAAGACTCCATCTCGCCCGTCATTCGCATCACCAAAGAAGGACGCTACCGAGTGCTGCTCACCGGAAAGAACGACTGCGGACAAGACACCCTTTCCGTGCTTGTGCAAGCCTACGGGCCGCCCATCCTCAACTTCACGGGCAATCCCGTCGGCTGCAAAACATTCGCCTACACCCCCACTGTCACCTACTCCAACGTCAATCCCAACAGCATCGCCACCTATAAATGGACTTTCCCAAAGGGCAGCCCCATGATGTCCACGGCTGTAGACCCCGGTGTAATTCAATATGTTAACAACGGAACAGGGCTGCTCTCCGATACGATAAGACTTACCGTTACCGGCCCCTGCGGCTCCCAGACCATCCAGCAAGTCGTCAAAGTGTACGGTGACACCGAAGTGAAATTCCAGCCCATCGGGCAAGTCTGCACGGGTCAACAACCTTTTGTGATACCCGTAACGCCCGCGCCGCCGCTCGGCTCGTTCAGCATCGTGCCGACCACGCCTGCGCTTAACATAAACACAGGCGAGTTCGATCCTTCCAAAGCGGTGCCGGGAGATTACACCGTCACCTACACCGTCAAAATCGTGGGTGCAGCAAACTGTGAGTCATCAGCCAGTACCATGTTTACCATCAAAACCTCCCTGCCCGTCAGCCTCAATACGCCCGACAAATTCTGTCTGGACGCGCCTATTCAAACCATCACCCTGGCCCCCGCCTCTGGCGGCATTCTGACGGGCGACGGCGTGCTCGACTCCCTCGGCAACCAGTACAGCCCCGCCAAGGCAGGCATCGGCCCCGACGTGCTACTTTTTTCCTACAAAGACCCTGCTACGGGCTGCCGCTCCACCGTCAGCAAGCCCGTCGAAATCATCGGCATCCCCTCCGCCAAAGCCCCCGACACCATACCGACCTGCCACATCCCGCAGCCGGTGGATTTGCTGACGCTCGGCGCCTTTGTTTTTTCCCCCAACCCAGCGGGCGCAACTACCGTGTTCAGCGGCCCCGGAGTCACACCTTCCGGCAAATTTACCAGCCCCGGCCCCGGCAACTACACCCTCAGCGTTACCTACGCCGTACCACCCGGCTGCGACACCACCACAAATTTTGTGGTCAAAGTCAGTGCCTATGTCACCGCCACTGCCGGCGCCAATGCCACGGTCTGCAAAAGCCAGATGAAATACCAACTGGACGGCCAACCCGGCGGCGGCAAATGGGCCGGGCCGGGCGTAGACCCCATGACCGGCGTCATTGACCTCAGCAACCTTGCGCCCGGTACGTACCCGTACACTTACACCCTTGCCAAAGACAGCCCCTGCGAGAGCAGCGCGATCGTCAGCATCACCGTCATCGGAGAAGGCGTGACGCTCGGCAAAACCCTCGACTACGTGTGCCAGACTGCTACCTCGTACATCCTTCCCACGCCTTCGCCCGCCACCGGTACCTGGAGCGGCCCGCAGGTGAGCGGCAACACCGTCACGGTCACCGGCCTTGCCGTCGGGCCGCATATCTACACCTACACCGAGCCGACGCTGCCCGACGCTTGCAACGACATCCAGTTCACCCTCCAAGTCACGCAACAGCCAACGGCAGATTTCATTCTGTCCGCCGACACGGTTTGCATCGGCAAAATCACCACCGTCAGCCCCGTTGCTACGAGCGGCGTGACGTACTTAGTGGACTGGGGTGACAGCACGCCGCCCGGCCCCGCGCTCAGCCATGCATACACGGTAGAGGGCGATTTCGACATCATGCTGAGCGTTTTTACCCAACACCCGGTAGACAACAGTACGCTGTGCAGCAACATGTTAAGCAAAAAAATTCACGTTGTGAGGCCGCCCCAGAAGTTGGCGTTCAGCCTGGACACGCCCAAAGGCTGCGGGCCACTCCCCGTCGCATTCAAGAATGAGAGCGTGGCCGAAAACGGGCAGTACCGCTGGCAATTCGGCAACTTCCAGACCTTCGTCGGCTTTCAGCCCAGCGGCCCCGTCGTGTTCCCACCGGGCATCGAAGACACGACCTACGTGGTCAGCCTGACGGTGACGACGGGCTGTGACAGCCTCGTTTTTCAGAACACGGTGACCGTGCTCGCCACGCCCCGGGCCAACTTCGGCATCACCTATCAGCAACCGTGCAGCGGCGGCATCCTGCAACTGAACAACACCAGCGTCGGCAATCCAGCCACGAACGCCTGGTACCTGGACGGTCTGCTGAAATATACTTCCCTGAATCCCCCCGATCAGCAGTTTTTCACTGATTCGCTGCCCCGCTTCGTGGTTGTGCGGCTCATCGCCTCCAATCAGTGCGGCGCCGATACCACCGACCGCACGGTGACCGTGAACCCGACCGACGTGGTGGCCCTGATCAATCTTTCGGACACTACAAAAATTTGTGTCGGCGACACGGTTACGCTCACCAGTTTTTCCACGCCGGGTACGCCCATTCGCTGGAAAACCGCGCAGGGCAATACCTTTTTGGACAACCAAATCCAACTCAGTTTCGCTCAGCCCGGCCTTTACAAAATCACCCTCTACGCCGAAGGATGCGGATTTGACAGCATGGACGTTTGGGTGCGCGTACAACCTCTGCCCAACCTTTCGGTGCAACATCCGCTTCTCGTTTGCCCCGGCTCCGAAGCGAGTTTTGAGGTAACAACCAGCGCTCCGGGCAGTCTGCTCTTCTTCGGCGATGGCGACAGTACGAACCTGAAAATCAGTACGCACCGCTACGGCGCACCAAAAAAGTACGAACTGAAAGCCACCGCTGTCTCGCTCGCTGGCTGCCGAAGCCACTGGGCGGGCCAACTCGAAGTGCTCGCCCCGCCCACGGCTGCCGCTGAAATGCCGGACTCTGCATGTTCCGGCTCGCCCGTAGTATTTAAAAGCCTGAATATCAACGGACTGACCTGCGCCTGGCAGTTCGGAGACGGTAACTTTGGCAACGGCTGTACCGTGTCGCACACCTATATACAAGGGGGCCTGTACACCGCTTTGCTCATCGTGAAAAACGACTTGAGCTGTGCAGACACTGCCCTCGTGCCTGTCTATGTCCGTGCCACGCCTTCCGCAGTGGTCGAGGTGGAAATTTTGAAAAAATGCTCGCCCGCCGTGGTGCGCCTCACAGCCCAACTGCAAAACGCGACCAGCATCCTGTGGAACCTCGGCGACGGCAGTACAGCCACCACTGCAACCGTGGAACATACCTACCAACAGGGCGGCGTCTACCCCATTCTACTGACTGCGACCAACGAAGGTATTTGCTCCAGTACGGGCGCGGCGACAGCGCAAGTGTTCCAAACGCCGCTGTTCGATTTCAAACTAAAAGAAAATTGTCGCGTCGTGGAAGGCACCGATCTGAGCATCATCACCCCTGTCGGCAATCGCCCCACAGTGACGGGCACCAATTACCTGAAGGACGGCACCCTGCACCCCGGACTGCCTCAAGGGTTTTACAATGTCGTGATTGACAGCCCGGAAGGTTGCCAAAACGACACCACCATTTACATCACTGAACCTGCCGAACTGACCCTCCAGGTGGAGGAAGACAGTTTTGATCTGCATCTTGGTGAAACGGCACAATTGAACGCTTTCGTGAATGAACTCAACGTCAGGCTCCAATGGCTGCCTGCCCGCTGGCTGAGTAGCGACACCATCCTACACCCATTGGCTGCACCGGAGCGCACGGTCACTTACGTCATCACGGCCACGGACTCGAAGGCGTGCGAAGTGCATGACACCGTGTTCATCGCTGTGCGCATTGAGCGCGACTCGGGGCTGTATATTCCCAATGTTTTTACGCCAAATGATAACGGTGCGGGCGGTCCTGATGGCGTGAACGACCTGTTTTATATTCGTTCGGTGAACCCAGCGGTGGATCATCTGGAGGATTTTCGGGTAACGGACAAGTATGGCGAGGTGATGCATTATGTCGCGAAATGCCCGGCCGAACAAGATGCCTATGGCTGGGACGGCACCCTCCGAGGTCAGAAAGCCGAGCAGGGTGTCTACACCTATCGGGTAGTTGTGGTGTATAAAGACGGGGTACGAACACCGAAGAGCGGAAGTTTGTTGCTGGTGCGGTAAATGGTCCGCATTTGCCCCGAAGCACCGGTTTGAGTCCGTGTGATGGAGGTAAAGCCGGTGTTTCACCTTATATCTCAAGCAAACAACTTATTCAAAATGAAAAATTTATACACTTTTTTTGTGGTGCTATTTTCGCACTCCGTCCAGGCGCAGGATTTTCTCTTCTCACAATTCTACGCCGTGCCGATGTCTCTGAATGCTGCTGCAACAGGTCATATTGAGGTAGGCAATCAACGCGTCACGACCGCTTACCGCGGTCAGTGGGCTACACCGGAATCCAGCGACGGCATCTACCAGGGCGCGATGGCTTCTTATGAATACCGGCATTGCCAGAAGCGCAATTTTTGGGCAGTAGGCGGGCTGTTGCAAGCGGAGGGAACACGTTTTGCCCGCTATGAGCAATTACAGGGACGGCTGTCGGGCGCATTCCACTACCGACTTTCGCGACATGGGCTGTACGCTGCTGTGGGCGGCGGCGGCGGGCTGTTGCAGTATGGCGCTCAATTGGGCGGACTGCGTTACGACAATCAGTTTGTATCTGGCATCGGCTACGACCCAACGCTCGGCTCCGGGGAACATTTCACCAACGACAATCCCAGCGAAATGTCGCTTGACCTGAACGCGGGTGCGCAGGTTTATCATGCTGAAGATGGATGGGGCGGAGGCATCGCATTTCAGCACCTCAACCAGCCAAAGTTTAGTTTTTTGGAACAAAACAACTTCCTCGGCATCGGAGTAGCGGCACACGCGACGTACACGTTTTGGTTGAAAGAGTCGAAACGAAGTGCCTTTGTGGTGCGCGGCCTCTACGTCCGCCAATCGGCGAGCGGCGGGAACAGCCGCCAGTGGCAAGGACTGCTGGGCGGTTTTGCCAAATTGACCAGTCGCGGCGGGTTTGTGTTCGCGCCGGGTTGTATGCTGCGAACGGCTGGTCGAGGGCGCCCTGTAGTGGGTAAGGGCAACTCGTCTGTCGCGCTCGAGTCGGTAATCCCTACGCTCCAATTCGGCCGCGCCAACGCCCGGCTCAACATGAGTTACGATTTCAATGTACAGCAGATCGCTGCGCCTTCTGCCGGACGGATGGAAGTAGCGCTGACCTGGATATTTGGTGAAGAAAACAAGTGCGTGGTTTGCAATGAGTTTTGAGCCAAATGGTTGCTTTTATCCCACCACCCCCATCCGAATCCCCACCCTCGTTCCCTTCCCCAACTCACTCTGCAATTCCAGTTTCCAGCGATGCTCATCACAAATTGTTTTGACATAAAACAAGCCCAGGCCGAAGCCCTTGACGTTGTGGACATTGCCCGTCGGCACCCGGTAGAATTTGTCAAAAACGTGTTTCTGGTGTTCTTTGGAGATGCCCAGGCCATTGTCCTGAACGCTCAGCACTACTTTATTGCCACTTTTTTTCACACCAATCCGGATGTCAGGGATGCCTTTGGTGTATTTCACTGCATTGTCCACCAGGTTGTGAAGGATATTGGTCAGGTGCAGACGGTCGGCACGGATCTGGATGCCGGTATCGGGTAAGTCCAGATGCAACACTCCTTTTTTCTCATTGACTTTCAGTTCAATAGAAGGGGAGATGCTGTGGACCAGTTCGGCCAGATCCAGTTCTTCTCTATGCAGTTCGAGGGTGTGGCGTTCGATTTGGGCCACTTGCAGCACCTTCTCGACCTGGGTATTGAGTCGCGTCACCTGCTCTTTGATGATGCCTGCATAGCGGTTGAGGCGGGTGTCGGATTTGATCGTTTCATTTTGAAGAAAGACATCCGTGGAGATATTGATTGTCGCGATCGGAGTTTTAAACTCGTGCGTCATATTATTAATAAAGTCTCTTTGCTGTTCCGACAACTGCTTTTGCCTCAGGATGACAACCATGGAATAAATAAAAAATGCAATGGTGATGAGCATCATTATCGAAAAGATGAGCACCACATTCATGTTGCTCAGAATGTTGGCGTTGCGCTCCGGGAATCGCACCCCGAAATAGTATTCAAAATCGCTGTTATAATGAGCGGGCAACGGTTCAGTCAGCACCTCTCCTTGTCCGAGCGCAGAAGGTTTTTTGTACTTGATTATGCGGCCCGTCACCATTTCATTGCTCGTACAATCGAATACACCATACTGAAAGTCTTCGCGCATGCCCTGATTTTCAAACGCTTTTTGAAGAAAGAACTCCAGCGTCGGTGCATCAAAGTGGTTTTTCAGATTGACCACGTAATAATTGGTGTACACCTGCTCGATCAGGTTGGCCTCAGGCAGCACAAATTGACCGACTCGCGACAAGTCGTTGGCGGCATCTTGCAAGGCTTGCAGCACTTTTCGGTTGAACTCCCGCTCCTGCAAATCCCAGGTACGCAATACCCAGTAACTCTGCACAGCCAGCAGGCTCAGAATCGAGAACGCGCCCAGTATAATGACGCGGCGAATGATGTTATTGGTCATAGAAAAATGAGGTGACAGGCAGATGAAGCAAACAGGCAGTATACAGCGGGCAAATTTTTATTGCTGCTATTCTAACCAGGGCTTGCCTTTTGAAAACACAAAAATAAACACCAAAAATCCTTTCCTGTACGGATGCAAACCCAACATTCACATTTGGTTATAAACAAAAGCGCAGCGTCGGCAAAGAACCAACGCTGCGCTCGAAAAGCAGCCTGTACCAGTTGCCCCAAAATGGTGCACTGGCTACTACAATTTTTATTCGCCGGCCCCTTCAGCAGCCACCTCGAATTTTACGAGTGCCGATACTTCCGGGTGGAACTTCACGGTGGCTTCGTAATTGCCGAGATCTTTGACTTCTTCGGGCATCTCGATGATGCGTTTGTCTGCATCCACACCCAGTTGGTCGCGCAGTGCGGCCGATATGTTCTGAGCGGTCACAGAACCAAACAAGCGCCCGCTGTCGCCCGCTTTGGCGGTGAGTTTCAGGGTAGTGCCCGCGATTTTAGCGGCAATTACCTGGAAAGCAGCGATAACCACCGCCTCTTTTTTCGCGCCTTGTTTTTTCAAACCGTCGAGGCGAGCCATGTTCGTCTTGTTAGCGACGAGGGCCAACCCGTTCGGGATCAGATAGTTGCGACCGTAGCCATCTTTTACTTTGACGACATCGAGCTTCGCACCCACCTTATCAATATGTTCGAGCAGAATGATATCCATTGCTGTGTAATAAGTTGAAAGTGATGAGTTTAGAAGTTATGAGTGATGAGTTATGAGTTATGAGTGTCAAAACTCATCACTCATCACTCATCACTCATTTCATAAGATCCGCCAGGAACGGAAGCATCGCCAGGTGACGGGCGCGTTTCACGGCAGAAGCCACGCGGCGCTGGTATTTCAGGCTGTTGCCTGTAATGCGGCGCGGAAGCAATTTGCCTTGTTCGTTGATGAATTGCAGCAGGAAGTCGCCGTCTTTGTAGTCAATGTGTTTGATGCCGAATTTGCGGAAACGGCAGTATTTTTTCGATCTCAGCCCGATTTTCGGGTTGCTGAGAAACTTTACATCTTCTCTGGAAGCAGCCATATCGAATGTGTGCGTTTAGAGTGAGTGAACGATGGGTTGGTTTTATTTGGCATCCAGGTCAACGACCGCGGGAGCAGGTGCTTTTTCTTCACCTTCCGCTACCGGAGCAGCAGCATCGGTTTTCTTTTTGCGGCTGCCGATTCGCCCGTTGCGCTTGTCGTCGTTGTATTTGATGCCATACTTGTCAAGTTTCACGGTCAGAAAACGCAGCAATTTTTCGTTGCGTTTCAGGTTCAACTCGAATTTTCCCAACCAGTCGGCTACATCGCAGCCAAACTCGATGCAATAGTAAACGCCCGAAGAACGCTTGTTGATGGGATAGGCCAATTGGTGCAAGCCCATTTCGTCCACGGCCACGATGGTAGCCCCCAAATTCTTGAGGTCCGTCTGGACGTGTTCTGCTGTCGCTTTGACTTCATCGCCCGACAGCACTGGATCTACGATGAAGGTGACTTCGTAATGTCTCATTATCAGTCAGTTGTAAAAAAATATGGTGAAATTCGTAAAAAACGGCTGCAAAAGTAGCATACCCCGCCCGATTCACCAAGTGCTCATCAAACTTTCACGCACTTTTTTCAAAAACTGTTTTTATTTTTCAAGCTGTTTATTCTACCTTTGCCCGCCCAAACAGAAAACCCGTTCCAACTACAACAATTCAGTACATTCATACACCATAGATTATGGCACATCATAAGTCAGCCCTGAAGCGCATCCGTCAGAATGATAAGCGTCGTTTGCAAAACCGCTATTACAAAAAAACGGCGCGTACGGCCATCAAAAACCTGCGCGACCTGAAGGAGAAAGCCGAAGCGCTCATTTTCCTGCCAAAAGTGGTCAGCATGATTGACAGATTGGCAAAGCGCGGCAACATCCACCACAATAAAGCAGCGAACCTGAAAAGCGGCCTTCAGCGTCATATCAACGCACTGGCTTAATTCCTGTCGGCTGATTTTAAGTTGCATGATTCTGCGTCCGCCGCAGGATCACGCAAAAAGTGTATCCCGTTGCCACACAGGGTACACTTTTTTTATTGCTGCAACGCAGTAAGTCGGGCGGAATGACGCGGCCAAAATGACGAAATAACGCAATGACAAAATTCTATCCGCTCCGCATCCGCGAGTTGCGCCGCGAAACAGCCGACACTGTGTCCATCGCATTTGAATTGCCGGACAACCTGCGCGACACGTTTCGCTTCACGCAGGGGCAGTATCTTACCTTGCGCACGACCCTCGATGGCGAAGAAGTCCGCCGCTCCTATTCGATCTGTACTGGCGTGCACGAGAACGACCTTCGGGTGGCCGTCAAAAAAATGGAAGGCGGCTTGTTCAGCACCTGGGCTAACGACGTGCTCCGCACCGGCGACGTGCTGGAAGTGATGCCTCCTCAAGGTCGTTTTTTTACCCCGCTTGATCCTGACAGCCGACGATTATATGTCGCTTTTGCCGTCGGCAGCGGCATTACACCGGTGATTTCTATTTTGAAAACGACACTGGTCCAGGAGCCGCACAGTCGTTTCGTCCTGTTTTACGGCAACCGGGGATTCGATCACATTGTATTCCGCGAACAACTCGAGGCGCTCAAAAACCGCTATCCCGATCAATTGTCCGTTCACCATGTGCTGAGCCGCGAATCAATCGGAAGCCCCTTGTTCTACGGCCGGATGGACGGTGAAAAATGCCGGCAGTTCGGGCGTTTTTTCTTTCAGCCCACTGATGTGGATGCTTATTTCCTCTGCGGCCCCGAGGAAATGATTTTTTCCATCAAAGATACCCTCGCCACACTGGGGGTAGATACAAAAAGTATTCATTTTGAACTATTTGCAACCGATGGCGCAAAAAGGAAAGCGCGTTCGGTAGCCGATTCTGTCAGCCGCGATTCTTTTGATGCCTCCGTCACTTTGATTCAGGATGGCACCCAATTTGACTTTTTGCTGCCTTCCGACGGGAGTACCTTGCTGGATGCGGCCATGCGCGCCGGCGCCGACCTGCCGTTCTCTTGTAAAGGGGGCGTGTGCAGCACCTGCAAAGCCAAAGTACTGGAAGGTGAAGTGCAAATGGACCTCAATTATGGCCTTGAGGCGGATGAAGTAGCAGCGGGTTATGTGCTGACTTGCCAATCCCACCCAAAGACCAGGCGTTTGGTCGTAACGTTTGATGAGTAGCATGCGCCCTACTTGATATTTGCCGGATTTCTTGTGCCGGCAGATGGAAACATCGCCCAAAAAATCGAGATTTGCAACCCGGTTCAGTCAGCGGTACACCATGGAGGGTGTGCAACAACTACAACCAGTCACCAGTAATCATCTCAGGATGTCTGATTTAGCAAAAACGATCGAACACACGGTACTGCGCCCCGATACCTCATTGGCAGATGTGCGCCGGGCGTGTGAAGAAGCCCAAAAACATGGATTTGCAGGCGTTTGTATACCCCCTCTGTACGTCCGGGATGCCCGGAGAATGCTGGGAGATGATGGACAATTCCGGGTGGTGACCGTCGTTGGCTTCCCGATGGGCTACAATGCGATCGCAGCGAAGAGTGAAGAGATCAAACGTGCAGTGGATGAAGGTGCGGACGACATTGACTCCGTCATCAATATTTCCGCCATCAAAAGTGGCAACTGGAACCATGTCGAGCACGACATTGACAGTGTGGCGCGGGCGACTCACTTAAAAGGCCGCACCTTGAAACTCATCCTTGAATGCGGTTTGCTGACCGAGGCCGATATTCGCCGCCTCTGTGAAATGGCGCACGTTTCCCGGGTAGCCTGGTTGAAAACCGGTACCGGTTTTCACGGACATACGACTACGCCAGAGATGGTGCGCACCCTGCGCCAACTTGCCCACCCATCCATCAAGATCAAAGCCGCCGGAGGCATTCGGACCGCAGCCGCCGCACAAGCATTGCTGGCAGCGGGCGCCAATCGAATCGGCACGTCGGCTTCACTGGACATTATTGGCGGAATAAAATAAAGTTTGAGACAGAAGAGTTAGTTTTGCCAAATACCATTTAATATAAAGAAAATGAGTCAGTTAATGTCTAATAACTACTTCATTCAACCTGCTCCGATGAAGATTGGGGCTATATTTGAATCATGTCGGGTTTTGCTCAAAAACCTGGGCAAATGGGTCGTATTGCTGGTTTTTCTTGCTGGTGCCTCTGCTGCTCAGGGCCAGGAAATCCAAATCAACGAAGATCCTGCGGTCAGCCAACTTTGCCGCCATTGGGTCAATGACAACCGCACAAATCCCGGATTGGAAGGTTGGCGGGTGCAGATACTTTCCAGTACCGACCGTCAACAGGTAGAAGTCGACAGAGATCGCTTCCGCCAGGCTTACCCTGAAACGGCCGCGGACTGGGTGCACGAAAAACCGTATTACAAACTCCGTGCAGGGGCGTTCCGCAACCGGCAGGAAGCACTGGCGTTCATCGCACTCCTGATTGACTTTCCCGGCGCATACCCCACCAAAGACTCCAACATTCATCCGAGGGATTTTTTGGAGCGATAGTATCGGGCATCCAATGTCCAGCATCCAGCATCCAATCAACCAATAACCACCGACCGAAATGGCTTACGCCGGGCGCCAGGCACAACTTCCCATCGTGGGCTACGACCGTGGCCTCATCATCTTGTATGCGACCCTGGTATTGGTGGGCTGGCTGATGATTTATACTGTCAACTTCGACGAGAACAACCCGTTTAATTTCTTCGATCTGGGTACCACCGCCGGGAAACAGTTGTTTTCCATCATTGTGTGCTTTGCGCTGACCTTCGTGATTTTTATGACCGAATGGGACTTTTGGCGCACGTTTGCCATGATTATTTACCTGTTTACGGTGTTTTTGTTGCCGGGGACGCTGATTTTTGGGCGCGAAATAAACGGTAACCATGCCTGGTATCAGTTTGGCGGATTTTCACTCCAACCGGCGGAATTGGCCAAATTCGGCACTTGTCTGGCAATGGCGGCTTACCTGAGCGCTACGGGCGTGAATCTCCGCGAGTGGAAAAGTCGCCTCACTGCCGTCGGCATTTTTCTATTGCCGGTAATCATCATCGTTTTGCAAAAAGACGCGGGTTCAGCCCTGGTTTTTTTCTCTTTCCTGCTGGTCATGTACCGGGAAGGTCTGGCAGCCAGTTGGTACGCGCTGGGCTTTGGCACAGCAGCACTGGTTATTTTGGGCCTGGCTTTTGATCCGGCTTATGTGGCTGCGGGGCTGATGATGGTGGTGAATTTTCAACTGATCGGCCGTTTCCGGGAAGGATCGCGCCCGTGGTGGGTGGTTTTTGCTCTGCTGGTGCCACTCACCATTTGGTGGCCGACCTGCTTTGAGTGGTTCTTGACGAAAGCCAATATTGTTCCATCTACCATAGAAAACCCTGCATTGTATGTGATGTTGCCACATGCAGCATTGCTGCTGGCGGCTTTTTTTCCCAATTATCTCCGAAAAAACAGCATTATTCAGCGGGGACTTGGCTTGACTGCCCTGCTCCTGGTGTTGGGTATCGGACTCGTATTTTCAGCCAACTTCGCCTGCTACACCCTGCTGGCGCCGCACCAGCAGCAACGCATCAAGATCTGGCTCAAACCCGCCGAAGCCGCCGCCGACGCACGCGGGTCGGCTTACAACATGATTCACTCCAAAATGGCGATCGGTTCCGGTGGATTGATGGGCAAGGGGCTGTTTCAGGGCAACATGACCAAACTGCGCTATGTGCCGGAGCAAACGACCGACTACATTTTTTGCACCGTCGGGGAAGAGCATGGATTTATCGGGGCGGCATCCATGATTGCGCTGTTTACCCTGTTGCTATGGCGCATCACGGTGGTAGCCGAACGACAACGTTCCAATTTTTCACGGATTTATGCCTACTGTGTGGCGGGTGTCATTTTCACCCACTTCATCGTCAATGTGGGCATGACCATGGGTTTGTTCCCGACCATTGGGATACCTTTGCCGTTCATCAGTTACGGCGGCTCGTCGCTCATCGGTTTTACTTTGATGATGGCGGTTCTGATGAAACTGGACAGCAACCGGAACGCCGCGTAAGTCTGACAGGTCATCATTTAACGTTTATCACGCATCGTTTTTACCATGAAAGTCATCCACAATACCCCCGCCGCGCCGATGCCTATCGGACCCTACAACCAGGCTGTTTCGATTGGAAATCTGCTCTTCGTGTCGGGCCAGATTGCGCTCAACCCAGGTTCAGGAGACCTCGTGCTCGACAATATCGAAGTGGAAACCCACCGGGTGCTGCAAAATCTGCAAGCCATTCTCGACGCTTCGGGGTCCAGCCTCCAGCAGGTGTTGAAAGCCACCGTGTTCGTGAAAGACATGAATATGTTCAGCCGCATCAATGCGGTGTACGGCGAGTATTTCAAACCGGAATTCGCACCGGCGCGGGAACTGGTTCAGGTCTCTGAACTGCCCAAATTTGTGAACCTGGAAATCTCCGTGATCGCGGAACTGAACAGCCAGGTTTGAGCATTTCGCAGAAGGCTTCCCCTGAAGTACAATTTAAAGAATCATTCCCATGAAAAATGTTTTGAGTTGCGTTCAGCCCACGGGCGATCTTCACCTTGGCAACTACTTCGGTGCCGTGCAAAACTGGGTGCGTCTGCAAGACCAGTACGAATGCCGGTACGGGGTGGTGGATTACCACTCGATGACCATGCCTTACAATCCTGCCCAGCTGCGCGAAAACACCTGGAGAATGGTGTTCTACCTGCTGGCATGCGGCATCAAACCGGAGCATCTGTTCATCCAGAGCCTGGTACCGGAACACGCCGAACTGGCCTGGATACTGAGTTGCACCAGCAGCTACGGAGAATTGACCCGTATGACCCAGTTCAAAGACAAAACCGAGCAACTGCGCGAGGCGGATAAAGAAGCATTTGTAAGTGTGGGCCTGTTTGCCTACCCCGTGTTGCAGGCAGCGGATATTCTGATCTATCATGCTGATTATGTCCCGGTGGGGAAAGACCAGGAGCAACACCTGGAACTCTCGCGCAACATCGCGCAGCGGTTCAACCACCAGTTCGGGCGGGAGTATTTCGTGCATCCGGAACCCTTATTCACGGAGACACCAAAAATTCTTTCGCCTGCCGATCCGACCAAGAAGATGAGCAAAAGCCTCGGCGAAAAGCACTACATCAACCTGTTCGGTGAACCAGACCGGGTGCGCAAGCAGATCAAATCAGCCGTGACCGACACGGGCGAAACGAAAGCTGGTGAAATGAGCGCAGGGGTGAGCAATCTTTTCGAACTGCTCCGTGCATCCGAAAGCCTGGAAGCCCATGAGAGTCTCATGACAGACTATCAGGCGGGCGCCCTCCGGTACAGCGACCTGAAAGAATCTGTCGCAAATGCCTTGATCGAACTGATCAACCCCTTCCGCGAGCGGTTTGCAGCATTGGAGGCCGACCAAAAAAATGTGAAGTTGCAGATTCAGGCCAGCAGCGCCGAGATCCGTAAACGCGCCCAGCAAACGCTGCAGGAAGTGCGGGACATCACTGGATTGGGATCGTTGAAGTCGGTTGATTGGGCGTTCTAACCCTGAATGATTCCGAGTTCCTTACTGCCGTGCCTGCTCGATGTCCAGTGCTTTTTCAATCCGCGCGATACAATCCTCCTGATGGTAGCGGCTCATCCGGTCGCTCGTGCGAATCAGGTTGGCTTTTAGTTCGCGGCGCAGGGTCACCATAGAGGCGCGCGCGACCGATACCACGTCAGAGCGTTTCTGGTCGGCCACAGTGGGCTGGGCAAGTGCGATCATTTTTTCCAGATACGCTTTTTGCAGGTTGCGGCGCTGGGCGGAGATCGCCTGTCCGGTGCGTACTTCCGACCAGATGCCGGTCTTCAAATCGTCGAACAGCGATTCGATGCCATAAGCGTTGGGCAAAGCGGCGCGCGTCTCGATCATGCGTTGCATGCGGTCGGGAGCGAAGAGGCGATCCAGTGTCTGGCTTTGCAACGTGGTAAGCGCAGTCACGCCCTGATCGGGCCGGATGAGCGCAAGTACTTTCGGGTCGAGCAGCCATTGCGGGGTCTGGAACAGGTGTTTGTGCAGAAATACCACCGCGTCGTGCTGCAATTGCGTGGGCACAGGCTCATACACAACCCCTTGCTGATCAGAGGTTTTGGGGTTTTCATAGATACCGCCGATCCACTTGGTGACGTGGCCGGTGTAGCGGCGAAACTGGTCGAATACGCTGCTGTACATCTCCTGGACGTAATCAAAATCCTTGGCTTCCTCCTTGGTCCATTCGGGCAGGTTGGGCAGGATGCGCTGCAGGTTTTTAATGCCGTACTCGGAAGCAACCATGGAGTTGTCGCCCAGGTCTTCGCTTTGGGCGCGGGGATCGTAGGAGCTGCTTTCCGTCAGGAAGCGAAGGCGCGGATTGTTGGCGGCTTTGTCCAGGTAGCGGCGGTTGAGTACCTTTTTGTCGGCCGTCGCGTCCGAGGAGCTATAAATGGGTTTATACGCCCACTCGATCGCCCAGCGGTCGTAGTCGCCGATGCGGGGAAAAAGATCGGTGATGCCGTCTTCCGGCTGCGCCACATAATTGAACCGGGCGTAATCCATGATGGACGAGGTATGACCGTTGGCAGCCATAAACGCTTTGTCGCGCAGTTTCTCGACCGGAGTGGCATTGCTCGCGCCGAAATTGTGGCGCAAGCCGAGGGTATGGCCGACCTCGTGCGACGATACGAAGCGGATCAACTGGCCCATGAGCGCGTCGTCGAGTTCGTTTTTACGAGAGCGAGCATCCACAGCGGCGGTCTGTGTGGTGTACCATTTTTTCAGCAGCTTCATTACGTTGTGGTACCAGCCAATGTGGCTTTCGAGGATTTCGCCGGAGCGCGGGTCGCTCACGTTCGGACCGTAGGCATTTTCGATGTCGGAAGCGAAATAGCGCAATACGGAAAAGCGCGCGTCTTCGAGGCTCATGGTCGTGTCGTTTTCGGGCCAGTCGCGGGCTTGGATGGCGTTTTTCCAGCCCGCCTGCTCGAAGGCGATTTGCCAGTCTTCGATACCCTGTTTGAGGAACGGGCGCCATTTTTTCGGCGTAGCCGGGTCGATATAAAACACGATGGATTTAACCGGCTCGATGATCTCCCCGCGCTCCTGACGGAGGGCGTCGGCGGCAGTTTTGGGCTCCAGGCGCCAGCGAACGGCGATGATTTCATCTTCCGCGCGCTGCGAATTCTCTCCAAAAGTGGTAAATCCAGTGGCGAAATAACCCACGCGCGGATCGTAGAAGCGCGGGCGCATCGGCACTTGCGGCAGCAGCAGCAGCGAGGTGTTCAACTCGAATGTAACAGCACCGGCATCTCTGCCCGCAGGCAGGTTGACCGGCTCGTAGGGGTCAAATGTGGTAGGTGGCTTGAGAGAAGGCGGCGATACACCAAATGTTTTGACCGATCGAATCTCCGTGTTCAGTGGATAGGTGCGGATGCTGTGAATGAAGCTCCGGTCTTTTTGCAACTCCGTGATTTTAAAACGCTGCTTAAAAAATGGCGGCAATGAGAACACCTGATTGGATTCTTTGAAAAAGTCCGTCACCTCGATCACAGCCGCCGACTTGTCGTGATAAGCCTTCACGTCGAATGCTGCCGCGATGGGATCCACGTTGGAATTGCGGACGGCCAACGAAATCGGTTGAGCAGAATCAGGGCTGACGTTGTAAAAACCAACCACACGGATCAACACTTTGTCGCCGGGCGCTTTCTCAAAACGGATCACTTGTTCATTGACTTCTTCGCCACCGTAGCCTGCCCCGGTGGGCGACTTGGCCACGCGCGTGACAGCCATGATCAGGCGGCCAAAAATCGAGTCCGGAATTTCAAAGTAATATTTTTCTTCCACGCGGTGCACCGCCACCATACCCATCATACTGACTGTTTTGGCGGTGATAACATCGGCGTAGGGCTGAGGCCCCGTCTTTTTTTTGTCTTTCCCGGCAGCCGTGCTGTCTTTGGCAGCCGCAGGCGGCTTTGATACGGATTCGGGTTTTTGAGCCTGAAGGGTCGCACAGATCAGGAGCGAAAGGATAAGGAGGGCGGGAGTGCCGACTTTTTGCATAACCGTCTATTTTTAGCGTTGAATGCCGTTTAAAAGTGAATTGGCAAATGTAACATAGGCTGCTTGGGCAAAATGCAGTTTTGGACTAAAACGCTCAGAAATGACGGTTTTTGAGCCTTCAGAAGGTTTGTTCGATCTCTTTGGTGGATAGATTGGGACTAAAAATGCCGGATACTGCTTCCCAAGAGCTTACTTTTATGTGCCCAAAAACGGAACTTGTGTGCACCACCCAAACATGGCTGACGACCGCCGCGAAAGCGACAGTATTTTTTACCGATTTGGCCGGGGTATTTTCCTGGCTTTTGTACTGGTGACTTTGCCGACGTTGGCGGTACTGCGCTGGTATCCGTTCCTCCAGGCTTGGTGGGGGGGCATTTCGGAATATCCGGTCTATATGCAGATGCAGGACGACTTCTTGTCCGGCTCTGAGGTGATAGGCACTGTATTTGCCGAAAAACTGAAGGCATTTTACCAATCAGACAGTGTTTTTCAGCAAAATCCAATGGTTGCCACACGCTCCGATGCTGTAACCTACTGGCATCGCCCCCGCATCGAACAACAACTCTCGGAACGTTTTTCCGCCGGAAAAAACCGCAATGCACTGGCCTACCTGAATTATGTAGAACAATATAAATCACTGGCTTTGAAAGAGATGCAACACAGCAAAATACCCGCATCGGTGACGCTGGCGCAAGGGCTGCTCGAAGCGGATGCAGGCCGGGGTTATCTCGCCACCCATGCCAATAACCACTTCGGGGTGAAGTGTATGCTCCAGCCCGGTTATCGCCGCGACGGCGCCATCACCCGGTCGGATTACAACCACCACTCCCTGGCGGTGGATTGCCTGCAACGCACTGACGACTACCAATGGGACCACTTCGAAGTTTATCCATCAGCGGTCGAGAGTTTTCGCCGGCACAGCCTGCTGCTCCAGGGCGAACGGTATGCCTGGATGATCCGGCAGTATGAAATCGGCCAGATGTACCCGATCAACCGGAAACTTTACGGCCATGACCGCGTCCCTTATTACGCCGCATGGAGTCTCGGGCTGAAAAAATCCGGTTATGCAACCGCAAAAAACTATGCAGAATTGCTTACTCTCATCATCGAGACTTACCAACTTTGGAAAATTGATTATGAATTGGTGGCACTCGAATAACCTCAAACCTCGAACTTCAAACCTCGAACTTCGAACCTCAAACTTTTACATTTCTCACTCTTCTCACTTCTTTAATTATGAAAGGTTTTTTTGAACTCCTCGGTTTCTGCTCCATGGCAATCCTGTCCGGTTTTTTGGTTTTCACCTTTATCGGCCACAACAAAAAATCACTGCGCGGCGATGCTCAGGAAATGAGGTCGGAATACAACGCAGGCGAAAACGCTCCCCAGGAATTACCCGCTATCTCCAATGCGCGCGGCGCCGGGTCGAGTGCTGCTTCCGGTGGATCCGAGCGGAAAAGAAGCAAAGCCGGTATGACCGCATCCGGCAACACCTCCTCAGCGAATGCCACTGAACGCCTGCGCGATCTCTATGAGGATCAGCAATTTGTAACTTCTACCGTGCAAAAATGGAAACGCGCCGTAGCCGACGCCAACGAAGCGCATACCCTCCGCCCCGATGTGCTGATGAGCAACATCATCGTGCGCTCCTACCTCGGCGCGTATGCGCAGCGCGACTTCAACCAGGATGTGGCGGAACACGCGGGCGACTGCGCGGTGTCGGCTTCCAATGCCCTGAAAACTTATGAGTATGGCTGGAGCATGTCCAAACTGATGCAGCAGTACGATCTCTCGAAATACTTCCCTGCTCCGGTCGCTTCGGCTTTCCGGCCTAAATCCAAAGTGGCGGAGGCCAACGTGTTTGCGCTGGGCAGCAGCAAATCTGCCCCCTCGGCCGCACCGAAGATCACCAAGCCGGTGGCAGCCACTTCCGCTGCTGAAAGCGGATTCCGCGACATGGTCGCAAAAGAGGAAGGTTTTTCTTCCTGGGCTGGATTGCAAAAACTGGGCGACATAGACACCAAACAAAACGCAGAACGCCGCGTAAAACGTTTGCTGAGCGCAGCCCGGGTTCGCTAAGGAACGGTGTCTTATCGCGATCCGCTCCAAAACCTGTTCCTTAGATGCCGTTCCGTAGGGACGGCATCTAAGGAACAGGTTTTAAATAAGGGTGCAAATGTCTCCGGAAAATGGGCCAGTTCTGTACCCTTATTTTGGAAATGTTCCCAAGCATTACTTCCTGAAAATGACTCCTAGGAACGCGGACGGATGTCGTGGTGGATGCCCTCAAAGCAGAGCTTTACTCTGTCGGAGAGGCTGCTATCAAAAATCCATCCGTACCCGCACGTTCACCCGCCGCCCTGTCAATCGGTTGGGAATTGCATACTGCGTATTGTAAATCGTTTTGATCCAGATATTGGACGCTTCATTGGCGACGCCCAACAGGTTAAACACTTCAAGGCTGGCCCAGGTATTGCGGGTAAACCGAAGGAAATGGCGTGAACGGCGTTCTTCCCAGGCGCGTTTCCAGAGTTGGAACCCGAAACCGATGTCCACCCGGTGATACGGCTCAAAGCGGTAGGTGTTGCGGTACACCTTGTTATTTTCGGGCAAACCAAAAGGTAGTCCGGTACCGACCGTGAAGTTCAGGTGCATCCGGATGTTTTGATTCTTGCGCAGGTAATCCTGAAAAAACATGGACAGGGTCGCAAACCGGTCGGTCGGACGCGGCACATCGGCCACATTCTGTCCTTCGCTTTTTCCCACTTCCCGAATCCTGTGCTGGATACCGTCGAGGCTTTCCCGGGTGCGCAGGACGCTGAGGTTGACCCAGCTTTCAGCACCCGGCACGAACTCACCATTGAGGCGTAAATCCAGCCCGGTCGCGTAACCCCGCGAGTCGTTGATGCCGGCATAACGCACTCGCACGTTGTCGAGGTCATAGCTCACCAGATCCCACATCTGCTTGTAATAGAGTTCCGTGATGAGGCGCATTTTCACCGGTCGGCGACGGCCCCAAAGAAAATCATAGGTGTAGCCTGCCACGATGTGGGCCGACTTTTGGGCTTCCAGATTGGTATTGACGCGCCCGTCCAGTCCGCGCATTTCCCGGTAAAACGCGGGTTGGTAGTACAGCCCGGCAGCCAGCCGATACGATACGTCTCGCCTGGTATTCAGGGGTTTGTACAGTATCTGGGCCCTTGGCGTTACAAACCAATCGTTGTTCAACGTCCAGTATTGGCCGCGTACGCCGACGATGGCCTGCAACTCCCGCACCCCGTCTTTGCGCCAGGTCCAAGTGTCCTGCAACGATCCGCTGAGGCGGTCGCTGCTGAGGTTGTTGCGGGTTTTCAGCACTTTGCGGACGAGCAATTGAGTCGTATCATAGGGCAGCGAGTAGAGCGCGGAATCAAGCCGTTCCCACTCATTGATCTTGTCGTTGATCTGTTCATTTTGCCACCTGGCCGTCCATTGTAAAAAATGGCTGCGGGTGAGGTTATTGGCCGATATGTCGCGCTGGAGTTCGATGCCGCCCCGGTATTCGAGGTTGCGCACATCGGCGGTCAGGTAGTTGCGCACCCAGGTATGCTGGGTGCCGGTGCCGAGGATGTTCACGATGTCGCCGAAGTTATCGGAGCCCAGATTTTCCTCCACTTCTCCCAGAATATAGTAACCCAGAATATCGAAGCGTTCCGTTTCCTGGCTCCGCCAAGCGGAGGCCAATATTTTGTGAAACAATGGATTCCGCTTTCGCTGCGGCAAGTACGTCAGCGACACACCGCCCATCGCCTGGGTAAAATCGTCTACTTCCTGACCCTCAAATGCCGTGCGAAGTTGCAGCGCAAAATCAATCAATCCAAACGAGCGGCGCAGGCTCTCCGGCACATAACGATACACCGAGCGGTTGAAATTGCCGATCACCCCCACCTGCCAGTCGCGGTTCAGGTCGTAGGTCAGGTAAGCCTGGATGTCGCTGAAATTCGGCACGTACTCGCCCTCTACGTCGAGGCTACCGAGCAAGAGGCGGGTGGTTTTGTAGCGCGCACCGACGAGGTAGCGAAAGGTTCGGTAAGCGTCTTTGCGCGACTTGATGCTGCCTTCGAGGTGGGCTGATCCACCCAAGAAGCTGGCATTCGCACTGGCGCGCAAACTATCGGGGCGTTTGTATTTGATGTCCAGCACCGAGGACAACTTGTCGCCGTATTTGGCCTGAAAACCGCCGCTGGAAAACGACAGGTCGCGCATCAGGTCAATGTTGGCAAAGGTCAGGCCCTCCTGTTGTCCGGCCCGGATGAGTTGGGGGCGGTAAATTTCAAAGTCGTTGACGTACACCAGGTTTTCATCATAGTTGCCGCCGCGCACCTGGTATTGCGAACTCAGTTCGCCGCCCGTGCCCATGTTGGTTCCCAACGCGATGTGGGGCAGCACACTTTCCAGGTTGCCCGTTGTGCTGGGCAGGAGGCGCAGTTCTTTGATGTTTTTTTCCCGGACCATGCCGCCCTCGTCGAGCCGACGCTCGCTGATGGTAACTTCGAGGTTCGATTCTACAGGTGCCATGGCCACGTTGAGCACGAACCGCGCACCGGGCGCCAGGGGCAGCACGTCGGCGCTGGTTTCCTTGTAAGCCACCCTTCGGAAACCCAGGGTAAGCCGTTGTCCGGCAGGCACCTGAATGGCGAATCGCCCACGCTCGTCGCTGATCACGCCCGCAGAAGTTCCTTTTATAAACACGGTGACTAACTCTATCGGTTGGTCGTTGGTGGAGGCATCCGTAATGCGTCCGGCGACTGTGGCGGTTTGTTGGGCGGCAAGGGAGAAAGGAAGAGCGAGCAAGAGCATCACAGATTTGACAACTTTTTTAAAGTTGTCAAATCTTGCCAGGCTGCTGAACAGACGCGGTGTCTGGAACATCAATTTTTTCATGAATCAGGTATACAATGGCAGGTATCAAAAGCATTTCCCCGCCAAAGGTAGGCTTTGAGGGAAGGTTCCAAAAAAATCGGGCCTCCTTGCGGTAGTCATGGAATGATTCACAGGAAATATTTTTACAAAACCCATCCTGAAATTGCTAAATCGTAACTATACAGCCGGGGTACAGAGCGAATCTCCATTGATTTCCGACCTCGGAGAGGTCGCACATGGGTAGTATTGCGATTAGTACACGGAGTTTCCGACCTCGGAGAGGTCGCACATGGGTAGTTTTCACAAAAGTAAAGCAAATGTGCGACCTCTCCGAGGTCGAAAATCATGGGTTGACGGGGTTTTCTACCAATATTTGACCTCTCCGAGGTCAAATTCAATAGAGACGTATGCGTGAACCCGGCTGTATAGTTACAGCATATCAAATTTACAAGTTATTATTTGCCCGTTCCTAAATCGTAACTATCCAGCCGACTCGTCCCAGGGGGACGCTATCTTTGTAGAAGTGCCAAAATTGGAGTCCTGCGTGCCGTAGGTACGCTATCTACTGTGCGAAATAGCGTACCTACGGCACGCAGGACTGCCCATTCCTCTAATGCTACAAAGATGTTGCTCCGATGGAGCAGGGCGGCTGGATAGTTACCCTAAATCCTTTCCGAAAATTTTTATTCCTTCTAAATAGGCTTCATTTCAGTCTCTTATTCAAACGATAATTTTGGAGCTGCGTTCCGTGAAGTAGTTTTGTTCCGCACAAAACGAAAATCGGCTGGGGCTACTTCCGCCAAACTTTCCTTTCTTTGCGCGTCCTGCTTTTTCCGTGGACGGATAACCCAATACCCAGAACCAACAACAGTATTTTCAACATTCATAATTCATCATTCGGAATGAGTTGGCTCACCAGATTTCTCAATTCCTCCATCGGACAAAAGGTGACAATGTCGCTGACGGGGTTGTTTCTCATGCTTTTTTTGGTTGTGCACCTGCTGGGTAATTTGCAACTGCTGAAAGACGATGGCGGGGAGGCGTTCAATACGTACGCCTATTTCATGACCCACAACCCGCTGATCACGATCATTTCCTACGGCAACTACTTTTTCATCCTCTACCATGCTTTCCGCGGCATTCTGCTGTGGCAGCAGAACAAGGCGGCGCGCGGTGCCGTGCGGTACGCGGTGCAACATACCCGTCCGGAAGAACGCTCTGCCCGCAACATGGCGTGGTTCGGCATCGTGATTTTCGTCTTCATCCTGCTGCACATGTGGCAGTTCTGGTTCCAGATGCACTTCGGCAATCTGCCTGCGGTGGACGTCGCGGCTTACGACCATCCGGTGAAGGACCTTTATGTGACGACCGCCGCAGCGTTCTCCAACATTTACTACGTCATTTTTTATGTCGTCTGCATGGTGGTCATCGCGTTTCACCTGTGGCATGGCTTCTGGTCGTCGTTCCAGACCCTGGGGCTCCACCACCGCCGGTACAACCCGCTGATCAAAGGCTTCGGTTATCTTTACAGCATTGGCGTTCCGCTGGGTTTTGCGATCATTCCGCTGTGGGTGTATTTTGGCCGTTGACTTTTGGCCGTTGACTTTTGACTTCCGACCACTTGATTCTCAAAGTAATTTTTACCAAAAATAAAAATACGCGGCACTGAAAGCCGCACTGGAATTATGGCAACTGCGCTCGATTCTAAAGTTCCTTCCGGCTCCATGTCCACGAAGTGGGAAGATTATAAAGGCCACGTCGCACTGGTCGCGCCGAACAACAAACGCCGCATTGACGTGATCGTGATCGGCACGGGTCTGGCTGGCGCTTCTGCCGCCGCTTCACTCGGTGAGTTGGGCTACAACGTCAAGGCGTTCACCTTCCACGACAGTCCGCGCAGGGCGCACTCGATTGCAGCGCAGGGCGGCATCAACGCCGCCAAAAACTACCGCAACGACGGCGACTCGGTATACCGCCTGTTTTATGATACCATCAAAGGCGGCGACTACCGTGCCCGCGAAGGCAATGTGCACCGCCTGGCGGAAGCGTCGACGCTGATCATTGACCAGTGTGTGGCGCAAGGCGTGCCATTTGCCCGGGAATACGGCGGACTTTTGGACAACCGGTCGTTCGGTGGCACTCAGGTCAGCCGCACTTTTTATGCACGCGGCCAGACCGGACAGCAATTGCTCATCGGCGCGTATCAGGCACTTAGCCGCCAGGTAGCGCTCGGCACGGTAAAACTGTACAACCGCCACGAGATGCTCGATACGGTGATTGTCAACGGCCAGTGCCGGGGTGTCATCGTACGCAACCTGCTCACCGGCAACCTGGAGCGCCACGCGGCCCACGCGGTCGTGCTGTGTACGGGCGGTTACGGGAACGTATTCTACCTCAGCACCAACGCCATGATGTGCAACGTAACCGCTGCATGGAGGGCGCATCGCCGGGGCGCTTACATTGGGAATCCCTGCTACACGCAGATTCACCCGACCTGCATCCCGGTCTCGGGCGAGTACCAGTCCAAACTGACCCTGATGTCCGAGTCGTTGCGCAACGACGGCCGCTGCTGGGTGCCGAAAAAAACGGAAGACCGCCAGAAAGATCCACGCCAGATCCCGGAGGCTGACCGCGATTATTACCTCGAACGCCGCTACCCGGCCTTCGGCAACCTTGTGCCGCGCGACATCGCCAGCCGTGCCGCCAAAACGGCCTGCGACGAAGGTTTGGGTGTGGGCAAGAGTGGCCTCGCCGTTTACCTCGACTTCGCCGATGCCATCAAGCGCAAAGGCAAAGCCGCCGTGGAAGCCGCTTACGGCAACCTCTTCGAGATGTATGAAAAAATCACAGGCGATAACCCGTACGAAGTGCCAATGCGCATCTACCCGGCCGTGCACTACACGATGGGCGGACTCTGGGTGGATTATGAACTCATGACCACGGTGCCGGGATTGTATGCCTGCGGCGAAGCCAACTTCAGCGACCACGGCGCCAACCGCCTCGGCGCTTCGGCCCTCATGCAGGGGCTGGCCGATGGCTACTTCGTGCTGCCTTATACCATCGGCTCTTACCTCTCAAAAGAAATCCGGACAGGCGAGATTTCAACCAATCTGCCGGAATTCGACGAAGCCGAAACGGAGGTTCGCAACCGCATCACCCAATTGCGCAACATCGGCGGCAAGCAGAGCGTGGAGAGCTTCCACCGCCGCCTGGGCAAAATCATGTGGGACAAATGCGGCATGGCCCGCAATGCGGCGGGGCTGTCGCAAGCGATCCGCGAACTGGCGGCGCTCCGCTCAGAATTCTGGAGCGATGTATTTGTGCCCGGTAGCGATCAGGAGTTCAATCCAGAACTCGAAAAGGCCTGGCGGGTAGCCGATCTCATCGAACTGGGCGAACTCATGTGCCAGGATGCCCTGCACCGCGAAGAAAGTTGCGGTGGGCACTTCCGCGAGGAGCATCAGACGGAAGACGGCGAAGCGAAGCGCGATGATGAGAATTTCATGTATGTAGCGGCCTGGGAGTGGAAGGGGGAAGGACAAGCGGCCGAACTGCACAAGGAGGCACTGGAATATGAGGAAGTGAAAGTGAGCCAGCGGAGTTATAAGTAAGTTGCTGACTTCCGCGCCAGCACCTATTTTTACTTAAAAAACATGACAACCGAAACCTTTCCATACCTCACGTCGCTGCACGTCAACGACTGCTACACCTACCGGGACTTCGATATCCCGATTGGGAAGGGTGTGGATAAGCCTTTTCGGCATTTGATATTGACGGGGAAGAATGGGTCGGGAAAGACGACGGTGCTTCAGGGAATTAATGATTGGGTTACTAAAAACAATGACCTGCTTCAAAATGGTTGGTATGGAGATAACCTCCCAACCAGTATAATCCTTACTAAGTTTGACGAAAAAAAAGCACACTTTCGTTCATCGCCCTTTTATGTCAACGGCCAAGAGTCAATGATTTATGCCTTTTTCTCTGCTCAAAGAGGACTGCATTTTGAAGAAGCCTCAAGTCCTACTTTAGATGCGGCATTTGATAGCATGGTTATAAGACAGCGAACGTCACCATTGCCAAGTTTGCTAAAATTATTTCTAATTAACCGTAAAGTAGGTGAGGCCTTCGCGCAAAATTCAAATGACAAATCGACACTTGAAACTCACAAAAAATTTTTTGAAGGAATAATAAAAGCATTTCGCTGGATTTTTGGGGAAGAAGGCCTGGAAATGACTTTTGACCCTTCTCATTACGAATTCTATTTTAAGTATCCAGATGGGAGACGTTTTACATTAAACCAATTCCCGGCGGGCTATGCATCGCTGACCAGTATCGTACTAGAACTTCTTGTTCGATCTTATCGGGTTCAAGCCAGACAAAAAGACTTTTCCTCTTTACCGCCTGGTCTCGTCCTCATAGACGAGCCAGAAACCCACCTGCACCTCGAAATGCAGTACCAGGTCATGCCGCTACTGACGAGCCTGTTCCCCAATGTCCAGTTCATCGTAGCGACCCACTCTCCGGCAGTGGCTTCAAGCATCAAGGATGCTACGGTGTTCGACCTAACCACGAAAGAAGTGGCGAAAGACTGGGTGGTCGGTAGTAGTTATTCGGAGTTGATGCAGACGCACTTTGGAGTGGAGAATGAGTTTTCGAATATAGCGGATGAGATTATGGTCCAAGCGCAGCAGATCGTGGACAGCAGCAAGGAGCCAAGGTTAAAATTGGCTGATCTGCGCAAATTGTTTGACAAAAATGAGCGGTACCTTAGTCCAGGGTTCCATTTGGCGATGGAATCAACCGTGCTCCAACCCGAAGGCGGCTATCTCGACCCTTGCGATGAAAATGATGACGTGGAGCATGAAATCTTATACGCGCTTTCGATGGACGGTGAGATGCCAGCCTTTGAGGCAAGAGATAAATCAAATCAAAAGGCGGTCAATACAGCAAAACTTTTGGAGCCATTGCATAATGGACAAGGCGCAGAAGCACATCAAAACACTAAATATTTACGCAATTTGATCCGAAAAAAGTACACTGATACTTTGAATGCTACTATAGAGTGGCAAGGCATTGATGGACAGGACAAGTTTCAAGCAGAAACAGAACTGAGAAAATTGCTGTCGTGCAGGGGCTTTTTCACATCTTTGATTCGCCCCGTGCCAGCAGTTCGAAGAAGGGTTCCTTTAGAATTTTCAGACTGACCAACCTATGAAAAACATTATTTTTTGCGCATTGCTCAGCCTGATTTTAGGGGCAGAAACCACGGCCCAACAGACCATACTCCTCAAAAACCCCTCCTTCGAAGCCGAAGCCAGCGCAGGCAGTACACCGACCGGCTGGATCAACCTTGGAGCGAACAATGAAAGCCCGCCCGATATTCAGCCGGGCAGTTTTGATGTGACGCTGAAACCGCAGCACGGTGAAACCTATGTCGGGATGGTGGTGCGCGACAACAACACCTGGGAAGGGATCGGGCAGCGGCTCAGTGGGGGTTTAATGAAAGATTCGGCGTATACCTTCAGTATCTGGCTGGCCCGGTCGCCGCTGTATGTGTCGTTTTCGAGGATGACAGGTGAAGTAGTGAGTTATGCCGCTCCGACGACCCTGAAAATCTGGGGGGTGAACAGCAAAACGAACCAGGAAGAATTGCTGGCGGAAAGTGAAGCGATTGACCAGTCGAAATGGCTGCAATACAACTTCACGTTGAACCCGACCGTAGCAGACTTCGACGAGATAGATTTAATGGCTTATTATGCCAAAGGGGCGGAAAAAAAGAATGGGAACTTGCTGATGGACAACTGTTCTTCCATCCAACAAGTAAATAAGTGAATCATCAGAACCATCTAAAAAACAATTTTTTCGCATCTAACTTGCTTCATTGATATGAAATTGACGCTCAAAATCTGGCGACAAGGTGGCCGCTACAAAGGGGAATTCGTCAACTACACCCTGCCCGACGTGAATCCCGATATGTCGTTCCTCGAAATGCTCGACGTGCTCAACGAGCAACTCGTGCACCAGCGCGAAGAACCAGTCGCATTCGAGCACGACTGCCGCGAAGGCATTTGCGGTACCTGCTCGCTGGTCATTGACGGCCGTGCGCACGGCCCGATGAAAGGCACCACCACCTGTCAGGTCCACATGCGCCACTACCACGACGGCGATACTATTGTGATCGAGCCGTTCCGGGCAAAAGCATTTCCGGTTATTAAAGACCTGGTGGTGGATCGCTCGGCGTTCGACCGCATCATCCAGTCGGGCGGCTACGTCAGCGTCAACACTGGCCAGGCACAAGATGCGAATGCCATTCCCATCGAAAAAGAGCAGGCTTCTCATGCATTCGATGCGGCGGCCTGTATCGGTTGCGGCGCTTGCGTAGCCGCCTGCCCCAATGCATCGGCCATGCTCTTTACGGGCGCCAAAATTTCGCACCTCACCCTGTTGCCACAGGGCCATGTGGAGCGTCAAAAGCGCGTGCTGGCCATGGTGGCGCAGATGGACAAAGAAGGTTTTGGAAAATGCTCCAACGTTACGGCGTGTGAAGCGGAATGTCCCAAAGAGATTTCCATTTCCAATATCGCCCGCATGAACCGCGAGTACAATGCTGCAGTGTTTGCATCGGAGCGGGAAATGGCGTGATTGTTACTGGCATCATTGAAATTGGTCATTGGGTCATTGCTCATTGAGCGTCATTTATAGCAAGGTCGTTACAATATTGGTTTTCAGGTCATGGCGCCTAATCCCAAATTTTGTAACGACCTTTTTTTATTTTTGCCCACTCTTGAGTGAATGACGCCTAACGACCAATGAATTCAATGACAAAATGTTCCTCAATGACGAGTTGACCCAATGACAATTTTCGATGACACAAATCACTAAACTCGACGCCAACATCGAATTCCTGAAGGGTGTAGGTCCGCATCGGGCCGATGCGCTGAAACTCGAATTGGGTATTTTCACCTGCCGCGATCTGCTGTTTCATTTTCCGTTCCGGTACATAGATCGCACCAAATTCCACCGCATTCGCGACGTGCACACCGAGGGCGAGCAGGTTCAACTGCGGGGCACCCTTCGCCGCCTTGAAACGTTGGGCGAAGGCCGCGCCCGGCGGTTGGTCGGTAGCCTGCGGGACGAGACTGGCATCATGGAACTGGTCTGGTTTCAAGCCATTCAATGGCTGGAAAAGAGCCTGGTGGTAGGCAAAGAATATGTCGTTTTTGGACGCGTCAGTGAGTTCAACGGGCGGTTTAGTATTACGCATCCGGAGATGGAGGAGAGTGCCCCCGCCAACCCCCCCATCAGGGAGGGAGAGGGTGCTGCGCCTGGCCTTTCTCCAATGCCAGAGGAAGGTGCTTCTCCGCCCCTAATGGCGGTGGGGGGAGGGCGCACCTTCGATCCCGTCTACCCCAGCACCGACAAACTGACTCAAAAAGGTCTGGATGCCAAAGGATTGCGCAAACTCATCCGCACCCTGCTCGATCACCTTTCTGTGAGTGACGTACCGGAGACGCTACCCGATTATATGCTGGCGCAGTACAAACTCACGTCGCGCTGGCAGGCCATTTCCAAAATCCATTTTCCGGAAACACAGGCCGAACTCGACACGGCCACCCGGCGGCTGAAATTCGAGGAACTGTTTTTCCTCCAACTGCGGTTGCTTCAAATCCGCACCCGCCGCAAGGACGCCATCCGGGGGTTCGTTTTTTCCCAGATCGGTGATTTTTTCAATACGTTTTTTAAGGAAAAACTGCCTTTCGAACTGACGGGTGCCCAAAAACGAGTCCTGAAAGAAATCCGTACGGACCTTGTCGCCAACAAACACATGAACCGGCTGGTGCAGGGCGATGTCGGTTCGGGCAAGACCGTAGTAGCGCTCATGACCATGCTCATGGCACTCGACAACGGCTTCCAAGCCTGCATGATGGCACCCACGGAAATACTGGCGCAGCAGCACTTCGAGGGCATTTCCAACCTGGTGGGCGACCTGGGCGTAACGGTCGGCTTCCTTTCCGGCAGTATAAAAGGCAAAAAACGCGACGCGATCCTCGCGCAACTAGCCTCTGGCGAAATACACATTCTGATCGGGACCCACGCTTTGATCGAGGATTGGGTACAGTTTAAAAATTTGGGAATCAGTGTCATAGACGAGCAACACCGATTCGGGGTGGAACAGCGCGCCAAACTCTGGGCGAAAAACCCGGCCGGTCCGCCTCATGTCCTCGTAATGACGGCCACTCCCATACCGCGCACACTGGCCATGACATTGTACGGCGACCTGGATGTATCGGTTATTGACGAACTGCCGCCGGGTCGAAAGCCCATCACCACGATGCAGAAGACAGAGCATCATCGCCTGCGAATACAAGGGATGATGCGCGAGGAGATCGCCAAAGGTCGTCAGGTCTATGTGGTGTATCCCATGATCGAGGAGACGGAGACGTTGGACCTTCAAAACCTGATGTCAGGTTTTGAAGCGCTGAGCCGCGACTTCCCGCCCCCGGACTACCAGATCAGCATCGTGCACGGGAAGATGAAATCTGCCAACAAAGATTTTGAGATGCAGCGTTTTGTGCGCGGCGAAACGCAGATTATGGTCGCCACGACCGTCATCGAAGTCGGGGTGAACGTGCCGAATGCCTCCATAATGGTCATCGAAAACGCCGAACGGTTCGGCCTGTCGCAGCTGCACCAGTTGCGCGGACGGGTAGGGCGCGGCGCTGAGCAGAGCTTTTGCATCCTGCTCACCAGTTTCAAACTCTCCGCCGACGGGCGCGAGCGCATCCAGACGATGTGCCAGACCAACGATGGTTTTGTGATCGCCGAAGCCGACCTGCGCCTGCGCGGTCCGGGCAATATTGAAGGCACTCAGCAAAGTGGAATGCTTAGATTCCTGCTCGCCGATCTCGCCCGCGACGGACAGATCATCGCTGCCGCCCGGGAGATTGCTGCCGGGATTCTCGAAAAAGACCCAGCACTGACGGCACCCGAACACCAACGCCTGTTGGAGCACCTGACTTCGCAAGGCAAAGAATCGAAGGTGTGGAGCAGGATTTCGTGAGACGGATCAGTTCTTTGCTTCGTTCAGCGCCCAGTTGTAGTCCATGTGTGAAATCTCGGTTTTATCGGTCAATTTCACTTTTGAGTATTTGTTGAGAAAGTCGCGGAGCGAACCGTCGCGCTCGAAGTCGCCTTTAAACCACTTGAAAATTTCAGAAATTTCGGCTTTTTCAGCCGTGACGCGGTTGCGGAGCGGATCATTCACGAAGCCGCGCATGACTGCATCCAACTGGTTTTCCAGTTTTTCAGCGGTATACGCCTCGTTGAACAGCTTGGGGCAGGAATATGATGCACAATTGACCGCAGCGTGTACCCGGGCATCTTTGTACACGGGGCGCAGGATGTTGTGCTCAATGTTGTTGAGGTCGTAAGTGTAACCCTGAATTTTGATGAACTTGATGTCCCACACGGAGTTGACGAAGGCCACCCCTTTTTTGATGTCCTTGATGCTGGCGACCGGGTAGTTGCGGGTGACGAGCTGAACGGTGTAAGCGTTATAAGCATTGATCCAATACGCCATTTGCTCATTTCGATTCCAGTTTTTGTCGTTGGGATGGGCCGTTTCGAGCACCTCTAGATAGCGGTTGAGGGCGGCGCTGTCGCGGATAAACCCCTTATAATCCACAAACCCGTCAGCGCGGACATGCTTTTTGAGCAGCGCGTCCCAACGTTCGTGGGTAACGGGCCTGGAGTCGGTATTGCGCTTGATGGAGCGGCAGTTGGAGCATACGAAGCCGATGATGACTGTGATCAGGAGGGCTGGGGCGAGGAGAAAGAGGCGTTTCATTTTTTAAATGTTTAAAATCGTTTAAGGTGGTGGCGATTGTTCATTGATTTCCCCGACACTTACGAGCAAGGTGGCGAAGTAGTTTTAAATATCGCCGCCTTATCATGGAAACCCTCCAGGAGTAACGGCCTACCGCTCCGGTACAATCGGGAATTGAAGAGCCTTTTGCGTGCTCCCCTTACTTTTTCAAAATAGCCTCCATTTCCACCAACAACTGCTTGCCTTCTTTGGAAAACTTGGCCGTGAGTGCGGGGTTGCGCTGATTGTTCATGATAAAGGCGAAGTTATCGGCCAGCACTTCATCCGGGTGGATGATATAGCCGGTGTTGTCTTTGATCTGGCGGAAAAAATCGGGTAGTTTGTCCATGTTCAGCACACTCAGAAAACTGTTGTCTTGAGTAACTACCTCCCAGGAGCCGTCTCCATTCTGTACGACCTTATACAGATTAAACTCCACGTAACTAAAAAACTGGTCTTGTCCGGGTTGGTTGCCTACTTCCTTCGAGAAGATAATCGGCACGGCTTCGATGACTCCGGTTTCCGTTTGCAAGGTGATTTTTTGCGCAAAATCCACGCCGTCCGGGTTGTACATCACGCGATCGGCGAGCGGGTAGGGCATCCGCAGTTTATCTAATCCGATCCCTTGAAAACCGATGAGCCGGTACAGTTCCGCACTTTTGGCCGGGCGCATTCGCGAGATCACATGGAATACCTCGTGAAACATAGTCGTGGTAAACGGATTGGTTTTGCGCGATTCCAGTTCGTTGGCGGGAATGATAATGTCCTTTTCGCGGGTGTACCATACGCCGTCGCCGTAATGTGTCCCTTTGGTTTTGATCAACCGCAGGGTATCGGGAAAAAGCCCCGGCGCAACGCCTTGACAGGTCTTGAATACTTTGTCCATCACTTCTTCCACAAATTTCGACTCTTTATAGTCAAAACCTTCTACGTCGTTTTTCAAAAATTCGAGGTAAACAGGCAGCAGCGTCGTGCGCGTTTGCCCCTCGGTCAACGGTTTGCGCATCTGAATAGACATCTCCGAAGCACCCACCAGGTCAAAATAGTGGTCGTAGCGGTCAGTCGTGATCGCCTGTGCAGCGGCTGTGCTGTCGAGCAATAAAACGATGTGCTTGCTGTCGAGCCTTATTTCCCGGACGGGTGGCTGGGATTGGCATTGGAAGCAGAAAAAAAGAAGGGAGAAGCAAAGGGACAAGTTTTTCATCCCGCAAAAGTATCAGAGCGATTCAAAAATTGTAGCATTTGGCGGGCATATCCTATTCCTGCCGGGCAACAAACCCCAACCGAAACACGGTCCCGCCCGTCTCCGGGCTTTCCACATGCAAATGAATTTTGTGCAATTCCAGAATGCTCTGCACCAACGACAACCCGATACCAGTTCCTTTCACCTGCCGGTGGCGCGGACTGCGGAAAAAAGGTTCGAAGATCAAAGATTGCTCCTCCGGCGGAATACCGGGACCATCATCGCAGACGGCTATCTCATGTCGGCCGTCTGCCTGGAATTGCGCCCGCACTGACACGCGGTGGTCGGGTGAATACTTGCAACCATTTTCCATCAGGTTGAGCAGGGCCGTGCGGAGCAGGGCTTCGTTGGCTCGTACCACCAGTGCGTCGCCGGATTCGGGCATATCGCCCAGATCGAGTGCGACTTTGTAGCCGGGCTGGCGTTTGAGGAGTTGTTGCCGGGTCTGCCAGATCAGTTCGTCCAGGCGCACTGGCTGCATGGGGATGCCAGCCGGATCGTTGTAGATGCGGGCGAGTTGCAGCAGTTTTTCTTCTACTTCACTCATATTGTGTACATCATCCAGCACACTTTGCAGGGCGATGCGGTAAGCAGCCGGATCGCGTTCCCGTTGCAAGGCGACCTCGAGCTGAGAACGAATGGCGGTGAGCGGGTTTTTGAGTTCGTGGCTGACATTGGACAAAAACATCCGCTGGACCCGGAACGCCCGTTCTACCCGGTCGAGCAGGCCGTTGAAGGTAGTGGCGAGGCGTTCCAGTTCGTCGCGGTTGTTGCCTGTGGCGACGCGGCGGCTGAGGTCGCTGGGTTGCAGGGTATTGACTTCGTTGATCATTCGCGACACGGGGGAGAGGGCACGTCCGGCGAAATACCAGCCGAATACCGCCATCAACGCCATGCCAAACAAAAAACTGATAATCAGGATGTTGCGCAAATTAAGCAACTGGGCAGGATCACAATAACCTTCCACCACCACCACGAAAGGATGGCCGGTCGAGCCGCTTACTGTGCGCGCCAGTGCATGAAGATTGAAATGACGGAAGCGGGTTTCACCAGTAGAATAAGCATCCTGCAACGCTTTGACCGACACCGGCACGGCGTCTACCCGCACCGTAAACACACGCTCATAGCGGTCATCGAATATGCTGATGTTGTCGCGGTAAGGCAGGATGTCGCTATCAGGGGCCGGCCAGTCGTGCGGAAGCGGCCGCAGGTTGCCGGCATTTTGCAGGGCTGTCTGGGCCGTCATATCGGCTTTCGACTCCAGGCCCTGAAAAAACTCCTCCTCCATGTTTTTTTTGAATAAAACATAGACCCCGCCCAGCACGCCCGCAAGGATACAGGCAGCAAGGAATACAAACAGCAAAGTGAGCCGGGTGCGGATTTGCATGGGGCAAAGATAGGGGTTGAGTGGGGACTGAGGACGTTGGACTGGGGACGTTGGACTTGAGACTTACATGTTAGGTCTACACAATACAGGGTCAAAACCTTCTACCAAGCCTCCAGCAGATACAGGAGCATTGTAGGGACTACCGGATGGATTGTATGTCCGATAAGTGATAGCAACTGTGCTGCCAGAGGTGATGCTGCGCGGCCCCATTCCGTCTCCAAAGTCAACGTTCAAATAGGTAACTGTAACAGCGGGATCAGGTGTAAAAGAAGGGAAAACAAAACGAACTGGGTTGTGCAAATTGGCTTTTTGATCCAATTTGAGTCGAACCGTACCATCTTTAACTTCGGGGTAAATAAAAACCTGTTCCTCTATTCCTTTATTAGAAGAGTACCTGGGAATGCTTTTCCCAGGATTTTTTTTAATAAAAACGGTATTTTTTTCCCTCATCCATCTTCCCGGAACAGCGTTCCGGGATACACTCCTGGCTTAACCTGACGTCCCTGGTCCAACGTCCCTGGTCCAACGTCCTCAGTCCCTGGTCCAACGTCCTCAGTCTCTGGTCCAACGTCCTCACTCCACCTTTCTCCCCACCCACAAAAAATACCGCCACAAACCACCCAGCCAGGCAGGCCGCACGGCCTGAAATTCAGTCTCAAATTTTGCCCGCAGAAACGGGAGCAAGTGCCCCTCCATACGAACGTGATTTTTGCTCATCCACCAGCGGAACGCTCCGCTGGGTGTATCGTGAAAATCTACGACCGCCAGCCGTCCGCCGACAGGCAGGTCGGCCCAGGCCCGTTCAATAGCCTCCTCCCAGCCGGGATTGAACATCGTGAGCGCGTAAGAAAACAGCACAAAATCAGGCGGTTGCGAAAGGTGGAAGGTGGCGTCAGCCCCATAGGCGCGTTCAAATAACAAGACCCGCCGCGAATAACGCTGCGTTGCTTTAGCGGCGCGGGCTAGCATATCAGGAGACACATCTACACCGGTGAGCCGGAGTTTGGGATGCCGTCGAGCAAGCCGACGAAGATTGTGCCCGGTGCCACAACCTACCTCCAGCAAACTTTGCTCAGCCGAGTTGCTGATGGGTAAATGGCGCAGGATTTCGCTGCGACCCAGCAGGAACGTCCAGCGGGTAGCATCGTAGACAGCGGCCTGCCACTGGTAGTAGCGGCGCATGGTATCGGATTGGGTGTTCATAATGTATCCCGGAACTCCGTTCCGGGTGGGCTTTTATGATGATAAAACAAGCCGGAACAGAGTTCCGGGGTACAGCCTTCGCCCGGAACGGAGTTCCGGGGTACAGCCTTCGCCCGGAACAGAGTTCCGGGGTACAGCCTTCGCCCGGAACAGAGTTCCGGGGTACAGCCTTCGCCCGGAACAGAGTTCCGGGGTACAGCCTTCGCCCGGAACAGAGTTCCGGGGTACAGCCTTCGCCCGGAACGGAGTTCCGGGGTACAGCCTTCGCCCGGAACAGAGTTCCGGGGTACAGCCTTCGCCCGGAACAGAGTTCCGGGGTACAGCCTTCGCCCG
>Ga0209181_10001343_pt1 | contig 43339 bp, 32 predicted proteins | sample MAT05_FD_187208 | JGI IMG/M metagenome (GOLD analysis project Ga0209181, IMG submission 187208) | Freshwater microbial communities from Lake Fryxell liftoff mats and glacier meltwater in Antarctica - MAT-05 (SPAdes) (version 2) | ecosystem: Environmental > Aquatic > Freshwater > Ice > Liftoff... | reverse complement strand
GACCAATGGGGAGGGGGCGCTGACCGAAGGTCAGACGGGGTGGGGATTATCAAATCTGCTATTCATTGAATTTGTCCTCTTTCGACTTTGCAACAGCCTTGGTCTGCCGACTGCCGCCCCCTTGATGGCCCATAACACCTATATCACCTGTGCGGCTACCAACAGCAAAATCGCGATGCCCGCTGCGATGCGATACCAACCGAAGGCGATAAAATTATGACCTGCCACATACCGTAACAACCACCCAATAGATACCCACGCCACACCGCCTGCCACGATTGCCCCTAAAATCAGGTACACCCAATCATTGCTTTGAATCTCATCCAAGCTCAAGATGAGGTCGAGGAGGGTCGCCCCCCCAAGCGTCGGAATCGCAAGGTAAAATGAAAACTGCGTCGCTGTTGAGCGCGTCAAACCCGATGCCATAGCGCCGAAGATGGACGCCGCCGACCGCGACACGCCGGGGATAATCGCCACCGTCTGCGCCAAGCCGATCACGAGCGCTTGCCGCAACGTCACGGCTTCCAGACTATCGGTGGTGGCACGCTGCGCCAGCGAAGACCGTTCTAGGACCAAAAACAAGATGCCGCCCACGATCAGCGAGATCGCCACGACCGCAGGGTTAAACAACACGGTTTTGATGAAGTCTCGCAACAAAATGCCGACCACGGCTGCGGGCAAAAAAGCAACCACGATGCCCAACCAAAAGCGCCTTGCGTCGGCACTGGTCGGCAGCGCGCGCACCCGTGCGATCAAATCACGGGCATAAAATAGCACCACCGCGACCACCGCCCCCAATTGAATGAAGACTTCAAAGGTACCCGCTAAGGCATCACTAAAGGCTGGACGCAGCAAAGCAGTGGCGACGATCAGATGCCCAGTCGAGGAAATCGGCAAGAACTCGGTCACGCCTTCGACGATTCCTAGAATAATGATTTTGATGATTTCAATAATGTCTATCACGGTTTTCCTTAGCAGTTATCCGATTTCAACGGCACATCAACGCCATAAAGCATAGCACGATTCCCTCCCTCTACGGTTAGAGCGGACACTCAGCCTGTCCAACATCCAGCTTTTGGGTTACTCTTTCGCATCCAATTCCCGTTCGGTTTTCCCATCAAAACTGCGAAAGAAGACAAATTGACAACAAAATTATACCAACGGTCACTGTGTCTTATTGTTGGTATTTTTATTTGTCTATTTGCTTGGGGTGTCTTCTTAAGCAACTTAGATACGCGCAGTATTTATCAAGATGAACGTTACTCTTGGGAAGTCGCACAACAAGATGCTCTTGGCGTGACCCGCGAAACAGCGACAGATGTCCACCCCCCTTTATATTATCTTTGGCTCAGCGCATGGATGCGCTTCAGCGGCGGGCAACAACTTTTTGTGCTACGCCTTAGTGCCACCATCCCCGCGTTATTGGCAATCGCCCTGCTTTATCGTTTGGCATTGCGCTGGTTCGACAAGGTATGGGTGGCAACAAGTGCCACCATATTTTTGACAACCAGCGGTTTATTCATTAATTACGCGCGCGATTTGCGGATGTATTCCCTCATTGCCTGTTTAAGCATCCTCAGTTGGTGGTTTCTCGAAGACGCCATCCGCCATCGTCGTCGCATCCCATTAGGCTATATCGCGACCGTTGCCTTGATGGCATTCACCTATTATTACGCAGCCTTTGTGGTCTTGGCACAAGGGGCATATCTGCTGCTATTCCACCGCCAAACCGTGACACGTTGGTTTCGTTCGCTGCTGGCAGTGGGGTTCGCCTTCAGCGTGTGGATACCCTCATTTATCAACCAGCTCGGTATTGCCCGATCCCAGTCAGGCGACCAAAACGCCCCCCTCCTCGGCAAATTTCTGGGGACTCGCCCCACTGACCTAGAAGCACTCAGCGAACTCTTCCAAACCTATAGCGCTCATCAAATCAGTTGGTTGGCATTGCTCTTATTGCTGACTGCTGCCACCTTTACAGAGTCCGCTGCACCGCACCGCGCTCGCTTAGGTGCAGCCCTATCATGGCTTGTGTTGGCACTGCTCATCTTTTTCGGCATTAACCTCATCATCCCAGTCTATGGGCTGCGCTATACCTTGCCCCTTTTTCCGGCTCTGGCGATCTTGGTTGGTGTCGGGGTGCTGGCTTTCAAAAGCCCCGTCCTACGTGCCGTCATGATCGCCTTAATTGCCATCGTCGGACTCATCACCCAAGTCAACGGATATCAATCGCCACGCGCATCCCATCGCGCTTTGTTGCAGATGGTCGCGGACGGTTATCAACCGGGTGACCGTATTTGGTATCTACCCCCACTCCTTGCACGGGGTAGCGGCTTGTGGGATGAAGCAATTTATCACCTGCGCACCGAATTCACGATGTTGTCTACGGATTGGTTTGTATGGGATGCCCCCCATGATTTTGAAAATCTTGCCAACACCCCCCGCGTATGGGATATCCGTGATTATTGGATCCCTATTTTAGAAGAGGCGGTCGTTCCGCTTCAAGAAGGGCGGGTGATCTCGCAACAAGCGACCTTCGACAACGCCTCTTATCTCGTGCGGCTTTATGAAGCGCCGCCCCTTAATGAGGCTCCAATTCGCTACCCGCAGGGCTTAGGCTTGCGATTTGGGGTGATCGATATCGCCCAGCGCGACGACGAAACGCTATTGATACCGCGCTTGTGGTGGCAGGTGTATACCCCTATTCTCCAAGATCTGTCCTATACCCTGCTCTTGATGAATGATGACGAAACCGTCGTCGCCAGCAAAGATGACTCCCTAATATTAGGAGGAACCCCTACTGCTTATGGCTTGGAAGTCGCCGCTGGCACCAGCGGAATACCCACCAGTCAGTGGCAAATGAGTGCCCATGATCAGTTGATGACACCCTTGATGAGCCTGCCCTCGAACCTGCCTGCTGGACACTACACATTGTGGATAGGCGTCTATTATTGGCAGCAACCAACCCTGATTACCCCACTCACGACCGAGAATTATTATATGAAACCTACAACGCCTTTGGTACAAATCGGCGAACTTGATCTATGATTCCACACGCCCCCTTTAGCAGTTGGGCAATCCTGCCGGCATTGTTCAGACTACGGTCAGTTATGGGATACGCACTCCCGTTATTGCTTCTATTTTGCCTTGCCTGGGCAGTTCGTCAACCCATGCTAAGGCAGATGGGCTATCGATGGGATACCTACACCTTCGAAGACTGGACGACGCGCGTTCTGCGTGAAGGGTTATTGAATGTCTATAGCGAGGCGGGCGAAGAGCAAGGCATGTCGGTTAATCACCCACCCCTTGGTTTAGCCTTGTTATCAGCAGGACGCAGTTTATGGGCGGGTGATCCGGGCAGACTGCCGCCAGATCAACACGCCGTAGACCTCAATCCCGATTATATTCAAGCCTTAAAACTGCCCATTATTGCTATCGATTTGCTGCTGATTATGGTTGGGTACACCTACGCCTATGCCGTCGTACCACGTCGGCGGAGTTGGTGGGCGATAGGGATTGGGGCAGTGTTGGCATTCAATCCAGCCTTATTGATTAACTCCGCATGGTGGGGACAAACCGACGGTTTGCTGGCACTATTTTTGGTACTCACTGTGATCGCCCTCCATTTTCGACGGCTCACCCTGATGTGGTTTTTTTACGCGCTGGCGTTACTTATTAAGTTTCAAGCAGCGCTATTGTTCCCGCTGTTACTCATTTTGACATGGCGACGACAAGGCTGGAAAGGGGTCTTACGAGGCGGCATTGTCAGTTTCATGACGGTACTGTTCATACTTATACCCATCGCCGTCAACAGCGGTCTCGCCGGTGCCCTGCGCCCATACTTTGGAACGGTTGGACAATACCCATTCGTGACGGTCAAAGCACACAATCTCTGGTTTTGGGGGCTTTCATCCAATTACGATTTGACAGGAGCATGGCACACCATGCCTTTTGATACGCACGTTGGGGCGACCGAAGGTATTCAGATTGCGGGGGTATCGGCGCGCACCGTCGGCTTCGCATTGTTCGGCTTGTGCGTCTTATGGATCAGCATCCAAGCATGGCGCGCACCCCAAAGGCGTGATGAGTTTCTGCTGGCGACCGCACTGCACATGAGTTTTTTATGGTTTCCACCCAAATGCAAGTTCGCTATCTTTATCCAGCGCTCGTCTTCATCACCTTTGCCATGCTCACGCACAGAGCATTGATCAGCATGTGGGCAATATTATCGATTACGCTTGTTTTCAACATCTTATTACTCGCATCTCATGATTTTCCGATCTGGCAAACGATCTATGAAGTCCTTGTGCCGATCCCAGAATATCTTTATGCGCTGCTCAACACAACGCTCACTGTTATAATCTTGTTTTTGGCAAAAGCCTCGCCCCCCAATATGCGACTTGTAGAAAAAGGAGAGTAATGGTAAAAAATCTCTGTATCAAAAGATCGCGACCCTTTTGATGGCTAAAAACGAAAGAGTATCTTTATGACTCCGCAAATAACCTTTACCGACGCACCGCTAAACAGCGCCCCCATTCCCGCCGTACTCGCCCAACACTTCATCACCCCTGTGCCGCTCTTTTTCATCCGCAATCATGCCCCCGTACCCAGCATCAATGCCGATGACTATCACCTGAGAATCGACGGCTTGGTCAACAAGATGACTGAATTTTCTTTACGTGATTTACAACAGCAGTTCCCGATCTACACCCTCACGGCGTCGCTGGCATGTGCCGGCAACCGTCGTGACGAACTCAATGCCTTTCAAGCGATTTCGGCAAGCGAGATCGTGTGGGGTGGCGCAACCATCGGCAATGCCACTTGGACGGGTGTCCTGTTGAAAGATGTGCTGGCAGCGGTTGGGGTGACAGCCGGCGAGCATGTCGCCTTTGAAGGGGCGGATCGCGAACCACTCCCCGATGGCTCCACCCGTGCCTTTGGCGGTTCCATCCCGCTGACGAAAGCGCTCAGCGGCGATAACTTGCTCGCCTTTGCCATGAATGATGCGCCACTTCCCCCCGACCACGGGTATCCTTTACGCGCCCTCGTGGGGGGCTATATCGGCGCGCGCAGTGTTAAGTGGTTAGAACGCATCACCGTGCAAAATACTCCCTCGACCAACTATTATCAAGCGACCGCCTATCGCCTCCACCGCCCAGAACTACCCGACTCGCCCATGCTTGGTGAGCAACCCCTCTATGCCTTGATCTGTGCGCCGTCGCCCAATAGCACTGTACCCGCTGGGCAAGTGGTGTTGCAGGGGTACGCCATTCCTCATGGCACCGAGACCATCACCAACGTAGAGTTATCCCTAGATGGGGGCGCCACATGGCAAGCAGCTCATCTGGACTCGCCCCAAAGCGCGCATTCATGGGTGTTGTGGCGTATCGAGGCTGATCTCAGCACAGGGGAGTATAGCATCGTCGCCCGCGCCACTGACTCCGGCGGCAACCAACAACCGTCCGACCTCGCGCAAGTGTGGAATGACAAAGGCTATGTCAATAATGCCTATCACCGCATGACGCTGTACGTCGGTTGAGTAAAAACGGGGGTAGCAGGGCATGATGCCGCATCATGCCCTGCTTATCGAGAATATCAAAGAAGAGGTGATGCTCTAAAAGAAACGAACCCGTTCCTCTTGCTTGCGTTGGTTGATGGCGACAACTTGGACATCAAGGTCACAAAGCAATTTAACAATGGCGGGATTATGGGTCACACGCATTTTGACATGTTCACCCCCACACTTCAAATCGACATGAAACACGCACACCGGACGCACGCCCGATAGCCAGAATTCTTGACGAAAGACCACGCCGTCGATCTTCCAGCCTTCTTCAAGGGCAGTCATGAGCGAGTCGCACCCCGTGTATTTTTCTGATTGAGCGTGCCAATGGCGATAAACAGGTAAAAATAGGGTATCCGGATCGATATTATAAGTTGTCATGAGATTTATCCTTTGTACTAGCAAAACTCAATGCCAGATTAGACTGACTGAAAGCCGCACCTTTTAATGATATGCTGGTCTTGGCATCAAGTGTTTAGCAAAAGTCGCCAAATAAAGAACCACCTTACGAATAGATTTTATCCCACTTTTGCTATCTGTGGACTAGTCAAATGGGTGGTTTTGTGAACATTGCACAATATTTCTCTTAAACCTTGCACAAGAACGCTTAAACCGTGATACCCACCCGTTGATCCCCCACGATTGTCCCTTCGCGCCGTTCCAACCGCACAATCCAACGCCACCAAATAAGCCAGATGCCTATGGCGATGGTAAACGTGAGCGCTGCCACAAAAGGGATATTCTCGATTCCAGCATAGTCGATCAGCGCCCCATGCCCAATCGTAGTAATCACTGTGGCGACGTAAAACAACGTGTAATCCAACGACGACATGCGCCCCAAAAAGGCATCGTCGCTATCTTTCTGCAGGATGATGCTGCTATACGTCCAATTGGCAGAGCCGCCCATCGCCCGAACAGCCAACCCAATGCACACAATCACAATGCCGACCCACAACGATATCGAAGGCAGCCCCGCGATGCCAAGTCCCACCCACCCAAACGCGATCAGGATGAAACCGATCCAAATTAAGCGGCGCATCTGTTTGGTGCTGCCATCGTTCAGGCGATTCAAAATGAGCGGACCCGTCAGCGCGCCCAGCCCAAACACACTATACATAATGCCCAGCGACAAAGTGCCCCTATCCCCGACAATGAAGAGCTGCGTGGCAAACAACGTCATCAAGGTATCAATGTTGCCCAAGCTGCCCCCAAACTTGACGAGCATCGCCGCCAGCAAACTGGGTTGTTGGCGCAAATAGCGTACCCCTTGTGCAATCGTCACCTTTTCGTGGGGGGTGTGCGTTTCTGACTTGGGCGTGGTGGGTACTGTGTGCAGTTTCATCCCCCAGATGAGCAGACCCGCCGCTAAAAACGTCAGCGCATCGAAGACAAGCGCGGCATTTGTGCCAAAGATCGCGGCGAAAATCCCCCCCACCGCCGCCCCCGCCGCCAACATCACTGACCAGGTAACATTCGCCAGCGTGTTGGCGATCACCAAGTCTTCGCGCTTCACCAACGAGGGGATGAGCGCTTGCTGTCCCGGCTCGAAGACCGACGACAGCACAAACTGAGCGACCGACAAGACATAGATGAGCCATAGCCACTCGCGCCCGGTCGTCGCCAGCAAAAATCCTAATACCACCACGACCCGCAATAAGTTCGACCAGACCAATAAGGATTTGCGATCAAAACGATCCAGCAACACGCCCACAAAGGGACCCAACAGCATCGGCGGCAGATAGCGGCAGAGCAATAACGCACTGACCGCCAAACCCGGATTTTCGGGATTATACGCCACCACCAATGCCGACAAAGCAATGGTATTAAACCAGTCGCCCAACAAGCTGATGATTTGGGCGATCCATAAGCGGGTGAAATCAGAATTTTCGCGAAGTAATGTTAAATAGGCGCGCATCTAAGGTAAAACCATCGATTCTATGTGCAAGCGGAGTCGCCTAACTATAGCACAGCGCTGCGCGCGTCCTAAGTCCAATGGGATAACACAGCAGGGCTTACGCATGAAATCGTTTCATGCGTAAGCCCTGACGCGATCGCGTGCCTGTCTGCTCATTTGCCGTGATTCTTGTTATACTAAATCGTCGTTCTTCGGTTTCTCATCCGGCACATCGTCATCTTCAGCATCGGTGTCGAAACTAAACCCTTGATTGCTGTCGAACTCGATCTCGATCTTCCGCTTCCCCATCGGTACCGGCGGACGGGGAGCCATGGGTGGGCGGGGAGGCGTGGGTGGACGGGGTGCCCCGCTGCCGCCAAAGATCGCCCCCATCGAACGGAAATTATCGGGCAAGGTCGCGCCATCCAAGTTGGCGTCGCGCAGATTGGCACCATCCAAACGCGCCCCCGTCAAATCGGCATGTTCCAAATTCGCATCGCGCAGATTAGCACCATCCAAACGCGCCCCCGTCAGATTAGCGCGTTCCAAGTTCGAGTCGCGCAGGTTCGCGCCATCCAAACGGGCATTGGTGAAATTGCCATCTTCCAAATTGCCATCACGCAGATTCGCCCCTGTCAAATTCGCCCCGCCGAAGTTGGCATGAGCCAAGTTCGCCCCGCGCAAATTGACGCCGCTAAAGTTCGCGCCTTCCGCGTCCGCTCCCTCAAGGTTGGCATCGCGCAGATTGGTGCCGCTAAAGTTGGCACCACGCACGTTGGCATGATCCAAGTTGGCTCCGCGCAGATCACGCCCGCTATAGTTGGCATCCTCAAGGTTGGCACCTTCTAAATTGACATCCCCGCTCCCCGACGCTGATTTGCTGCTGCTATCAAAATCGATATTAAAATCGACATCGACATTCGACATCGCCCGTCGAATGGTGGCTTTGGTCATGTTGATGATCTGGTCAGAGAGGCTGCGCAGGCTGTCCATGTCCCCCATCGGCAGGGGTGCGCCGGCTTGACGATTTTCACGAATCAAGCCTTCGATATAGACGATCAACTGATTTGTGACCAGCATGACCTGTGTCGCCATCGCCTCTTCGCTCATCCCAGCTTCGATATCCAACGTCAGCGTCTCGGTGATGTAAAAATCATCGGGCACGAGTTCAGCGATCTTGCGTTGAATCCCGTTATACTGCTTGACGGCAATCCGCCCAACGCCCGATGAAGTGGTGTCGTCCGCGTTTTCAATCGAATTTTGCAGCGCCCGCGCTGCCCGCAAAAATTGTTGCAGTTTTTGAATCGTGATGTTGTCCATGTGCATTTCCTTTGAGAATAGCGATCAAGATAGGGTTTTAGCGGGAAGACAACGCTTAAGCGACAGCCGCCTGCACGCTGGTCTCGTTCACGATGCGGTCCTCATCGTCGTCGTCATCTTCATCCAACGCATCACGAATGGCGCTCAAGGTCGATGCGCGCATCCGCCCGCGCAACGTCCGACGGGCATGAAACAAGCGTGATTTGACGGTGCCGATGCTCACATCCATGATCGCGCTGATTTCCTCATAGCTCAGTTCTGAATCGGCATACAAGAGCAATGTTTGCCGCTGATTCTCCGGCAATTGATCAATCGCTTGGCGGACTTCTAAATCGAGCAACAGCCAATTGGCGGCTTCTTCCGGCGGCGTGCTAAAAGTATCGGGCAGATCAAAACCGATCCGCATCCCGCCTTCTTCTGCCTCGCGATCCAACGAGATCGCCTCGCGCCGTCCAAAACGCCGCAAAGCGTCATAACAACGGTTGCGCACGATCCGATAGACATAGGCACGCACATATTCCGGAGGATCGACCCGTTCCAGCGTCAAGAACAACGTCAATAACGAGTCCTGCACGATGTCATCGGCTTCTTGGGCATCCCCGATCAACCGTTCCGCAAACCGTCGCAAGCCCGGTGCCAACGCCTCATGCAGGCTTTCAAAAGCATCGCTATCACCCGCTTGGGCTTGGATCAGCAGTTCGGTTAAATGGTCACTCACGTCCTACGATCCCTTCACAGCTTGCGGCGCGCGCCGATGGGTATGGTGCATCATGCTCGAACATTCCTTTATACGGTGAATGCCATACGCGCTGTTCAAAATTCGCGCTAAAATAGAGAACTATGATCAACTCAAGCGATTTGACCCCTGTTCAGCGTGCGTTGGTGGAACGACCGACGTATGACAAGATTTTTCTGGAGGGCGCGGCGGGCACTGGCAAAACGACCGCTGCCATCGCCCGACTGCGCGCCTTATTGGATTCTGGCATCCCAGCAGATCAGATCGCGCTCTTGGTGCCGCAACGCTCAGTCGCTTTGCCCTATGCCGACGCCCTCCGTCAGATGACGCTGCCACCGGGGGGGCAGGTGCGCATCCATACCGTCAGCGGCATCGCGCGCGAGATGGTCGCGCTGCACTGGTTGCAAGTCGCCGAACGCGCGGGTTTTGCGACCGCCGCCACCCCGCCCACCTTCCTCAGTCTCGAAACAGCACAGTACATCATGGCGCGCGTCGTCACCCCGCTGATCGAAGACGAAGGCTATTTTGAAACGGTCACCATTCCGCGTGGACGCCTCTACAGCCAATTGATCGACAACCTCAACAAAGCGGCTGTCGTCGGGTTCCCTTTTAGCGAAATTGCGGAACGGCTCAAGCCCGCATGGGTGGGCGAAAGCATCAGCGCCCGCATGTTTGACGAGGTGCAAGAAGCGGCGAATCGCTTTCGGGCGGCATGTTTGGCGTACAACCTGCTCGATTTCTCGCTGTTGACCGAAACGTTCCTAAAATATACCCTGCCCCTCTGCGCCGATCATCTGTTCGCGCGGTCGCGTCATCTCATCCTCGATAATGTCGAAGAAGACACCTATGCCGCCCATGCGCTATTTTACGAATGGCTAGGACGTGCGGACTCCGCCTTGGTGATCTTCGATACCGAAGCGGGCTATCGCCGATTCTTAGGTGCCGATGAAGACTCGGCATCTAGCCTGCGCGCCGCCTGTACCACCCAAATTGAATTCACCGACTCGGTCGTTTCATCGTCCGATGTTGGGGCACTGACCGCCGACCTGACGCGCATCCTCGGCGAATATACCGAAGAAGTGGACGGCGACTCGCGCGCCGCTTTCGACTATGACGCTGTGCGCTTTTATCCCGAAATGCTCGATTGGGCAGTAAAGCGGACCGCCGACTTGATCGCGGAGGGCGTGCCCAAAGACGAGATCGTCATCCTCGCACCCTTCATGAGCGATGCCCTCCGCTTTTCACTGATCGAGCGCTTGGACGCCGCCCACATCTCGGCACGCTCACATCGCCCCTCGCGCGCGCTCCGCGATGAACCCGTGATCCGCGCGCTGTTGACACTGGCGAAGCTGGCGCACCCCGAATGGCAGATCGCTCCCGATGTGCGCGATATCGCCAACGCCTTGATGATGGGCTTAAGCAGTGGCGAATCAGGCGCGTTGGACTTGCCGCGCGCATTTTTGCTGGCAACGCACGCTTATCCATCCGCCGACAGCCCCGCCCGCCTCGCCCCCTTCGACAGTTTGCCGCCCGAACTGCAAAGCCGCATCACCTACACGGTCGGCGATAAATATGAGCATCTGCGGACATGGCTGGAGGCAACCATCGCCGACCATCCTGCCGCTATGCCCCCGCCCGAAGCCGACGCCAAGCCCAAACGGGGACGCCGCAAAGCCGAAGCCCCCCCACCGCCCGCACCACCGCTCGATCACTTTTTCAGCCGCTTGTTTGGCGAGGTCGTTTCTGGGCGGGGTTTCGGCTTATATCACGATCTGATCGCCGCCGACGCCATCGCTGCCCTCGTCGAATCAGCGCGCGGCTTCCGCAAAACCCTCGAACGCCTACGTGCCGGTGCCGAAAGCGACCCCAACCCGCAAGCGTTGCCCAATATCGGGCTGGAATACATCCGCATGGTCGAGGCGGGGGTGATCGCCAACCAGTACATCAGTACCTGGTTACGCCCCGATACCAACGCCATTTTAGTGGTGCCCGCTACAACTTTTCTGATGAACAATCGTCCGGCAAGCCACCAATTTTGGCTCGATGTCAGCGGGCGTGGCTGGGCGGAGCGCGTCTATCAGCCGCTCACCCATCCCTATGTCCTCAGCCGCTCATGGCAAGCAGGGGCACAATGGACGGACGAGGACGAGGAAGCCGTCCGCCGCGACGCCCTCTTTCGGCTGGTGATCGGTCTATTGCGGCGCTGTCGTGTCGGCATTCATTTGGGTATCACCGAGCTGGGCGAAACCGGATCAGGCGGGCAAAGCCTGCTCATCGAAGCCTTTAATCGCTTGCTCCGCCATCAGCAAGACGCCAACCCACCCACCTAGGAGCTGAATTCGCCATGCCCTTTACGCCACGCGACGCCCAACGCCAAGTTCTTGCTTATCGGGGCGGTAAGCTCGGCATTGCCGCCGTGCCCGGTGCGGGCAAAACCCGCACCCTGTCGGCGCTTGCCGCCCAATTAGTGGCGGACAACATCAAAGATGGCGAAGAAGTCTTGATCGTCACGTTGGTCAATGCCGCCGTCGAAAACTTCAATAGCCAGATTCGCGCCTTCTTGAAGGAACGCGGCTTGCTGGCAAATGTCGGCTATCGGGTGCGCACCTTGCACGGCGTGTGCGGTGACATCGTGCGCGATAACCCGGGCTTAGTCGCGCTTGCCGATGGTTTCGCCATCCTCGACCAACGCGAGTCGGACGATATCCTCGAAGACGCCGCCGTCAGTTACTTGCGCGCCAACCCCGCTATCGTCGATACCCTACTCGCTGCCGACCTTGACCCCCATCGTAAAGAAGTCATCACGCGCGACGACCTGCCCCGCCTCATCACTGAAATCGCCGAAGCTTTCATCAAACGCGCCAAAGATTACCCCCTGCTGCCCGATCAAGTACGCGCGCACTTGGATCGCTTTGGCGAACCGCTGCCCCTTGCCGAGATGTGTGTGACCATCTACGCCAATTATCAACGCGGACTCAACTATCGCGGCGCGGTCGATTTCCAAGACTTGATCCGCTTGGCGCTACTTGCCTTGCAACAAGACGAAAAATTATTGCGCCGTTTGCAAACACGCTGGCGGTATATCCTCGAAGACGAGGCGCAAGACAGCAGCCAATTGCAAGAACGCATCCTCAGGTTGTTGAGCGCCGGATCGGGCAATTGGGTGCGTGTGGGCGACCCCAACCAAGCCATTTACGAGACCTTCACGACCGCCAAGCCCGAACTATTGTGGCAATTTTTAGAAGAATCAGACGTCACCCGTGTGGAACTGCCCGATAGCGGGCGCAGCGCCAAGCCGATCCTCGATCTCGCCAATTATCTGATCGACTGGACGAGCCAACAGCACTCCAATGCCGGCGTCCGCGCCCGTCGCCCGTTACGCCCGCCGTATATTCGCACCACCCCGACTGGCGATCCCCAACCGAACCCGCCCACGTCGGGAGCGCGGATTCATTTCATCGCCGAAGCGCTCAGCCCCGCCGACGAAGTGCAGGCAGTCGCCTCGTCGCTCACCCGTTGGCTGCCCGAAAACCCCGACAAGACCTGCGCCGTCCTTGTGCCGCGCAACAAACGGGGCTATGAGCTGATCGACTTCCTCAATAAAAATGTCGCCCATATGCCGCTGGTCGAGGTCTTGCAAAGCTCCACCAGCACCCGACAAGCAGCGGGCGCGCTCGGCAATGTCCTCAATTATCTGGTCAAGCCCGATGCCCCGGCGTGGCTATCGAAGATATATCAAGTGTGGCGACGCGAAACCCGCGATGATGCAGAGGCAAACGCCCGCACCTTGTTGATCAGCCGTGCGCTCGGCAAAATCCCGCATATCGAAGAGTTCCTCGCCCCTGCCCCCGGCGGTGCGACATGGCTACGCGAAGATGCCGACGCCCGCGCGTTGGTCGCCGATGACCCGACCGTCCCCGATGAATTGGCGCAATTTCGCGATCTGGTACGCCGCTGGCAAAATGCCTCTGTGCTGCCCATCGATCAATTGATCCTGATCTTGGCGGCGGATTTGTTCCAGTCGCGCGCCGATCTCGCCTTAGCTCACAATCTCGCGGTCGTCTTGCGGGGCTATTCAGATCGCCAACCCGATTGGCGTTTGCCGCAGTTCACGGACGAACTCGCCGCCATCGCCCGCAAAGAACGCAAATTTTTAGGCATGGATGATGCCGCCCGCGCCTTCAATCCCGATGATCACCGAGGCAAGGTGGCAGTCACGACCATGCACAACGCCAAAGGGCTGGAGTGGGATCGGGTGTATCTGCTGTCGGTCAACACGTATGACTACCCCTCCGGCGCGCCCAACGATAGTTTCTTCGACGAAAAATACTATGCCCGTGACCATCTCAACCTCAAAGCCGAGGCATTGGCGCAATTAGAAACCATCCGTGATGCGCTGGCGTTTGATTACACTGAAGGCGGTGCAACCCAAGAGGCGCGTGTGGAATACGTCAGTGAACGCTTGCGCTTGCTGTACGTGGGCATCACCCGCGCCCGCAGTGAACTGATCGTCACCTACAACACGGGGCGCAACCGCTCCGCCAACGCCGCCGAACCCTTCATCGCCTTGCGCCAGTACGCGCAGGATATTTTGAACCAATCGCCGCCATCAGATTCCATGTTAAAATGAAGTAACTACTCAGGTACCCCTCACCCCCCGACCCCCTCTCCCACAAACAGGAGAGGGGGAGAAAAGCGGTAGAAAGTCCCTCTCCCCTTGTGGGAGAGGGATTTAGGGTGAGGGCTGAGCAGTTACAAAATGAACAGGATAGTAGGCGTAATTTTTGTCCGCGATACCTTGCCCGTCGCGCAAGTAAGTGAAGATCTGTTGGCAGTGTTGGGGGCAAGTGAAATGAGCGATTGGAAAAATCGAACAGAATTCTTGCCGTTATGATGACCGGCAAAAACGTAAAAGGCGGCTCCCAGAGTATGACGACCTCACTCATCGCACTCCCTCTCGAATTTCAATTCAGTCAGTCGGCACTCCAAGATTATACCGATTGCCACCGCCGTTTTTATCTGCGCTATGTCAAAGGACAGCGCTACCCTGCCGCTGAATCCGATCCCGTGATCGAGTTTGAGACGCGCATGGAACAAGGCACCCGCTTTCATGATCTCGTCCATCAGCACAGCATCGGCATTCCGGCGGCGCTTATCCGCGCCGCGCTGACGGTGGCGAATCAAGACGTGCTACTCGGCTGGTTCGATGCCTATCTCGATGCGGGCTTGCGCGACCTCCCCCCAGTGCGCCATGCTGAAATGACGTTGACGATCCCGCTGGCGGGCAGACGGTTGCTGGCGAAATACGATCTGATCGCGCTCGTCCCCGGCGAACGTGCCGTGATCGTCGATTGGAAGACCGCCCCCAAACGCCCGACGCGCGCCGATCTCGCCACCCGTTGGCAAACCATCGTCTATCCCCATGTGCTGACACTGGCGGGGGCGCACCTCAACAACGGCGTCCCATTCACGCCCGAACAGATCACGATGATCTACTGGTTCCCCGCCACGCCGTCACAGCCGGAAATTTTTCATCATGATGCCGCCCAAGACGCCAGCGCCGCCGACCGCCTCAATGCCATTACTGCCGAGATTTTGGCGCGCCCCAACGACGAAAACGCCTTCCCGTTGACGCCCGACGAGTCACGCTGTCGCTTCTGCACCTATCGCTCGTATTGTGATCGCGGTTCACAAGCGGGCAACGCCCTCACCGTAAGCGCCATCGAGACCACGGACCCACTCGCGTTTGATCTCGACTTCGACCAAATCGATGCGATCTCGTTTTAACGTCTTTGTCGTGTGTTCCACAGTAAAGAAAGCGCCCAATGATGCGCAATTGGCTTGAAGTCCCCCCTATCGCCGCCTCTGATGCGCTCCGTGCTGTTGTCGGCGGGGCACCCTTGATCGCGGATCTGTTGGCACGGCGAGGCATCACCAACCTTGTGACCGCCCGCGCCTTCCTCGACCCCGACGCTTACACCCCCGCCGATCCCTTTGACTTGCCCGACATGGGGCGCGCCGTGGATCGCATCCGTCGCGCTATCGCCGACCGCGAGACGATCTGCATTTGGGGGGACTTCGATGTCGATGGGCAAACCGCAACCGCCTTATTGACGCAAGGGTTGAGCGCGCAAGGCGCGCAAGTTGTGCATACGATCCCTAACCGTTTGAGCGAAGGGCACGGCGTCCACATCCCCGCATTGGAGCGGCAGATCGACGCGGGCGCACGCCTAATCGTCACCTGCGATACGGGCATTTCGGCACATGCCGCTATTGACTATGCGCAAACGCGCGGCATTGATGTCATCGTGACCGATCACCACCATTTGCCAGAGACTTTGCCGCGTGCCTATGCCAACATCAACCCCCAACGACTGGGGCACACCCACCCGCTCCACACCTTGCCCGGCGTCGGCGTTGCCTACGAACTCATCCGCGCCATGACAGGCGATCAGGCTGTGCTGTTGGATTTAGTGGCGCTGGGCATCGTCGCCGATGTCGCCGTGCAAACAGGCGACACGCGCTACTTATTGCAACGGGGCTTAACCGTCTTGCGCGCCGCCCTGCGCCCCGGCATCGCCGCCCTTGCCGACCAAACCGGCACCGATCCGACGCGCACCACCGAGCAAACTATCGGCTTCAGCTATGCCCCCCGCCTAAACGCTGCCGGACGCCTCGATGATGCCCAACTGGGGGTCGATCTGCTGCTGGCGACTCAATTCAACAGCGCCCAAACCACTGCCCTACGGCTCGAAGCCTTGAACGCCCAACGCCGTTTGTTGTGTGACCAAATCGAAGACGCTGCCGAAGCCCAAATCGCCCGCGACCGCTCGCTGTTGGCGCATGATGTCCTCATCCTTGCGCATCCCGATTGGCATACGGGCGTGGTCGGCATTGTCGCCAATCGCTTAGTGGATCGCTATAACATGCCCGTCATCTTGCTGGCGACGCCCCCCGGCGAAGAGGCGCGCGGGTCGGCGCGTTCGGTGGATGGCGTCGATATCACCGAAGGCTTGGTCGCCACTGCCCACCTCTTGAACGGCTATGGCGGTCATGCGATGGCGGCGGGGATGCGCCTCGCCCCCGACAATATCCCGGCATTCCGGCGCGGCTTGTCAAAATTCGTGCGGGCGGTGCGGGGCGAAGTCATCCCCGGCGCGCTGACCCTTGACGCCACCTTAACCCTGCCCGAACTCACCTTAGACCTGATGACCGACCTCGAAAGACTGGCACCCTTTGGGGCGGGCAACCCCCCAGTCGTGATCGCCGTGCGCGACTTGACTCTCAGCAATGACATCATCATGGGGCGGGATCGAACCCATCGCCGCTTGACGGTGACGGACAACGATGATCACAGCTTGCAGGTGTTGTGGTGGAATGGCGCGGACGAACCCTTCCCCGAAGGGCGCTTCGACCTCGCCTGTGTGCTGCGCGCCAACGATTATCAGGGCAATGTCAGCGTGCAAGCGGAATTCATCGACGCCCGCCCGATCACCGAATCGATCACGATCAACTCGCAGACCACCCCCATCATTGATCACCGGAACGATCCTGATCCAGCAGCAACTTTGCAAGCATTGTGGGAACAAGGCAACGTGCAAATCTGGCGCGAAGACGCACTCCTCATGGAACAAAGCCAACGACGCCATGAACTCACTCACACCCCCGGCACGGCGCTTGCCATTTGGATGACGCCCCCCGACCTTGCCACTTTGCGCGCTGCGCTCAAACAAGTGGGATCAGTCACGGCTGTCCATGTCTTTGCCATCGATCCGAGCGAGCAAACTGGCTATCATTTCACACGCCGAGTCCTCGGATTAGCGAAATATGCCATTCAACAGAAGGATGGGGTGTTCGATCTGTATCGATTCGCGATTGGCATGGAAAGCACTTCCCGCGCCGCTCGTCTCGCTATCGAGGCGTTGGTGGCAAGTGGAAAACTTGTGATTGTGGACATGAGTCCGGACCAGAGCAAGATCGTGATCGCACTGGGGCAAGGGACGCCCCAACTGAATAAAGCCGCCGCCCTCGCCGCGCTAGAGGCTGTCCTCACCGAGATCGCCGCCTTTCGCGCTTTCTTCCGGCGGGCGAACCTCAACACCTTGATCGACGGCTAACAAGTAAGGTCACACCGGCATCCGCCCAACATAGCGCGCACGTGGGCGGATCAAATCATCATCGGCGTATTGCTCCAGAGCATGGGCGATCCACCCAACGGAACGCCCAATCGCGAACAACGCCAACGGCGCGCCCGCTGGCAAATTCAGGCTGTGCGCCAACGCTGCCAACGCCAAATCAATCGTTGGGGTAGTGCTTTGGGCATCCGCCATGACCGCCAGCAAGCCCTCGATCTGCGCCAATAACGGCGCGTTGGGCGCATAAGCGTGCAGCATTTCAAGCAAGATCACCGCACGCGGATCGCCATCGGGATACAAGCGGTGCCCAAAACCGGGGATGTACTCCCCGCGCCGCAATCGATCCGCCGCCGCTTTGGGCAAATCCGGCGACTCGCGAAGAAACGCCTCGACCCGCTCGGTATTGCCGCCATGTTTGAAACCCGTCAACGCCGCCAACCCCCCCGCCACCACCGCATAAGGGGTGGCTTCGGCACTGGCAACCACCCGCGCCGCAAACGATGAGGCGTTCAATTCATGATCAGCGCACAATATCAGCGCGGCATTGATGAGAGGCGCGGCAGCAGACACCGCCCACGCGCTGGCAATTTTTTCGGCAATGCCATGCTCTGGTGCCACCCATGACTCGGTCGCCGCCGCCGTCAGTAAGCCGACGATCCGCGCTCCCGTGCGGCGGACAGCGGCGGGCGTCAGATCATATGCCCCTAAATCGTGTGCCCCGGCGACCGCCAAAACGACCGCCATCCGCGCGCTGATCGGCAAATCGCGCCCTATTAGCGGGTTTGCCCACAGGTCAAGAGGGGCGGACACAAAATTTAGGGCGGTGTCTTCGTCATCCCACAACAGCGCCGCCACCCGTTCAAAAGGTTGCTCGCGCGCCAACAGGTCTACGGGCTGACCACGATAGAATAACCGCCCCTCGTGGATCAACGTCAGCGAGGACTCCAGCATGGGCGTGCCCCAATGCAAAGCATCGCCGACCGCTTTGGCGGGGTCGCGGCGGTACGTCTTGCGCGTCGCCAATGCTTCGACATCCTCAGCATGATAGCGTCGTTCGCGGGTGGTCGGGTCGCCCTCTGCCGAGCGAATCATGCCCCGGCTGACATAGGCATACAACGTCGCCTTGCTGATCCCCAACTGATCGGCGGCTTCTTGAGCGCTCAACGTGCGGTTTTTAGGCATTGGCTCCCCTTTATATTGATTATTCAATCAAGATTGACAACATGTATCAATCATCCTACCATGATTTTTAAGTGCTTTTCAACAGAATGTTCATCAAGGACAAGCCCATGCCCCTCATGCCCGAACCCGCCCAAGCCGATTATTTTCTCGACAGCTTCCCACGCGCCGACTTCCCGCGTTACGTGTGGGACGACGGGACACGCCCTGCCGACCTGCCCCCCCAAGCATGGACGACCGAAACCACCCACCGCGATGGTCAACAAGGCGGGTTGCCGCTGACGACCGCGCAAAGCCTCGCCATTTATGACCTGCAATGCGCCTTCACGGGCACATCGGGGGCAATCCGCCAAGCCGAGTTCTTCGCCTATCGTCCCTCTGACCGCGCCGCGTTAGAAGGTGCCCTCGAACGGTGGCGAGCAGGTGCCCCAGTCGAGCCGACGACATGGATCCGTGCGGCGGCGAAAGATGTCGAGTTGATCAAAGCGTTGGGCGTGCGCGAAACCGGCATGTTGGCGTCGGCGTCGGATTATCACACCTTCCATAAGTTCACACCGGGCGGGCGCAATCAGGCGGCGAACACCTACCTCGATGCCGTCCGTATGGCGCTAGACGCCGGCATTAAGCCGCGTTTACACCTCGAAGATGCCACCCGTGCGCCGCTGGACTTCATGCTGCCGTTTGTCGAAGCGGTGCAACAGCTCGCGGCGGATGCGGGCGAAGCCTTGCGCCCTAAGTTTCGCATCTGCGACACCATGGGCTTGGGGGTGCCCGATGCCGATGTCGCCTTGCCGCGCAGCATCCCCAAGATCGTCAAAGCCTTGCGCACAGCCGGAGTCGCCTCGGAAGACCTCGAATTTCATCCCCACAACGACACTTGGCTGGTGGTCGCCAACTGCTTGGCGGCGGTGCGGGCGGGCTGTTCGGTCATCAACGGGACGGCGCTCGGCAAAGGGGAACGCACGGGCAACGCCCCCGTAGAAGGCGTCCTCTTGCACCTCATCGGCATGGGTTATTTTACCGATGACCGCCCCGACTTCACCGTTCTAAACAAGCTGGTCGATCTCTATGCCGCGATGAATGAGCCGATCCCGCCCAAGTATCCGCTGTATGGGCGCGATGCCCACCGCACGCGCGCGGGCGTCCATGCCGATGGCTTGAACAAATTCTGGTGGATGTATGCCCCGTTTGATGTGCCGCACTTGCTCGGTCGTCCCTTAGAAGTCTCGCTCACCAAAGAATCCGGCGTCGCGGGGTTGATCTTCGTGATCCGCCAGCACACGGGGGTCGATCTCGCCAAAAGTGATGCCGGGCTGACGGCACTGTACGCCAGTCTGCTCGCAGAATTCGACAACGGGCGCGTGACTAGCATCGAATGGGAAGAGATTGCCGCACGGGTGGACTCCCTGCTGACGGCAAAAGCGCGGGTTTAGCGAGGCTGCAACACCCCTGTACGCACTTGATCGAGCGCTTGCAAGGTCATTAAATTGCGGAGCGTGCCCCCATAAAGGCGTTCACCCCCCGCGAAGTCGCAAAAACGCCCCGGTTGGGTGCGCAAATGGGTGCCGTCCGCCGCAATGCCATATCCCGGCAATCTGCTGGCAGCAGCCCATAAATTAACGAGCGGGATACCCCACTGCCGTGCTAAATCCACCAATGCCAAATTGAAGGCGAGCGACTGGGAGAAATAGTCGCTGGCAGGTTCCACCACGAAGGTCGTCAAGATCGGGATAGTACCCTGCCCGACCGCTTGACTGACGATCCGCGTCATATTTTGTTGATACTGGTTCAGCGACATCCGGCTGACATCCTTGCCGCCCAACATAATCACGATCACCGCTGGAGAATTCGAGCGCAATTCGCAAGCGACCGGCGTCTCGCCGGGGTAACAGAGTGCATCGGTCGCCCAAAACGAGTCTAGCGCCGCCGCACTGTTGAAGCCCATCTGCGCCGAGATGCTCTCGTGGGTGAACGAAGTCGCCGAGATCGCATCAGGAGGGCTAGAAAAATAAGCGATGGTCTCTTGCAATGGGCTAAAACCGCCCCACTCACAATAATTCTCGATCACCAGCGGGCGCAAAAAATCACCACTCACGCTATTGCTATCGCCAATCACGCTGAACACGCGCGCCCGTATGCCCGTCTGTCGCCCGCGGGCGGCGATCTCCACCGTCTGAGGGGTGCCAAAATTGGTGAACAAGTCCACCGTCATGAGGGCATTCATCATCGCGTTGGTATCGCCCAAAACCGCCTCCAACGCGATCATCGTGGGGGCGCTGGCGACCTCAATGGGCGTGGGGGACGGGGCGCTGAACAGAGTCGTGGGTGGGACAATCTCGTCAGGTGTATTGGGTGCCATCGGGATCACTGATAAACCCTCGCGGGTGGGCAGCAGCAGCATCGCCGTCACACGCGGCACTGCCGCTGCCACTCCGTCGCTGGAAAGAAACGCCAGCGAGGTCGGGGTCGCCGTGTCCACAATCGTGACACTCATCGCTTGGGTGGCGACGGGTACGGTGTTAACCACAGGCTGCGATACCGTCCCAGTGGGTATGAGATCGGGCAGATTGGGGAGCAGGTTCGGGACGCCAGCCGCAGATACTGTCGCACCGACGACAAAAACCTGTGGAGATGGTTTGACCGTCGTCACGGTCGCTGTCGGCAGTACCAATAATGGGGGAATGGTCGCCGTCGGACGCGGAGTCGTACAGCCCACTGCCCCCATAACGAGCAACAGGACCCACAACACCCGTGCCCACATAAACGGTTTAGGGGATTTGAGGAGCATCGAACACCGCCAATAATGTCTCTAACATTTGCAACGTGATTAAATTCCGTTGAACGTAGCCGAAGTTCAAATTATAAGGGCGAAAATCGACCGCGCCTTCAAAGCCTTTGGGGGGGATATTGGGATGCACGCCATCTAGATCCAGCCCGCGCAGGGGCAGCCCCGCCATCGCTCCATAATAATCGATCACCGGCAGCTCATACGCCCGCCCCAAGTCGGTGATGATCGCATTAAAGGCGGTCACGCGGGCATCAAAACCGTTACGCGGGGGAATGGTAGTCAGGATCGGGATGATCGACTGCGCCAACGTCACTTCAAGGATGCGCACCAAGTGGGCGCGATAGAGCGCCACCTCCATAAAGCCCACATCATTGGTGCCGATCATGATCAACGCCAGCGCCGGTTGCATCACCCGATACTCGCAAGTGATAGGTGACTCTGTCGGGGCGCACTGGGCGCTATCTGCCATTGCCGGATCAAGTAACGTGCCCGTATTCCAGCCAATGCCCGTCGCCAACGACACCCGTCCAAACGGATCAAGTGCGGCACTACTGCCCCCGCCAAAATGGGCGATCACAGGTTCAAGGCTCCGATAATCGGCGGTGTTCACAAACCCCGCGCTGATCGGCACCAGCCAATGGTCAGACACCGAGATGCTATCCCCCACCTTGGCGAAGCGATCCGCCCGTAACCCCCGTCCTTGCCCCGCGCGAAACAGCGCCGCGACATGGGCGGACACCACGTCCGTAAGCGGTACCCTGTTGAGTGCCAACACTGCCTCCATTGCCTCTGGTTGCACCGTGATCAAATCGCGATACGCCCAACCGCTTATGCCCGCGTCAGTGGTCAAATGTAACCACTGCCCATCTGCCGAGACGCGCAGCAGATCAAGCGCCATGTCGGGGCGCAGCACGGTCACGATACCGGCTGCCAGCGAGGGCGCGGCGCGCAAATTCACCCCGTCAAGTCCGGTGTTGATGACGGCATCCTGCGCACGGAGCGGCGGCAGCAATCTGCCCCAAAACAGCCCCATCAGCAGCAGCCCCAATACCCAATATTTCATGACTGCGCCTCTATTGTCTCAAACAAAAAGCCCGCTAACTGATGGGTGCCCGCCGCTGACAAATGCACCGGCGAGTCCGTGAATTCGCGCGCAGGGATGACGTCCCATAAGTCAAGGCAAACCAGCGCGTGGTCGGTGCAAGTCGCCGCCAAGACCGCGCGGTACGAATCATATGCCCAACGGGGATACCAGCTATTGTAGCGAAGATCGGCATTTGCGCCGTCGCTGATGTAGATCGGCTCGTTGACGATCACGAGTGCCGCGTCTGCTTCTGCCGCCGCCCGCGTCCCATCGATCAGCAATTCCAACGAGAGATCGGCATCGGTCAAGGCGCGTGGTGTCGTGATATCCCCCCATGCTTCATCTGCCGACAAATCCCGCTGCACCGTCGGGGCGGTCTCAGAAATGGCTTGATCCACCCGCGTGATCGCCCATGCCACGCCATAGACTTGCAAACGCAGCACATCCGCCAGCGCCCGCCGCGCCCCGATGATGGTGCGATCCCACGTCGTCGGCGTCACAAAACGGGGATCGGCAGCATCCAGCGGCGACTGCGCGCGCGCCAGCACCGCACGGGCGCGATCCGCATTGCGCTGCACGAGCGGCGGGTAAAGCTGTTGGGCGGGCGGGAAGGCGTCCAGCGTGACCAGCCATATTATCGCATCAGGATCATGGCGCAATGCCTCGTCGAGGAGGATCCGGTCTTTCAACAACGATTGAATCGGGTAGGCGAGGTTATAGGCGCTGATCGGGCGCGTCGCCGCGCTGAATTGCCGATTGAGCGCCGCCGTCACCATCTGGTCGGGGGGCAACAGCCACCCCCAAGCCCCCGAATCACCGATCACGATCACGCGGTACTCGTCGGCAGCTTTAGGGCGGCTGACGCGATGCGAAGCGAACATCGCCGGGATATTGTCGAGACTCAGACTGTACGACTCGGTCGGGTTTTCGCCATAAGGCAAGCGGTCACGCCCCGGCAACAACGTGTTATACAACGAAAGCCGCCCCACCCCTTCTAACGGAAAAGTGAGCGCGAATAGCAGGTTGCACATCACAAACAGTGCCACCGTTTTTAAGAGGATGCGCCCCAAACCCGCCCATGTCATCACCAGCCGACTCCAAATAAACGCCCGATCACCCGCAACGATTGGGCGGGGTCGGGCAAGGCAAACCACACCCAACCGAGGGCGACAAAGTGAAAGGTCAAAAACCAGCCCCACAGCGCCCATGCCCGCCGCCGCACGGGGCGTGCTTGCACCCCGCGAACCCAAACACGGGTGCGGTCGCTCCACTGTTTATGGGCGTATAACCCCAGCGCGTGCCAGACGCCCCAAATCAAAAAAGACACCGTGACGCCGTGCCACAAGCCGATCAACGTCATGGTGGCAAGGTGCCCGATGCCGACGATCACCGCCGCCGATGGTTTCCGCTGGCGACGCAGCAGCCCCCGCGTGAGGGGCATGAAAACATAGATGCGCGCCCAAGCGCCCAATGATTTGTGCCAACTTTGCCAAAAACTGGTGATCGTGCTTTTCAGATAGGGGCGGGCGAAATTTTCCGGCAATTGCACACCCACCAAGATGCCGATCCCGATGGCGATGTCGCTATAACCGCTAAAATCAAAGAAAAGGCGGAAGGCATAGCCATAGACGAGTGCCCACATGCCAAGCGGCGTGGTGGCTTGCTCGGCGGTGATGCTGTTCAGCGAGACGCCGACCGCCAGCAAGTCGGCGATCACAAATTTCTTGAATACCCCCATCGCGATGCGCGCCCCACCCCGTGCGAAACGATCTGCGTCCCATGCCCGCATCGTCGGCAGGGCGCGCAAATCAGCGGCGAAGCGTTCGGCACGGTCAATGGGACCCGCCACCCACGCGGGCGGGAAGAGCGCATAAGTGACGTATTCGCGCAAAGTCAAGGCGGGCAGCACTCCAGTACGACGGTCGATCAAGGTGTGAATGAGCCGAAATGCCAAATAACTAAAGCCAAGCCAGTTCAAATCCAAGGCGCTGGCAAGCGCGACATCTTGACCGGTCGCTCCTCGCCATGCCCCGCTGAGCGCGCGCGCCCATGGCTCCGTTTTCAGCACGATGAAAATCAGCGTCAACAGGGCGATCAAGCCCCCCATACGCTCCGCCACCGCTTGCCCGCGCATGATGCCCCATAGCGCCGCCCCGATCAGCAAACAGACGAGGATACCCACGACCAACGCCAACAGTTCTGGCGGGCGGGCGGGCATAAAGCGCGCTTCGGGGGGCAAGGCACGGTTGATGGACAAGGACAAGATCACGGCGATGATGAGCAACGCCGCTATGCCATCTTCCGGCTGTAAACGCTGATCTGGGGCGCGCGTCCACCACCACGCCATGACCGTGAAGGCAAGCGCCGCCGTTGGCAAGATGAAGTCGCTAAAACGGATGGGCAAGCGGGGTTGCAATAGATACACCGCCGCGCTTGCGCCGATCAGCAACGCCCACCCACGCCAACGCCCCGGCAGGAACGCGACCACACAGGCGGCAATGATGAAGCACGCGATGGCGCTGAGGTCAAATCCCATAGCAGATCAATGACTAGAAGCCTTGATAAATCCATGTCGGGGCAGAGTCCGTCGTGACGATGATCAACACAATTACGAGGAGGCACAACGCCAGCGCAATCCCGTTCTCGCGCGTGAAAAAGCGTCGCCTCATGATCGCTTCGCTCGTCGCCAAGCCTTCAGCAGGGCGCTATTCGCTCTCACCGCACCACTTCCAATCGCCATCTTCTTGGAGTACGCGGTAGGACGACAGGGGAAACTCGCGATTTTCGGCGTCATATAGCGCCATGATGCTGCCCGTACACGCCACGATATCGGCACCCTCCACGCGGGTACACTCGACATTTTCGAGGCGCGCTTGCACCGACGCAAACGAATTCACCTCGTTCGGCAGTTGCGCCTCCCGTTCGCTACACAATACCTCGGCGAGGGTGGCACTGTCGCTGTTCACTTTTGCGGTCAGATAGCGCATGACCATCTCGACCGCCGGATCCGGACCGGTCAGGGTCGGGGGCGCTACGATGGCTTCGGGACTCGCGACAACGGTAGGGGCTTCTGTCGCCGCCCCGCCCCCGCATCCCGCCAACGTCAACAGCGCGATCAGCAGGCATACTTTCCATCGATTGATCATTTCGCTTAATTCCTCATCCTAGGGCGTTCGGGTCAATGAAAATGGTGCGTCGAATTTCGTCCACCATACGCAATGCCAAGAGATTGCGCAAGTTAGCACCCGAAAACGCCGGAAAACCGCTGTCAAAACGGAGGGTATCGGTGCCCCAGTGATTCATGTGAATGCCATCGCCCTCTAAGCCAAATTCGGGCAGACTGCGCGCCGCCAGCCACAAATTAATCAGCGGCACCTGATAATCGGTCGCGATCTGAATGATGCGGGTGTTGAAGCTGATCGAGTCCGCCCAAGTGTCAAAATTAGGGTCAGCGCTAAAGGTCGAAAGCACCGGAATCACCCCTTGCGCCAATGTTTCTTCGACGATCCGGCGCATCTGTTGTTCGTATTCAGCAAGGTTGAAGTTTTTGACATCATTCCCCCCAAACATAATGAGGGCGATGCTCGGTCGCTTGAGGCGCAGTTCACAATGCAGCGGCGTCTCGTTGGGTTCACACTGATCCGACGGTGCCCATGTCGGGTCAAAGACGGCGAACGTGTTCAGCCCCACGCGCGCGGCGACACTGCCCTGTTGGGTGGAAGCGGCAAAATAGTGAAGGGCATCGCTTAAGTAATCATACGGTCCAAGGTTGGCACTAGGGCGGCTCATGACATTCAAATACAACGAGTCGGCGCTGACGCTATCGCCAATTTTGGTGATCACATGCGTGTAATGGCGCATTTCCAAGCCGCGCTGATAGACATCGCGCATTGCAGGGTTGATGACCGAGATCACCGGTGCGGCATAGAGGGGACGCAACGACAACGACTCGGCACGTTCAGGGATGGCATCCACCAATGGGCTGACGGGGATCGTGCTAAAACGCAGTTCGGGATTGAGGTTCAAATAACCGCTGACAACCCAGCCATCCAAGCCGACGCTGCCATCGGGACGCATCTGTTGCACACGCACCCAGGTGCCGATGCTATTGCGTTCAACAATATTGACGGTCGCCGTCGTGTACAAGCGGGTGATGCCCGGATAGGTGGTGCCCGGTCCCTGTCGCAAATTGATATCTTGCAAGGGGGTGGCGGTGGTGGGTGGCGGTGCCTCTTGTGCGCGGGCAAGGGTAAATATCGTGCTGGCGAGCAGTACGGTCAAAATCAGCAATAAACGTCGCATAAGGTGAGATATTCATCATTGGCTGGCTAGATGGTGCCCATTATAGCGCGATCTGCCGTGTGATAAATCCCAAGCCTTACGTGTACGGACATCATAACCACGAGTCGCCATGATGTACCGCTGTGGTTATCGACAATCCCCCCCCACCCAGTACACTTGCACAAGTAGCTTCTCACCAACTGGAGACTAACGCTCATGCACACGCCCGAAGAACGCCAAGCCTTAATCGCCATCATCCGCGCCCTGCCCGATGCCCTCACCGCCACCGTCGCCGGATGGACGGATGAACAACTCGATACCATCCCCGCTCCGATGGAATGGAGCGCCCGCCAAATCGTCCATCATGTCGCCGATTCGCATATGAACGCCTTCATCCGCACAAAATTGGCGCTCACCGAAACCCACCCCACCATCGCGCCTTACGATCAAGACGCATGGGCAGCGTTGCCCGACACCCTCGCCCTACCGATTGACCTATCACTGTCGATCTTGCAGAATCTGCATGTCCGCTTCACGCACCTGTTGGCGTCACTCACCGACGAGCAATTTTCCAAGTCCTACTATCACCCGGGTTATGAGCGCACCTTTACGCTGGATGATCTGCTGGATGTCTACAGCGAGCATGGGCAAATCCACATCGATCAAATTCTGAACAACCGAGCCGTTGCTGGGTGGTGATCAAAAACAGCGTGGGTGAAGGATTTTCCCCCATCCACGCCGTATTTAGCAACTTTAGCCCACCTCAAAAAAGAGGCAACCGACGATCCTAGGCGTAGCCCAAGACCCCGACCACCGACTGCACGGCATCGGCGCTAACCTTGAGCATCGCTTTTTCTTCGTCGTTCAAGTCCATCTCGATGATGCGTTCGACGCCCGCCGCGCCCAAGATCGCGGGTAGACCGAGATAAATGCCGTTATAGCCATATTGTCCATCGGTCAAGACGGCGCTGGGGATGACGCGCTTTTGATCGCGCACAATCGCTTCGACCATCTCGACGGTGCCGGCTGCTGGGGCATACCACGCGCTCACACCGATCAAACCGACGATTTCACCGCCGCCCTTGCGGGTGCGGGCGATAATCGCTTGCAACTTATCTTCGGCGATTAGTTCACGCACGGGGATACCGGCAATGCTGGTATGACGAGGCAGCGGCACCATTTCGTCGCCATGCCCCCCCAACACGATGCCATGAATATCACGCACGCTGACGCCCAATTCCATCGCCAAAAACGCCTTGTAACGGGCGGTATCAAGCGAACCTGCTTGCCCGATGACACGATTGGCGGGGAAACCACTTTCGTGCAGCGCCACATGGCACATCGCATCCAACGGATTCGAGACCACGATGATCACGGCGTTGGGGGCATACTTGGCGATTTCTTTCGCCACGCCACCGACGATCCCCTGATTGGTCAAAACAAGTTCGTCACGGCTGGGGAAGGTGCCATCCGGCTTCTTCCTGCGGGGCACGCCGGCGGTGATCACGACCACTTCCGACCCTTCAGTCAGGGCGTAATCGTTGCCGCCGGTGATGCTCAAATCAAATTTCATGACCGGGGCGGATTCAAACAGATCGAGCGCCTTGCCTTTAGCGAAGCTGCCGGGCGGGTCACCGGCGATATCGATCAAAACGACATCGGCGATTTCACGACTGGCGATCCAGTGGGCGCAAGTCGCGCCGACATTGCCCGCGCCTACGACGGTTACTTTGCTGCGTGCCATAATGGAAAACTCCATACTCTGTGGAAAATAGTGAAAACAATGCCGTGAAAAACGGGTCTATCGGACAAGGATAACACCGAACCTCAAAAATTCTGAGGGGGGAGGCGTTGGAAAACTCATTTTCGTAATTCCAAAACACGGGCGACCGCATTCTTCCGCACGGTCGCCCGCATCCGCTGTTAAGCTCAGCCGCTACACACTTATTTTAGCTATTATAAGTGCCGATTTCCCAATGTTGGGGCGAGCGCCACAAGTTGCTGAGCAGCAAACGACGGACGGCGATCAGTTCATGCGGCAGACGGTCGTACAATTTGGTGAACAACTCTTCGTGCAACAGCATCTCTTGTTCCCAATCTTCCCGATCCACCGCCATCAGCGTGTTGAACTTGTCTTCGGTGAAGTCTTCCATACCGCGCCAGTCCATATCACGATAGTGGGGCATATAGCCGATGGGACCTTCAATCGCCTTGACCGAGCCGTTCACGCGCTCCACAATCCACTTGAGGACGCGCATGTTGTCGCTAAAACCGGGCCACAGCCAATTGCCTTCATTGTCTTTGCGGAACCAGTTCACGCTGAAGATACGCGGCGGATCCACGATCTGGCGACCGATATTCAGCCAGTGATTGAAGTAACTCGCCATATGATAGCCAGCGAAGGGCAACATCGCGAACGGGTCACGGCGCACGCCGACTTTGGCATCAGCCGCCGCTGCTGTCGCCTCCGACCCCATCGTCGCGCCAATATACACGCCGAAGGTCCAGTTGAACGCTTGATTCACCAACGGAATGGTTGTGGCACGGCGTCCACCAAAGATAAACGCCTTGATGGGCACCCCTGCCGGATCATCCCACGCGGGGTCAAAGCTGGGGCATTGCGCCGCCGGCGCGGTGAAGCGCGAATTCGGGTGGGCTGCTTTTTCCTTGCTGTCCGGCGTCCAATCATTGCCGTGCCAGTCGATCAAGTGGGCGGGCTTGGTGTCGGTCATGCCTTCCCACCAAATATCGCCATCATCGGTCAAAGCGACGTTGGTGAAGATGGCGTTCTTGCTCAACGATGCCATCGCGTTAGCATTGGTCTTAAACGAGGTGCCGGGGGCGACACCAAAGAAACCGGCTTCGGGATTGATGGCATACAAGCGCCCATCGGCACCCGGCTTCAACCACGCGATATCATCGCCAATGGTCGTCACTTTCCAGCCGTCCATTTCCTTCGGGGGCACCAACATAGCAAAGTTGGTTTTGCCGCACGCACTGGGGAAAGCCGCCGCCACATAAGTCTTTTGCCCATGCGGATCTTCGACGCCCAAGATCAGCATGTGTTCCGCCAGCCAACCCTCATCACGCCCAATCGCCGAGGCAATACGCAAGGCGAGACATTTCTTGCCCAACAGCGCGTTGCCACCATAGCCACTGCCGAACGACCAAATCGCGCGTTCTTCGGGGAAGTGGACGATGTACTTGTTGTTGACATCCTTTTGGCAGGGCCACTCAAGGTCTTGCTGTCCGGGACTAAGCGGATACCCAACCGAGTGCATACAAGGCACAAATTCGTCGCTGGTGCCCAGTGTTTCGACCACCGCACGCCCCATACGGGTCATGATCTTCATATTGGTGGCAACATATGCCGAGTCGGTGATTTCGACGCCGATGTAAGCGATGTGTGACCCCAAAGGACCCATCGAGAACGGCACGATATACATAGTGCGTCCACGCATACAGCCGTCAAACAAGCCGTTCAGCGTGTCGTGCATTTCACGCGGGTTGACCCAATTGTTGGTGGGACCCGCATCATCTTTATTGAGACTGCAAATGAAAGTGCGGTTTTCGACGCGGGCGACATCCGAAGCATCCGAACGCGCCAAAAAGCTGTTGGGGCGCAGTTCGGGATTCAAACGAAGATAGGTACCTTTTTCGACCAGATGATTGCACAGACGGGTATATTCTTCCTCAGAACCATCACACCATTCGACAGCATCAGGCTTGCATAAAACGACGGCGCTACGAACGAACTCGCGCAGGCGTTCGCTCTGCACATACTCAGGAAATATCAGCGAGACGGCATCTACCGGGCGAACTTCACTTGAAGTTGTCATTGTCTTCTCCATTTTTTTGCATCCGCTACGTGACGTGAACATCCTTACTATAGCATGGAGATACGCCGAGGCTTCATGACATGTGGCGTCATCTCACACGCCATTTATCACTAAATATCCCAAAGCGGCGCGTTAACACTACGCCTCATTCAGACTATAACCGTTATCGCTCAGGTGCATGGTGGACGCCACCTGTACGATCTGCAAACCGTCCTCGGTCTGCTCAAGGATAGTCACCGAAGTATTGCCAAAATCCAGTGAGCGCACACTTTCTTGCTCAAACAGACGCATCATCAATACCCGCAGCGCGCCCCCATGGGTGACGACGACAATTTCTTCGGCACCCGTTTCCGCCGCCATCATCTCTTCCCAAAAGGCGTAGAGGCGATTTTGCATCATCAACCGCGACTCGCCTTGCGGAAAAACAAAGCCCATATAATCAGCGCGCATCTGCTGAAGCTGGGTTGGGTAGCGTTCGCTCATCTCCGGATAGGTCAAGCCTTGAAAAATGCCCAAATTAATCTCGCGCAGGCGGGTATCCGTTTTTACGGGCAAAGTCAGCAAGCGCGCCAGTGGTTGGGCGGTTTTGGCGGCACGCTGCAAATCACTGCTATAGATGGCGGTGACTGGACGCTGGCGCAGATGGGCGGCGAGTGCCTCCGCTTGTGCCGACCCCGTCGTGTTAAGAGGAACATCGATCATCCCCTGCCACCGCCCTTCGCTGTTCCAGTCTGTTTGTCCATGTCTTATGAGCAAAATACGTTTCGTCACGCCAATTTTCTCCATCGAGTCATTAAGGCTAGGGGGTGGATCAGTGGTGAAATTATGAACGCAATGGGGGCAAATGCACAAGTCCTTCATGAAGAATTCACCCACACAGTTGACGGAACCGATCCGGCGGGGCAAAATTATGACAATTCGATCACGCATAGGAAGACCACATCATGCAGACAAACAATAATCCGACCTCACCTGCCCTCATCTTCGGTTTGGCGATGGTCGCGGGGGGGGGCTTGACCGCCATGATCGTCGCATTGGGGATTGGCGTCATTCGCGGGGCAGAAGCCGACAGTACCGTCATCGGTTCGGTGTTCATCGCCGGACTCTTGTTGCTGGCGCTAGGCATTGGCGCATGGGTCGGGCTGGTGCGCCCGTTTGACCATTTCGATGATATCAACGTGGGCACCTACACCGGTCACGAGGGACATGGTCACGAACCCGCTCATACCGAAGAATTGCTGCTGCCCGAAGGCGTCGAAGCGCCGGCACACGATGCCCACGCCGCCGCGCTTCCCGCTGGACATTAAAGGACGCCGGATGCGGCGTTGGCAAGCATTATGAAACGCGCGGCGATCCCTGAACGCCAACCGATCAATGATGGGGTGACGGGCACGATCCTGCAATGGCGGGGGCGCGACCAAGCGCTGGTGATCCCCCCGACAACCGACGCCGATCTCGTGGATACCAGTATCCGCCCGCTTGCCAGCGGCACATTGACCGTGCGTTACGCCGTGCGCATGTTAGGCAAGCCCCATATCGCCATCATCCCCAGCTTGATCGTGGTTGATGCCCAAACCATTCTGACGGGCGAAGAGGCATGGCTGTTCTTGACTAAGCGCAGCAACCTGCATCCACGCGCCGAAGTTTTCGGATTTCGCAACGACGGACGGGATGATATGATACTGGTGAAACTGCTTGATCTGATGGAACCGATTCAGGTTTTAGTATTTTCGAGCGGCGGGGATGTGTTGCCAACCGCGACCCCGACTGCTTTGATCGCCCCGCCCGATGTGCCTGATTCACTGGTGCCGTCGCGTTTGCGGGGTTATTTGACGCCCTATCCGACGATTGCAGCATGGCACGCTGCAATGAACACCTCATCCTCAGACAATAAGTGAACCCAATGAACGATACCCTAAACGATATTTTTGATGACGCCCTGCCCGCCGATCACCGATCTGGAGTCGTGGCAGTGGTAGGTGCCCCCAATGTCGGTAAATCGACATTGATCAATCAACTCCTCGCCCAAAAAATCGCCATTGTCAGCCCCAAGCCGCAAACTACGCGGCGGCGGCAACTGGGCATTTTGACCACCGAGCGCGGGCAAATCTTGCTGATCGATACCCCCGGACTGCACGCACCCCACAACAAACTGGGCGAATATATGGTGCAAGTCGCGCAATCTGCCTTCAAAGAGGCGGACGCCATCCTCGTCTTGGTCGATGTGTCGTCCAAGCCAGAACGCCGTGATGAATTATTGGCGGACACGGTGAGCCGTCTGCGCGGCAATTCGCTGGTCTATTTGGCGCTCAACAAAACCGACTTGTTGACCAATGCCGACCGCGAAGCGCACAGCGCCGCCTATCGCGCCCTCATCCAGACCGATCACGTCTTCCCGATCAGCGCGCTGACGGGGGACAATGTGCCCGTCTTGTTCGAGTCGCTGATGAACGCCATGCCAGAGGGTCCGCGTTATTACCCCTCGGATCAGGTCAGTGATTTGAATTTACGCTTTGTGGCGGCGGAAGTGATCCGCGAGAAAATCATGATGTCCACCGATGAAGAAATCCCCTATTCGGTGGCGGTCGAGATCGAAAGTTATAAGGAGCGCAGCGACGCCCTGCACTACATCAGCGCCGTGATCTATGTCGAACGGGATTCGCAAAAAGGGATCATCATCGGCAAAAACGGCGTGATGATCAAAGAGGTAGGGGCAGCAGCGCGCGAAGAATTGGAAGGCTTGCTGGATGTCAAAGTCTTCTTGGAATTACACGTCAAGGTCTTAAAGAACTGGCGTAGCGATGAGGTGTTGCTCAAACGGTTGGGCTACCGCCTCGTCAAAGAGGACTAAGGCGGTCTAACGTTGGTTTGGATGAGCATTCCCGACGAAGCGCAACTTACAAAAAATCCTCACGCCGTGATGCTTCATCATGCGGCGTGAGGATTTTAGTTTCGACAAACCTCGCTAAACGTGCCTAGCTTCCCGCTTCCACTGTCGTCTCGGCGGTGACTTCTGCTGTCGTTTCCACAGGGGGCACTTCAATACTGGTGTCGTCGGCAAGTTCCGCGGTCAAGATGATGACATCGACCGGATTTTCGTCCATGCCAGCCACTACCGGGTCAACACCAACGGCTTGCCCATCCCCTTGCAGAACAATGGGATCGTTCACAAACGGTGCGAACTTCAACACCCGTCCGGCGCTGCTATCGCTGATATAGACATTGCCTTCGGCATCCGTCGTCAGCGCGCCTACCGTGTCAAACTGCGTCAGTGCAGTGGGCACATCAGATGGTTCGCCAAATGACCCTATACAATTACCGAGAGTGTCGTACACCAATACCCGCCCAGCGTCCGAGTCGCCCACATAAACCAAATTGCGCGACTCGTCAATCGCGAGATAGGGACGATTGCCGAGGTCTTCATACCAACCGCGCACCGGGAAGGTGTACAAAATTTCCCCGTTCGTCGAGAACACCGACACACGGCGATTCCATGTATCCGCCACATACAATTTGCCGTCCGATGTGATGGCGATCCCGCTCGGTTCATCCAATTGACCGGGCGCGCTGCCCGCCGAACCAATATCGCGCAGCCATGTCCCGTTACGGTCATACACGCGGACGCGCTTGTTGCCCGTATCCGACACATAGACATTATCGGCACTGTCCAACTGCACATCGCGCGGACCCCAGAAGCCATCTAGCGGTTCTACGGGCGCGGCGGGACCAAATTGCCCCGGTTGCCCAAAGCCCGCAATTTGCTCACCTTGCCCGCTAAACGCACGGATGCGGTAATTCCACGTATCGGCAATATACACGCTGCCATCCGCCGCGACATCCACCCCATTGGGGCGATTGAAGGGTTGCACGAACTCGGTGCCGCCTTCGATATACTCGATGAACACCCCGTCCTTGTCATAAACGCCGATCCGCTGCCCAAATTCTTCCGCGACATAGACGCGATTGGCGGCATCATCGACGGCGATATCCAGCGGGTGATTCATCGCTTGCGGGGGCGCAAAAGCGCTCAATGCCGAGACCGCTTGCCAGTTTTGGGTACAGACATTGGCTTGGATATTGTCGAGCGGGCTAAAGACGGTGCCCTCGCCCACGCCGAGGTTCCACACCTGCGCCGCGACATCTTTGCGGACATAAAAGTGCATACTTTCGGAGACGGGCCAGTTGGCAAGCGAATAATCTCGTCCCGTCGCCTCGCCATACTTGGCATAATCACGATTCCACCAGATGTTAAAAATGCCTTCGCGGACCACTGCCGCGTTGGTATTTTCGGGGCTGAAATCGAGCGTATTGAGGACGCGGGTGCCGTTCATGTAGAAGTATTCCTGATCAGGCCACCACATGCGCACATACTCAAAGTGATAGTAGCGTTCTTCCAACAGCGGTTCGACTCGCGACCGGATATCATCGCTGGCATACACCGCGACCGCATCGCCGATCACGCCGGGCGTTGGGTTGCTGGCGAAAAACGTCGCATTAGGCATATCGCGGAAATACCAAGTGACGGGCCACGCATTGCCGCCCCATGCAAACTTAAGATTCATGCCATCGGTCGTGCGGCGGCTGATGTCATCGATTTGCGCCATCATCTGCTTGATGCCGGGGGCACCATGCGCATAGACCAGCGTCTCGGTGGCGAGGTCATAATTGATGAACGACGCCAGCCACGCATGGCGGAAAGTCAGCACTGCCAAACCGCAAAACGCCGCCACCCCGATCATATGGCGCAGATGGCGCCAACCTACGCGGCGTGTCACTTGCCAGATCAGGAACAGCGCCAACACGGCAATGGCAACCACGCCAAACCATGCCCCCAAGCGTTGTAGGTTTTCCACCGCCAAGCCATCGACCCCGCCGTTCAGTCCGCCAAAGGGCGACTGTCCGACCACAAAGGGGGAAAGGATTTGCACGATGGCGACGAACAAGAGCGGCAGCAATAGCAGGTACAGCCAACCCCGGCGGGCGAAAGCTTGCCAATCGGTATGGGCAAAGACGACGCCAAAATAACCCGCCGCCATGAAGATCAGCGGCACTGTCAAATGGGTGCCCAGCCACGGCATTTTTTCACCGGCATAGGTCAGGAACAAGAAGATAAACGCACCCCACCAACTCGCAAACAACATGAACGACGGGCGTTTGACCCAATTGGGATGCGTGATCGGGCGGGCGACACGGGCAGACGTCAGCCCATCGCCCACGAGCGCCGCAGCCGGTGGTGCCTCATCATCCATGCTCGCCACCCCACTGATCGGGGTGTCATCAGCGGCGAACGCCAGCTCATCTTGTGATAGGCTGCTCAGCCGACGCTGAATGAACGACTTCCACAATTTGACCATACCCGCCAGCGTCGCCAATGCCGCCCCGATGATAGGCAAATACTCGTACAAGGGCATGACGATGAAGGTGTAATAATACTGAGGTTGGCTACCGCGCTTTTCCCCCTGTTGCTCCAACCAATAGCCGAGGCTGCCGACCATGCCGGTCGCCAAGCCTTGGGTGTTGGTGAACATGGTGGTATAGAAGAAAGCGAAGGGGATATGGAACACCAACGCGGCGATCAGCCAGCGCTTCGGGTTCCACGCCACGCCAATCGCAATCGAGATGATCGCGAAGGCGACGAGCGACATCACCGACCGCGTGATCCCCTCGGTCGAGTAATCGACCGGATTGCCGCCAGCGACCGCCGTCAGCAACGGCGACAACCAAGGCAGGATCAAACTACCCATGACGATCAAGATATCCAGTTCCGGGAAGCGGTGCAGTGCTTTGCGCCACCACTGACTCCGGCGCGATATCACCGCCCCGACCACCACAATGAATGCCAACGCATACGCCGCCAAAATGGGTGCCATGTTAAAGGCTTTGACCGCAACCGCTTCGCCACCTTCTGCCGAGGGGTCAGAGACGACAATTTGGCGGGTCGGCTGTTGGGTGACCTCTTCCACTGCCAGCAAAGCACAGCACGAAGCGACCGCCAAGAGTAGCACCATCAACAAGACCACCGGTTTGATGCGACCGCCCCCACGGGCGGTCGCATAGAGCGCGGTACTGACCAGCAGCAGTACGATGCCGACAATGACCAGCAGCGTCCATGTGACGAAGACATTAAAGTCAAAACCCGTCACGCCGCCGCTGACCAGCAAATTGAACTGTTCCCCCAGATAGGTCAAGCGTTCTTGCAAGCTTGGGAAGTTGTAGAGCGCAACGCTGAAAACCGCGATCATCAACAACGACGTGGCTGCCCCCAGCGTGATCGCCGTAAGAATCAAATTAACAGCAAGGCGCGCCGGACGTTTGGTCACATACTGCACCACGCGCACCAAGAAATACACCGTGAAGAACGCGCCAAAGATGGCGATATTGATAAAGGCAGTCTCTTTGGTCGCCAAGTTCCACAACATCGCGCCCGCCAGCAAATACAGCCAGCGCGCCTTGCGGCGCAAGCCGTCGGGACCATCCAGATACATGAAGAAGGCATACGCCATCAGTAAGGTTGCCAAGATCGCGGGGGTATCTTCGCGGATGTAGCGGTTGTAATACAGCAGGAGGGGCGAGACCAAGAACATGATCGACGCCAACAGCGCCCCATACCGCCCGATCCAGCGGCGGAACAAGAGCGGCACCAACACCATCAGTGCGCCTATCAATGCCGGGTAAATCCGCGCCGTGAAGTCATTTGCGCCGAAAATAAAATAGAAGAATGCCGTGACATGGAACAAGATCGGTCCGTGCATCAAAGGGGTGTGCTGAAAATCTCCCGCTTCCATCAACCGCCATGAATAGTAGGTGTGCAAGCTTTCATCGTGGCTCATCACACGGTCGCCCAAACCTGCGAAACGGGTGACTAAAGCGACGATGACGATGAGGATATACGCGATGGTATACCAGTTAATCGTCAAGCTACCGGTCAGCCAACGGCTGATCGCATCGAAGCCCGACTCTGGTCGCGGCTCCTGTCGTTGATTGGGCTGATAGGTCGTTGCCATACGTTCTTTCTCTTGTCGTTACTGAAGCGAGGTCAAGGCGTACCGGTAGCGCCCGCGACGGGCGCATAATTACTTTGCAAACGCGGCGTCAGGGTGGGCGACGCCGAGATAAGAACGGGTACGATGATGGTCATCCGAATGTCAAAAGCGGACGCGACGGGTGTCCCCAAATGATTGAGGACGGTTTCAGCTGCCGTCGGCGGGGTCGGCACGCCATTTAGGGTGGTGCGCGGCACAAACATCATGACGACCAAAATACAGACTGTCAAGACCACCACCCCGCTCGCCAAACGCGGCAGATTGATCGGTGGTTGCGACGCCCCCACCAGCACCAACTGCGCCGCAATATCGCGCCACATCTCCTCCATGCGCCCATCGCGCGTGGCGCTGCGCATTGAGGCAGAACCGATAAAGGGGACGACCGCAGTTAACTCGCGGGCAATGGTGCGTTGTGCCTGTAGATCAGCACGGCACGCCGGACAACCATCCAAATGGCGTGCCATGCGGGCACGTCGGCGTGGTGACAACGCCCCTTGCGCATAATCGGCAAGAGCGGGGCGCACTTGATGACACAGCAATAGGGTCGATTTAGCAGCGCTGGGTTGAGACATTTTCATGATTTTGGATTCATTCAACTTAATGATCATCGTGATGCGCATGATCGCGATCATGCGGTCTGGGACTCGATCAAAAACTTAACAACTCTTCTAGCAATCCCTGTCCGACCGGGGCAAGCAGCCCACGTAGCGACTCGTGCGCCAAGCGGACGCGGCTTTCGGCGGTCTTCTGCGGGCAATCCATGATTTCGGCGATCTCGCGATACGTCAGCCCATGCCCATACCGCAAAACAACCGCCTCGCGCAGACGAGCGGGCAAACGTTGTAACGCCGCTCCGACCGCTTCTTTGGCGCTGGTACGCATCATCTCCGACTCGGGTTGCTCCGACCGAGGCGCAGCCAACATCATGCCGAGCAAATCACTGATATCCAGAAGCGGCGGCGTGAAGCGGCGATAATGATTGCGGCATCGGCTGATCGCAATCGTGAACAACCACGTCTTAAACGCCGATTTATGGGCATCAAAACGGCGCAAATTCTTGAAGGCATACACAAACGCCTCCTGCATCACATCCTCGGCATCCTCACGATTGAGGAGCAAGCTGTAACAGAGGCGATAGACACCGGGGGCGAAACGCTCAAAAAGCACCTCATACCCAGTTTGATCGCCCAAAATAGCACGCCGAATCAACGTTTCGCTGGTGTCGTTCGTCTCATCAGTCGCGCCCGACTGTGCCTGATCGTGGGGTTCGTGTAAGTTGGTCATATGCGCGCTTTTACACGCACTCCCCTGCTAATCCTCAAAAATGCCCACAATCGTTGATCTATCCAGCGACGCCGACCGTATCCAGCACGCCATCATAGATATCTTGACGCAGCCACAACACATAATCATCCGTCCCATCCGCCAAAGACGGTACCCGCGCCAATCCCCGTGACCACCAACCCGGCAGATCAATCGTCATCAAGGTGATGGGTTGCCAACGGCGTTCAATCGCGAAATCTTGCCCAACATAGGCAGTCCCAAGTTCCGGCTCAAGATTGTTGGCGGGCAGCAAGACGACCGCTTGCCCCGCCGCCTCGCTGGGCGCATTGATGAAACTGGTATTGGGGAAATCGCGCAGCACCCATGCGATCACACCGTCATTATCGGCGATCACCGACACCGGCAGGCCCGTAAAACCACGCGCTTCACGTTCGGTCAGGTCGATCATCGTCTGACGCAACAATGCCGTGTCCCGTCGGGTTGCGGTATCGCGCCAAATTTGCGCCGGTTGATCCGCCCGATCCACCGCCACACTCCAGCCCGCTCCAAGCGAGGTCGCGCCGAAAAACAACAGCACCCCCAACCCCATGCCCTGCCATGTCATGCGGGCACCCCACAGACTGGCGAACAAAAAGAAGCCGATCAGGATGAACATGGTGGAAACGAATAACAAGATGATGGCGTCACCTTCCAAACGCACACTGGCAAGCGCCCCATCTGGCGCACTCACCATCGACCGCCCCGCCGATTGAAACGCCAGGGTAAACACGCACAACGCGCCGATCAAGCTGAGCGCGATCACGCCACGCGCCCAATCCGGCGCAGGGGCAAAAATCAGTCCGGTGTCCGGGTTAAACAATTTCACGATCACCCCAGACGCCAAAAACATCGCCGGCAGCAGAATCCATAGCGAAGTCGCAGCCGGTGCGCCCACGAACTGAAACACGATGGCGGCAACCAGCATCACCGCCGCCACGCGATCCGCGAACGTAAACCCCGCCCGCACCAGCATCCACAATGCCACCCCCGCGAAGATCAACACATGCGGCTCATAGAAGGCTGCCACCGTCAACGGCAGAAACGCCGGATCATCAGGGGCGTTGGGGGTCAGCATTTGGATGAAACCGAGAAACACCTCGCCAATGGTCGTCAATGCCGACGGGATCAACAAGAAACCGGTGCCCAACGTCAGCGTCACAATCAACGCCGCCGGGAAGGCGCTTGCCCACGGGAAGGCACGGAACAAGCTTGCCAGCGTCATTGGCTCATTGTCTTCGGCATCCTCTTCTAAGACATCCTGCGCCCGCCGCGTCCACACGAGTGCGCCCCCGACGCCCACCGCCAACAATCCCGCCAGCGCCAGACTGCCCGCATCACTGAGGAAAATAACCCCCACCGCGAAAATGAGCGTCAGTGCGGCATAGGGTGCCCCCGCCTCGTCCACGTCGCGCCGACGGAGCCAACCGCGAAACGACGCCAGCATCAATGCCGCGCTCATCGCACCCCAAATCATGCCACTGCTTTCGCGTGAAGCGATCAGCAAGATGGGCGAGAACACGAACAACGCCGCCAGCAAGAGCGCCCGCGCCTTGCCCAACACAGCGCGGAACAGCATCGGGGTCAGCACCAACCCCGCCCCGACCAACATCGTCAGCAACCGCGCGCTTTGTTCAGACGCGCCCATCACCGAGAAACCAAAGCTTTGGGCGAGAAACACCAACGGGCTATGCGCGGTGCTGATCGAGCCGGGCGCGCTGGCGGAGACCGTTCGCCAAGCAGATAAGGCTTCCCGCGCCTCGTCCGCAGTCAACGGCACCACATCCAATTGGGCATAACGCAGCGCTAGCGCGAAGATAAACAACAGGGCATAGGCGATGATTTCGACGCTGATGGTGACGCGCGGCAAAGCGCGCGGGGCATCTGCCGTCGGCAGTGAGGTTGTTATTGGTGTCGATTGAATGGTCATCTCTGGGTCACCCTCCGAACGTATTCAAGACGAGCGCGCTCTCTGGCACATGGTACACGCGGGTCGTGCCGTATTCGCAAACCATCTCCAGATTGTCACGGAACTTGACCTCCGCAGCGATCAGCGGTTCGCCATATTGGTTGCGTTCAGTCGCCCCGATAAAAATATAGTCAATGCCATAGTTCGCCAAGATGTTGCGCGTGGCGTTCCAGGTCGGATCGCTGTAGAGCGTGTCGATATCCGCCACCCGTGACCCCACCATCAAGGGCAGTTCGGACTGACCGCGCCACTGGCTTTGGTGCCCATACCAGTTGAACAACAAGGGAATCCCGGTGAGCGTGCCGACCGTGCCAAAAGCGCCCTCATAGGAATTGCCGACGGCTTGCACCACCAACGCGGAATCGCCAGCGACCCGATCACTTAAGCACGCCAACGCCGCTTCATCGTCGGGCGTGATGCCCCCATAGGACAGATAACTCGCCACCCCGTTGAGCGTGGGCGCGGCGGGGGACAACGAATTGACGCGCCCCGTCTCCAGTTGCGTCCGGGCGTAGACCGCAAGGACGATATACGGCAACCCCATCACCAAGACCAATGCCACGACGCCGCCATAGACAGCGCGCAACGTCGGACTCGGTTTGGGCAACCGAACATCCCCCAAAATGCTGTACACGGCATATGCCGAGGCGATACCCCACAACAGCCACGTCTGATAGTAAAACTTAAAGACCGTATTCATGCGCGTGCCGAAGTTGTCACGCAGATACACAAATTCGGGCGCAAGCGTCAACGCCGCCCCCAACGCGATCAACAGCAAGACGAATGCCGTCGCCGATGGCGTGGTGATCACTTGGCGGTCGTCGGCGATCAACTCCTGTTTGGGGAACAAGCGCGCTGCCGCGAGCGCCAACAGCAATGTCAATAATAGCGCCGTCGGTAAATGGGTGATTCGTTTCGCCAATGCCCCGATCAGCGCCGACGGCATTCCGCCGTTTTCCACCACAAACTGGTTAAACACATTTTGGGTATTGGGCAACAGCGCGCTGATCACCGTCATGACCAACAAAATGAACGTCAAACCTAACAAAATGCCACCCGCAAGCGTCAGCCCATACCGCAGGTTGGCGCGATCCTGCGCCCGCCACCATTCCACGACCAAATAGGGAAGCAACAGCAGCAAGAAGGGTCCGAACATCAGGAAGAATTGATTGAAAATGGTCGGATTGACCAAATTGGGCAACACCCCGCCCAACTGGGATCGGAACGACACCAAGAACGGAATATCGATGATCACACCAATGATCAGCAATGCCGCCCCAAACAACACCGTCCCCACCCAATCCCCCGTCGTCAGCCGCCCTGTACCGCCGCGCAGCAACCGCCGTAATGCCTCTGCCCCCGCCATAAGGATCAGATAAATCGCCCCATCCCAAGTATTGAGGAAGATCAAGCCGCCGATGACCACGCCGTACAAAAGCGTCTCTTGCAGGTTCGGGCGTCGCCGCCGCAAGACGACATTGAGCGCCAAGCCGATGGTCATCGCCGCAAACGGCAGCGCCAACACATGCGGGTGATTGTCCGACAGGATGAAACTAAAGGCGGGGAATTCGTCGATCACTTCCGAGTGAACGCCGTTTAAGGCGCGATCACTGATGGCGCGTGCTGACCGGAACCACCACCAATACTGCCACGAGCCGATATCGCCTTCGCGCTCAAAACCGAGTGGTTCTTCGCGCTGATTGACGTTCCAAATCGCCAGATAGTCTGCCGAGGCGGTATTGGTTTGATACGGCACTTCCACCAGCGGCAAGATAAAATTGCTGAGCAACAACACAAAGACCACGCCCAGTAATGCCGTGCTGATCGCAGCACCCGATCCCGAACGCGGTTCTGGCGCTGTAGGCAACGCATCAGGTGGTGGGACGCGCATCGAACGCGAACGCACCAAGTTGTACACCACCCCATACACGCTGAGCGCCGTCAACGCGAACAAGAGCGCATTCAGCAAACTGAAGCCGATGCCACTGCTGACCCCGCTGAGCGTGGACAGCATCGCCGCAATGACATAGCCAAAGTAGTAGTAACTGATGGCATAGCCCGAAAACCAAGGATCATTGGGCGGAAAAGCTTCGCTTCGCATCACCCCACTTAAAAACGCCAGTTCCATCGGTTTTTCGGTGGTGAAGGCGTCCGGTTGATATGCCTTGTAGGTCGCCCAAGCGAACAGCGC